>Ga0256405_10000676_pt1 | contig 108117 bp, 98 predicted proteins | sample RumenRJG_02DNA_FD_189096 | JGI IMG/M metagenome (GOLD analysis project Ga0256405, IMG submission 189096) | Bovine rumen microbial communities from Lethbridge, Alberta, Canada - RJG_02 | ecosystem: Host-associated > Mammals > Digestive system > Stomach > Rumen | place: Canada: Alberta...
AAGAATGTCAGATTATGGAAGGCTATTTTAGATATTGCTAAAAATGAAAGAGCTTTTTTAAACTTAAATAAAAAGCTGTTTGCAATACTTTCGGATTTTACTCTGTCATCTCATACATTATTGGCACAATTGGCTTTAAATATTCACCAGAAATTACCTGCTTTAAATATATGGTCAGATTTAGTGAAAATTTCTTCATATATTGGTGATGTTAATATGTATATCAAAGCTCAGCAGATGTCATTGATATTAGTTAAAAATATTCAGGGTTCTAATAGTTCTCTAGTTATTAATAATATTAATGAACGTTTGGGTAAGATTTTATCTTATTCAAAACCAAAGCTTGCTGTTGAGTATTTAAATAAGGCAATTGAAACTGTTGTAAAGTTGGATGATCCGTTAAAAAGCTTTGAATTGAATGCATATCTTCTTGATTGTCATATTAAGCTTAATAACTATTATGACGTTATTAAATGTGTTAATTTTGCCGTTTATAATGTTGATGATTCACATGAGCTTGAACTTGCTATGTTGAAATCCAGAAAACTGTATTCATTATTACGAATTGGAAATTATTCAGAAGTTATTGAATTAATTGATGTGGAAGTTATGCCTGTATTGGAGCGTTATCTTGATACTGCAAATCCACATGAGATTATTTCTATAAAAGATTTATTTTCTACTTGGCTAAAAACTTATTTAATTTTGGCTGAGGCCTTGTGTTTACAGGGTGATAACAGAGCCTTTAGTGTTGTCGAAACTATTTTTGAAATTTTGCTTAAAAACAATGTTTCCGATAAACTTTATATTGCAAAATTGAAATTAATTCTTGCTATGGGTTATACAATTCGTGGGAATAATGATGAATCAGAAAAAGTTATCGCAGAAGTTTCAGAGTCAAATTCAGATGAAGTTTTAGATGATAGTTCTATTATTCGTATGAATTTAATTCATATTTTAAATCTTATTTTAAACAGTAAAATTGAAGGGCTTCAAGAAGATTTATTCAATTTAGTCTCATTTGTTAATAATGTTGATGATAAAATTACTAAAAATATATTGAAAACTATACTGGGTAAAGTTTTAAAAGAAAATAAAAAGTATAAAAAGGCCTTGGCTATATATTCGGAAGAAATTTCGTATTTTGCGAAAGAAAAAAATGCTTTGGGTGTTTTGTTGTGTTGGTATTTAATTTCTGAGGTTACGTTGATAACTGATGGGCCTAAAAAGTCGTTGGATTTTGCACTAAAAGCTCTTGATATTGCTCAAAGTCCAAAAATTCAAAATTTTTATTTTATTATTGCTTTAAATAAAGTTATTGCCAGAGCTTATCTTGTTTTAGGTGATTTAGACAGTGCTAGAATATATATAGAAAGTGCTATTGGTGTTGCACGCCAATTTGATTTATTAGATATGCTTTGTGAATTATATATGCTTTATGGAAGATATTTACATGAAATGATTAGTACAAACGAAAAAAATGCCCGCGACTATGCTGTAAGTTCTTTTAGAATGTATGATAAAGCTTATAATCTTGCACACAAGATAAATAATGTTGTTGTAGCTAATACTGTTATTAAAGCTAATGCTGAGCTAAGAAAAGATTGTCAAAAATTCGGCATTGATATTTAAATTTTTGGTATTTTTATTGTAAATGTTGAACCTTTATTTACGGTACTTACTAATTCTATTTTCCCGTTGTGAAGTTTTACAAATTCTTTAACTATTGTTAATCCTAAGCCTGTTGATGGTTCTTTTTTTAGGGTATTTTTATTTATTTGAAAGAATTTATTGAAAATTTTCTTTTGATTTTTCTTTTCAATTCCTATACCGTTATCTTGTACTTTTATTAATACATTGTCTTTAACTTCTTTTATTTCGATAACTATTAAATCAGTTGTGTATTTTATTGCATTACTGAGTATGTTAAATAATATTTGTTTAATCTTTTGATAATCAGCTTTTATGCAGATATTTTGTATGTTTTGTTTTAGAGTTATATTTTTTTCTGTTATTAGGGGATATAGAATATTTAGTACTTCATCTGTCGTTTGTTTTATATTAAAACTTTGCATAGCCAAGTTCACGGTGTTGCTTTCTATTTTTGATATGTCAAGCGTATCATTTATCATCTCCATTAAGTATATTGCTGAATTATGAATGTTGTTGATATATTCTTCCTGTTTATTATTTATTACACCTGTTTTTTTATTTTTCAATAAATCGGAAAAGCCAATTATGGCATTAAGTGGAGTTCTTAATTCATGAGATATATTTGCAATAAATTCGGTTTTTGATTTTTCTTCATTATTTGCTGTTGTTACTGCTTTAGCGAGTATATTTAGCTGTGTATTAAAAATATCGGATAATTCTTTATCTTTTATTTTATAGCTTATTATTTTTGTTAATCCTTTTAAAATAATTTTATCTTGTGTTGTAAAGTTCTTTTTTTCGTATACTATTATTCCGAAAACTGTTCCTTTTATTTTTAAGTAATTTATTTGATGTTTAAACTTAAAAATCGTTTCCAGAGTCTCTAATTTTTCTAAAAATAATTCTTTTGAAATTTTATTTGAGATTTTAATTTTTGTTGTTTTGTCAGGGTGAACACAATTCAACATATTTTCTGATAAAAAATATATTGAATAATTTTTTATATTTATAAATTCGCTTATTTTATTAAAATTTTCTTTTGAAAAAATATCATTTTCGTCAAGTATTTCTGAAAAAATATCAATAATTTTTTCAATATTAATTTTTGCCGGCATTTTCGACATATCCAATATATGGCAGATTTCTATAGAACCCTAAATAATCTAATCCGTATCCTACAACAAACTTGTTATCAATTATAAAGCCATGATAATCCGCATCAACATCTGTTTGTCTAGATACTTTTTTATCTAATAGTGAACAAAATTTTGTAGATTTTGTTTTAAAGTTCAAATCAATGAAATCAAGTAAAAATTTTGCTGTTAATCCTGTATCAATAATGTCTTCTACAATTAATACATTTTTTCCGTTTAAATCCGGTAATGATATATCTACAGCATTTACTTTTCCTGTTGATTTAAAACCATGACCATAGCTTGATAATCTGATAAACTCCATGCAAACTGGCATTGTTAAATGCTTTGACAAATCTATGGCGAAAAATACAGAGCCTTTTAAAACAGATATTAAATAAACATCTTCTCCGTTGTAAAAATTGTTTAATTCATCTGCGAGTTCTTTAATTCTTCTTTGTAATTCTTTTTCTGTAAATAAAGGTTTTAAATCACTTACTTTTAAATCTACTACGTTATTCACTTAAATTTCCTCTCTTTTCTTCAAGGATAACACATAATTAGGTTCGGATACAACTTTGATTTTATCATTTAGTCCATACAGAGGAGACCATAGAACTTCTTTATCTTTACATAGGAATATTAAAGAGTCTTTTTTATGTGATTTTATTTTTTTTGCATTCAGATATTTTTTTAGTTTTTGCGTTCCGTTTAAACCCAGAGGTTGAATATAGTCGCCTTCTTGTCTGCATCTCAGTGTGAAATTTATGGGCTCTTTTATCTCTACAAAAGCTTTTAATTCTTCATCTTTTGGATATTTTTCGGGATTTTCTCCGGTGTATTTTTCAATTTTAAAGATATAATTTTGAAAATGGTATTCACCTTCTTTTGTTATATTAATTTTTAAATTTGATTTTTCAACTTTTTTAACAATTTCGATATTATTTTTTGAAACACTTAACCAGATATCTTTTGTTAAAGATATTTTTATACCGCTGTTATTACTTTTGTTTTTGTTAATAAAGTCCAAAATTTCATTAATTCTTTTAGTGTCATAATCTATGTTATTTTTGATATATAAATTTAACAGAATTCTTTTTTGCAGGCTTGTATCTAAATTCAAAAATTTTTCAGTTTCTATTATTCCATTTGTTTTTATTTCATTTTCAGTATTTTTAGTTATTTTTTCCAGAAGGATTTCTTCTTCTTCGGCTAAATTTGATAAATTATAAATAGCTTCTAAATATTTTGGATTTATTTTTTCAAATTTTGGTAGAATTTCATTTCTTATGTAATTCCTGTTATAGTCATTATCAAAATTTGTTGAATCTGTTACGTATGAAAGATTATTATTCTTACAGTATATTTCAATGTCAATTCTTGAAATATTTATAAGTGGTCTTATATAGCTGTCTCTTCTTTCTTTAATTGAAGATAGTCCTTTTATACCTGTTCCTTTTATTATTCTGTATATAAGTGTTTCTACTTTATCATTTTTATTATGGGCAAGCAAAATCGCATGAGCGTTAGTTTTTATTTTGCAGTTTTCAAAAAATTTGTATCGTAATTCTCGTGCATTTGTTTCGGTTTGTTTTTCATTTTTATTTAAAGTTTCTGTTAATATTTCTATTTCACGGTCTTTTGCAAATTTTTTGCAAAATTCCATATCTGAAATAGAATGTTCTCCCCTCCAGTTATGATTTAAATGGCAAAGTATAATTTTAAAACCGTATATTTCTGATAATTTATAAAGTATATCGCTTAAGCATACTGAGTCGGCTCCTCCTGAAAACCCTACCAGTAGTGTTATATTTTTATTTGCAAGTTTGTATTTTTTTAAAACTTTTAATACTTCGTTTAACATGTACTTTTATTTATTTCGTTGATTATTCCCTGTTTTATTTCAACAACATCTGCACCTAAATGTTCAAGAGTTCTCATTGCAACAGAATCAGGTATCATTGTTATTGCTTGAAGTATATGGTGTGCTTCTATACGTTTTTTATTTTCTCGTTTTGCTTGTGTCCAAGCTAATTCAAGAATTTTTTTTGCATTGTCTGTAAATGTAACTTCACTTTCTGTATAGTCGTTACCGTATCCTACGTAATTTTCTACAGTTAATCTTACGTCTTTAATTGTTATTTCTAATTCAGAAAGAACTCTTGCTGCAATATTTGAAGCTTCTCCCAGTATGCCAATTAAGAACATTTCTGTACCTACCACATTTTTGCCTAATCTGTGAGCTTCTTGTTTTGCCAGTTTCATTATTGTTAAACTTTCACTCATAGTTTTTTCAATAGGTTTTAAAATTTCATCTTTTAATTTGGTATCCGAAACATTTAGTTTTTTAAATATTTCGTAAGCAATACCTTTTTTTAATTTTAACATTCCTAATACAACGTGTTCAGGCGTTACTTCTGATGAACCAAGTTCTTTTGCCGTTTGAAGTGCTGTATTCATTATTATAAATGCATTTGGTGTAAAAACTATTTGATGTCCTTCAAATTCAGCTTGTCTTGACGTTATTTTATTTAATTCTTCTTCAAATGATTCAAATGTTACTCCATTGTTTGTGAGTGTTTTTACCAGTTCAGACTCTTTATCTTCTAATATTGCTGATATAATTTGGTCTGTTCCAAGTATTTCGTATTTTGATAGGTGTAATTTATCAACTGCTCTTTCAAAAATTTTAGAGGCTGTATCACCATCAAAAAGACGTTCGGCTGTTCTGTATTTTTGTTCTTCTGCTGTTACTTCAAATTTTTCAGGATGTTCCAGTTTTTTAATTTTCTTTTGTACAAGTCTTTTTAATAAATCTTGTGCTTGTTGAGTATTGAATTTAAATTTTTCAAGTATTCTTCCAATATATGAATTTTTATTTTCGAGAGAGGCCAGAAAAATATGTTCGTATAATACATATTGATTGTTTGATAATGTCGCAAGTTCAAGTGCATATTTCAATAAATTCTTTGATGATTCACTAAATTGCGGAGTTATTTTTGTATTTATAGCTTTTTCAAATCTAAGTTTTTCTTCTGTTGCTTCATAGAATTTTTCATAGTCTATGTTATACATTTTAAAGATTTTTAGAGATATTCCTCTTGCTTCTTTTATTATTGCAAGAAAAATATGCTCCGGCTGTATCAAAGAATGATTCATTTTCTTTGCTTCTGTTTGTGCTTGTGTTACTACATTTACTGCTTTTTCTGTGTATTTTTCAAACAATTTTCTGCCTCTTTTTATTTATTTTATCCAATGTATTCTTTGTATTTAAAAATATATTATGCTTTTATTCTTCATCATCAAAGCTTTCTATATATTCTGAAACTCTGTCAAATTCCTCATCATCATCAATTGTTTCAAAAGAATAGCCGTCTGCTTCCTGTATTAATCTCATCAAAACGATTTCATTATCGTTTTCTTCTTTATCCTTTTCGTCGCCTGGTAATAGCAGTGCATATTCTTTATCTTCAAATTGAACAATATCAAACAATTCAAATTTTATTAAATTCCCATTTTCATCAATTGTTTCTACAATACTTTTTTCTTCGTCTTTAGCCATTTTTATTCTCGCTTTCTTTTGTCATTTGTTGAGGTACTGTTCCAGTATAATACAAGCACTCTCAATATCAACCAGTCCTTTATCTTTTTTAAAGTCTATTTTTTTTTGTCGTAAATTTTCTTCTGCTGTATCACTGGTTAATCGTTCATCTTCCATTATGATATTGTAATCTGCTTTTAATTTTTCTGCAAATTTGATACAATCTTCTGCTTGATGACCTTTTGTTCCGTCCATATTGATAGGTAAACCTACCACTATTGTTTCTACTTTATTTTCTTTTGCAATTTGATTTATTTTATTAATGGCTTCTTTTTCCGGTACTCTGGCAATACATGAATGCGGAATTGCAATTACGTGTAAAAAATCGCTTAATGCTATTCCTATCCTCTTTTCCCCGACATCCAATGCCATTATTTTATTCATTCTATTCTTGAATCCATGCTTTTTCTATTTTTTCTATAACTTTTTCTGCTTGGTCTTTTGTTATTGTTATTTCATCTTCATAAGCAGTATTTCTTCTAAATAAGTTTGCTGTCTTTTTGGTTTCATCAAGTTTAAATTTTATTGATACATAGTATTCATAAATGCTTTTTCTAATTATATTCTTAAATAATTCGTGTTTAGCTTCTTCGTCAAAATATAATGAATAGAATAAATTTCCTAATACTTTTTCGCTTGCAAGGTATTTTAAATATGCTACATTCATTATTCTTTTTGCCCAAATTTTTTCTTCTTCTTTATCAATAAGATTAGATAATTCTTTTTCTATTTCTTCATCCAAATCGATATCAAAGTTATTATTTTTGAAATTATTATTTAATTTTTCCGTAAAATCATAGAATTTTATTGAAAAATCGGTATCTATAAACCATTTTTGAGTTTCTTCACAGAGACATATAGTATTTATGTCATCTTGAGATAATTTTGATTTTGAATATTTATCTTCTAACAGATATTCCATTGGTACAGGTTCCGTAGGAATATCATGTAAAAGATTTCTCCAGCATATATATTCGTATGACATTAATTCTCCATGCTTATGAACAGTTTCTTCTGCATTCATTAGCAATGTTTTTAATACAGTGTGATTTATAAATACCGGTAAATCATTACCGTAAAATCTATCTACAATTCTTTCAAATTCAGTTTTAGTAATCTGGTTAAATCCAAAGCAATCAACAATACCCCATTTGTCGCTTATTACTGTTGCTACAAGCTGAATGGTTTCGTCTTCTCTTTCTCTTGAAAAAATTAGTGCTTGATTGCCATGTCCATCAGGATAACTTGTATAAGATTCATAAGGTTTAGTTTCAGACAAAACTTTTTTATAAAATTCAAGAGTATTATCCTCTCTTACTCCTGCAAGTTTTAGTGTTGAAATATTTCTTTTAATTGCAGGTATAAATTCTTCATCAGCAAATTCTTTTGCTTCAAGTAAAGCATGTAGTGCTAATTGTGATTTTGATTGACCCAGTTCTTCCAGTGCAATTTGTCCAACTTTTGAGCTTGGATCATGTAAAAATACAGGAATTATTATGTTAGCAAGTGCATCATTTGAATAGTCATCAGCTAATGATTGTACAAGAGTCTTTCTATCATTGTCTTGCAATGAATATAGAAAATCAAGAAAATCTATTTGAGCTTCAGGATTCATTATTGCAACATGAAGTAATTCTTTTGTATCTGCATCTATTACATCATCCGGTGATTCAAAATATTCATCTATATTTTCATAATCAATTTTATTTCCTAAATCTTTTAAAATATTTAATACTACTGTTTTAGCATAGTCAGATACAGTTGGACTTTTTAATGTATTCCAAAGAGCGTTTTCTAATTGTTCTGTATCGCATAATCTTAACAATAAAAAGCAGTGAATATATGCTTTTTGTTCGTTTGTTTTTACAAGTTCTCTCATTAATGTATCAAGAATTGCTTTTTTATCTTCCTGATTGTCTAAAACATATAGAATATCATCAACTTTTGATGCATCTTGTAGTGTTTGCAAATTTTTTATTGCTGTTAAAATTTCTGCTTTTATTTGGATTTTATTTAATTGTTCTACTTTATTAGGCATTAGTTGTTACCCCTCCACATGGCATCAAGAAGTCTTTGGGCTTCTGTTGAAAGATTTCTGTCGTTCATTATCAAATATTGTACTGCTATCATTACGCAATCAGAGCAAATATTTACGTTTGGACCTTTTACCATTTTTAAAACCTGAGTATTTGGTCTTCCGCAAAAACTACAATATGTTAATTCCGGTGTTTTATTTTCTTTTTCTGTTGTAGTTCCTGTTACGGTTGTTTTTTTAGAACTTCTTTTACCAAGTTTTACTACTTTTTCTTCTGTCATTGATTTATTCCTTTTTATTATCTTAATTGTATCTTAAACTTTAAATTATTGCCAAATTTTTTAATTTAATTTAAAATTAAATTTACATGGTTTTAATAATTAGCTTTAAGTAAGGATATGTGTTATGAAAAAATTTATGTTTATAATGACGGTATTATTTGTGTCAGTGCTTTCTACTGCTTGTATAAATAATCTTGCAGTTCAGGAGTTGAATAATAAAGCAAAAGTTTTTATGGATAAAGGTGATTATGAAAATGCAATAAGTCGTTTGCAGGCAAGTGTTGATTTGGATGATTCAATTTTTGAAACTCAGTATAATTTAGGTGTTGCATATACCTATGCTGATAAGTATAATAATGCGATTGAAACTTTTGATAAGGCTTTAAAGTTAAAGCCTGATATGCCGGAAACTTATTATTCTTTAGGTGTTGCTCAAGAAAATTTTGCTATTGATATTACAAAAGGTATTGTAAAAGCTGATGGAACTCCATATACTGATGAAGAAATTCAAAATTTAACTTCTGATGGTAAAGTTTCATTATCAGAAGATGATATAGCAAAAATTAAGCTTTTATATGAAAATTCTATACAATCTTACGAATCTTATCTTCAGAAGTCAGGTAAGCCAAAAGATGCTGATAACGTTGAATTAAAGATTGCTAATATAAAAACTGAAATTGATAAACTTAACAATCCTGATTTTGCAGGTGGTGAATCATCTTCAGCCTCATACAATCAATCTTTTTCTGTTGAGTAATGTTTAGCCGGTGCTTATGTTTACATCTCCAGGTGAAGTTTGTTGTTCTTTGTTTGGCATAGATATTTACTACTATGGCATTATTATAGGCTTGTCCGTACTTATTGCTTCTTTATTTTTAGATTTTGTAAGAAAAAAGTTTTATTCTGATGTTTCTGAAAAAGATTTTTGGAATATTCTGATTGTTGTTATAATATGTGGCTTTTTAGGAGCAAGAATTTATTATTGCTTATTTAATTTTTCTTATTATGAAGGTCATCTTAATGAGATTTTAAATTTTAGACAAGGTGGGCTTTCTATTCATGGTGGTATTATTTTTGGATTTTTAGGTGCATTTATTTTTTGTTATGTAAATAACTTACCTGTTCTTAAATTGAGTGATTTGTACTCTTATGGACTTATTCTTGCTCAAGCAATCGGTCGTTGGGGAAATTTCTTTAATTCTGAAGCTTTTGGTAAACCAACAGATATTTTTTGCAAATTATTTATTCCTGTGTCTCATCGACCATTAGAATACATTGGTTTTGAATATTTTCATCCAACTTTTTTATATGAATCTATTTTAGATTTAATAATTTTCTTTTTGCTTTTCTTTGTTATTCGTAAATATGCAAAATGTTATTACGGAGTTGTTTTTGTTTCATATATTTTCTTGTACTCTATTGCAAGATTCTTTATTGAATTGATACGAATTGATAGTATTTATTTTTTATTTGATTTACCTCTGCCTTCTTTTATTTCTTGTGTATTTATTTTTATTTCGGTATTATCTTTCTTGCTTCTTTATAAAAAATATTCAAAAATGTAATAGCGTGTTAGTTTATTATTATTTGTATTGTTGTAATTACTCAAAATTTTATTCTTTATTATTGATACAACAATAAATAGACAAAAGCCTTTAAAATTTTATTTTAAAATTTATATAGTATAAAGAAATTAAAGTTTTGGTATATTCCTTCTTGGAATAATTTCACATTTACCATAACCTTTATATTTTGCAATATAAGAGCGGTTTGAATTTAGAACTTCGTTTCTGTCTACGGTTATTTGATTTGTACTTCTATCTATTTTATATAGTACCTCTGTATTACCGAATGAATATTTATATTTTATTTTGAATAACAGATATTCGTAATTGTAATCTATTATATTATCAACTTTTTTTACTTTTCCAAAATGAATATATGATATTGTATTTTTATCATCATTAAATCTAATGTGGATATGTATATCATGAGCTTTTACATCAGGGATTTTTACATTGTACTCTTCAAAGTTACAAAGCATATCAACTGCATTAACTGGTATGCTCAATGATATATATATAGCAAAACAAAATAAAATTTTAGATAGATATCTCATTTGTTGTCTTAAACCAAATCTTCTTCTGTTTTATTTGGCATTTCATCTTTATCTTCTGATTTTGGATTGATTGGTAATCTGAAGCCGAATGTTGAACCTTCTCCTTCTTTAGAATGTACAAATACTTCTCCGCCATGATGTTTTTCTACAGATATTTTAACCAAATGTAAACCTAAGCCGGTTCCTTTTATAGAATGTGTTGCATTTTCTATTCTAAAGAATCTGTCAAATATTTTCTTTTGGTATTCTTCAGGAATACCCGGACCTTGATCTTCAACTGATACTTCAACAAATTCCCCTACTCTTGCTCTTTCTGCTCTTATTTTTATTCTTGAACCATCAGGTGAATATTTTATTGCATTTGATAGTATATTATTTATTACACGTCCAATGCTTTCATGATTTAAAGGCACTTCAGGTAAATCAGGTTCTTTCATTATTGATAATGTTATTTTATGCTCGTGTGCAAGAATTTCCAATTGATTTACGCATTCCTCTATTATATTTACAATATTTTCTTTTTTCTTTTCTAATTTTATTTGTTGACTTTGGTATCTTGAGAAATCAAGAATGTCATTAACCATTCTGTTTAATCTTATTATTTCTTGATTCATTACACCGATAAATTCTTTTTGAGTATTAAAATCAAAGTCATTTCCGTAATTGTAAAGCGTATCTATGTAACTTCTTAAAACTGTTACAGGTGTTCTTAACTCATGCGAAACATTTGATATAAAGTGGTTTCTTAAATTATCCATTTCAATTTCTTTTGTTACATCAATAAGAATTATTATGTATCCAACGTAGTCTTTATTTCTTGAGAACATTGGTGAAATTACAGATTTTATTATTCTTTTGTCAACTTCAATATTGAAGCCCAATGGACGTTTTTCAATAATATCTAAAGGTGTATCTTTAAATTGTTCAATTTTATCTTTAAAACACATTTCGCCATTAGTATCACAGTATTGTTGAATTTTTGTACCTAATATTTCGCTTTGTTCAGCTTCCAGAAGCTTTCTGGCATGGTCATTTATAAGCACAATATTATCATAGTTATCACATACAACAACTCCATTTGCTATTCCCATCAATACAGCTTCTAGTTTATTTTTTTCTAATGTTAATTGTTCAATATTTTGTTCTTCATATTGATGCAATTTATTAGACATATCATTAAATGAATCAAATAACTCTTGAACTTCGTTACTTACATCGCTGCCTTCAAGTTTGTATCCGAATTCTCCGGATGTAATTTTTCTTACTCCGGTTAAAATATGTCTTAACTCTTTTGTTATCAATAATGTATTTACAATTATTACAACTGCAAATGCTATCCATGTAATTATAAATACGACCAATAATGATGCTCTTGTTGTTCCTGAAATTTTATCTATAATGTTCCCTGATAAACCTATTGTTACAGAACCGACAACTTGATTTCCTCCAATTGTTTTATTTATCATAGGAGAGCTTACTGCTATTATTGAGCCTTCAAATTCTTTTGGAAAATCATTTTTGCTTGAATATATTACTTTTGACTTGTTATCTTTAAATTCAATAAAAGATATATCATCGTTGCTTCTTAAAATTGATATTGAATGCGTACGAAGAGTGTCATATTTATTTGTATCTGGAATATCTTTTGTTACTTCAACGCTTTCTATGGCTAATGTCTTTGCTATTATTTGACCAAAACTTCTATATGCCATATTCATATTTTTTTGAATAGCATTCATTGATAGTATAGATATCAATACTATTACAAATGTACATGCCAAAAATCCATACAGAATCAGGCGATTTTGTGAGCTCATTGACGATTTCTTCATTCCCATACAAAAATTATAGCATGATAAATGTCATGTAGCAAATAGCTTTTTTGCGTTTATTTACGCTATTTTCTCTCCTTTTTGACTTTTTTATAATTACTATTATTAATAAAGTATGATTGAAAAGTTGAAAACATTATTAAACATTAAAAAACCTAAATTGGTTCAAAAAACAATTGATGAAAAAATTACTGATTTATTTGAGTCTCTTCAAGTGGATGCATTAGCAGTATCTTTTGGTGATGATATTTTACCTTTTGCTCAAAATATTGTTAATTGTATTGGTAAATTCAGGGTTGCTCTTAAAGAAAAATCGGGATTTATTATTCCTCCTATAAGAGTTATCAATGATAAAGATTTACAAGAAAATGAAATTCAAATTCTTATCAGAGGACATGTTGTATTTCAGGATTTTGCCATTCCTACTCGAGATTATGTTTTAGAAACAGTTATGAATAATCTTGCAAGAATATCTACAAAAAATATTTCTGATATTTTTACAAATGAAATGACTGAAAAATATATTGATTTGGTGCAAAAAAATAATTCTTGGCTTATTTGGAATGTTTTAAGAATTATTCCTGTTACAGGTATAAAGGTTATTCTTGTTGATATTTTAAAAGCCGGAAAATCTATTAAAGATATAGTTTTTGTCTTTGAAAAAATATGTGAATATGCTTCAGAAAATAAAGATTTTATATCGGCTAAAGATCCTTATAAAATAGCTGAATATGTTAAAAAAGATTTAATCTAAAATCTCTATTCTCCATCCAAAGTCGGTGCTTCTTCATTATTTTGTGGAGAAGTATCGTCTTTGACTCCTTCATCAATTTTGAGAATCCTTGCTAATGCTTTTTTATCTCCCTTTATTTTAAAATATTCTTCAAATTTTGCTGTTGTTTTTAAATTAAATGAGCGTCCGTTTTTATCTTTTGTTTTTGAAATCATACCCATATCAACCAATTCTTTAACATGGTCATATGCGTTAGCTCCTCTTAGTTCTTTTAAATATGATTGTCTTATTGGTTCTTTTAATGCAATTACAGTTAAAGTTTTTAATACAGCCGGTTTCATTTCGGCAGGACATAGTTTTTCTACTATATCCATGTGTTCTTCTTTTACTTGCAGAATATAACCATTTTCGTCATCAATTTCTAATGCTCCGTTTCGTGAGGAATAATCAAAAATTAATTCTATCAGTGCTTCTTCTGCTTCATCAGTTTCTACACCTAGAATTTCCGCTATTTCCTTTGCTTCTAATGCTCTTGCGGTAGTAAATAATACTGCCTCTATTTTAGACTTCAGCTGTTCTTGTTCCATTTCCCTTTACCACATATAAATCTGAATAAAATTCTTCTTGTACCAAGTCTATGTCGTTATCAACTGATAAAAATAATAATGCTAAATATGCCACTACTCTACTCATTCCTATTGATACAAGTTCTTGTAATTCTACTTTATCTTTTTTATTAAATATTTTTTCCAGCTTATGTTTTATATTATTCACAGAATCCTCAATGAAATTATCATGAGCAATGTTCATTATGTCTGCAGGTGTTAAATTTGCATACGAACGGACTCTTCTTTTTGCTCTTTCATGTGCATTTTTTAATGCTAATTTCTTATCAAGCATTTCGTAAAATTCAAGTTGTTTTATTAAATCTTCCAATGTTACAACTCTTTTTCTGTTTAATTTGACGCTTGTTCTTCTTTGTAGAACTTCATCGATAGAAATAACATTTGTTGTGTTGTAACTGTGAAAATCATCTTCGGCACTTATGTCATCATCAATTTCAAATTCTGCATTTTCCTCAGGAAGCCATTCATTAACATCTATTCCCTTTAAAATATTAGACTTTAATTTTAATAAAATTGATGCGAATAATAATGTTCTACCCGTAAATTTGAGGTTTTGAGATTTAGCTTCAAAAGTTTGCATTAAATATTTGTCTGCAATATCTACAATATCTATATTCCATGGATCTATCTTTCCTGATTTTGCCATTTCTACAAGCATTGCAATACCATCTATATGGTTATCTTGTTCTAATTGTAGTGCTTCTGCTGTCATTTACTTATTCCTTTTCTTAATACTTTTGTTTTGTTATTAAAATATTCATTGTTTTAATTACATATTTTAATCTTTTAATTTTATACCTGTAACTTTAGTTTTGCCTTTTTCTTTTTGTGTTACACCAAGTGTTCTATTAGCTGATTCTATCATAGGTGGTCTATGACTAACTACTATAAATTGCGTATTTTCTGATTGTTTTTTTACTAATCCAGCAAGTTTTTCTACATTGATGTTATCTAAACTTGCATCAACCTCATCTAATGCATAAAATGGTGCCGGTAAATAACGTTGAATTGCAAAGACAAAAGATAATGCTGTTAATGTTTGTTCTCCTCCGGACATACTTTCCAGTCTTTGCATTTGCTTATCTCTAGGTTGGGCATCAATTGTCAAACCTCCATTTAGGGGGTCTTCCGGATTTCCTAATACAAGTGAGCCTTCTCCGTCGGACAATTCGTGAAAAACTTCTTTGAAATAAATATTTATTCCATTATATGCTTTTAAGAATGCTTCTTTTTTTAATTGTTCATATCCTTGCATTCTTTCTAAAATTTGTAATCTTTCTGTTGTTAGGGTTTCTATTTGAGTTCTTAATTCTTGTACTCGTTCTGATATAGCATCGAATTGAACTATAGCTCTCATATTGACATCTCCGAGTTCATCCATTTTTCGTTGAAGTCTTTGAATTTTTGTATTAATTTCCTCAATTGATATTGTTATAGGTTCAAGTTCGTTTATATTTACTCCATTTTCTTCTAATTCTTTTTTGGCAGATTCAAATTCAGGGTCGAGTTCTCTTCTTCTTGCTTTAAATGATTCTATTTGTTCTGCAAGTTTTTCAATTTCTGATTCTGAAATTCTTCTTTTTTCTTTTATGTCCAAAAGCTCTTTTTCTATGTCTGTTTTTTGTTTTAAAAGAGAATCTAAAACTTCAGATATTTTGCTAATTTCTTCATCTAAAGTCTCCAGATTTTTATTTAAATCAATAATTTCTTGTTGGTATGTAGTTTTATCATTTTCAAAATTTTTGATATTTTTTTCTAAGTTAGAAATTTCGTCATATCTTGATTGAATAACGCTGTTATCAAAATTGTTTTGTCTTTGAATTTCGTTGATATTGCTGTTTATTGTATTGATTTTGTCATACAGTCTTTTTATTTCATTTTCGATATCTTCTGTTTGAGCTTTTAGATTTTTTAATTCTTCATCATTCATTAAATTTTCAAGTTCTGAAATTTTTGTTTGAATTTCTGTTATTTTATCTGACAACTCAATATGTTTTTCTTCTTCTTTATCAAGAAATTTTTCCAGCTTTTCGATTTCCTCTTTTGAAGAATTTATAAAATCAAGTTTTTCTTTTAAAGTTTTGTCATTACCTTCGTTATTTCTCAAAAGATTTTGAAGTTCCATAGCTGTTTTATTGTATTCGTTTAAAGAACTTGAGTATGTTTCACGAGTTTTATTAGCTTTTTCTTCAAGTTCAGTCTTTTTTACCTCAAGTTTATGCCAATTTTCTTCAAGTTCAGAATATTTTTTCATATACTTTTCAATTTCTTCATCATCATTTTGGCTAAATTTCATTCTATTTTCTTTTAGAGAACCTCCTGTTACAGAACCGGATTTTTCAAATAATTCTCCTGATAAAGTTACCATTCTGTATTTTCCGCTTAATTTATGTGCGGTTTCTTGATTCTCTACAACAAGTGTGTCTCCGACAGCATGATAAAATGCATCTATATATTGGTCTTCAAAATCTATTAAATTAATTGCATAATCTATTACGCCTTTATCTTTTGGTAATATTAATTTATCAGGAGCTTCTTTTATTCTGTTTAAGGGAATAAAGGTTGCTCTGCCTGCGTTAGAAGATTTTAACAATTCTATTGCTATTGACGAAACATAGTAATCGTCAACTACAATATTTGCCATTCTTGCACCAAATGCAACTTCAAGTGCTGTTGAATATTCTTTATCAACTTTGCCCAGTTGTGATAACGGAGCATGAACCCCTTTTAAATTTGCTCTCATAATTGTTTCAACTGCTCTATTTGCATTTGCGGCTTCATTTGCTGTTTTTTGAGCTTTTAATTCAGTTAATTTGTTGTATGCGGCTCGAACTTTATATTGTGCATCTGTTATTTCATCTTTTATGTTATCAAGCTCTTGCAGAGTATCTTTTTGAATTTTTTTCAATTCTTCAAGCTCTTTTCCTAATTCTTCGTGCTGAACTTTAATTTTATCCTCATTAGAAGAAAAATTTTCTTTAAACTCATTCAATTTTTTTACTTCTGATTCTGCTTTTTCAAGTTCTGTTTTTAAAGTTCCCAATTTGGCTTCTTTAGGGTATTTTTCTTGTAAAAGGTTATTTAATTTTTCTTGAAGTGTTGATAATTCAAGTCTTAAAGAAGCATGATTTTCCATGAACTTGCTTGCTGTTTCATCCAAACCTGCTTTTTGTTCTAAAATTTTTTTTAATTCTTCTTTTTTATCAAGAATATTATCTTCAAGGTTTTTTATTTCTTCTTGCTGTAATTCTATTTTAAGTTTATTATCTTCAATTTTCCTTTTTTGTTCTTCGATACCATTTTTTTTGTTTTCTATAGATTTTGCACTATCTAGAATTTGTTTATCCGTGTAATTAATTGCATTTTTTTTGTTTTCTATTCTACCTTTTTGTTCTTCTTTTTTTCCAATAAGTTCCAGTCGTTTATCTTCACCTTTTTCTTTTAATTCCGCTGATATTTCTTGATATTTTTTATTAATAAGATTTAGTTTTTCATCCAAATCTATTTTATTTGATTCTTCTTCTTTTTTCTTTTTTCCGAATTCTAAAATATTTTCATGAGCCTTTTCAAGATTTCTTTTAATATCAAAATATTTTACTGCATTAATTTGGCTTTCATAGCTTGTTTTTTCTTCTTTAAGTTTTTGGTATTTTTGTGCAACTTCTTTTTCTTCTTCTAATTGTTTAAGAAGTTCTTCTTTTTCATTTAAAATTAAAGTAGAAGCTTCTACACGCTGTTCTACAGTATCAAGCTCATTTTTAGCCTGCTCTATTCTTCTGTCAAAATCTGCAACTCCTGCAATTTCGTCTATAAGCTTTCTTCTATCTGTTGCATTGCACTTTATAATACTGGTTACATCGCCTTGCATTATGATATTATAGCTATTAGCTGTAAGATTATATTTTTCCAGTAGTGTATGGATTTCTCCCAGTGTAGATACTTTATCGTTGAGGTAATATGTACTTGTAAACGTTCCGTTTGATGCTTTTCTGATACGTCTTGCTACAGAAAAATCACCTTCTTCTGACGCTTCTGAAAATGTAACTTTTACATAGGCTTCGTTTCTTTTATTAAAAGTGGAAATAAGATGAGAGACATTTTCTGCTCTAAGCGTACGAGTACTGGACAATCCCAGTGCAAATAAGATGCTGTCTAAAATATTACTTTTGCCTGAACCATTTGGACCCGATACCGTTGTAAATCCTTTTAACAATGGTATATCCACTTTCGTAGCAAAGGACTTAAAATTATCAATTTCAAGCTGTTTTACGTACATTTTCCTATCCCAATCTACATAGATTTTATTATAATATCAGCCTATATTACCGCATGTCAAATTGCTTAATGTTTTTTCATAACTTTTTCAAAGACTTCTTTAAAAGGTATAATTGGTTCAAGTTTATAACCGCAGTCGTCAGATAAAGCTCCTCCCATTTGGAATAATTCCTCTTGCGGATATCTTCTGCATATTCCGGGACGTGTTTTATGAATTTTACATTTATGTGTTTCTTCATCAAGATTTCTGCATTTAAAGACTAAACCTGTTTCGTCTTTATCAATTATATCCAGATATGTGTAAAATGGGTGAAGCTTTTGTAAATTTTTAAATTCTTCTTCTTCTTTTATTACTCCCTTTGCGTGTTTTACATATATTTTTTGACAACACTTTCCACAGCCTTTGCATGAGCCTGTTCTGTAATATTTTCTGCGTAAAATTTTTGTATAAAAAAATTTTTTGATTTCTTTAAAAAGGTTTTTATTTCCTTTCAAAAGTTTATCCTGCCTTTCTTACGCACATAGTATATTTTGCTTTTAAATGTGAGTATTCTACAGAGTTTTCATCACATAACTTTACTGCTTTTTCATATATTAATGATGCTTCTGCATATCTTTCTTCTTGTGAAAGGAGTATCGCTTTTTTTGTCAGCTCTTCTATTACTTTTGCTTCTGGGTTAAGGTAATAATTTATTTTTTGAATTATCGGCATATAAATTTCTTTGTCTTCAGGTTTAAGCATTATGTAATTTTTATACTCTACTCTTGCATGGTAGAAGTCGTTATTATGGTATAAATCAGATGCCTTTTCAAGATGTTTGTCTATTAGATATGGATTTTTATTAATGTGATTTTTTATTTGGTGCATTCTATTTGAAACTTTTGATAATTCTGTTTTATTATCTAAAATATAATCAGTATATCTTGCATAAAAACAGTAGGCATAATCAAACTGTCTTGAACAATCATACGATATAGCCAAATTAAGCATTGTTTTTGGATATGAATCGTCAATAAAATATGAACGTAACCAGTATTTTATTGATTGATTATAATTGTGATCCATAAAGAATAATGAACCAATATTAAAATTTGTTTTACTGTAATTCGGGTAATTTGCAAGTGCTTTTATATAGCAGTCTAATGCGGCTTTTAAATTAGAACTTCTTTGAAAATCAGCTCCTTCTTTCAGGTATATGTTAGCTGTTTCTTTATAACTGTTAATTTTATTTTCTATTAACAAGTATTCATCATTCTTATTCGATTCGTATTTTAGATATTTCTCATAATATCTTATTGCTAAACTTCTATTATCAATATCAGTGTATGCTATTGCAAGATTTAAATTTATTCTTGCATCATCCGGTTCAATTGTTAATGCTGTAAGCCAATTTTCTATTGCTTGTGATATATTACCTGTTTTGTAATATAAATTACCCATATTTGAATATGCAGTTTTATTTATATTATCTAATTCTACGACTTTTTTCCAGTATTCAAGTGCATATTTGTTTTTACCGAGTTTATAATAGCAATTGCCTAATTCTAAATATAAAGACGGACTTGTATAATAATTTGACAAATCATTATACATTTTTAAGGCTATTTCATATTGACCTTTTTTATACATTGCTAATGCCGCATTTAATGCGTCTTGGTGCGTATTACTGTTATCTGCACTATAAAAACCAGGATTGTTTGCTACATTTTCAATCATCATTTAAATACCCGTACTATAAACTAACATTTAGGTCTTTTAATAATTTTTCATTATTTGCTAATTTATCTGTATTAAATCTTTCAAAAGGATCTTTTACACCACTCTTGAATAATTCTGCAATTCGTTCATCATCTGATTTGATACTCATAGCCATATTTGTAAAATTTTTAATATCCAATTCTCTTTGGTATAAATAAAATGCTTCTTTAGAAATAGAAGTTTCATCTACTAAATAATTTTTGTCTTTTTCGTAAGGATTTGAGTTTGTCCCTGAAATAGGATTTGTTACTCCAAGAGCTTCAGTTTGTTCTGATAATTGAGTTCCTAATAAGTTATTTAAGTTATTATCGTTATTGTTAATTCCGTATATCATTGCCCTAATCTCCAACTTATACTTATATTATGCACTATATCGAAAATCATGTTATCAACTGTTTAGATGATATATCTTTAACTTTTTTGTTTAAGTTTTAATGTATATTTGATTATTTTTTATATTTTTTATACTATAAAGTCGTGAATTAAAAGAAAGAAGGCGAAAGCATGCTAGATATTAAAGTTATTAGAGAAAATCCTGAGAAAGTAAATGAACTTTTAAAAAGACGTAACCCTGATTTATCAGTTGATGTGGTACTTGAAGTTGATGAAGAAAGACGCCAAATTCAAGCTCATGCCGATGAATTGAGAGCTAAAAGAAAAGCAGAATCTCAAAAAATAGGTATGATGAAAAAAAATGGCGAAAATACCGATGCTATTCAAGAAGAAGTTCGTGTTTTGGGTGATGAAATAAAAAAATTAGAAGAAAAACAAAATGAGTTAGATGAAAAACAAAGAACTTTATTGCTGAATATTCCAAACACTCCTGATGAAACTACTCCTATTGGAGCTTCTGATGCTGATAATGTTGAAGTTTCAAAATGGGGCGAACCTACAAAATTTGATTTTGATTTTAAAGCACATTGGGATTTATGTGAAGAAAAAAATCTGGTTGATTTTGAGCGAGGTGTTAAATTGTCTCAATCAAGATTTACACTTTATCGAGGAAAAGGTGCAAGACTTGAAAGAGCTGTTATAAACTTCTTTTTGAATGAGCATACAGAAAGACAGGGGTATGAAGAAATTTTACCTCCATTTATGGCTAATGCTGCTACTATGACCGGAACCGGTCAGCTCCCAAAATTTAAGGAAGACATGTATAAATGTGTTGATGAAGATTTATATTTGATTCCTACTGCTGAAGTTCCTGTTACGAATATTTATTCGGGAGAAATTTTATCAGAAGAAGATTTGCCAAAATATATGACTGCGTATACTCCATGTTTTAGACGTGAAGCCGGTTCAGCCGGTAAAGATACAAGAGGTTTAATTAGAGTTCACCAATTTAATAAAGTTGAACTTGTTAAGTTATGTACTCCTGAAACTTCTCCTGATGAACATGCAAAATTAACGCGTGATGCAGAAGAAATGCTTGAACTTCTTGGTTTACCATACAGAAAAGTAGCTTTATCAACTGGAGATATTGGTTTTTCTGCAAATAAATGCTGGGATTTAGAAGTTTGGATGCCTTCTTATAATGCCTATAAAGAAATTTCAAGTTGTTCAAACTTTGGAGATTATCAGGCAAGAAGAGCAAATATAAGATATAAAGAAAAATCTACAGGTAAAACACGATTTGTTCATACGATTAACGGTTCAGGTCTTGCAGTAGGAAGAACTGTTGCAGCTATAATAGAAAACTTCCAGCAAGCTGACGGAACAATAATTATTCCTGAAGTATTAAGACCTTATACTGGTTTTGATAAAATCTAATTCAATATTATATTATATAATATTTAAAAGGGCAGTTTTAAATTTAACTGTCCTTTTTAATTGTAAAATTTAGTTTATATTCTGACTTTGCAGTTAAAATTTGTTATTCTTAATATGGTAGGAGAAAAAGATATATGTCGTATGGATTCCCATTTGAATTAGATGATTTTCAAAAAGATGCAGTAAATTATATTGATGAGGGTAAAAGTGTTGTTGTTTGTGCACCTACAGGTGCAGGTAAAACCGTCATTGCAGAGCATGCTGTTCATAAAGCACTTGAAAATGGTACGAGAGTTTTCTATACTACTCCTCTTAAAGCTCTTTCTAATCAAAAATTTAATGATTTTGGAACAAAGTATGGTTATGATAAAGTCGGTCTTCTAACCGGAGACACTTCTATTAATCGTAGTGGTCAAATAGTGGTTATGACAACTGAAGTGTTTAGAAACATGCTTTATGGAACAAACTTTGGTGATGTTGCTGATAACTTAAAAAATGTAAAGTATGTTGTTCTTGATGAAGTTCATTATATGAATGATGAAGAGCGTGGTACAGTATGGGAAGAAAGTATAATTTACTGTCCTGTAAATATTCAATTAATTGCTCTTTCTGCTACGGTTCAAAATGCTCAAGAGCTTACTGATTGGATTAATACTGTTCATTCTGAAACAAAGCTTGTTAATACAGATTTTAGACCTGTGCCTTTAAGATTTTATTATTTTGATTCTTCTCAGCCTAATAGAATTTTGCCACTTTTATCACCCGGAGGAGGACTAAATAAAAAAATTCAGCCTGAAAAAAAACAATATGGTCGTAAGAAAACTCCTCAACGTAGTGTTGTGAAGGATGTTATCAGAAATCTTAATGAACAAAATATGCTTCCTGCAATTTATTTTACATTTTCTCGTAAAAAATGTGATGAACAAATGGAAAGATGTGCTAATTTATGCCTTGTTTCTCCTGATGAACAAAGACAAATTAAAGAAATTGTTGATGAATATTTAATTGATAATTACTACTTATCAAAAAATAAACATTTAGATTATTTATATTGCGGAGTTGCCTCTCACCATGCAGGACTTCTTCCTGCTTGGAAAGTTTTAGTTGAAAAATTATTTCAAAAAGGTTTATTAAAAGTTGTATTTGCCACTGAAACCCTTGCTGCAGGTATAAATATGCCTGCACGTTCTACGGTAATAAGTTCGATAAGTAAAAGAACTGATAGTGGTCATAGATTGCTCACTGCAAGTGAATTTTTGCAAATGTCAGGTCGTGCAGGTCGTAGAGGAATGGATGAAGTTGGGTATGTTACTATTGTTGGTACTCCTTTTCAATCTCCTGAAGAGGTCAGAGATTTGGTTATCAGTGATGCTAACCCTCTTGAAAGTCGATTTACTCCAAGATATTCTATGGTTTTAAACCTACTTCAAAGATTTAATATTGATGAGGCTAAACAACTTATTCTTAAAAGTTTCGGTTATTTTTCATCTTCGTCAAGAATTATGCCTCTTTTAGAGCAAAAAGAACATTTCGTTTCTAATATTGAAAGAATTAAGGATTTTAAATGTTATAAAAAGCTTACGACTAATGATTTGCTGGAATATAACAAAGTTAGAAGTATTTATGTTCAAAACAGAGAGACTTTCAAAAAAATAAAAAAACAAGAAGCAAAGGCAAAAAGAGCATTATCAGAAGAAGCAATTAAATTTGGAGAAGAAACTAAAGCTATGCTTCACAAAATGCAAGCCTTTTCCTGCGATAACTGTAAATTATATAAAAAACACATGAAAGATATTGAAATTTTAGAAAGATATACTTCTCGTTTGAATAAATTAAATAAAGAAATTGAAAAACAAAAAGATATTTTTTGGAATAATTTTTTGGCTAATCGATCTGTATTAATAGAATTTGGATATTTAAAAGATGATTATCCTACTGAATTAGGGAAAACTGTTTCTCAGATTAGAGCAGAAAATGAGTTATTCTTAGCTGAAATAATATTTTCAAATATATTAAATGATTTATCTCCTGCTGAATTATCATCCGTTATCTGTGCTGTTACAACGGAAGAATTACGCACAGAAAATTATTCTGTTCTTCCTCTATCTCATAAAGTAAGAAAGGTAATTAACAAAATTAGAGATATCAGAAAGAAAATTGACAGAGTTCAAAAAGAGTATGGTGTTGAAACTTCGATGAATATTAATACTTATTATTTTGCATTAATTGAAATGTGGGTTAATGGTGCTGAATGGGACAGTATTGTTAATGAAACAGATAAAGGTGAAGGAGATATCGTGCGTGTATTTAAAAGAACTATTGATGTCTTAAGACAATTATGTACTGTGGATAATGTTCCTGAAGAGGTTGTATTTACTGCAAGAGAAGCTATTGATTTGATTAATCGTGAACCTATTGATGTTGATTAAATTTTATTTATGTAACGAAATATTAAGAAGCATGTTTTAATTTATCAATAAATTTTGTTTAAAAACCTTTATATACATGTGTTAGTGTAGTAAGGAAAATAAATTTTATGGCAATTCAAGCAATTAATCAAGCAACTCAAATGCCAAAAACTAATGCTCAACAAAATGTAAATTTTAATGGTGTATTAGATAGTAAGGCATTTGAAAAAGTTGCAGAATTTGCAGGAAAGAATTCAGCAACTTTTAATGCTGCTTCTTCTTTATTAATGGCAGGTGTTTTGAGACCTGCTGCTATTATGGCTTTACCTGCAAAAGATGAACAAGAACAAAAGAATAAAGGTATTGCAGCAGCTCATGCTATTGCATCAGGTTTAATCGGTTTTGCAATTACATCTACTGTTATGAAACCGATTTCAGCAGGTTTAGGTAAAGTAATGGGTGATACCGAAAAATATTTACCAAAATTACATGAAAAAATGCAAAAAGACCCATTATTAGAAAAAAATGTTAAAAAGATAATGCAGTTTGGTCCTGATATTATACTAGCAGTTCCTAGAGCATTATTAACTTCAAAATTATCTCACGTTGTTGAAGGTGCTTTATTTGGTAAAAAGAAAAAAGCTGCTAAATCAGAAGCTGTTGTTCAACAACAAACAGCTCAGCCTGTTCAACAAGCTCAATCTGAACGTCCTGTTTTAGATAGTTTCAAAGGAGGTAACAAATAATGAATATTTCACCTATTAATAATGCAGTTACATCTCCAAAAACAAACGTAAATTTTAATGGTATTATGGATAAAATGGCTGAAGGTGTTGCAAAAGGCTATTCAAAAATTGGTAATACAGATACTTTCTGCAAAGCTATGGATAAAGTTGGCGGTAGTGATAAATTAATGCTTCACTTATCAACTGCTAGTTCTGCTGTTACTTCAGGTTTGTATATTTACAAAAACTTAACTGATAAAAAGAAAACTAAAAATGAAAAAATTACTTCAGCATTAAATCAAGCTTTAACATTTGGTATTTCAACTGCCTTAAGCTATGGCGTTTCTAGTGCTTTAGGTAAAGCTTCTAAAAACTTATGCGGTAAATTTGGCGAATCAATCGCAAAACGTGGTTATGACCAAAAGAAAGTTGATATGTTAAAAGACGGTGCTAAGAATGCAATAGACTTAGTAGTTTGTTCTTCAATTAACAGATTTGTAGTTCCTGTTGCAGTTACTCCGATTGCTAATAAATTAGGTGTTAAACTTTGCAGCTACTTAGATGCCAGAGATGCAGCAAAAGCTACTAAGGCTTAGTTACAACTTTAAAACTTATTACACACACATAAATTTAAAGAGAGCCGATTAATTTATCGGTTCTCTTTTAGTTTTTATCTCATTTAAGATATTATATATTTCTTTTAAATCTTCGCTTGTCATAAGTTTAGAACGAAGTTTAGTTGCATGATGAATTTTACTTATGTAATACGGGTAAAATTTCCTCATAAATTTTATACCTGTAGTTTCTCCTCGCATATCAATTTCATAATTTAAATGAGATATTGCTTGTTCTATTCGTTCTTCAATACTCGGAGCCGGAAGCTTTTCTCCTGTTTCAAAGTAGTGTTCAACTCGGTATATTAAACTTAAGTCTCCAAGTGTACCTCTTCCGATAGCTATACCATCGGCATGTGATTTTTCGATGCACTCTTCTGCTGTGTCTATTGAATTTACATCTCCATTTGCAAATACAGGTATATCAACATTTTCTTTTAATTTTCTTATTTTTTCCCAATCTGCTTTACCTGAGTACATTTGTGAACGTGTTCTTCCATGTATTGTTATAAATTCAGCTCCGGCCGTCTGCATTTGTTGTCCAAACTCAACATAATTGAGGTTTTCATAAGTGTATCCCAGTCTGAATTTAACACTTACAGGGATTTCAATTGAATCTCTTACAGCTTTAACAATGTCTTTTGCAAGCTGAGGATTTAGCATTAATGCACATCCGTCTTGTCCTTTTACAACTTTATTAACAGGACATCCCATGTTTATGTCTATCATGTCAGCATATTGTTCTAAATATTTTGCTGCTTCTGCCATTAATTCAGGTTTATGTCCACTTATTTGATAAGATACAGGACTGCTATTTTCATTTCTTTTTTCTATTACATTCCCTTTTACTTGTTTTAAGAACTCTGAGCTTATCATTTCCGTTGTTAGAAGTGATTTTGTTTTATATTTTCTTATCAAATCTCTCATCATAAAATCAGTAATCCCTGCCATTGGAGCAAGGGATACTTTTGTCTTTATAAGTTCTGAAATTTTTTTATTTCTAACTTTCATATCCTTTCAAATCCGTTATTCTTGATTGTGCATAAGCTTTGTATTCATCATTTTCCTTGTTTTCTTTTACAAATTTTTTGTAATATGATAACGCTTCAGGATATTGGGCTTTGGTGTCATATATGATTGCAATCAGATAATTTGCAACTACTAGTGCAGGATTATTAATATATGATTTTTTGTATTCTTCTATTGCAAGATCATATTTCTTTTGCGTATCATATATTAGACCTCTGTAGTAATGTGCGTAAGCGTTATTTGAATCTTCTGTTAAAATTTGACTAATCATTTTTAATGCTTCTTCATGTTGATTATTGTTATATTTTTCTATAACTTTATTAATTAGAGTTATGTTATTCTGTTCTATTACAGATGCAAGTAATTCTTTTGCTTTTTCATTTTTTGAATTGTACTTTATAGCATTTTGTAAATATATTTTTGCTGAAGTCCAATTTTCAAGTTCTGTATATAAAACTCCTATATAATACGCAATGTCCGAATTATTTGGACTGTAATCAAGCGCTTTTTTATAATATTCCAAGGATTGTTCTATATTATTTAAACTCTTGTAGCATGCTGCAATTGCAAGAGTTGTTTCTGTTGATTCCGGTTTTATTCCTAAATAAATATCAAGTGCCTTTTGGTATTCATTGTTGTTAAAATATTCACTTGCTTGTACGTATTTTTGATTGTTTACATCTTTGCTTATTTCAGTTAATTTTATTTTTATTTGTTGATTTCCCGGATATTTTTGTCTTGCGGTTATTAATGTATTTATTGCTTCTGTATCTTTTTTATTTTGAGCTTGTGCAAGTGCTAAATTGATATATATTTCCGGATTGCTATTATATTTTAATACTTCTTCATAATATAATATTGCTTTTTCAGCGTTATCTGATGCGTGTAAGTCTTTTGCATAGTTATAAAGACTTTCAATAGATGATTTTGTTGGGGTTGAATTATCTAATGAAAGTAGTTTTAATAATTCATCAGCAGTTAATGTATCTGATAGTAGGTTTATTAATCCTATTTGAGCATCTTTATTGTCTTGATTTATTTTCAAAGCTTGTTTATATGATTCAATTGCTTTATTTTTGTTTCTTCCTTTTGCATACAAATCACCAACTAGACTATATGTATCAGCACTATTTGGATTTATTTTTAGTGCTTTATTAAAATATTCAATTGCCCTGTTTGTATTGTTTACATCTAAATAGTATGTTCCAAATTTTCTTAATACTATTTCGTTGTTTGGACTCATTGATTCTGCTTTTTTATAATAAGATAGGGCTTCTTTATCTTTATTTTGTTTGTGTAATACACTAGCTAAATTTAATACTGTATTTATGCTATCAGGGTTTTCTTGAATTTTTTTACTGTATAATTTTTCTAAATTAATTAATATATACTTAGGGTTTGTAGCTGTTTCAAGAGCTTTGTTAAACTCTTCTATTGCCAAATCTTCTTGATTTGTTTTCATTAAAACTTGAGCATAACTATTGTGTATTCCGGAATCATTCGGTGCAGCTTTTAGTGCATAACTGTAAAAATCTCCTGCACGTTTGTAATTACCTGTTCTGCTTTTGATTATATCTGCGATATTTCTGTTTGCATTTTTAATTATATTACTATCACCTATTTGTGCAGCTCTATAAAATTCGTACGATGCTGCAGCATAGTCATTTAAGCCGTTATTTCTTATTTCATCTGCTTTTCTGTATCTTGAGTATGCTGATTTGTCAAACTTTGTTGCTTCAAAACACTTTTCCAGATTATCTTTAACGGTTGATGTTACTTGTGATGCATTTTGCATTGTTTGTGAAGTAGGGTAAACTTCTAAATAAAATAGTGCTGAACGATAATCATTTGCAGCTTTTTCATAGTCTTTTAATGTATTTACAAAGTAGGCTGCTCTGTCTAAGTGCGAATTTATTAGACCTATTCTTGCAGAATTATCTAAGTAATTTATTCTGAGTGCTTTTTGATATTCACCTATAGCATTGGTGTATCTTGCTTGTTTGTAATATTGTTCAGCTAAATTAAAATGTGATTCAAATGTTTCTTCTGCAACTGCTGTGGGTATAAATACTAGGATACTTAATAATAAAATTAATAATTTTCTCATAAATCATGGTACTCCTATGTCTGTATTTATAATTGTATTATAATAATAAGAGGATTTATATAGTTAAGTCGGGTATTTGTACTTTTTGTTAACAAATGTAACAAAAATATAACTTATTGAAATCGAGCAATTTAATTTGTTTTTATATAGATGTAGAAATAGAAGAGGTGTTTATGGCATACGCAGGTGCTTTATGTTTATTACAAACTTATAAAATGCAAAAAACTGATTCTGATTATAAATTGATGTCTTATCAAAATGAGCTTCTTGATGCAGCGTATGACGCAACTTCTCTTGCTGACTTATATTCTTCAAAAAAATCTGATATAAGAAATATATTTAAAAAATCTGATGGTGATGATGGTATTAAACAAGGTTATGATTCTGATGGTAATCCTATTACCTCTTCTCATACTTATATTGATGAACAATTTAAAGCTGAATATGTTATAGAAGAAGGTGAAGAAGGCTATGGTACTTATGCTGATGCTATGGCTGATTTAACTGACTGGTATAATCATGTTTTGGCTGATGTAAATGCTGACGAACAAGTATGGAAATCTAAAATGGAAAAAGAACAAGTAACGAATTCTATGTTGCAAACTAATATAGAAAACTTTGAACAAATGGTTCAAAATAATATTGAGTCTGCACATACTTATGGCTATAATAGTTAATAATTATCTTCTATTTCATACAATTTTAAAATCAGAGGCGAAAGCCTCTTTTTTTTGCTATAATTTTTTTATGTTGAAAAATGGTGAAAAACTTGGTGCATTTATTGTTCCTACGGGAATAGCTGCTTCTATTGGCGGATTTGCCGGTGATGCAAGTTGTTATGCTCGTAAATTTTCAAACTTTTCACGTCTTATCGTTAATCCTAATGTTGTTAATGCAGGCTGTTTTTCAGGTATAACTGAAAACATGCTGTATGTTGAAGGTTATTCTTTAGATAGTTTTTTTAAAAAAGAAATTTCATTAGTTGAGTCTAAAAATAATAATATTGGAATTATTTTTGATAAAGCAATACCGGACGATGTTTTAAATATTCATATTAATACTGTAAATGCTGTTAAAATGGTGTATGATGTTAATATTTCTAACCATGTTGTTACGGATGAAGATGTTGGTGTTGAATTTATTGTTAATAAATTTGGTATTTCCTGTGGTAATGTAAAAAACATAGAAACTTTAAAAAAATCGGCTGAATATCTTTTAAATCAGGGGTGTGATGCTATTGCAATATGTTGTTTATTTGATGATAGCAATGATGAAAATTATGCACAAAATGGAGGTGTAGATCCAATTGGAGGTGTTGAAGCAATAATTTCTCATTTTATATCTAAAGAATTTCGTGTACCATGTGCTCATTCTCCGGCATTTTGTGATTATCAAATTTTACCTGATATTGTTGATAAACGTGCGTCTGCTGAATATATTACACCTACTTTTTTACCGTGTATTCTTATTGGATTAAGTAATGCTCCTAAAATAAGTAATTATTCAAAAAATAATATTTCTATGGATAACTTAGATTATGTTGTTATGCCATATAATTCTTTAGGTTCTGTTCCTGTTTTTGAAGCACTAAAAAATGGTATAAAAGTTTTTGCTATCAGAGAAAATGACACAATACTTAATATTTCCTGCGATAATTTGTTTAAAAATAGTGGTATAATTGTATTAGATACTTATGAAGAAGCTTTGGAGCAAGTAAAAAAAATATGAACATTTTTGGTTATAAACTTAGGGCTATATCCCAAGCAGAAGTTGTAATTGCTCTTGTCATAATGAGTTTGGTTATTCTTGCTTCAAAAAATATTACTGAGAGTAAGTTTAATTACGCAAAGAGAGTAAGAGCTTATGCTGCATGGAATAATTTAAGCAAGATTGCAAGTTCTGTGTTGAGTGATGGAGTTCTTGTTGAAGATGATTATAATTACAAGATGATTTCTCCTGTTTATAAAACATCTGAAAGAGGTTCTTACTTACCGGATATATTGAATGAAATAGGCACTCCTGCAGTGCATATAAATGGTGGCTTTTATGATAGATTAATAGAACATTATAATGTTCTTGAAAGCGAAACAGGACCTACTTTTACTTGTAATAATTGTAATACTGAAGGGTTTTTTTCCGGTATTACACCAACGCTATATTTATCTAATGGGATGACTTTATTTATTTCTCCTGTTTCATATTCTTTTGCAATGCGTGAGGTTGCATCAACCTCTATTGTTGATGATGCCTTTAAAAAAGATTTAAAATGTTTAAATGGGTTATCAGGTGCTATTTCGGGTGATGAGGCTTGTAATCGTGTATCTGAAATTACAGGTTTATGTTCTGCAATTGAAGTAAAAAATGCTCCCGTTGCTCCTTGGTCTACAAATTATACTAATGCTAATATTACAAGTTATTTTAAAGGTATTGCTGAGTGTCCTGCATGTTCAAATGTCGGTCAAACTGTTCGTAAATATGATTCTGTCCCAATTTTTGAATATTTTCATGTTTTGTTTAAAAGCATAAAAGTTACATCTGCTTGTACAACTAAGAGTGAATCATTTTTGAATGAGGCATTTTCAAGATTTTTAGCCGGAAGTTATTATGTTATCTTTGTTGATTCCGATGGCCCTCGTTCAGGTTCTAATACATTGAATGATGATGTATTCGAATTTTATGTTTTATTAAATGGTGAAGTTTTACCTATTTCTACAAAAATGAGAACAGGAGATTTTTTATTGGCGAATTTATATAAAACAACTCCTGCGGGTGTTCGCTCTATTGTCTCTTCCGGAATTCCTCTACCTAGGGCTATGTGTAATCAGAAGTTTTCAAATAATAATTTTTCTTATTTTAGTACAAATTTTATACCAATCAGAAATTATTGCCCTACCACTTCAGTAGAGTGTCCTGCGGATGCTGCAGGTTGTGATTATATACCTATTAGAACCAATGTCTCTATACGTGGTAAATCAAAAAATTAGTAAAAATTATAATATATCCAGTGGGTCTACGTCTACTGCAAGTCTTATATCTTTTGGTACTGACATTTGCGATATAAATTTAGAAATAAAAGAATGTCCTTTATTTTCCATTTTATTTTTTATAATTACTTGGTATCTAAATTTGCCGTTTAATCTATTTATTACGCATTCAGTTGGTCCTAATATTTCAAGTTTTTCTTTTATTCCAAATTTGTTAATAAGAATTCTTAAACGCAATGCAATTTCCATTGCAGATTTTTCAGTGCGAAATTGATTTGTTGAGCTTAATATTAGTCTTATTATTTTGCTGAATGGCGGATAGTCAAAATCTTCTCTTGCTTTAATTTCTTTAACGTAAAAATCGTTAAAGTTCTGTTCTTTTGCACTTTCAAGAGCATAGAAATCAGGATTATATGTCTGGAATAAGACTTTACCTTTAAATTCTCCCCGTCCCACTCTGCCGGCAACTTGGGTTAGTAATTGAAAGCCTCTTTCTGGTGCTCTAAAATCAGGTAAATTAAAGCTTGCATCAGCAGATATTACACCAACAAGTGTTACATTTGGGTTATCTAATCCTTTTGCAACCATTTGTGTCCCTATTAATATATCTATTTCTCTATTTTGAAATCTATCTAATATTTTAATATGTTCGTTCTTTTTTATTAAGCTGTCGCTGTCTAATCTTTCTATTTTAGAGTTAGGAAATAATTCTTTTATTAATAGTTCAATTTTTTGTATTCCCAGACCTGAATTATGCAAGGCATTTGAACCACATGTTGGACAGTTATCAGGGAATTCTTGTGTGCTTCCGCAATAATGACATTTAAATACTTGTTCATCGGAATGCCATACAAGCGGTATTGAACAATTTTTACATTCTAATACGGTTCCGCAGCTTTGGCATTGCGTAAATGTTGAATAGCCTCGTCTATTTACCAGTATTATTACTTGCTGTTTTTTTTCTAATGTTTCTTTTATTTCTGTTTCCATTATTTTTGAAATGGTTCCTTTATAAGCAGCTTTTTTGTGTTCTTGCATGTTTATTATTGAAGTTTTTGCAAGAGGTGCATTATTGTACCTATGCTTTAATTCATACAGAGTTCCTGAGTTTTTTGCTTTATAATAACTAACTATATCCGGTGTTGCAGACCCTAAAATTAGAGGTGAATTATAAAATTCGGATAATTTTTCTGCAATTATTTTTGCATCATATCTTGGTGCCGGATTATTTTGTTTGTACGCACTTTCATGTTCTTCATCAATTATTATTAGTCCAATATTTTGAAGTGGTGCAAATACTGCTGAACGAGCTCCTGCAAGAATTTTTATTTCATTTCTGTTTAATTTTTGCCATACATCATATCTTTCTCCTTCAGAAATTGAACTATGCCATATCGCAACATCATTTATTCCAAATTTTTTAGTAAGTCGTTTTGTCAATTGAGAGGCAATAGCTATTTCAGGAGCTAAAAATAAAACATTTTTTCCTTTATCAATGGTGTCTTTTATGAGCTTAAAGTATACTTCGGTCTTTCCTGATGCGGTTACACCATGTAATAACAGTGGAAATTTGTTATCAGAATTTATTTTTGCAGATATATTTTTATAAACCTCTTTTTGTTCTCCTTTTAATTCATATAAAGGTTCTGTTTTTTGGTCAAATATTTGTAACGGATTTCTGTATATTTCGTTAGTGGAAATTTTAATACAGCCATTTTTGATTAATTTTTTTATTGTTCCTCTTGTTGTTTTTATTTCTTTTTCAAAATTTATTAATTTGGTTTTTCCTTTTTCTTTAAGTTTTTCTAGTATATAAAGTTGTCTTTTTGTTGCATTATTTTCTGATAAAAATTCAATGTACTCTTCTGTTTTTGAGTTGTATTCAAGAAGTTTTAGCGGAACTACCATGTTTAAAACTGTTACTAAATCAGTCATATAGTAATTTGCAACCCACTCAATCAATTTTAGATATTCCAAAGTAAATAATTGAGTTTCATCAATTATTTTATTAATTTTTTTGGCTTTTATTTCTTTAGGTAAATAGTCAGAAAACCCTACGACAAAAGCATTGATTAATCCTTGTCGTCCAAAAGGCACTAAAACAGCCTGACCTATTTTTATTATATTTTTTATTTCGTCAGGTATAATGTATGAATAAGTTTTTACACCCAAGCCTTTTATGTTAACAAGAACAAGAGCGTATTTACTGTTCAATTTATTCTTCCTCAGTCATGAATTCTTTTTTAGCTTCTTCAATTGCTTCTGAAAGTAAATCAAGATTTTCAGGCGAACATGTTACACCTTTTTTTGTAGGCAACCAATTTGCACCGTCGTCAGTTGTGTAATATATTCTCATATCCAAGTAACTTTTGCCTTTGTATTCGTTAATTGATATTTGTAATTGTTCTGTTGCACTTCTTGGTACTGTTGCAATGATTTTTGGTTCTGCCATAATTTATCTCCTTTTTTTTTTGATTTTACCACGAATAATTATAATGTTTCTAGATATTTAAAAATTTTAAAAACAGGTTTTTCTAGTTCATTTATCGGTACTTCTTCGCTTAATTCAAGAGTAATTGTTGGAATATTTCTTTCTTTTCCGCAATATGTCCCGAAACTTCCAGGCGTAGGATATCCAATATCTTCTTCAATTGGATAGTTAATTAATTCTGAGCATTTAATAGCTATTTCCTTTGCTTCTCCATCGTAATTTACTACGCAATACGGTGAGTGAAGAGTTAAAATAATTCTTGGTTGATATTTTTTCAATATATTTAAAACAAAATTTGTTTCAATTTCGCTGGATGGTTCTTCTCCACCGTAGTAATGTTTGTCTGCTGATTTTATCCAGTTTTTTGTGGGAAAATTTCTGTTTAAATCTACATTATTAGCGTTTTGTCTTGTATTTAAATATTTTCCATCAGGATTTAAACAAGGTATGAAAAGCAGATTACTTGATGTTTCTTCTAAATATTTTTTGATTAAAATCTCACCTTGGGGTTCATCTCCATGAAAAACACCAATTACAAGGATATGTTTATAATTTTCTTCTCCAATCAGTTGAATGCTATTATTATTTTTTGTTAAAGTTTGTTCTAAAATTTTCATTATTCAAATAATGCGTCAATAAATTCTTTTGTGTTAAAGTCTTTTAAATCTTCCATCTTTTCCCCAATGCCGACAAGTTTTACAGGAAGTTTCAGTTCTTTTGCAACTGATAAAATTATTGCACCTTTTGCTGAACCATCAAGTTTTGTTAATGCTACGGAAGTTAAATTAACAGCTTCAGTAAATACTTCTGCTTGTGATATTCCGTTTTGTCCTGTGTTTGCATCAAGTACAAGCATTGTTTCTCTTAATGTTTCAGGTGCATTTTTATCAATTACTGTTTTTATTTTTGTTAATTCTTCCATTAAATTGAATTTATTTTGAAGTCTTCCTGCTGTATCAATTAGAAGAACATCAAAATTTTCATTTTTAGCTTTTTGTATTGCTTCATAAACAACAGATGCAGGATCTGCTTTATCGTGTCTTATAATTTCTGCTCCTGCACGTTTGCTCCATATATCAAGCTGTTCCTCTGCTGCTGCTCGGAAAGTATCTGCAGCTGCTACAATTACTCTTTTTCCTTTACTTTTAAAATTATAAGCCAATTTACCTATTAAAGTCGTTTTTCCTACTCCGTTTACTCCGCAAATAAAATAAGTATTTAATTCATTATCTGCGTATTTTAATTCAGTTGAGCCAGCCTCATTTAAAACTTTTTCAAATTCATTTTTTAAATATTGTTTTACAACAGAAGGTTTAATTTTGTCTTGATTTCTTAATTTATCCACAAGTTCTGTGGCATAATTTACACCTAAATCTGCACTTATTAATAAATCTTCCATATCATCAAGTACAAATTCTGAAAATTCTTCTTCTTCCCCAATATTATTAACAACACTTGCAACAAGTTTTTGTGTAGTGTTTGTTACTGCGTCTTTTATTGTTTTTATACTATTAGAAAAAAATCCAAACATCTATTTTAATTCTTCTTTTCTTACAACTTTTGCTAAAATACCGTTAACAAATGAAGCAGAATCTTCCGTTGAATATTTTTTAGCAAGTTCTATTGCTTCATCGATTACAACTTTCATAGGAGCTTCTTTTATATATGCCATTTCAATAATTGCAATTCTCATAATATCTTTATCAATTTTTACGAGTCTTGATAAATCCCACCCTATAGCACATTCTTGTATTAATGTATCAATATCTTTGTTGTATGTTTTATATTTATCAACGATTTTCTTTATATAATCTTTAACATCAGATTGGCATTCTAAAGTCGCCATTTCTGCTATTTCCAATGCAAGCATTGCTTTTTCCGCTATGTTCAGCATTTCTTCTATTCTTCCCGAAAAATCTGATGTTAACGGTACAGGAATATTACTTACTTCTATCGGTCTTGAAAGATTATCAGGATGGTTTGTTTCTACTTCATCTACATATTCTTTCATCTCCAATAGCTTTCCAACCGTTAATTGTAAGCTTTCTGATGAATTATTAGTTAAAATTCTTACAGATTTTAGTAACATTTCATCTACGTCTTTTGTTGTGTATTCAGTTATTTTTCTGTCAAATTGCGAAAATAATATTAATGCTAATTCTCTTGCTGCTCTTCTTGCTTGCATGATTTACCTCTTTTATTTCTTTATATTTTAATGCTATCATAAAAATTTTTTTATGATAATATTTAATTAAGGTAACTATATAAATGTTTTCACTAAATAATTTTCAAACTATCATGCTGAATTTAGTTCAGCATCTTAACGGCAATAGATTCTGAAACGACTTCAGAATGACATTATTACTTGTTATTATGTAAAATTTGTGGAAGATTGTATATAAATACCTTAATTAATGTTAAAGTAGCAAGTGTTTATTTTATGAAAGGTGAATTATTTATGAAAAGAGCAATCGTAGTTGTTATTGATTCCATGGGTATTGGTGCTATGCCTGACTGTAAAGATTTTGGCGATACTCCTGAATGTAATACATTAAAAAATGTATGTAAGTTTAATAATGGTTTAAATGTTCCAAATCTTGCCAAATTAGGTTTGGGAAATATTCAAGATTTTGAAGGTATAGAAAAAGTTTCTAATCCTATTGGCCAATACGGTACAATGAAAGAAAAATCTAACGGTAAAGATACTACAACAGGACACTGGGAAATGGCTGGTATTGTGCTTAAAGAAGCTTTTAAAACATTTACAAATACTGGTTTTCCTCAATATATTATTGATGAATTTGTAAAAAGAACAAACTGTGGTGGTGTCTTAGCAAATAAAGCTGCAAGTGGTACAGCTGTAATTGTTGATTACAATGACGAACATCAAAAAACAAAATATCCAATTGTTTATACAAGTGCTGATAGTGTATTTCAAATTGCGGTTGATACAGATTTAATACCTCTTGATACTCTATATGATTGGTGTAAAATTGCTAGAAAAATGTTTGATGATATAGGTGTAACCGTTTCACGTGTAATTGCAAGACCTTATCATGTTGTTGACGGTGTTCCTACTCGTATCGGCAAAGATAGACGTGATTATGTTTTAGCTCCTGATAGAGATACTATTCTTACTGATGTTGAATCAAATAATGGTACAGTTATTGCAATTGGTAAAATTGAAGATATTTTCTGTAAACAAGGTGTTACTCATGCAATTCATACAGGTTCAAATACCGAAGGTTTGGAATTAACTTTAAAAGCTATAAATAACACTTTGGATTTAAAATCGATAGAATATAAATCTGTTCCAAATGCTGACAAGTCATTTATTTTTACAAACCTTGTAGATACCGATATGTTATACGGACACAGAAATGACGCAACTGGTTACGGTAAAGCGATAGAAGAAATTGATACATATATTCCTAAATTTATTGATGCAATGGGTGAAGATGATTATTTAGTGATTACTGCTGATCATGGTTGTGATCCTACTGTTCCGGGTACTGATCATACTCGTGAATATGTACCTATTCTTATCTATAGTAAAAAATTAGAACCAAAAAATTTAGGAATGTTAGAAGGTTTTGATTCTATAGCCAAATTTATAAAAGAATGGATATTTTAATTTGTTTGTTTTATCATAAAATTGTAGTGATAAAACACTATTAGTTAATACAAAAAAAGGAGAGACAAATGAACGTTAAAGTTGAAGACAGTTGCATAGCATGTGGTGCTTGCGAAGCAGTTTGTGGTGAAGTATTTTCAGTAGAAGACATTGCTAAAGTTAATGAAGCAAATGTTGCTGCTAATGAAGATGCTGTTAAAGAAGCTGCTGAATCATGCCCTGTTGGTGCAATTATTGTTGAATAGTTATTATTTATAGAAGTTAGGCGAGGAATTTATTTTAATAAATTCCTCGCCTTTTGTTTAGTAATCAAATTATTTTATTTGTTAACAATATTTTATTTTAATGCATCAGCACCGGAAACAATTTCAACAAGTTCTTGAGTAATTGCCCATTGACGTGCCTTATTGTAATCTATTGTTAAAACACGTATCATGTCTTCGGCATTATTTGATGCGGCTGACATTGCTGTCATTCTTGAAGCAAGTTCACTGGCTTGTGCTTCTAATAATGCTTGGAATAATAGATTAGTTATATACATTGGTACTATCTTTTGCAAAATAGCTTGTTCACTAGGTTCAAATATCATCAAAGGATTAATCTTATGTTCATCCTCTGCTTTTAAATTTTCTGCATCCAGAGGTAATAGAGTCCAATCTTCAACCATATATGACATCATATTTTTAAATTTTGTTGTAATGATTTCAATTTTATCTATTTTCTTCTCAACATAATATTTAGCAATATCTTCTGCAATTACATTTGCACCGGTAGCTGTTACATTATTTATTTCATCAATATATGTTTTAGCTATTTCAAAATTATAGTATGGGTCATTAAGTTTTCTTTTTAATGCACTTATACCTTTTTGACCAACAACAAATAAATGAGGTTTGACACCTTTTTCTTGATATTGCTTTATAGTACTTAGCGTATGTCTAACAATGTTTGCATTGTATGCACCTGCTAATCCCTTATTTGATGTAATAACAAGAATACCTACAGAGTCTACCGGTCTTTTAGTAAGCAGTGCCGGATAATTTTCAATTGCAGATTTAATATTTAAATCTGCATTTTCATATACGCCACAAGCTGATAACATCTTTTTAAAGACATCTGTTAGCATGCTAGCAAAAGGTCTGGCCGATTTTACTGTATATTCAGCCTTTTTAACCTTTGCTGCGGCAACCATTTTCATTGCTCTTGTTATTTTTTTTGTGTTTTCAACACTCTGTATTCTATTTTTTATGTCTTTTAAATTTGCCATTTTTGTTTTCCATGTTGTTATTTAACAAATGTATTTTTAAATGCTTCAAGATTTTTTGTTAAATCTTGTTTATCTTCATCTGTTAAAGCTTCACCTTTATTTAATTTTGCAATCAATTCAGGCATATTTGCTGAATAGTAATCAAACCAATCTTTTTTAAATTGATTGATATTCTTGTTATCTATATCATCCAACATACCTTCATTAGCTGCATATAATATGCTTACTTGTTGAGCAACACTTAGCGGCATATATTGAGGCTGTTTTAAGACTTCAGTCAATTTTTGACCTCTTAATAGTTGCTTTTTCGTTGCAGGATCTAAATCTGAAGCAAATTGAGCAAATGCTTCTAATTCTCTGAATTGGGCTAAATCAAGTCTTAATTTACCTGCTACTTGTTTAATTGCTTTTGTTTGTGCTGCACCACCTACACGTGATACAGAAATACCTGCATTAATTGCCGGTCTTATACCTGAATTAAACAAGTTTGATTCCAAGAATATTTGTCCGTCTGTAATTGAAATTACGTTTGTAGGAATGTATGCTGACACGTCTCCGGCTTGCGTTTCAATGATAGGTAACGCTGTTATACTTCCGCTTCCTAATTTCTCATTCAATTTTACAGCACGTTCCAATAATCTTGAGTGTAAGTAGAATACATCCCCAGGATACGCTTCACGTCCTGGTGGTCTTCTCAATAACAAACTCATTGCACGATATGCTTGAGCGTGTTTTGTCAAATCGTCATAAATTATAAGTACGTGTTTTCCTTGTTCTAAGAACCCTTCTGCTATTGCAGAACCTGAGAAAGGTGCAATATATTGTAGCGGTGCTGCATCATTTGCTGTAGCTGATACTATGATTGTATAGTCCATAGCTCCATGGTTTTCAAGCGTTTTCGCTAATTGAGCAACTGTCGAAGCTTTTTGTCCGATTGCAACATATATACAAATTACATCTTGACCTTTTTGATTAATAATTGTGTCTATTGCTATAGCTGTTTTTCCGGTTTGTCTATCTCCGATAATAAGTTCACGTTGACCACGACCAATTGGTGTCAATGCATCAATTGCTGTTAAACCTGTTTGTAGCGGTTCATGTACTGATTTTCTTGCAACAATTCCAGGTGCAACCTTTTCTATTGGTAATGTTTTTTCGGAACTTATTTCTCCTTTTCCATCAAGCGGAACTCCTGTAGGACTAACTATTCTGCCGATTAGACCCGCTCCAACCGGTGCTGATGCTATTCTGCCTGTTGTCTTTACAGTCATTCCTTCTTTGATATGTTGATAGTCTCCTAAAATTACTACCCCTACATTGTCTTCTTCTAAGTTTAATGTTATACCTAATGTTCCTTTTCCATCTTGGAATTCTACAAGTTCATTAGACATTACATTTCTTAATCCGTACAATCTGGCTATACCATCACCAATTTCTAATACCGTTCCGACATTAGAAATTTCTGTAACAGAGTCGTAATTTTCTACTTTTGTTTTGATTATTGATGTTATCTCATCAGGATTAATTACTGCCATTTTTTACCTCTTATTTTATCATTTCTTTACTTAAATCTTCTATTTTATGCTTTAAAGATGTGTCTATAACACTATCTCCTATTTTTATTACTAAACCTGCTATAATTTCTGCATCTTGTTCAAAATTTATTATTACAGATTTTTTCAATTTTTCTTCAAGTTTTCGCTGTAATCTTTCTTTGGCTTCTTGTTTCATTTCTACTGCCGAGATTACTTCTACTCTTTCTAATCCTTTTATTAAATCCAGTTCATGTTCATAGGCATATACAATGTATTTAAATGCAGAAAATCTATTTTTATCTATTATTACCTTTAGAAAGTTCTTAATAGTTTTACTTATTTTGTCTGCAAATATTTTTTCAATGATATCTTTTTTATCATCTATGCCGACTACAGGATTTGATAATACTTCATTTAAATCCTGTGATGCTTTCAGCGTTTCGTTAATTGTTTTTAAGTCGTTTAGTATTTCTTCAGACGAGATAACTCCTGCATTTTGTAATTCTACTAATGCTTGTGCATATCTTTTTGAAACTACTAAAAATTTATTTTGTGCCAATTCTGTCATTATAAATTCAATCCATCTAATTCATCTATACTTTCATTTATATATTTGTCATGTAGTGCTTCATTGTTATTCAGTACGTCTCGTATATGTTTCTCTGCTGTCTGCAATGATGCTGAAGCTGTTTTTTGCATTAATGAAGTGTATAGAACTTTTTCTTCTGCTTCTATTATCTTCTTCGCATTATTCTTAATGCTTTCAACTTGTTTTTGTGCATCTTCTGAAATTTTTTCACTTAATTTCTCTGCTGTTGTTCTTGCATCATTCAATATGGTATCAACTTCTTTACTTACATTTTTAACTTTATCTTCTGCTTGATATAAATTATTTTTAGCATTCTCTTTTGCCGTATTTGAATCTTCTATCATTTGTTTTATTTTTTCTTGTATTTTGTCTATAATTGCACTTACATCTATTTTTTTGCAAAGATATGCCAAGATTAAAATAAAAATAACAAAGTTAAATGTATTCGAATGTATAATTATATCCCATAAATGTGCAATATTTTCCATTTGTTATTATCCTTTTTGCATAATACTATTTATTGTTTCTTCATCAATATTTGATATTTCAGTATGTTCTCCTAATATTTTTGAGGAAATTGTTTCTGCGAGTCCTTTTACATGTTGTTTTAATTCATTAGAAACATTATTTGACGTATTTTTTAAATCGTCTTTTTTGGTTTTTAATTCTTCATTTACAATATTTTTTGCATCAGTACACAATTCAATTTTTTTAGATTTTGCATCGTCAGTTTTTTCAATAATTACCTTTCTGGCGTCGCTTCCTGCTTTTGCTAATTTTTCTGCCCTATCTTTTATAAGATTTGTAGCTTTTTGATTAGCACTATCAGCCTCTTCGTAATTACCATCAATGAATTTTTTTCTTTGTTCAACGATTTTTGCCAACGGAGTATACATTACTGCATTCATAGCTGCTGCAAAAATTATAAAACTTATTACTGATACAAAAAATGTTGCATTAAATTCCATGTCATAATCCTTTTTTAGTCGGACTGTATAATTAATACAGTCCGATTATATTATTATTTTGATTAGCCAATCATACCTACTAATTTCATAGCAATAAATAAAGCATATAAAGCACAAGCTTCTGATAATGCTGCACCCATTAGGAAGAAACCTACTGCTTTACCTGCAATTTCCGGTTGTCTTGAAATTCCTTCAATTAAACCTTTTGTTGCAATACCAATACCTAATCCTGCACCTACTGCACCAAATCCGATTGCTATACCTGCACCTAATTGTGCTAATTCTGAAACTGTTTGTACATCTGCCATTTTTTTTCTCCTTTTATTTTTCTCTTTACTTTTGTTTTATTATTAAAACTTTTTATTCTTCATTTACAGCCATTGATATATACGCTATTGTCAGCATCATAAATACAAGTGCTTGAACAAACGCTACAAATACCTCAAAAAACATTATAGGCAACGGTAAAAAGTATGCACATAAACTTAGTAATACACCTACCAAAACTTCTCCTACAAATATATTGCAAAATAAACGAAGAGCCAAACTAAACGGTCTTGTAATCATATCAAGTATGTCAATTAAAAACATTACTATTCCTGGAAAACTTAATCCGTGATAGAAAAAATGTATTCCTTTTTCTTTTATTCCTGCTGCTAAGTAGTAGATTAGTACTATTATTGCCATTGCAGCTGTCATATTTATATCGTTTGTTGGTGAGGCAAGTTCTCCATGTTTTAGGTGAATTAATTTCCATGGTAGTTGCCCCATTAAATTGGCTGTTACTATAAATAAAAATAACGATGCAACTATAGGAATATGTTTTCTTCCTTGCTCGCCTATCATAGAATCAGTTAAATTCCAAAAAAAGCCCATGACACTTTCGCAAAATGCTTGCAATTTTGTGGGTACTATTGATAATTTTCGTGTTGCTACAATTGCAATTACTAATACAAATGCCATAGCAATCCACATTGTTAGTATGGTATCCATATTAAATGCATAATTGCCTATTTGTGCTATCCAATGTCCTTCTGTACTCATATGCTATCCTTTTGTTTATTTTCTATTATATATGCCTGAAAAAATTTTTGCAAAAATTTTTTTTGTTATAATTAAAGCATGGCTATATATTCTTTTGATACGCTTAATTCTACTAATTTACATTTGAAACAAAATTTTAATATTTATGAAAATTTTGATATTATTTTGGCTGATAAGCAAACTGATGGATATGGAAGATTTAAGCGTAATTGGATTGATTTAGGTTCTGATAATCTTTTTATGAGTATTTGTTTAAAATCAAATGGGTTAAATCAAAATCTTATTTCAATTGCTCAATTTTCCGCACTTATTTTAGCTAAAACTCTTGAACAGTATGGTTTAAATCCTGTAATTAAGTGGCCAAATGATATTTTAGTAAATTCTTCCAAAATAGCAGGAATTCTCGCTGAATCTGTTTTTGAAAAGAATATTTTTAAGGGCATTGTTTTAGGTTTAGGTATTAATCTTTTTGCTGACAAAACTTCTTTATCGACTATTAATCGTCCTGTTACAGCTCTTAATTTGGAACTTAATAAAAAAATATCCAAAATTGATTTTATAGATTTATTTATGAAGAATTTTAAAATATTTTATTCTGATTTTTATGATTTTGGTTTTAGTAAATTTAAAGATGATTATGTTTCTTATATGGACTGTTTTGGACAGATATTGACTGTTAAAAATTATTCATCTGTTACTATTGGTGTTATGTCAGGTATCACAGACAAAGGTCTGCTTATATTAAATGTGAATGGAAAATTACAAGAAATTTCTGCCGGTGATATTTCTTTTTAACTGTTTTTTTGTTTATGATTAAAATAAAAACAACCAATATTTATTGGTTGTTTTTATTCGTTTTATAATATTTTAATAATTAATAATTTTTAACCGAGTATTAAAAATCTACTTGATCTCTTGTTGCCAAATATTCTCTTACAGAGTTTAATGCAGATTGAACAATACGTGTGATTCTTGAAGAAGATAAACCAACTTGTCTTGCTATGTCTTTAACTTGCATGTTTCTGTAAAAACGATATTCAACTATAGTTCTATCTTTTTGTGGAAGTTGTGCTATAGCTTCTTTTATCATTCTGCCCATTTCAGTTATTTCTGCGGCTTCATCTGGCATTGCTTTATTGTCTTTAACAAAATCAAATGGCGAATCATTGTCTGAATTTGCCATAGCTAGAGAATCAATTGACAGTATAGTTTCATAAACTGCCTCTCTAACTTTTGATGGCGTAACATTCATTTCCCCGTCTTCGCCTTCTGTAAATTCTTCTTCTTCGCCTTCTTTTTTGTGCTTTAACGAATACCATTTATAGCGGCTTCTTAATTCATTTCTTATTGCCCATCTAACAGCTGTACCTATGTATGCTGAATTATATTTTTCGAGCTGTTCTTCTGTTTTTCCTTTTATCATAGTTTGCACAGCAATAATTCCGATGCTTACCAGTTCTTCGTATTCTACCATATGAGATGGTATTCTTCGATGTTCTATTTTAGCAACTTTCTGTACTATTTCTATGTATTCTTTTAATCGTTCGTTACTTTGTATCATTAAGAGCTCTGTTTAAAAAAATTTACACTAACGTTTGGTTTTTCTTAAATTATATACAAAAAGTAAAATTTCTGCAACTGCCTTGTATAATTCAGGTGGAATAAGCTGATTGACCTCTACCATTCTGTACAATGCCCTAGCAACAGGTGCATTGTCGATTACAGGTACTTGATGCTCTTCTGCCAGTTGTATTATTTGTCTTGCAATAAGTTCTGAGCCCTTAGCTGTTAACATTGGTGAATCCATTGTTTCTTGATCATATTTCAATGCACATGCCACATGTAGCGGATTTCTTACAACGAAGTCTGCTTCCGGTACGCTATCCATCATTCCTCTTCTTAACATTTGCATACGTCTTTGTCTCAATGCGGCTTTTACGTTTGGGTCTCCTTCTGTATTTTTGTATTCATCTTTTATTTCTTTAAATGACATTTTTTGGTCTTTTAAAAATTTCCATTTTGTCATTCCGTAATCAGCTGCAGATATTACAAGAAAGGCAATACAAGCTTTTGTTATGAAATCTGTCATAAGTTTTCCGAATTCTATCATTACGGCAAAATTATTATCTATTTCTGCTAGTTGCAAAATTGATGGAAGGTGTTGTGAATATACCATCCACCCTATGTATCCTAAAATTATTACTTTTACTATATTTTTTATTAATTCAAATGCTGTTTTTACGCTTATTAGATTTTTAAAATATTTTGTTGGATTTAACTTATCCAATTTTGGCATTAGAGGTGCTGTTGCAACTAACGGGCCTACTTGCATAAAATCTGCAAGTATTGCTATTAACCATGCCACGAATAATATTGGTCCTATTATTAGAATTGTTGGAATTGTTGCCATTGTTATTGCATACATTGTACCTATTACATCTAAATTTGCGTTAGGTATTTGTTCATACAAAAGTACATATAATTTTGTTATTTGATGCCAAATAAAAGGTGCAAGAGCATTTATTGATGCAAACATAACTAGCAACGACAGTGCAGTAGAAAAATCTTTTGATTTTACAACTTGTCCTTCTTGTCTTGCTTTTTTTAATTTCTGCGGAGTCGCATCAAACTGTTTATCTTCATCACCCATTTGATTTCCCTTTGTTTTATTTTTTTATTTTAATTAAAATAAATAATCCTTTCAAGTTTTGTTCTATTGAAACCAGTTGATTTTATTTTGAACTGAATTTTGTTTTCTCAATCTTTTTTGGTCTGTGTTTAGAACTTTGAAAGGATTATTATTTTTTTTGTGTTTATTTTGTTATTCTGAAACTATCTTGATACCTGAACTTGTACCTATTCTGTCTGCACCAGCTTCTATAACAGCAAGAGCATCTGCTTTTGAACGTACCCCACCTGATGCTTTTACCATCATTCCATGTGATGCTACTTTATCGTGCATAATTTTTACATCTTCCGGTTTCGCTCCTACTCCGCCTTTTACAAATCCTGTTGATGTCTTAACTAAATCGGCTTTCGCTTCAATACACAAATCACATGCTTTTGCTATTTCTTCTTTTGTTAATAAATCTGTTTCAAGTATTACTTTTAGTAAAGTACTTCCACATGCTGCTTTTACGGTTTTTATATCTTTTACGATGTAGTCATAGTCTTTACTTTTCATTGCTGTAACATTCATTACCATATCAATTTCATCTGCTCCATCTTCAATTGCAGTTTTTGCTTCGAATGCTGTTACTTCCGATTTACTTGCACCTAAAGGAAATCCTACTACTGTTACAATTTTTACACCTGAACCTGCTAGGTGTTCTTTTGCTAATGATACGTATGCCGGATTTACGCATACTCCTAAAAATTTGTGTTCTTTTGCTTCTTCAAATAATTTGATTAAATCATCTTTTGTTGCATCTTGTTTCAATAGTGTGTGTTCTATGTATTCGTTTAGTGGTTTCATTTGTAACCGTCCTTTCCTTGTTAATTATATTTTAATATAAAATACTATTTTTGCGTATGTTTGTTAATAAAACTTATTATTGTTGTCTTTTAACCGATTATTATGCTAATATCTTTTATTATCGAGGATGGCTATGTTTAATAATATTTTTAATAAGTCTGCGACTGTGATTTCAAGATTTGATGTAGAATTAAATAGTTTTTATAATGTATTGAAAGAAGTTTTTAACTATGATTCTATTTCTTCTGAACGAAAAAATTATCTTTCAAGTATCATGAATGAATATGGATATCTAAATTATCCTCATATTAAAGCTTTAGAAGAGTTATCACCTGCTGAAACATTGTATTGTCTTGAATTTAAGTGGAAGAATAACGGGGTTTTTTCTGGTGGTTGTTTTCAGTTTGAAAATAATCAAATAAGTGTTTTACAGCGTAATAAAATTCATTCTTCGGAGTGGATTTGTGCGGAAGGTCATGAGATTAAGCTTATTAATCTTCCGGCTTTATCAAATGGTAATGTAACTAATGAGTGTGCAAAATTTATTGATTGGTTGAAACAATTATTGATTTTACCTACCGGAAATATGAAATTTGGTATTTTAGATACTACTATTTACTTAGTTCCTTTCCATTCTCGTGAATTTGGTTGTGCATATTTACCTTTAGGTATGGAAGCTTCTGACACATTATACGACTCTGTTTTAGGTGATAAGACAGGATTTGATGCTACAAAACAGGTCATTATGTTTATTAAAATGGCTCAACTTGCAGGTCATCCTGTTATTTATGATGTATTGCCTCAAATTTCTCGTTTTTCAAAATACGTATTATTGAGACCTTTTATTGCCAGATGGTTTGATATTAATGAGTTAATATCTAAAATTACATCCAAAGTTGATGATGTTGTTTTATCTTTAGCTGATAAATATTCTCAGTCTGATATTGATATTGTTAAAGAATTATATAAAGAGTTGCTTAAATCAGGTAATGGTACTATTTCCGGAGCTTATAAGGAGATTTATGATGAGATTGATAAATATATGCTTCCTTATAAAAAAGAAATATCTAATAAGATGGCAGAAAAGTCTTATCAAGACAAAATACATCGCCGTGTAGAGAAAATTATTTCTAAAATTAATGGTAAACCTATTAGTAAGATTAATACATTTTCGCAGTTAAATAATACTAAAGAGATGGTAGAAACTCTTATTAAGGAAAATTTATGGCCTCTTCCCGGTGGTGCTTGGTGCTCTTCCGGTATTCCTGTTTTTGATAAAATGGCTGAATCGGGTTGTTACCCTATGTTTTTGCATTTTAACAAAGATGACGAAGATGTTACTGAATTGGCAAATTTAGATTGTCAAACTCCTATTTATTTTGCTTATTTAGATAAGAATAAGTATAATGATAAAGTTATTGATACGTATATTGAATATCTTGACGAAATACAGAGATTGTATAATGTAGATGGTTTTAGAGTTGACCATGTTGATCATATAGTTGATGACATTTCACAAAAGGATGGTTTCCCTATAAGTTATAGATGTCCTGCAAAAGTTTTGGGTAAAGTTAATGCACACTTTAAGAAAAAACTCCCATATTTTGCTACACTTGCCGAATACATGCTTTGGGATAAGTTTTACAAAGAATATCATGTCGATATGAAATTTGATTTATTGTGGGGTGATGATATTGTTTCTCAATCAGATAAAACTCCTGCGGAAATCATTAAAAATAATCAGTATTTGGCTAATTTTAATATTCCTCTTTATAATATGTCAAAAATGTCAATTTTGAAGACTTATAATAATCAAGATGGAGAATTTGCATCTATTGATAGATATCCTGCTCAACTTGGCGAAAGTGGTGCCATGTATAAGTGGTTTAAGTATAAATTTTTACCGGGTGGTAAATTTGCTAATCGTCCTATGATGTATGTTGATGGGGATGAAAGTTTTACCCAAACAGGCATAGAGTTTACTATTACAAATGAATTACCAATGAAACGTGAAAAAAATTACTATTTTTACGCTAAATTTGATGCTATAAGCAGATTTGTAAAATCTCAGGATGTAATTGTTAATGGGGAAGCTCAAATTATTGCAGAAGATAATGAAGGTTTTGCTACTTGGTTGATTACTAAAGAACCACTAAAACAAGCTTTTTTAATTATTTCTAACTGTAACTCACCTTTTGAAAAATTTAATAGACAATCTGAAGATGGTAAATGTTATACTGAGGTTGTAATTGGTAAAGATATTTATAATAAGACTGTTAATATCCCCGGCGACTATGCAGCTGTTGCAGAATATGTTTTTGATGGCAAAGCTTTCTCAAAAGTTGATTTTGCCTTCCCTGAATATTCCTTAACTTTCCCTTCTTTGTATCCGGGAGAGTTCAAAGTTTTTGTAATTACTAAGTAGTTTTCAGGTATTATTTATGAAAATATTTTTGATTATTTTAACTGTTATTTTTTGGGGAATTGCAGCCGTAATTCAATTTATGATTCACAATAGAACAAATCCTGTTGTGCCAAATTTAGTTCGTAATTTATTGATAATTTTTGTTACTCTCGGATGTTTTACTTTTTGTATTCTCAATACTTTACAAGATGATTAAATTATATAAATTTTATTTTACAGGTGCTATTGATAATTTTGTTCTTCTTTTATGAGTGTTTTTTATTTTTGTAATTCTATCTTTTATATGTGTTAGATGTTCAGATTTTGGCTTTATAGTTAAAAATTTTCTATAATATCTAATGGCGTTAGTGAAATTTTTTAACTTATCAAAGCAAATTCCAATACCTAATATGGCTTTTTCATATTTAGGGTTAAGTTTTAGTATCTGATAAAAGGTCATACAGGCTTCTTTGTATTCTTCCAAACTCATTAGTAGTGCTGCCTTGTGTTGGTGAGCTTTGAAAAATTTTGGTGCTTCTTCATTTATCTTATCATATATTAATAATGCCATCTCTTCTTCTTCGCATAATTCGTGTGCTATGGCGAGTTGAACTTGTGCATTTAAATTTGTATCATCAAGTTTTATTGATTCTCTTAAATTTTGCATTGCTTCAGCCGGTTTTCCGTCTAAAAGAAGACATATCCCCAGTTCGTAGTATATATCTTTATGTTTTTCATCAATTTTTAAGGCTTTTCTTAGGGTTGAAACAGCTTTTGAAAAATCTTGCATGTGTTTATACGATAAAGCTAAACCATAATATGCTTCAAGGTTTTCTCTGTTTAATAATATTGCTCTAAGGTATTTTGGAATACTTTCTTTAAACATCATTGCTGAACGAAGAGCATCTGCTTGTGTGCATAAAACAAATGATTCATCCTTATGTAATAAATCAGGACAAGTCATGTATTTATATTTTTTTATATTTTTTGTTTCTTCTTTTTCAACCGTCATTTCTTTTCCTCTGTGTTTTTATTTTATTTTTTTTTGCTTTACATGGTATCAACCGTGAGGATGAATTTTATTGACCATTGGATTTATTTTTATTAGTATGTTATAAATTTTTTATGAGATATATATTACCGTTTTTGATATTTATTTTCGCTATGCCAGCTTTTGCCTCTGTTGAGGTTCAGCTTTCAGGTGTTGAAAAGAATAAAGTTAATATTTCTCAGCCAAAATCAAAGATTAAAGGAAGTTTATTAATTAAGGATGATGAGCTTCTTCAGTCTCTTATTTCTACACAGCAAAAGCAAGATATGAAAGATATTGAAGCTTTGTGGAAAGGTACAGTAGAAAATAATAAAGTTATTGAATTTGCTTTAAAAAAATTGGCAACACCCGAAAGCCAAAGAAGAATTCATTCTTCGCTTATGGCAAAGACTTTGTCTGCTATCGTAAGCGGTACTTCGTTTGTTCCCTCTTTTATGGGTGCTGATCCTTATATTCAAACCTCTGCTTTTGCGGCAGGTCGTCTTGCTCAAACTTTGCTTAATAAGAAAAATATTCCTCAGGAAGTTCCTCTTACTGATACAGAATTAATTGAATTTGCCGGTTTGGTTGAATCTCTGCAGGATAAAATAATTATTGCTTATTATAATTATAAAAACTCTTTGACAATGCTTAAAGATGCCCGTCAAAGGATGATTTTGTATTCTAAAAATTATTCTAATGCTCTTGATAAAGGTGATATTTTAGATATTTCAATTTCTTCTAACTTGTATCAAACAATGAAAATTCAAGAGTTTTCAGCTGAAATGAATTGCGAAAAATATCATTTAGAGTTGCAGAGGTTAGCCGGTAAAAAAGTTGTCGATAATTTAAATCTATATATGTTTGATTACGAATCGGCATTATTTAGCGGAAAGCAGGTTTCAAAATGAGAATAGTATGTTTTATTTGTATAGTATTTTTATTATTGTCTCCTAAATCTTTTGCGGTAACTCTTGATGAAGTTGTGTCTGTCAAAGATTCCGCTTATCGCGTTGGAACGAGTGATGAACTTGAGCTCAGATATGAAGTTAAAGATAGAGTGAATTTGAATATTGTAAAAAAAGAAGAGGATATTCTTGATTCCCGTGCGTTAACTTATGCGGATTTAAGTATAAAGAAAATTTCTAAAGAGATATCAGAAAACTTAAATTTGAAGTCTCAAAATATGATGGAAGATTTATCTTTACTATGGCGTGGAGCTGCTGTTCAAAGTGATACTATTAAATTTGCCTTATATAAACTTGCAAATCCTGATGCGGATAAGCCAAATGAGCACTCGGTAAAAAAGGTTCTTTCAACTATTGCAAGCATGTCTACTCTTGTTGGGGCTGGTGTTGGTAATCCTCTTTTAGCTTCAGGTTCATTTTTGGGGAGTAATTTGCTTGGTATTGCATCTCAAGATGATAAAACTTTCAATTATAAATTTTCAAAAGTTACTGATGCTGACATGATTATACTTGTAAGAAAAATTGATGAGTTGCAGCAAGAAATAGTTAATGCTTATTATGATTATATGTCTGCACGAAAATTATTTAATTTGTATGTTCAACAAACTAAAACTGCTTATAATAATTATCACTTTGCAGAACAAGGTGCAACCAGAGAGGTTATACTTATTTCAGATGCTTATTACAGGGAATCGGCGGATAAGCAAATGCAGGCAAGAAATGATTTTTATGCTAAAAGAGCATCTCTTGAACAACTTGTTGGGAAAGAGACTTTTCAACAGTTTGAAAATAATATAAATGCCAGAGAATCAGATAGAAAAAAATAATATTTTAACTCTATTCCGCAACTGCTAATGAAATTTATAAATTATATATTTCAATTTGTGTCAACAATTTTGAATGTAAAAATTTCAAAAACCGGTTGGATTTTTATTCAAAAAGAATGCTAATCTTATGAAAGAAAATATTTACTACAATAATTAGATTTGTATGAATTGTTGAACTACACAAATATGTAATTGCCTTATGATAATCGCCTAATCATTTCTTGTGCTTCTTCATTGTCTGCAAAAATTTCTACAGATTTTTCTGCGTACTCAAGAGCTTTATCTATATCTTTTAGTTGTTCATAACATTTAGCTGTGTTCATTAACATAAGACTGTTATTTGGATTTAATTTTAATATCGATTCAAATATGTTTGCTGCCTGTTGAAATTCTCCATTATTATAGTAAGTAAGTGCAAGTACATTTTCTGTTTCTACATTTTTATTGATTTCATATGAGGCTATTAAATATCTTTTTGCACAATCGTAGTCTTTTATCATAAAATAAGCTTTACCAAGTAGATATAATGTGTAATCATCATTTGAAACCTTATTAACAGCTTTTTCAAGTAATACTACAGCAGCATCATTATCATTCAATGCCATTTTATTTTTTGCAGCAAATGTTAATATATCTACATTGGTGTTATCATTATTTAGCACTTTTTTGTATATTTCTTCTGCTTCTGTGTATTCTCCTGTCGCATGAAGAAAATTTGCATATTCAAATAAAATCGTATTATCTTCAGGTGAAAGTTCTATTGCTTTTGCAAATTCATCTTTTGCATAGTCAAATAGTCTTTTGTTTAAGTATATAACACCTAAGTCTTTATGAGTATTTGCATCGTTAGGCTCTAATTCGATTACTTTTTTGAAAATTCTTTCAGCGGTGTCAATATCATTTGTTTTCATACACAACATTGCATACTCGTGGTAGAGACTTGCAGTTACTGACCCTTGCATAATCAACTGTTCAAAAACAGCCTTTGCATCTTCGTATCGTTTGTTTCTTATGTACATATTTGAAAGTTTTTGTGCCATTAAAACAGATTTAGGATTTCTTTTTACAAGCTTTTCCATGAGTTCAATTGCCTCGCCATCATGACCTAATTGTTCATGGCAACAAGCAAGGTTATACAAAAAATTATGTTTATCAGGAAATTTTTCTGACAAATATTGGTAATGTTCAATTGCCTTTTCATATTGTTCTGATTTGTATTCTGAAAGTGCTAGTGCAACTATATACTGTTCAGAAGGCTCTATTGCGTATGCTTGTTCAAAATATTTGCATGCTTCAGCATTCTTATTTTGAATTTGTAGAATTGAGCCGATATTAAAATATGTAAGCGGATTAACCAAATCTAATTCAGTAGCTTTTATGTAATTATCTAAAGCTGCCTGATGATTTCCTGCTGAAAGATAGGCTGTTCCCAGATTATTATATGTTTGTGCATTATTTGGATTTATTTCTGCAGCTCTTGTCAGGTATTTTACACAGTTTTCTGTATCTCTGAGTGCAAGATACGTTGTTCCTACAAGGTAGTTATTTCTCGCATTTTCCGAATCCTTTTCAATTGTTTTTAATGCTAAATTAAGTGCTTTTTCAGGTTTATGTGTTTTTAGGTACACTATTGCAAGACTGCTGTATGCATCTATATAATCTTCTCTAAGTTCTATAACAGTTTTATATGCAGTTTCAGCATGTAAGTAATCACCAATGTTGTCGTAGCATGTTCCAAGATAGTACCAACAAGTTGCATCATCATGTTTATATTTAACAACAGTTTCGAAAATTGTTCGTCCTTCTTCAAATAGTTTTAGGTTTATGTTGCATAATCCAAGCATTTTTAGTGCTTCGATGTTATGTTCATCAGTTTGCAATAGTTCTTCCAATTGTACTTTTGCAGATGCAAATTCTTCTTGTCCTATTAATTCATTTATTTCATTTAAAATATTATTCATACTTTACATTATATATTAAAAATTTTTAATTAAAACATGTTTGTGTTACAATGGTCATGCTAAATAGGGGATAAGGAGGATTATTTTGTCTCAGCAAAATATATTTCATGACGGTAATATTATACCTGTAAACATAAGAGAAGAAATGAAGCGTTCGTACATTGATTATGCTATGAGTGTAATTGTTGGTCGTGCACTGCCTGATGTGCGTGATGGGTTAAAACCTGTTCACAGAAGAATTTTATTTGCTATGAGTGAATTGGGTATGACACCTGATAAGCCTTTTAGAAAATGTGCAAGAATTGTTGGTGAAGTTTTAGGCAAATATCATCCTCATGGTGATTCTTCGGTATATGAAGCTCTTGTCAGAATGGCTCAGGATTTTGCTACAAGATATCTTATGATTGATGGTCATGGTAATTTTGGTTCTGTTGATGGTGATTCTGCAGCAGCTATGCGTTATACAGAAGCCAGAATGCATAAAATTACTCAATCAATGCTTGCTGATATTGATTGTGAAACTATTGATTTTGTACCAAACTTTGATGGTTCTTTAGAAGAACCTGATGTCTTACCCGTTCGTTTACCTATGATTTTATTAAATGGTTCATCAGGTATTGCAGTTGGTATGGCAACAAATATTCCTCCTCATAACGTGTCAGAAGTTATTGATGGTACTATTGCGTTGATTGATAATCCGGATATTACTATTGATGGATTAATGGAATATATTAAAGGTCCGGATTTTCCTACTGCTGCTACAATTGTTGGATTGAATGATATAAAACAAGCTTATGAAACAGGCAGAGGATCAATAAAAATGTCTGCAGTTGCAACTATAGAGGAACTTCCAGGCGGTGGAGGCCGTCAAAGTAGAACGGCTATTGTGGTAACTGAAATCCCTTATCAAGTAAATAAAGCTATGTTGATTGAAAAAATAGCTGAATTAGTTAAAGATCAAAAGATAACCGGAATTTCTGATTTACGCGATGAATCTGACAGAGAAGGTATGCGTATTGTTATTGAGTTGAAACGTGATGCTAAACCTGATGTTGTTAAAAATAACTTGTTTAAACATACTCAGCTTGCAACAACTTTTGGTTATAATATGCTTGCACTTTGCGGTAAACAACCTCGTTTGATGAATTTAAAACAAGTTCTTGAAGAATTTGTGTCTCACCGTGTTGAAATCGTTACAAGACGTACAACCTTTTTCTTGAAAAAAGCAAAATTAAGAGCTCATATATTAGCCGGTTTATTAATTGCTTTAGGTTCTTTGGATGAAGTTATTGAGCTTATTAAAAAGTCAAAAACTACAGATGATGCAAGAGAAGGTTTGATGTCCAGATTCGGACTTGATGTTGAGCAAGCTAATGCTATTTTAGAAATGCAGTTAAGACGTTTGACAGGACTTGAACAAGACAAAATTAAAAATGAATATGATGAATTATTAAAGAAAATTGAAGAGTATGAAGAAATTCTTTCTGACAGAAAATTAGTTTTAAATATTATAAAAACAGAACTTTTGGAAGATAAAGCTAAGTATGGTGATGAAAGAAAAACTCAGATTGTTCCAGAGCAAGGAGAAATGAGTATTGAAGATTTAACACCAAATATTCCGATGGCTGTATTTATGACTAATCAAGGATATTTAAAACGAATTTCTTTAGATACTTTTGAAAGACAAAATCGTGCTACAAGAGGTAAAAGCGGTATTAAAACTAAAGAAGATGATGATATTCAACATTTCTTTACGGCTATGATGCATGATAAAGTGTTGTTCTTTAGTTCAAAAGGTACAGTTTATAGCTTGAATGTTTACGATTTTCCGGAAGGACAAAGACAAGCTAAAGGTTTACCTATTGTAAACTTGTTGCCTATCGAACAAGGGGAAAAGATTACTGCTGTTGTACCTGTAAGTGAATTTTCTTCTGATTTAAATTTGATTATGCTTACAAAATCAGGTTATATTAAGAGAATAGAATTAAGTAATTTCTCAAATATAAGAAGAAACGGTATAATTGCCATATCTTTAGAAGAAAATGATGAACTTGATTGGGTAAAACTCGCAAAATCAAATGATGAAATTATTATTGGTACAAGTTGTGGTATGGCAATAAGATTTAGGGTTGATGATTTAAGACCTTTAGGACGAAGTGCAAGAGGTGTTACATCTATGAAATTGAGAACAGGTGATACAATTATCGGTTGCGATATTGTCCCTCAAAATTATGATGCAGATTTGCTTGTTGTTACTTCTGACGGTTTTGGAAAACGTTCTAAGTTATCTGAATTTAGAACTCAAAACAGAGGAGGCATAGGTCTAATTGCAACTAAATTTAAATCTTCTTCTTCAAGACTTGTTGCGTTAACTATAGTTGATGAAAATGATGAAGTAATGCTTGTTACTGCAAATGGTATTTGTACAAGATTGAAAGCAGGTGATATTTCTCGTCAAGGCAGACCGGCTACAGGTGTAAGGGCTCAAAATCTTGTTGATGGCGATACTGTTGTTTCTGTTAACAAAATTGTAAATCCTGATACGGATGAGGCATCTTCTGCTGTTGTAAATAATTCTTCTGAAAAAAATGTGGATGATGTTGTACAAACAAAGTTGCTTAATCCTGATATCTAGTACGGGTAGGCAGTAGTTATGTATTTGTATTTGGTATAATAATATTATGAAAAATTTATACAATGTTGATGATTGGAATGATGTACAAGAACATCAAATGATTGGTGAGATTTTATTGGAATCCGGTAAAATTAATCTTATTCATTTAGGTATGGCTCTTGATATCCAACGCTTTCAAAAAATCCCTTTAGGTGAAATTTTTGTTAGTATGAAAGTTTTATCTGTCGAGGATTTAAATTCAGCATTAAATTTACAGAAACAAATTGACAAAATGCTTGAGGAGAAAAATTTTTAATGGAATATAAAAAATATATTACTTTTAAAAATATAATTTTTTTAATTCTTATTATAATTTTCTTAAAATTTATACCAAATTTTTTGAATTTATTTTTGCTATTGTTTACTGCCTTTGTATTAGCTTCCTCAGTAGAACCTATTGTAAAAATATTAGAAAAAAAAATGAATAGAACGGTCGCAACGTGTATAGTTATGTTTTTAACTGTTATTGCAACTGTTTTATTTCTACTTCCTGTGTTAAAACTTGCTGTTGAACAAATTTCAATTGTTATAACTTCTTTGCCGGGCAGGGTTGAAGAGATTAGGCTTATACTTGTTCAAAATGGATGGATTTCAAAGAACATGTTAGAAAATATTAATTTTTCTTCTTTTGCAGCTCCTACTGCAGATATTACAAAAAATCTTTGGGATAAATCTTTAACTTTTACAATGGGATTTTTTAATTTTTTTGTTTTATTGATTGCTATTTTTATGATGATGTTTTATTTTATTAAAGATAAAAATTATTTAAGTAATAAATTTGTAGAGTTTTTTCCACTTGAAATAAAAGAGAAAACAAAAAGTATAGTTCGTGAAATTTCTGTAAAAGTCGGTGGTTATGTAATAGGTCAAATCCTTTCTAATATTACAATTTGGATTATGGTTTCAGTACTTTTGTTTTTATTTGGTGTTGATTATCCTATAATTTTAGGTTTTATTGCAGGATTGCTTGATATTGTTCCTGTTCTTGGCCCTACTGTTGCATTATTATTTATAATTCTTGCTTCATACCATTTAGGTATTTTAAAAATGGTTTTTATTTGTTTATTATTTTTAGTTATTCAACAAATTTCAAATAGTTTCTTTAAACCTATAATTTTTGGAAAATTTTTAGATTTACATCCTTTGGTTATATTATTGGCAATATTTGTTTGTGCTCAGCTTTTTGGCGTTTTAGGTGTTATTCTTGCTCCTGCTATAGCTGCTACTGTTTGTATACTTGTTGATGAGTTGTATTTATTTCCATTGAATAAGGATAATGATAATGTCTAAAGAGCTTTGTTTATATGACTCATGTAAAAATAAAAATCCTGATGTTAAATTGTGGATGTGCTTTCCTTCTGTATATTCATTTTCACTCTCTTCTTTAGGGTATTTATGGATTACAAAAGAATTTGATGAACGTGAAGACGTTTATGTTGAACGTGTTTGCTCTGATACATCAAAGACAGCTCTTTCTTTTAAGGATTTAGATTTTATTGGTTTTTCCTTTTCTTTTGATTTGGATTTTTTGAATATTTTTAGAATGCTTGACAAATATAAAATCCCTTTAAAATCTTGTGAACGTGATGAATCATATCCTTTGATATTTTCAGGTGGACCTGTGGTTACTGCAAATCCTATGCCATATGCTAAAATATTTGATTTTTTCTTAATTGGTGATTCTGATAATGTTAATACTACAGTTATTGATATTTATAAGAAAAATAAAGATAAATCAAAAGATGAAATTTTAAAAATACTATCCTCTGTGGATTGTGTCTTTGTTCCAAAGTATCCAAAGACTGTGAAAAAATCTACAACATCTTTGAGTTGTTGTGTTTATACTCCAATTATATCTGAAGATGCTTATTTTAAAAATACTTTTATATTAGAAATTGTAAGAGGCTGTTCAAATTGTTGTGCATTTTGCGTGGCATCTTATCTAAATCTTCCTCAGCGTAATGTGGCATTGAATAAGATAATTGATGCGTTAGATATTGGCTTGGCTCATACTAATAAGATTGCTCTTTTGGGTGCTAATGTTTGTACACATCCTGATATGGATTCTATTTGTAATTATTTATTGAACAAGATGGATGAGGGTAAACGTATTGAGATGTCTATATCATCTTTGAGAGCTGATAAATTATCTCCTTTAATTGTAAAAACTCTTGTGAAAGCAGGATTGAGGACTGCTACGGTTGCTCTTGAAGCAGGAAGTGAACGTCTAAGAAAAGTTATTAATAAAAATATATCTAATGAACAATTTTATAATACTGTTAAAGTTGCTTTTGATAATGGCTTAAAGGGTTTGAAAATATATTGTATGATTGGTATACCTACTGAAACTATGCAAGATGTGGAAGATTTTGTCTCTTTTGCTAAAAAATTAAAAACTGACTTTAAAGGGTTTGATTTATCATATTCTTTTTCAACTTTTATACCGAAACCGCATACTCCTTTTCAATGGTGTGCACGTGAAGATTCAAAATTTCTTGAAAGTAAACAGCATTATCTTAAAAAGGAATTTCATAAATTAGGCTTAAAAGTTTCTTTTTCAAGTGTTAAATGGGATTATTTTCAAACTGTTTTATCAAGAGGTGATGAGTCATTATCTGATTATTTAATAGAGGTTTATAAAAATGGTGCAAATTTAGGTGCATTTAAAAATTCTGCTAAAGGGCTGGTTGATATTACTAAATTCGTTGGGGCTCTGGATATTAATTCTGAGTTGTGTTGGGATAATATTAAGATTAAACCTGATAAATCCCTTTTAGTGAAAGAATATAACCGTTTGTTGCGTTAATTCACAATTTGTAATAAGTTTTTGTAATTTGTCCATGTAGGTTATACAATTACAATATAACTAATTTATGAGGTGAATTTTATGAAATTGCATATGCAGATATTAATTGCATTAGGATTAGGTTTAAAACGTAATTGGCATATATTTTTTGGTTTAGTTGCTGGCGTTGTTGCCGGTATTTTTTTACAGGGCTCTGAAAATACTTTTATAATTAATTTTCTTACCTTTGTAGGTCAGGTCTTTATAAGACTAATTCAGATGGTAGTTATGCCTTTAGTTGTTTCCGCAATAATTATTGGGATTGCCAGTGTTGGTGATAATAAACTGCTTGCTGTTTTTGGTAAAAAAATGGTTCTTTATTATGGTATAATTACTGTTTCTGCTGTTATTATAGGGACGTCTTTAGCTTTAATTTTTCATCCCGGTCTTGGTGCTGTTGAGTATATTAATCATGATTCTGCAATTGATATTCAAGAACAGGTTGCAGCTACCATTGAACAACAACGAGGGAATATGCTTAATATGTTTTTGAGTTTTATTCCTAAAAATCCGGTTGAAGTTTTTGCTAACGGAGCTATGGTTCCTATTATTGCATTTATTTTGCTTTTTGCTGTTGCACTGGCAAAAGTTGGTGAGATAAACAGGCCTGTAGTTTCATTTTTTGAATCTATTTTTGCTGCAACAATGAAAGTTACTGATTGGATAATGTATTTTGCTGCTCCCGGAGTTTTTTCATTGACTGCTGTGTCTATTGCAAGTTATGGTGTAAATATTTTTGAAAGTATTTCTAAATTTTTAATTGTATTATTTATTGCATTTTGTATTCAGTTTTTTGTAGTCTATCCTTTGTTTTTGAAAGCTTTTTCTAAAGTTCCTGTGATAATGCTGTATACAGCTATGGCAGAGGCCATGATGGTGGCTTTTGGTACAGCAAGTTCTTCTGCAACATTGCCGTTGACTATTGCCTGCTGTGAAAAAAGAGGAATTTCTCACAAAATTTCAAGTTTTGTCCTTCCTCTTGGTGCAACTTTGAATATGGATGCTACGGCTATTGTTCAGGTAGTCGCTGTTATTTTCTTAACTCAAGCATATGGCGTAGCTTTAAGTCCGTTTATGATTTTGCAAATTGCATTTTTGGCTATTGTTGCATCAAGTACATGTGCAGGTATACCGGGTACTGGACTTATAACTGTTGCTTTGATTTTGAATGGTATGGGTTTATCTCCTGAACAATTAGTTGCAGGTTTTGCTTTCTTATTTACTATTGAAAGATTAACAGATATGTTTGCTACTATGCTTAATGTTTTATCTGATGCTGTCGTTGCTGCTGCTATTGCTGACAATCAGAATGAAATTAATTATGATTTATTAAATAATCCTGATGCATATAATGAGGTTATTTAATGGGTTCAAATTTGTCTAAAAAATATATTGCTTTTTGGGGATATCCGGATCCTTATGTTATGGATAAAATAAAAGCACAGTTTCCAAATTCAGAATGGTTAGACTTGGATATTGATTTTGATGTCCCTGATTTGAATATTTTGCCTGATGTTTCTTGTAAAATTATTAAAAATTTGATTAATAATGCTTTTTATTATAGAGATGAAATAATTAAAATAATTGCTGCTATTGGTAAAGAAAAGTGTGATTCAGGATGGTATGCGGCTAATTTGTTGAAAAATTTCGGCTTTGACGTAGTAGAAACTAAGTATGAAAATTTAGATAATAGAAAGCCTATTAAATATTCAACATCTAATTTACCGCTATATGATAAAGTAAATCTTATTATGAATTCTATCCCCAGTCCAATTTATACTGATTGTGAATATGTTCAGCCTAAGTTTGGTTTTTGGGGCGTTCCGCCTAATGATATAAATATATTAAAATTATTTCCAAATGAAACTCATGTTTATGGTTGGATTAGATGTTGTGAAGCTGGTGTTCCTGCTGATTTAGATTTAGAAATGTTTGTTGATGATAATATCCCTACGGTTTTCTATGCACAAGCGTTTTGTGCTAAAGGTGCATTAGCTAAGTATTTGGCAGATAAATATTCAGGTCTTTATATTGATATTGATGATTATGCTACAGGGTCTATTAGAGCTAAAATTGAAGCTTTTTTGAGGTTAAGATAATGTCTGTTTTTGTTGATGCTGGTACAACTTATACAAAAATTATTACAGTTAACGAAATAAATTCTGATTTATTACCTTATTTGCATCATGAATTTGAGGATAAAAAATATTTTTTACTGCCGTCTAAGCTGTTTCGCAGTTTGAATATTAATATAACTAATTCATGTGGACATATGGGTAGTGCTTCAGAAAATGAAATTGTTGCTTTAGCTAATGGGGCTTTACATATTGTTGATGATGATGCAACAATTCTTGATCTTGGAAGTCGTGATGCTAAATGGATTAAATTTAAAAATAAAAAATTTTCTGATATGGATTGGAATACATCTTGTGCCAGCTCTACCGGTGCTACGGTTGAAATGCTTTTGAAGTTTTATGATATTAAAACTGATGAATTAAATTTTTGTGATGAAAAGTATATTGTTAATTGCGGAATATTTGGTTTAGAAAAAATTATGGACGATATCGCTTCCGGAACTGCTCCTAATGTTGCTGTTTCCAAGTTTATACATGGTATTGCTTATAATGCTTGGTCATTTTCAAAAAAACCGAATAAAATATATTTATCAGGTGGTTTTTGTAATAATAATTGTTTTTTAGATTCTCTTAAACACTATTGTGAGGTGATTTCATTGGGTCAATTTGTTCTTTGTGAGGGTCTAATGAATGAATAATGTTCTGATTGGCTCATTAGGTGAAAATTTGGCCAAAGAATTTTTACTTAATAAAAATTATGAAATTTTAGATACTAATGTTAGATTTTCTCACTACTGTGAGTTGGATATAGTTGCAAAGAAAAAAAATACTCTTGTTTTTGTTGAAGTTAAAACAAGGAAAAATGCTAATTTTGGTTTGCCTTCCGAAGCAGTTACACCTACTAAATATAATAATATTAAAAAAGGTATATATTTCTATTTGAGTGAAAAAAATATTAAATACGATAGATATCAAATTGATGTCATTAGTATTGTCTTAAAACCTGTATTAAAAATTGAACATTTGGAAAATATTTGATATGAATAAAATTGAGTTAACTTTTTTCCAAAATAATTTGGATAAGTTTGTATTAAATAAAAATAAGAAATTAGATTCTGTTATTGCTTGGTTAAAAGCATTACTTCTTTCATCAAGTTTTAATTCAGAAGTGCTTATGCCTTCAAAGTCTGATTTGGCAAAAATTTTAAATATTGGATTAGGGACGGTACAAAATGCTTATAGATTTTTGGAAGATGAAGGTATTCTTGTTTCAAAACAACGTATCGGAACCTTTTTTGTTCCGATGGGTTCACATTTAAATATAAGGAAACTTACGTCAAAAAAAGATAAACTCGTTGAGGAATTTAAATCATATATTTTGAATTCAAATTTTAATGTCGGCGATAAATTAAAATCTGTTAGATTTTATTCAAAAAAAATGAATGTTTCTACTTCTTTAATAATTCAAGTATTTAACTATCTTGAAACTCAAAATATTATTATAAATGAAGCTGGTATTAGATATGTTTCATCTCTTAATTTTGATATCATAAATTTTGAGTCTTCTACATTAATTGATAAAGTTTATCTTGATTTAAAAAAATATATTTGTGAAAATTTCAAAGTTGGCGATAAGATACAGACAGTTGCTGTTTTAGCAAAAATGTTTCATGTAAGCTCAAAAACAATTCATTCTGCAATAAAAAAACTGGAAAAGGATGGTATTTTGAAACCTCGTTATGGCAGATATGGTACGGTTGTTTTAGCTGTTCCTCTTGATAAGGTGTTTTATCAAAAACCTGAAACATCTATTTTCGCACCGTCGACTCAAACGTATGTTTATCATTATGAAAGAATTTTAAATATTATTCGTAAGATGATTTATGATAATTTTGCTGTTGGTTCAAAATTACCATCTATTTCTGAATTATCTTTGCTTTTAGATGTAAATCCAAATACTATAAGAAAAAGTTTCGAAGTCTTGAAGTCAGAAGGTATTGTTTCATCTGTTAGAGGACGATATGGCGGAACTTTTGTTCTTGAAATACCTGAATTTGATACAGTGCAAACGTATCAGTGGCTTGCTGTTAATACTGAGTTTTAGTTTTATTGCCATAAATAATAAAAAAGGTTAACTTTTCAGTTAACCTTTCTTACTTTTATTAACATTTTAGATTAGTACTTATAATTTTTCAGCAACCATTAAAGTTGTTTCCGCTAATCTTGTAGAATATCCCATTTCGTTGTCATACCAAGAAATAATTTTAACTTGGTTTCCGCCCATAACACGTGTTAATAAAGCGTCAACTGTTGATGATTGAGATGTTCCAACATAGTCAGAAGATACTAAAGGTTCTTCAGTGTAACATAAAACATGTCCATCAGCACCTTCTTTTAATGCAGCATTAACTTCTTCAACTGTAACGTCTTTTGAAACTTCAAATACTACATCAACTAAAGAAACATCAGGAGTAGGAACACGCATAGCAAAACCGTCCAATTTACCTTTTAATTGTGGTAATACTAATGCAACTGCTTTTGCTGCACCAGTTTTAGTAGGAACAATATTTAAAGCCCCAGCTCTTGCTCTACGTGGATCTTTGTGTCCTGCATCCAAAATTCTTTGGTCCCCTGTGTATGAGTGAACTGTTGTCATTAAACCTTTTACAATACCGAATTTTTCATCAATAACTTTTGCAACAGGTGCTAAACAGTTTGTTGTGCATGAAGCCATAGAAATTACATTATGTTTTGTTGTATCATATTCGTTGTCATTTACTCCTAAAACGATTGTTTTATCTTCGTTTGTAGCAGGAGCTGAAATAATAACTTTTTTTGCACCTGCTGTGATGTGTGCTTTAGCTTTTTCAGCATCTGTAAAGAATCCTGTTGATTCTACTACAACTTCTACATTTAAATCTTTCCAAGGTAATTGTGCAGGATCTTTTTCTGCATAGAATTTAATTTTTTTACCGTTTACGATAATACCTTCTTCGTATGCTTCAACTTCACCATCAAATTTTCCCATTACTGAATCATATTTGAATAATCTTGCAGCATCTGCAGGTTTTAAACCAGGGTCATTGATTGCTACATAGTTAATTTTATCAAAGATACCTTCTCTGATAGCTGCTCTTAATGTGTTACGGCCAATTCTTCCAAAGCCGTTAATTGCTACGTTTACCATAATTTTCTCCTTCTTATAAAGTACATTGTACGTTTTATTTATACTACAAACATTTTTTATGTTCAACTTTTATTTTTAATTTTATATGGGTTCCTTATATCTTTTGTTTTATGCGTATAAAAGTTTGATTATCTTATTATGTTGTAACATAGCTATATTTTCGTGAATATCAATATTAACTTATAGTGCTTGTAATGCTGCTATTTTCATATCTTTTACATCCGGATATTTTCCTGTCCATATTTCAAGAGCTTTTGCACCTTGATATATCAACATATCCAGACCGTTTACGGTTCTATAGCCGAAATTTTCTGCTTCCTCTATTAAGGCTGTTTTTATTGGATTGTATATAACATCATACACCAATGCATCTTTTTTCATTGTAGATAAAACTTCTTTTGAAATTGGCATTTCGTTCATTGCTTTACTTCGCATTCCAATTGGGGTTGTATTTATTAGTATATCCGTGTTTTCAAGCTCGTTTAAAACTTGGATTTGAAATACATTAATTTTTATTTCAGGGAATTTTTCTCTAAAATATTTTATAGTATTTGATGAATTTATTATGTTTCTTGTATAAAAATCTATTTGTTTTATTCCTAATTCTGCGATACCGATTGTTGCTGCTCTTGCTGCACCTCCTGTTCCAAGAATGGATGCAGTCTTATTTTTTAATGAAAAATCTGTCGGTATAGCTTTTTGAAATCCTAGTACATCTGTATTATAGCCATGAAATGTTTTATCTTCTTTATTTATTTTTATCGTGTTTGCACATCCTGCTATATCAGCATATTTGTCAACTGATTCCAAAAATAGAGCTATAGGTACTTTAAGAGGAATAGTTACATTGAATCCGTCATAATTATTTGTTTTTAAATATTTTATTCTGTTTATTAAATCTTCAGGAGGTGTTTCTAATATTTCATAACTTCCTTCTAAATTTAGACTTTTTAATCCAGCTTGTTGTATTATCCCTGATAAAGAATGTGATAAAGGATAACCTATTAAACCTAATTTATACATTTTCTTCTTCCTTAATTTCTTTTTTATATCCGCATGTTTTATTTGAACATTCTATTGTTGTTCCTTTTTTTAAAATTTTTTTTACTAAGAGTGATTTACAATTTGGACATTCTTCTCCTGTTGGCTCATTCCATAATACAAAATCGCAATCCGGATAATTGTTGCAGCCATAGAAAATTTTTCCATATTTAGATTTTCTTTGAACTATTTCTCCGTTGCATTTAGGACATTTTACTCCAGTTGTTTTAATAATTCTTTTTCTATTTTTGCACTCGGAATTTGTACATTCCATATATTTGCCGTAAGGCCCAACTTTGAATATCATATCTGAACCGCACTTGTCGCATTTTTCTTCGCAAATTTCCGGTTCGGCTTCAGCCTCTTCTTTAGTTGTTTTTAGTGGCATCATTGTTTTGCATTCAGGGTAACCTGAGCAACCTAAGAATTGAGAACCAAATCGACTTGTTCTTACTACCATTTTCTTTCCGCAATTTGGACATACTATATCTGTTTCTATATTTATTTGTTCCATATTTTTTTCTGCATCATGCACTGTTTCTATAAAATCAGTATAGAATTCTTTTAAAACGTTATTCCATATGAGCTTATTTTCCGCAATTTCATCAAGTTTGTTTTCAAGTCCTGCTGTAAATTGATAGTCCATTTCTTTAACAAAATGTTTAACAAGTTGTTTTGATATTGTTCTGCCTAAAATAGTTGGTACTAATGCTTTTTCTACCTTTTCAACATAGCCTTTTGCTTGGATTTTAGTTATGATTGGAGCGTATGTTGATGGTCTGCCTATTCCGTATTCTTCTAATGATTTTACGAGACTCGCTTCTGAATATCTTGGCGGGGGCTGTGTAAAATGTTGTTTTGGTGTAACTGATTCGCATTTTAGTTCATCATCTTTACCTAATTCTGGTATTGATTTTGAAATTTCTTCATCTTCTTCATTATACAATTTTAAAAATCCGTCAAATACTATATGACTTGTTGACGCTTTTAATCCATAGCCCTCAGCTGTTATCGTTATTGAAGTGTTTGAAACAGTTGCATTTTGCATTTGTGATGCCATAAATCTGTTCCATATTAGTTTGTATAGTCTATATTGTTCTGATGTTAAATATTGTTTTATTGAATCGGGTGTTCTTTCTGGGTATGATGGTCGTATTGCTTCGTGTGCATCTTGAACATTCTTTTTCCCTGTTTTTACATATTTGTTGGGTGTTATCGGGTAGTATTTTTCTCCATAATTTTTAAGAATGAAAGCTTTTGAAGATTCAACTGCATCGTCTGAAATTCTTACACTATCAGTTCTCATGTATGTAATTAATCCGACTGCACCATCTGAGCCAAGTTCAATACCTTCGTATAAATTTTGTGCAATTTGCATAGTTTTTGCAACACCATATCCAAGTTTTGAAGAAGCTTCTCTTTGTAGTGTCGATGTTATGAAGGGTGGAGAAGGTTTTCTTTGAGTTTCTCTTGTCGTTATTTTTGAAACAGTATATTTTGTGTTTTTATCACTAAGAATTTTTACTATTTTATTGGCTTCATTTTCATTTTTAATATCAATTTTTTTATCATTATATGTGCTTAATTCTGCTTCAAAAGAACCTTTATCCATTTTTAAAAGTGTTGAAATAGTCCAGTATTCAACAGGTTTAAAAGCTTCAATTTCGTCTTCTCTTTCACAAATCATTCTCAATGCAACTGATTGAACTCGACCGGCGGATAGGTGGTTATTTTTCAGTTTTTTCCACAGTACAGGACTAATTTTATAACCTACAAGTCTATCTAAAATTTGTCTCGTTTGTTGGGCTTTTACTTTGTCCATATCAATGTCTCTTGAATGTTCAACAGCGTATTTAACAGCCTTTGGTGTAATTTCATTAAATTCTATTCTGTAAACTTTATCATCTTGTACATCCAGTACTTGGCGTACATGCCAAGCTATTGCTTCTCCTTCACGATCAGGATCGGATGCAAGAAATACCTTTTCACATTTTTTAGCTATTTCATTTAGTTTATCTACTACTTTTTTCTTTTCGGGAATGATTACATAATCTGGCTCAAAGTTGTGTTGTACATCGAAACCTAAAACATTTTTTCTGAAATCTCGTATATGACCGTAACTTGCTTCTATATGGTAATTATCGCCTAATATCTTCTTTATTGTTTTTGATTTTGCAGGAGATTCGACAATTACAAGTATTGAATTTTTCTTTTTTGTTTTAGTATTTTTTTCTGTTTGTTTTTCTTTGTTTAATGCTGTTTTTACCATAATTTCCTTAACAGATTGCGTATCTGTCCCCCTCAACTTGATTTATTATGCCTTTTAACTCTAACATTGTCAAGAATGTTAATAGTTCATCTGTGTTTATTTTTGTTCTATTCTGAATTATATCAAAGGCTAAAGGCTCAAGTTTAACTTGATTTATAATTAATTGTTCTTCATCACTTAAGTATTTGTATTTTTCATCTGTTGGTGATATTTCTAATTTTATCTCCCAGTTTAGTGTTTCTAATATATCTTTTGCTTCTGTAACCATTGTCGCACCGTTTTTTAGAAGTTTGTATATGCCTTCTGTATTAGGATTAGTTATGCAGCCGGGAACACACATTAATTCTCTTCCTTGTTCCAGTGTTAAATTGGCACTAATTAAGGCTCCGCTTTTTAATGCAGCTTCTACAACTAATGTGCCATAGCTTATTCCTGTTACAATTCTGTTTCTCTGTGGAAATCTAAAAGAAAGAGGTTTTATTGTAGGATAATATTCCGTAAAAATTACACCATTTTTGTCTTCTATTTGTTTATATAAATCTTTATTTTGTCTTGGATATATGTAGTCAAATCCGCTTGCTATTACACCTATGGTTTTTAGGTTATTTTCTATTGCAAGCTTGTGTGCAGATGTATCAATTCCCAGTGCCAGTCCTGATACTATGCATATATCTGTATTTTTTAATCCGTCAATAATTTTTTTTAGTGATTGTTTTCCATTTGTACTCGCATTTCTTGACCCTACTATTGCGATTGTTTTTTCAATGTTACAGCCTGATAGGTCTCCTTTATAAAATAAAACTTGCGGAGGATCAGATATTTCTTTTAATAGTTTAGGGTAATTTTCGTCTTCTATTGTTAAATATTTTATACCTTTGTCTATAACTAGCGAAAGACATTTGTCAGGATTGATTTTATCTCTTATTTTTAAAAATTTTTCTGCGTTTTTTTGTGTTATACCCTCTATATTCTTTATGTCATTATAACTACAGTTAAAGGCCTTTTCTATATCATTGAAGTATTTAAATAACTTTTCGACTGTTTTGCTGCCGATTTCTTCTATTGAAGAAAATGATATCCAATACTTATCTTTCATTAATCATTGCCTCAACTTTTTTTATGATTTTTTTAGTATTATCTATTTCTTCTTGTGGTATATCGTGTTCAATGTAATCATTAAAGTATTCAAGGGCATCCTCATAGTCTTTACGTGCTAAAAATAAAATTCCAAGTTTTTTGTATGCAGGATGAAATTTATCATTTAAAGTAAGCGTTTTTAAGTAGTTAGAAATTGCTTTATCTATTTCGTCATTTGCTTCGTAAGCTTGACCAAGGTAATAGTAAATTAGAGCATTATTTTGTTTGTATTCCACTACACTTTCAAAATTTGCTATTGCTGATGACCAATCCCCCATATCAAAATATATTTTACCTAAATCATAATAAGCATCATAATTTTCAGGCTGTGCCTCAAGAACTTTATCAAGCTCATCTATTGCCAAATCCAGTCTTGCATCTTCCATGTATATTCTTGCAAGGTAATGAGGAATAACAACATTATCAGGTAAATAACCTTCACCTGTAAGAAGAATATCTATTGCAAGTTCTAATTCACTTCTTTTATAATACAAATCAGCAAGATTTATATATGTTTGTGCAAACATTGGATTTAATTTTAATGAATTAACAAAATTTTCTTCTGCGTCTTCAGTTTTTCCTATATTTGCGTACGCTACACCGATATTATTGAGAATTTCTGCTCTATTGTCAGGGTATGTTTCAAGCAAACTTTTGAAAGATTCTATTGCCTCTTCAAATTTCCCGGACTTCATTAATTCGATTGCAGTTTTTACTTCTTCTGGCATATTGTTTTCAGACATTTACTTATATCCCTTATTTGTTTCTATATTTCTTAAAATTGTTCTTGTATTGCCTTCGGCATAGAATGTTTTTGGCTTTAGTACTAATTTAATTTTATCTGCATATATTGTTTTTGTATCTTGTGTAATATTTGATCTTCCTGAAAAGAATACTTCATTAAATTTTTTTGTTTCTTTGTCAGGGTATACTGTCATTTTTGGCCCATTTGCGTAGTAGTCTTCATACCAAACCTGAACATTACCGCTTCCTGAGAATATATTTGATTTTTGGTCAAATTGCTGGTAATTACCCTTTATTAGTAAATCTGTTCCGTCATCATTTATCATATGAGACATTGTATGACCTTCTGCAATAAGTTGTTCCTTTTCTGCATCATATATAAAATGGTCTGCCTCTGCATTATGCTTTTGTTGTTTTAATTTTGCATTGCCGTATAGGTCTATTCTTTTTAAATCACCTGACTTATTTGTTCTTATTACTGCTTTATTAGAAAAAGTATTTAAATCATTGTATTTTATTGAGACATTTCCTGTTGCTGTCATCACATTTGTCTTAGTATCATATTCCTGAATATCTGACATTATTACTGCAATAGGATCTTCTCCGTCTAATACTGTTGATTGTGCATCGCCTATTGCTTTTACAACTTTAGATACAAGAGATAATTTAAGTATATTGGCTTTAACTTCTCTTTTTTTGTTTTCTTGAAGTTCAAATGCGTATGGCTTTTCGTAAAAAGTAACAGTATCCAGCGTTTTACCGTTTTTTACTTCAACATCTGCTTTATCTCCGAGAACTTTTACATTATCTAACGTAACTTCTACATTGCCCTCAAATTTAATTTTATTATCTTCTTCATCAAAACTTTGTGTATCTGAATCAATTATTAAGTCAGATGCAATTACTCCGAATGTTACTAAAAATATCGCTGCAATTGCTATTATTATTTTATTTCTCTTTTTCATTTAGTCTCCTTGTTACTTTTAGGATTTTTATCTTTTTTATTATAAATTTCACTTTTTGTTTTGCCGACAAGTTTAAAGTGAGTATAGTCAGGATTGATAATCACTTTATTTCCAATAGAAATAAGTTCATTGTTTCTATTTATTCTTACGTTTCCCTCTCCAACAATATCTTTATCAGAACCTTGCCAAACAAGTCTTTCACATTTTAAGGTCGTATTGTCTTTTAGTGCAATAAAAACATCTTGAGTTAGTGTTATTGTATTCAATGTTTCGTTATACGAACCTGATTGTGCTTCGTAACTCATCGCTACTTCATTATCTTTATAAAAATTGCCTATGGTTCTGCTAAGCATTGCAACTTTGTTAGTACTGTCGTACTGACCGGTTTCTCCATAGATTTCCCAATATTTAATTCCTTCTCTTGTTTCAGTAAGGATGATATCATTTACAACCAGTTCTTGGCTATTTTCTTTTCCTTTTAAATCATTTCTATTGAGTCCATGAGTAAGTATTGTGGCATAGATGAACGCCCATGCCAGTATACTTGTCAGTAGTAAACCTGATGCTATATATATTTTGCTTGTTTTAGACAAATTCCCAAATCTCATAACTTTGATTTTAACATAAATTATCAATTAATTTTAAAATATTTTATTTTGTTAAGCAGATAAACCATGATTTTTCTATTTGTTTTATAATAAAACTCAGTTGGAGGATAATTTATGACTTTAAGATATGATTTTGGAGAACTTGTAACTGCTATGGTTACACCGATGAATCAAAATGGATCGGTTAATTATGATAAAGTTGAAGAGTTGGCAGGTTATTTGATAGATAACAACTCCGATGCTATTGTTGTTGCCGGCACAACCGGTGAGTCTCCTACGTTAGAACATGAAGAAGAATTGGAAGTTTTGAGTTCTGTTAAGAGAGCTGTTGTTAATAGAGCAAAAATTATCATGAACGCAGGTTCTAATTCTACTGATTATGCAGTTAAATATGCTAAGTATGCTGAAAAAGAGGATGTTGATGGTATACTTTCAGTTGTTCCTTATTATAATAAGCCTTCTCAAGAAGGTTTGTATGCACATTTTTCAGCAATTGCCGATGCTGTTAATTTACCTGTTATTTTGTACAATATTCCGTCAAGAACAGGTATAAATTTAATGCCTAAAACTATTAAAAGACTTTATGACAATCACAAAAATATTGTTGCACTTAAACAAAGCTGCGGTGATATGGATTTGATTTCTGAAATAAAAATGCTTACAGGTGATGATTTTGCTGTGTATTCTGGTGATGATTCGTTGACATTGCCTATGCTTGCTCTTGGTGCTCATGGAGTCGTTTCAGTTGCATCTCACTTATATGGCCCTGAATTAAAACGTATGATTACTTTATTTAAATCAGGTGATATATCTTCTGCAAGAGAAATACATGAAAATCTTTTCTTAAAAATGAAAAAATTATTTATGGCTCCAAACCCTGTTCCGGTCAAGGCTGCTTTACAAAGACGAGGTTTGATTAAAGATTATGTACGCAAACCACTTGTTTCTCTTTCTGATGACGAAAAAAATGAACTGTTTTCTATTGTTCAGTAATATTCTTCTACAGAGTTAGTACAGTTGTATATTTTAAATTTATTATTTCTGTTATAATTTAAAATATAATTTAAAAAGGGATATGAATATATGAAAAATAAAATTTTATTATTTTGGTTTATTATTGTTTTAGTATTGGTTTCTCTATTTATAATTTGGAAAAAACCAACAAAGCTGGGTTTAGATTTGGTTGGGGGCTCTCGATTACTTCTTGAAGCTCAAACTTCTGCTAATGTTGCAAAAATCACACCTGATATGATGGATTCATTGCAGTTTGCAATTGAAAATCGTGTTAATAAGCTTGGTGTTGCAGAAACAGTTGTTCAAAAACAAGGTGAAAATAGACTTATTGTTGAAATTCCTGCCGTAAAGGATTTAAAACAGGCTAAAAAATTTCTTGGTGAGACAGCTGAACTTGCGTTCAAACGTGAAGTCCAAAAAGGTAATACTCAAATATGGGAAGATACCGGTTTGACAGGTAATGATTTAAATCGTGCAACACTTAGTACAAGTACGAATGGACAATGGGTTGTTGATTTAGAATTTAACGATAAAGGAACTAAAAAATTTGCTGATTTGACTCAACAGCTCGTTGGACAGCCAATGGCAATATTCTTTAATGGTGAACTTACTTCTGCTCCGGTTATTAGAGAACCTATCTTAGGCGGTAGAGCTCAAATTTCCGGTGGAGATAATGGTTTTGCTTATGAAGAAGCAAAAGAGATGGTTGATTTATTGAATGCTGGGGCATTACCTGTTCCGGCTAAGATTATAGAAGAAAACACTGTTGGTGCTACTTTAGGTGCTGATAGTGTTGAAAAATCTAAACTTGCAGGTATGCTTGGACTCGGTTTAGTAATGCTATTTATGATTTGTTATTATAGAATTCCGGGTTTGATTGCTGACATAGCTCTTGTTATTTATAGTTTAATTTTATTTGCTATATTTAAACAAGTTCCTGTTACGTTGACTCTTGCAGGTATTGCAGGGTTTATTTTAAGTGTTGGTATGGCTGTTGATGCAAATATTTTAATTTTTGAAAGAACTAAAGAAGAACTGAGATCAGGCAGAACTTTATTTACAGCAATTAATGCCGGATTTGACAGGGCATTTACAAGTATTTTTGATTCAAATATGACAACTATTATTACTTGTACGATTCTTTATTTTTTAGGAACCAGTGTTGTTAAGGGTTTTGCATTAACTCTTGCTATCGGTGTTCTTGTTTCAATGTTTAGTGCTATTACAGTTACTAAAAACTTTATGCATTTAATTTTTGGTACAGGAGAATTGAAGTATCCTGCTTTATTTGGTTTGCGTAAAGATGAAATAGGTAAAGCTTATTCAGCCGCTGAAACAAAACGTGAAAAAGCAAAATTTGGTGTATTGGATTAGTGAGGATTTTATATATGGAAAATAATAAAGGTTTATTACATGTTGTTAAGTATAGATGGGTATGGATGGCTTTTTCGTTGTGTCTTCTTTTACCTGGTATTATTGGTATGGGTTATTTGTCATTTACATCTGATAACCATGCTCCGTTAAAAGTTGGTATTGATTATACTGGGGGTACTGTTTTACAGTATTCTGTTAATAAGAAAGTTGAGAGTGCTGATTTAGGTCTTCTTCGTAAAGAACTATCTGCTAATGGAGTTGATAATCCGTCTTTACAAATTATAAATGTAAATGATTCTTTAACTTCTGAGTCAAAAGACATTATTGCTGTCAGAACAAAATTTTTTGATACAGAGGAAGCAAATAATGTTGCTGATACAATTACTTCGGTTATAAAAAAACAGTATTCCGCGTCTGAACTGGTTTCTACCAGTTCTATTGGACCTACTCTCGGTAAAGAATTGTTTAAAAATGCTTTAATTGCTCTATCACTTGCTTGTTTGGGTATTGTTGCTTATTTGACTTTTAGATTTCAATTTGATTTTGCTCTTGCTGCTATATTGGCTTTGTTGCATGACGTATTATTTATATTAGGTGTATTTGCGTTATTGGGTATTTTCTTTAGTGTTCAGATTGATGGTTTATTTGTTACGGCATTACTTACTGTAATAGGTTTTTCTGTGCATGACACAATTGTTGTTTTTGACAGAATAAGAGAAAATTTAAGATACTATTCAAAGAAAATGACTTTTGGTGAAATTGTAGATGCAAGTGTTAATCAAACATTTGCAAGAAGTATTAATACTTCTTTAACGACGTTGATTACTCTGCTTGCTTTATATTTCTTTGGTGGTACTACAACTAAAGATTTTGTTTTAGCTATGGCTTTAGGTATTATTATCGGTACTTATTCAAGTATTTTCTTTGCAAGTATGCTTATTGATTTATGGAGAGAAAAGAAAACGGCTAAGGCTTAATTAGTTTTTGTTGGAGCTTGATTGTGAAAAAGGTTGTTGTAGTATTTATTTTATTCTTATTGGGCTCTGTTTCGTATGCACAAAATTGGGTAAATGATGCAAGAACTTTGTTTCAACAAAATCGTGCCGTTGTTCTTACTGTTAATTTAAGAACATTTGCAGCAGTTGATAATGATGGTAATGGTATAATTCAAGTTGATAAGGGTGATGTTAGCGGTAATTTTTTAAATTCTGTTTCAAGATTAGATGAAATTGCCAAAATGGGTATTAATACCATTCATTTACTTCCTATTAATCCGGTTGGTGCAAAAAAAGCTTATGGAACAGCAGGTTCTTTGTTTGCGGTTAAAGACTTAACCTCTATAAGTTCTGATTTTAAAAGCCCTGATTCTTCTATGATTATTGAACTGCAAGCAAAAAGTTTTGTTGAGGCTTGCCATAGTCGTAATATTCGTGTGCTGGTGGAATTACCGGCTTATGCTTCTTATGATTTATACTTAAAAAAGCCCGGATTATTCCTTAAAGATTCCGCCAGAAACAGTATTGTTCCTTTTAATTCGCGGGACTTACGTATTTTAAACGGTGGAACTTCTTTTAATATTAATTCATCTGTTTATGATATTTACAAAAAATATATTGATTTACTGTTATCTTTAGATGTTGATGGGGTTGTTGTTCAAAATCCTAATACTAAACCTGTTAAATTTTGGTTTAATTTGATTTCATATGCCAGAACTCAAAATAACCAATTTATTTTCTTAGCTGAAATGACTCCGTCAGGTAAACACTCTGTATCAAGATTTTTGCCATTTGTTACTTTTTCTGGATTATTGAATAATGGATTTGATGGCTTTTATGCAGGATTTAATAAAATTCAAGAGTGGAAATTTTCTAAAGATTTGTTTAAACAATTGTCGTTAAACAATAAATATGTTTCTCGATACAAAGATAAAAAATCTGTTGTTGGGGTTTTTGCTTCATATAATGATTTAAGTCCAATATTAGTTAATGATGCGTATTTGTCTAAAATGATTATTTGGCTTAATGCTACTTTACCTGTAAATTCGATGTTTTTAGATGGTTTTCAATTTGGAGATGATTATAATTTCCCTTGGGCAAACTTAAAGGCTTATGATTCACGGACTGATGATGACAAATATTTTGTTAATAGAGGTAAATTTGACTTATATAATTTTTCCAGACGACCGCAGGGGGATTATTCAGATATAACAAAAGAATTTATTCAAGGTAATAAATTTAAATCTTTTATGAATGATTATCTGCCAAATGGGGTTTTGATTAAGTTGAAGACTAACCATGATAGTGTGTTTGCTTATGCAATTTCAGATAAAATTACTAAGTATACTGTATTTGTTGTCGGTAATTTTGATTTGGAAAATATTTATAATGTTGAGATTAGTGTTCCTAATATTAATCATAAATATTCTGTTAATACTGTGAAAAGTATTGCCGTTCCTCAGGTTAAACGAAACAGAATATGTACTGTTATTGCTCCGGCTGATATTCAGGTTTTTCTTTCAAAAGGTTTTTATTTAAATTAATTGTAGTGTGAATAATTTTTAACTTATAGCTTGTAAATTTAGTTTATTTGATATATCATTGTCCTATAGACATTAGAAAGAAGGAAATTATTATGGCTAAACATTGTGAAGTATGTGGTAAAAAAACATTAAAAGCTGCTAAATTAACATTCTCTCATAAACAATTGGTTAATCGTCAAACTCCTAATTTACAAACAATTAGAGTTAATGATAACGGTGTAACTCGTAAAATGACAGTTTGTACTTCTTGCTTAAAAGCTAATAAAGTTCAAAAAGCTGTTTAATAAAATAATTTAGCATAAAGTTCTAAAAACGGAAAATGAGTATTTATTTTCCGTTTTTGTTTGTGTAGTGTTAATTATTTTTGTTGTAGTTATAAATTTATAATTTGATAATAATTCTTTAAACAAAAAGAGGACTAAATTTATGAATTGAAACACTAAAACATACTTTTTTAATTTATATTGTTTTCTTAGTTTCTGTTTATAGTCATCTTTCTTTTTATTTTAGTGTTAATGTTGAAAATTATCTCAAAGGTGCATGTGCTATTTCTCTTGGGGCTTTTTCAGTTGTAGCTGTATTTTCTTTTGTTTCAGGAGCTAAATGGAGTGCATCACATATAAGTGTTCCAACAGCTCTTCCTGCTTTTTTCCCATATGTTTTAGCAAATGAATATGTTACACCTCCAACTATATTTGGAACTTGTCCAAAGCCTTTTGTGTTGCTTGAAAATTTAGTAACAGTATCTGCTATAGGTTTTATGCCTTTTATATTTAATAATTTTGCTCCATGTGTTAATATTAAATCCTTTGCAATAAATTTACCTGCCCATCCGCAACTTTCTTGAATAAACGTTCTAGCTGGCGATGCTGATTTTAGAGTTTTAATACCTGATCTAAGAATACCTATTTCATCACCGCTTCTTGCAACTTTTAAAGCTCCTTTTGCAACTGTTCCAAGTGCATTTCCGTCTACTGCTTTTGAAAAGGTATCTACAATTTCTCCGGCGTATTGACCAATTGGGGTATCAGTTAATTTTGCTGTTTTTTCTATCACTTTTGAAGCGTTACCTACGGCAGTAAGGATTGCTACTTTATCGCCTTTTGCTGCTTTTACTATATCGCCTTTTAATGACATTAATGATGATACATAATTTGATGACATTTTTTATTTCCTAACCCCAGTAGTATTCTTTTTTTGTTTTTTCTTGTTTTGGTTTTTCATTTATGTTTGATTCAGGAAGCCCAAGTTTATCTGCTACCCATTTACCTACTTTACCAAAGGTCTTTGAACCTATATCTGAACCCATTGTGAATAATACACCATATACAATTGCAGGTATTTGACTACAATATTTTGACTTTCCGCATACATCAATCATTTTTTCATTTAGTTGTTTTACACCTTTTATATTAGCTATATTCTTAGCATATTTGCACATTGCACCTTCAACTATGAACATACCCATTAAGGTACTTGTTTCTTCTAAAAATGATCTTCCGGGAGTATCTGATTTCCCAACCCTAATCATTGCACATAAACATGAGATAGGGTCTGTATATTTTGCTATATTTATACCTTTTCCTGCTATTTGCAGTAATTTATTATCTTTGCTTGCTTCTGAAAGTGTATCACATGTTGCTTTTGCAACTTTTCCAAGTACAAAACTATCATCTTTGGCAAGTTTTTGTACAACTTTCGCAGCATGTCCAACGGTTGAAACATGTCTTAAAATATTTCCTTCTGCTGCTTTTTTTGCTGAACTTTGCAATGAAAGCAAAGACGCAACATAATTTGCCATTTTTCTACCTACTATTACACTACATATTATTAAAAAACTTTTTTTTATTAAAATTGCTTTATTATTTTATTATTATTAATTTATGTTAAGCTTGATTATTGCATATTTTATCGTATTCACACATTTTACATTGGCTATTTTTCTTATATATATTGTGTTTTATACACTTTTCAATATTTTGAATTTCTTCTTTTAAAATTATTTCATATTCTTTTTTTATATTGTTATCAAACGGTATTATTTTATTTGTATTATTTTTCAAATCAATATATACAAAATTAAGTGATTCATACTTTTGTATAAGTTTATCTGCAATAATCAAATAAATTATTGTTTGGTAGTCTTGTTCAGCATTTTTGGGGATTGAACCTGTTTTGTAGTCAAGTATATAATACTTTTCCCCTTGTCTTACAAGTGCGTCTAATCTTCCATTTATTCTATATTCTGATATTTTTGACGTAATGTTATATTCACTTTGTATTGTTTCAAAATTGAAATAATTATTATTCTTTAAGTTATTCCATAATATTTTTTCATTTTTATTTAAAGCATTTTCCAGCTTTTCTATATTATATTTTCTTAAATAATAGCTTGCCAGTGCATGGATATTTTTGCCTTGTTGGATTTTTGAATTGTCTATAGGAATATTTAATTCCATTATATACTTGTATTCAAATTTTTTTTGACAGTGTTTGAATGTTTTTAACATTGCCGGTGAATATGTTATAAAATCTTTCATTATTCAATTTCCTTTGTATCCAGTAAATCTGCAAAAATAATACTTTCTTTTAAATCTTTATCTTTTCCATAGTATTTTTCTTTTTTTGCACATGTAAAATATAATTTTTTCTTTGCTCTTGTTATGGCTACATATAGAAGTCGCAGATTTTCTTCCAGAATTTCCTTTTTTAAATCCGTTTCGTTTTTTTCTTTATAATTTTGATTTAATTTTCTAATATTTTCTATGAAAGCTGAAGAAGCTTTTAATTTCATTTCATTAATATCAAGTGGTAAATTTTTTTCTGATAATGCAGGAATGAAAACGTAATCAAATTCATCACCTTTAGATTTATGCATTGTCATAATTTGAATTTTACCCTTAAAATATTCATTATCATTTTCATCGTTTTCACTAAAAAATTTAAATCCGCTTAATGATGCTTTTTTTGACAATTCTTCTAATCTTTTTAATATGTTTGAAAGACCGTTATTTGTTGTCATAATTCGCTTAACTAATGTTGAAATTAGGTAAATGTTAGATTTTTCGATTTCTCCGGAAAAGTAGTAAAATCCTATTTTTAAACATAGTTCATCTGCTGATAAAGCCGTGAACGTCAGCCAATAACTAATATCCCAGTAAAATCTTTCTAATTCGTAGTTTTGTATATCATCAGAATTTTTTTCTATAAAAGGTATTTCTGAATTTCTTATTTCTGTTTGCAGTCTTTGTTTATAAAAACCATTTTGAGCAAGTATTTCGTACGAATTTGCTACAGTATTATTATCAAAAGGTGATTCAAGAATTTTTAAAATTGCGTATATAACTTTAAATATTGATTTTTGCTCCAGTGATTCGCTTCTTGTAATTACATTAAATCCTGCATTGTTTATTACTTCCTGCCAGCTTGTAACTTGATAATTGTATCTTAAAAGTATGCCAATAGTGCTTTTTGGCTCTTTTGCAAAAATATTTTTAATCTCGTTTAAAATATATTTATTTTCGCTATTTTCGTCAGAAAATAAAATTGCTCTTAGAGAATTGATTTCCTTTGGATTTTTACCTTCAACAGGAGCCATTTTTATATTGTAGAATGCATTTTTCATTTCGTTATCATCAGAAGAATAGCTTACAAGTTTATTTGCAAGTGAATAAATATCCTTCGCACATCTTTGTGAACGGTTCATTTCAACTTTTTCTTCACAGTTATATATGAACTTTCTAAAACCTTCTACATCAGCGTTAGAAAATGTTGTTGTTATTGCTTGATTTATATCTCCACATCTTATAAGATTGTTATGTCTTTTGCTTAAAAGTTTTATTAGTTTTTGTTGTATTTCTGATGAATCTTGTGCTTCGTCCTCTATTATATATTTACAAATTTTTTGATAGTGCTCTAATATATCTTTATTTTCTTCAAGTAATTTTACTGACATTATTAGCATGTCATCGTAGTCTATAATGTTTTCTTCATTAAGTTGTTTTTGGTATTCGTTATAAAATTCTAAAAATTGCTTTACTCTTTTATCTTGAGTTTCAGTGTAAGCTGAAATACCTGAATGTTTCGTTACTGATATTGCTCTGTCAAACTCGTCTAAATCTTTTGTTTTTAATTTTAGTTTTTGTGATATTTGTTGAAGTATGTTATATCTTTTAGTGTCATCACAAATTTCAAAATCTGATGGCAGATTAAGTCTTTCGTAGTTTGAATTGTCTTTTAGTATTTTAAGTGCGAGACCATGAATTGTACTTATATTTGGTAGAGTATTTAAGTCTGAACAAATATTTTTTATTCTATCTCTAAAATTTCTTGCGGCTGATTCCATATATGTCAAAACGAATATGTTTTCAGGGTGAATACCGCTTTCCAGCAGTTTAATTATTAGTGCCAGCAAAATAGTGGTTTTCCCTGCTCCCGGTACTGCAGATATTGCCATCTGTCCTTTTTTGTAATTTAATACGGCTTTTTGGTCTTCTCTTGGTGTTATTTTTGTATATTTAGGTTTTAATTCTTTTTCGTAATTAATATATTTCTCTATTCCTCCAAAGTTTTCTACTCCTAATCCATCAAATAAGCTTGCATATGTGTATATTTTATCTTTTGCACACAGGGTTAGTTTACGTAGAATCCTTGCATTTTTTTCTATACTTAGTTTTATATCATCTTCTATCGTGTAGGTATCTTTATCCCAGTCTTTTTGAAATACCCATGAATTGTATAGCGGTCCTATATCATTTTTTATCCATTCTGATGAACTTACATCAAGCCATATTTGGTATTTTGTTATTATTTCGTTATCAATTATTTTTTGAGGGGTAGATATTATAAGATTATTTTCCTCTATTGAAAGTATTTCGTATGGATTTTCTGAAATAATAGAGTTTTCAAGCTGTGTTAATATCTTTTCGGTATGCTCTTTTATGTATGTTTTCCCAAATACACTTTCAAAATCTTGAATTTGTTTTATAAAAAATGCGAATTTATTTAAGCTTTTTATATTATTTTTATTTATGTTTATTAAATTATCATAAATATATAATAATTTTTCAGAAAGTGTCATTTCTTCTGTTGAAATCTCAGCAATTGTTTTTTGTAATTTTTTATATGTTGCAGTATATTCATTTTGTTCGAATTCGTACGGTTTTAGTTCTTTAGTTTCTTTAAAATATGTTAAAATTTCTCGTGTATACTTAATTGGTATTGAGGCTATATCATAGAGTATTGTTCGTAAATCATATTCAGTTAAATTTTCTTTTAAATTTGTTGATAATTTTAGTAATGTAATACCTGCGGTAACGAATGTATTTTGAATTAATTTTTCGCTTCCTGAAAGGTATAGCGGATTTGCAATGTGGCTTTCAATATTTTCTTTAATTTGAAATTTTAGCATGTCATCAATAATAGGGGTTATAATTGAAATTTCTGAAGGATTTACTCCTTGGTTTATTAGTTCTTTTGCTTTTGTTATTGCTAAATCTAGCATTGATGCTCGTTTAGATGGTGATTGATATGAAAAGTGCTTTAATTTATCTGTTTTATCATTTATGACATTTGAATATATGGTTTTTGCATCTTCGTATAGAGGAGAAGTTGTATTTAAAGATTTAGTTTCACTATTTTTAAAAATTACTTTAAGTTTATTAAATGTGTTTTTATCTGCACTAAGATATCCTGAACGGCTTGAACCAAATTCGTCGCAAACTATTAGAAAATCTTTTAGCTGTTTTGACAAAAATTCGATAAACTCTATACAATTTGGTGTCATTTCATCTGCATTATTTACCAGTAAGTATTCAATATCTTTAAAATAGTCGGTATTTTTATATATATGATTAAAAATTAAACTTTGTCTAAGATAGTCTAAGCTTCTGTATTGCAATGTTTTTGCCAATAACTTATGTATTGCATTTTGTGTGTCTTCTCCAAAACCTTCTTTAAGAACTTTTTCTGAACGCCATTGAACATCTTTATCGCTTAAATTGTTTTGTACTATTAGCGAGTATCTTCTAAATATTTGGTGAAGTAACGATTTTTTTGAGTTATAACCTCTAAATGATATTTCTTTTATTATGTCTTTTAATATGAATTGAGTGATTTCAAGACCGTTTAGCTCCGGTAAAATTTTTGTATCTCCACTTAATTGATTTTCAATGTAAGCCCAGTTTTCTAAAATAGTATTATAAATTAATGAATTATATGAATATATTTTTGGAGTTTCAAAAGTGTCTTTTGTTGTTATTGAAAGTATTTTTTTTAAAATTTGTGATTTTTGGATTGAATTTTGAACTATTACAAGTATCTTTGACGGAGAAATGTTTTTCTCCATAAGTTCTACATACTTATCCACAAGATATTTGTTTTTATCTGACGAAATTGTCGCATTTAGTATCATAGTTTATATTTTTGCATAAACATTGTCTATTGTTATTTTGTATTAAGTTTATGTAAAGGCATGGATAAACTATGTTAAACTTGTATTATAGTATTGAATAATTGGAGGAGATATAATCATGATACCTATTTTAGATTCAAAAAGACAGTATGCAACTATTGGAGAAGAAGTTGAAAAAGAAGTTGTAGAAGTACTTAGATCAGGTCAATATATTTTGGGTAAACACAATAAAGCATTACAAGAAGAATTAGCTGATTTTATTGGTGTAAAACATGCTGTTACTTTAAATTCAGGTACAGATGCTTTGCATTTGGCATTAAGAGCTTTAGATATTGGTGCAGGCGATGAAGTTATTTCTGTTGCATTTACTTTCGTTGCTACTTGTGAGGCTATTGGTATCGTTGGTGCTAAGCCTGTTTTTGTTGATATTGATCCGAATACCTTTAATATTGATGTAAATAAAATTGAAGCTGCAATTACACCTAAAACTAAAGCTATTATTCCTGTCCATTTGTATGGACAACCTGCAAATATGGAAGTTATTATGGAAATAGCTCGTAAACATAATTTGTATGTTATTGAAGATGCTTGTCAAGCAATCGGTGCGACATTTAAAGGAAAAATGGTTGGTTCTTTTGGTGATATCGGTTGTTTTAGTTTTTATCCTACTAAGAACTTAGGTGCTATGGGTGATGGTGGCTTATTAACTACAAACTCTGATTCAATTAAAGATAGAGTAATTGCTTTAAGAAACCATGGTGGTGCTATTCGTTATTATCACGATGAAATTGGTGTTAATTCCAGATTAGATGAAGTTCAAGCTGCAGTTTTACGTGTTAAACTCCCACATATCAAAGATTGGAATGAAAAGAGAAGAGAAAATGCATACAGATATAATGAATTGTTTGCTTCTTGCAGTGATATAGTTACACCAAAAGAACTTGATGATACTTATTGTGTATATCATCAATATACTGTAAAGATACCTAATAGAGATAATATTCATAAAATGCTTCAAGATAAAGGTATTGGTGCTATGTTATATTATCCTGTTCCTTTACACTTACAAAAAGTTCATGAATATTTAGGTGTGGGTAAAGGCTCTCTTCCTGTAACTGAAAAATGTACTGAAGTTGTTATTTCTCTTCCAATGTTCCCTGAATTGACGGAAGAAGAACAAAAAACAGTTGCTTCTACTTTGATTGAATGTGTTGAAGCATCTAAAGTTATGGCATAAATATTTATTTATATAGGGTAACTGCTTTATTGCCGTTACCCTTTTTATATCTTTACAATTAATTGAATTCTTAATTGACTTTTTGTTTAATTTATATTTTGTTTTGCAAAAAAAAAGCCTCTATAGAGGCTTAAATTTTTGTTAGGAAGGGAATAGGGTATATTATAAACTTTTAGTACTAACCAAAGATATTGAATGATTTTTCTACATTATCTCCAATTAATGATTTGATTGAATCATATTCAGTTTTAACAGCTTGGTGTTCAGTATTAATTTGAGTTAATTCCATATCCATTAATTTTTCTTGAGATGATAATGCTACCATTGCTGCATCATATTCACCTTTTACTACATCAAGATTAACAGTTGATTCGCTAATTACTTCTTCATATGTAGTTTCTTCCCAAGTTTGAGTTAATGATGTTATAGAACCTGCTGCATAAATTGGAGTATATTCATATTCAGCATCTTTTGTTTCAAATGTTATGCCTGCTGCTTCTAATTCGGCTTGTGTAACATAACCTGTGCTGTGAACATATGATTTATAGTTAGGATCTATAAAAGCAGCTTGCATAGATGAGAAAGTACCTTGCGTAGCACCGCAAAGTCCAACAAATGAACCGTTTCCATCATATACTGTTGATGCATCTATCATTAAGTAGTATTTACCGTTGTTATTTAGTGATGTTGCACTAAATGTCCAGTTACCGCCTAATAATTCTATCAATTTAGCTGTTAATTGTTCTTCGCTTGAAGGAACTATTTCACCGCTTTTTAAAGTTTTTCTGTAAATACCATAACCACTGTTAAGAACTGCATTTGCAAATGCTTCGTCATCAGCAACTGTTAATTCTTCTGAACCGTTGTATAAAACACAGTTGTTAGAAGTTAAGTATGATTTGTCCAAAGTTAAAGATTTTTCTTCTGTATGTGAAACATATTGAACTTGTTTGCCAGCTGAATATTCATTTAATGCAGCTGAATATTTGCTAGCCCATTGTTGAGATTGCAAAGATAAAATCATCTTTTGAGCAGATATTTGTTGAGCACGCAATTCAAGGTCGTGTTGTCTTGCGGTTAATGTTAATAATCTAGCTTGATTTGCTGATATTCCCATTTTTCAACTTACTCCTTTTACCTTTTTTTCCCTTACAAATTTCTTATCGGCATTTCTTTTTTAAATCTTTAATGTTTCTTCTTTATACTGTTACATTTCGTTACATTTTATAAATTGTTTTTGATAATTTTTTTAGATAATAGCTGTTATAGTTGTATTTTAGAACTTTATATGTATTGTTTACATTCGTTTATTTATGTTTTAGCTTTAGTAAAATAAATCTTTGTTTATATTTTATTTATTGTTTTTTTTTGTTACTTTTTTAATTAATATTAGCCATATGTGTATAAAGGAAGAGAAATATGATTATAATTATGGAGCCTGGTACAGCTCAATCTAATATTGAAAGAGTTATAAAAAGTCTTGAAAATAAAGGTTTTAGAATAGTATTAAATCAAGGCGATGTTATGACAGTTATTGCTGCTATAGGTGATAAGCGTCTTGTTGATCCTCATGCCTTGGGTTGTTTGGAAGGTGTTAGAAAGGTTAAGTTGATTCAAGAACCTTATAAATTAGCTTCCAGAGAAAGTCATATTCATGATACTGTAGTTGAATTTGATAATGGTGTTAAAATTGGCGGATATGAAAAACCTGTATTGATGGTTGGCCCTTGCTCTGTAGAAAAGGATTTTGACGGATTGCTTCAGGTCGCAACTGTTGCAAAAGAATTTGGATGTCAATTCTTAAGAGGTGGTGCTTTTAAGCCAAGAACCAGCCCATATGATTTTCAAGGTTTAGAAGAAAAGGCTTTGATATATCTTGCAAGAGCCAGAGAAAAAACTGGTCTTCTTGTTGTTACTGAGGTTATGGATAGTTCTGATGTTGATATGATTGCTAACTATGCTGATTTAATTCAAATAGGTGCAAGAAATATGCAGAACTTTAAGCTTTTAAAAGCTGTAGGTAAATGTAATAAACCTGTTTTGTTAAAAAGAGGTCTTGCTAGTACGATAAGAGAATTTTTGCTTGCGGCTGAACATATTATGTGTAATGGTAATGAAAGAGTTATTCTTTGTGAACGTGGAATAAGAACTTTTGACGATGCTTTTACAAGAAATACTTTGGATATTTCTGCTGTTCCTGTTATTAGAAAATACTCGCATCTTCCTATTATTGTTGATCCGTCTCATGGTACCGGCAGAAGATATTTAGTTGAGCCTATGTCGAAAGCTGCTTTAATTGCTGGGGCTCATGGTATTATTATGGAAGTTCATCATGACCCTGAAAATGCTTCTTCTGATGGTGCACAAAGTTTATCTATTGATCAATTTAAAGAGGTGGCTAAACATTTAAATAAACTTATAGGAAGAATTGATTATGATAATAAAATTTTAAAATCTGAGTCGGAGATGAATAATAAGGCTTAATTATATGTCTATGAGTGTGGCTTTAACATTAAAAGAACAGAAAAAGAAAAAACGTAAATTGTTTCATTTTATCGTTTTAATTCTTCTTTTTATTGCTATTATTTTATCGTCATTCGTTTATCTGTTTTATAATTCTAAAAAAAATAATGATGAATCAGCTTTAAAAAATATTTTATCTTCTTTAATTATAGATATAAATTCAAATTTGGATTATAACTTTAATACTTTAAATATTATGTCTAATCTTGTTACGGATAATCCAGATTTAACCGCTCTTGAAAATATAAAGACCCTTTTAAGTAATATAAAGAGATCTCATCAGTTTAAAACTGTTTCTTATTTGTATTCTAATGCTATGGGTTACACCTACGACTATTCGACTAAAAATTTGACGGCTGCTGATTTTAATTCTGATAGCTGTTTTTGGGCTTCTAACGGTGGGGCTTTTTGCTTTAGATATAATTTTGAAAATAATACTTATGTATTTTCCGTACCTGTCAAATCCTCTGATGGAACAGTTAATGGCGTAATTAGTGCTTCTGTTTCTTATTCTTATATATCATCTTTTTTAAACAAGTTTTATGAAAAATATAAGTATGATTTATTTTTAGTTACTCCTGATGGGTATATTGTTGCAAAAAAGGTTTTATCAGGTACAGGTTCAATTGTGCCTTCTGTTTTTGATTGGCATTATTCTATTCTAAAATCTACAACAGATACTATTTTTAATCCTGGTATATCTCCTAAAATTCTTTCTAAATGGTTCTATGATAGCAGTATTGGTAGATCTTTTATGGCTGTTGGTTCTCTGAATTATGGTGATTATAGGATTATTCTTGTTTTACCAGGAAAGGCTAATACAAATGATTTTCAAAAAACGACAAATGATGTTTCTGTTTCAGGTGATAGTGTAAAAATTAATATTAATAAAGAGGGAATTTTTAAGGTCGTTTTAGTTTCAGTTTGTGCGTTGTTATTATTGTCTTTATTTGTTTTTTCAGGAATTAGACTTTATAATTTAATTTCTAAAAAATCCTATAAAACTGTTATGAAGTGGGCTCTTTACGATGAAGTTACTGATGGATTTAATAAACCGAAATTTTATCTTGAAGTTTCTAATATATTGTTAAATTCTCAGCCTGAAGATAAATTTGCTTTGATTTTTATGGATATTCATAATTTTAAAGTTATTAATCAAGTATATGATTCTATCAAAGGAAATGATATTTTAAAAGATGTTGCTGAAAGTATTAAATGGTTTCTTGAAAAGGATGGTATTAGTGCAAGAATAATGTCTGATAATTTTGCGATTTTATATAAATACAGACATGAGGATAGAATTTTAAACTTTATTAATAATTTAACTCGTGCTATTGGTGAATATAAACTTAGCGTTAAATTAATACCTGTATTTGGTATTTTTAAAATAACTGATTTTACTATGCCTGTTGAGACTATGGTCGATAGAGCCATAATGGCTAAAAAAACTTTAAATGATGATTTTGACTTTAGTTCAAATTATGCGTTTTTTACAAAAGAACTTATTGATAAAGTCGAACAGGCTAAAGAAATTGAAAATGAAATGTATTTTGCCCTTAATCAAGGTCAATTTATCTTTTATTTGCAGCCTCAGTTTGATATATCTACTAAAAAAATAATCGGAGCAGAGGCTCTTGTTAGATGGAATCATCCTCATAGGGGTATTCAACTGCCAGCTAAATTTCTTTATCTTTTTGAAAAAAAATCTTTTATTACATATTTAGATCAATATGTAGTAGAACAGGTTTGTAAACTTATTTCAAAATGGATTTCTGCAAATATTGAACCATTGCCTATTTCTGTAAATCTTTCAGGTTTGAATTTAGTAAATCCAAGATTTGCGGATATGATGAATTCAATGGCTGAAATGTATAAAATCCCTGCTAACCTTATTAATTTTGAGTTTGATGAAAGTTCTGTATTTGAAAATTCTAAATATGTTAAAAATATTTTAGCAGCACTGCAAGCGTATGGATTTAATGTTAGTTTAGATAATTTTGGAAAGGTTTATTCTGCCGTAAATGTGCTTAACGATTTTACATTTGATAGTGTTAAATTTAATATGAATTTTATAAAAGCTCTCATATCTAATGAGCGAGGTAAAAATATTTTAAATGAGTTAAATAAATTGGTTAAATCTATTGATACAAAATCTGTTGCTGTTGGTATTGAGACTGATTATGAAGCTAATCTGATTAACAATTTTAATATTGATGTAGTACAAGGCTTTTTATATTCAAGACCTCTGTGCGTAACAGATTTTGAGATTTTTGTTTTTAAGAAGAATATTACTAGTATTTATAATGAGGATATAAAAAATGGGTAAAACTTGGATTTATAAGGATAATATTGATACTGATGTGATTATTCCCGCAAGATATTTGAATACATCTGATGAAAATGAATTAGCTTCTCATTGTATGGAAGATATCGATAAAAATTTTGCATTGAATGTTAAATTAGGTGATGTTATAGTAGCCGGTGAAAATTTTGGCTGTGGATCTTCAAGAGAACATGCCCCTATTGCTATTAAAGCTTCCGGTATTAAAGCTGTTATTGCAAAATCTTTTGCACGTATTTTTTTTAGAAATGCTATTAATATTGGGCTTGTTATTCTTGAGAATAACGAAATTCAAGATGATATTTCGCCTGATGACGAGTTAGATGTTGATGTCCAAAACGGTTTAATTAAAAATATTACAACAGGTAAACTTTATTCAACTACAGCTTATACAGGTTCTATTAAAGATTTAATTGAATGTGGTGGATTGATTAATTATACTAAATCTAAATTAGGCATTAAATAATTTATTCTATTTCTCTGTTTTAACGTCTAAGCTATAGCTTAAGATATTTGAGCAGAAGTTAGAACTTTTATTTTCCCATTTTGTTTCAATATCACAGACATTAAGTGAATCTTTAGTTATTTTGTGTACGAAATAGTTTTTGGTATTTGTTCTATATGTTGTTGCTTTTAGGACATCCCCTAAAAAAGTTTCTTTATTAAATTTTATATGTAGCTCTTTTAATATATGAGTTTGTTGAAAATTATCCGGTGCAGTTAATTCTGCCAAATTAATATAGCTTTTATTATTTACGTGATTATTAAAATCAATATCACTTAAGTTATTTGTATGTGTTATAGAGCTAATTTCTTCAGTTGGCTCTGTTAATATAAACTTTTTATGTTCTCCGAGGGTCATTTCATCACAAATTTCAAATTTGTTGTCGAAAATATCAGTTTTTGCAGGTCTTTTATTTTCTGTATTTATAACAAACCAACAAGCATTTCCTGTGGCACAAATTTCTCCTTTATGCAATATATTATAGTCCGTATATAACTTTAGTTTTGAAATTTCGGATATCCAGATTTGTGTTTCAATTTCTTCTGACCAATATGGCAAATTATTGACAAAATTTATATTAAACTCTGAAACAATCCAATATAGATTTTTTGGAAATAAATCATAAGCTGCAAAACCTTTTGTTGCAGTCAATCTTGCAAATGAATCTTGAATATATGATATGGCTGATACCGGTCTTAATTTGTATTGATATAAATCTATATTATCAAGTATAACACTATATTTGTGCGAATATTTTTTCATTACTTAAATTCCTATAAATTTTTTGATGACATTAAGTTTAGCCCGTTAAATATTGCTTTTACATTTGCTTCTGCCGTTGATGAATTAATTGCACGTGCAATTACAGTGCCTTGACTGTTATTATCAAACTGCATTATGCTCATTGCTTCTGCTTCTTCCCCTTTTTGAGCTTCAATTGTTTTTTGTTCGTAATTTATTAGTTTGATTTCAAAACCAGATTTTTTCAGTGCATTTATGCATCCTTCTATAGGTCCGTTTCCTTTTGCTACAAGGTCATATTCTTTACCTTTGTAGTTAAAACTTAAATTAAATCTGTCGGAATCAATTTTTCTGAAATCTTTTAGTACAAAATCTCCTTTAATATCGCATATATTATTTAAATATAATTTAACTAGTTTTTCTGTACTTAAATTTCCTTCCTTTTCTGCTTCAATTTTAGCAAAATGCGATAAATAAATAGCTTCTTGCATTGAAATTTTGTATGGAGTACTATTTAGAATTTCGTATAAAGCAGTTTTTCCTGATTGGCTGGTGAATTCAAAGAGTTCATCATTACCTCTGCCTATTAATTCAGGGTTAAATGCCCTGTATGCACCTTTTTTTAAGTGTTTTGTTTTTGCAACTCCATCTTGGTGAATTCCACTTCGGTGTGCTAGTGAATCATAACCTATTAGAGGTGCTTTTTCCCAAATAGGTACATTTGACATTTCTGATGTCAATAAAGCGGTTTCATAAATAGTGTTTAAATTTAGAGGGATTTCTATTCCTGAGTTATAAAGAGCAATAGCTACTTCATAGATATTTGTGTTACCTGAACGTTCTCCTAATCCGTTAAGCGAGCATTCCAGCTGAGTAGCTCCTGCAAAATAGCTTTCTACTGTAGTTGCAGTTGCCATTCCCAAATCATTATGACAATGCACAGATATTATTATGTCATCCGGCAATTCATTTTTAACTTTTTTTACCATGTCTACAAATATCTGAGGTCTGAATCTTTCTACAGTATTAGGTAAATTTATTGTTGTTGCTCCTGCTTCAACAATTTCTTTTAATGCGTCAGTAACTTCATTTATATTCTCTACACAATCCCCAAAGTGTTCAACAGAAAATTCTACTTCACCGTGTTCAGGTAATAAAGATTTTGCTAATTTTACTGAGTTAACACATATATTTTTTATTTCGCTAAGAGTTTTTTTTATAACATATTCAATACCAAGTGGGTTCATAGCCATAAATGTATGTATTCTTGGTTTCTGTGCCTTTTTGACGGCATCTGCAGCTTTAATTATATCTGTCTCTACGCATCTTGCTAATGCAGAAATAACAACATTTTTCGGTGCTATTTCTGATAAATATTCTACAGCTTCGAAATCTGTTTCACTTGCATTTGGAAATCCTACCTCTATTCCTTGAACACCAAGCTCTATTAATTTCTTAAAAATTATTTCTTTTTCTTTTAAATTCCATGGATTTCTTAATGCTTGATTACCATCTCTAAGTGTTATATCGTAAAAAAAAGGTTTATTAGTCATTTATTTAATCCTTTCGGCTACTAAATCACCCATTTTTTCTGTTCCTACAAGTATATCAGCACTACAGCTGCTTTTATATATATCTTCAGTTCTGTAGCCTTCTTTTATAACTTGGGTTACGGCAATATCAATTTTATTAGCTTCTTCAATCATATTAAGCCCGTATCTAAGTAACATTGACGCTGATAGAATAGTTGCAAGCGGATTTGCCTTATCCATGCCTTTCATATCCGGTGCAGAACCATGACAAGGCTCAAACATTGCTGGAGATTTATCTGATAGGCTTGCACTTGGTAATAAGCCTAATGAACCTGATATAACAGAACCTTCATCAGATAATATATCTCCAAATAAATTACCAGTTACAATTACATCAAATTGTTTAGGGTTAACAACTAATTGCATTGCAGCGTTATCCACGTACATGTGAGTTAATTCAACTTCAGGATATTCAGCAGAAACTTCCGTTACGACTTTTCTCCATAGTCTGGAAACATCAAGAACATTTGCTTTATCAACAGAACATACTTTTTTATTTCTCTTCATAGCCGATGCAAAAGCTACTCTTGCAATGCGTTCTATTTCAGATGTTGAATAAACCATTGTATTGTATGCTGTTTCTTCGTTATTTTTAATCTCATTACCTCTTGGTTCGCCAAAATAAATACCGCCAGTTAATTCGCGAACTATCATTATATCTGTACCTCTTGCTATATCAGCTTTTAAAGGAGAACTACCAGCAAGTTCGTCCATAACTTTTACTGGTCTTAGATTTGCAAACAATCCTAATTCTTTTCTTATTCCAAGAAGGGCTTTTTCGGGTCGTATTGATGGATCAAGCTTATCATATTTCCAATCCCCGACAGCACCAAGTAGCACTGCATCAGATTTTTTAGCTGTATCTAAAGTTTTTTCAGGTAGAGGTATTCCATATTCTTCAATGGCACAACCACCAATAAGTTCTTCCACAAAATTAAAGTTTCCAACTGCTTTTAGAACTTTAATTGCTTGATTTACGATTTCCGGTCCAATACCGTCGCCTTTTAATACACATATAGTTTTATTCATTATATTAACTCCTCAGGACTTCCTATTTTTCCAAGTATTGCACTTGCTGCTGCAATTGCGGGACTTGCTAAATAAATTTCACTTTCTGTGTGCCCCATTCTTCCTACAAAATTTCTATTTGTTGTTGATACAGCACGCTCACCTTTAGCAAGTATTCCCATGTGCCCTCCGAGACATGGTCCGCAGGTTGGAGTTGATACTGCTCCTCCTGCTTTCACTATTTCTTGGATGTATCCGTTTTCAATTGCTTTTAAGTATATATCTTGAGTTCCCGGTATAACAATTAGTCTTACATCAGGGTGAACTTGTCTGCCTTTTAAAATTTCTGCTGCAACTTTTAAATCTGATAATCTGCCATTTGTACAACTACCGATAACAGCTTGTTGTATTTCAATATTTCCGACTTTACTTATTGGCTTTGTATTTTCCGGTAAGTGCGGGAATGCAACTTGTGGCTCTATTTCACTTACATCATACTTTAGTACTTTTTCATATTCTGCATCTTCATCACTTGTGTAGAATATACATTCTCTTTTGCATCTATCTTGTACATATTCTTTTGTTATTTTATCAGGAACAATTATTCCATTTTTAGCACCTGCTTCTATCGCCATATTGCAGATAGTAAATCTACCGTCCATAGGTAATTCTTCAATAGTTGAACCGCTTATTTCAAGTGTTTTATATAAGGCTCCGTCAACACCAATTTGACCTATAAGAAATAGTATCAAATCTTTTGCACTAACCCACTTATTTAGTTTGCCGTTAAATTCTACTTTTATAGTTGATGGAACTTTTAACCAAGTTTCTCCTGATGCCATAGCACATGCAAGATCTGTTGACCCAACTCCGGTTGAAAAAGCTCCAATTGCACCATAGGTACATGTATGTGAATCTGCTCCTAATATTAAGTCTCCCGAACAAACTATTCCATTATCAGGCAAAAGTGCGTGTTCAATTCCCATTCTGCCAACTTCAAAATAGTTTGTAATCCCTTGTTGTTTCACAAATTCTCTCATGTATTTTGCTTGTTCAGCTGATTTAATATCTTTATTAGGAACAAAGTGATCAGGAACAAAAACAGTTTTGGTTTTATCAAAAACTTTTTCTGCCCCGATTTTTTTAAATTCTTTAATTGCAACAGGACCGGTTATATCATTTGCAAGCGTTATATCAACTTTTGCAGTAATTAAATCCCCCGGTTTTACGCTTTCCAAACCTGAGTGTTTTGCAAATATTTTTTCTGTTATAGTCATTGGTCTTTTAGCCATAATTCACTCCACGTATATTCTTTAACTATATTTTATCATGTAAATTGTTACGTATTGTAACAATACTCTATAAAAAACTAAAGGTTTGATAAATAAGTGCCGATATATAAATTGTTGATAAAAGAAATTTATTTAACCTACCTACCAAATATAATTTTAGATGTCATTCAAGAAATTGAATGGCTTTTTTTTTGTAATGAATAATTATAGTGTAAATAAATGTAACAATACTCTATAAAAAACTAAAGGTTTGATAAATAAGTGTCGATATATAAATTGTTGATAAAAGAAATTTATTTAACCTACCTACCAAATATAATTTTAGATGTCATTCAAGAAATTGAATGGCTTTTTTTTGTAATGAATAATTATAGTGTAAATAAATGTAACAATACTCTATAAAAAACTAAAGGTTTGATAAATAAGTGCCGATATATAAATTGTTGATAAAAGAAATTTATTTAACCTACCTACCAAATATAATTTTAGATGTCATTCAAGAAATTGAATGGCTTTTTTTTTGTATATTATTGGTGTAGAATGTACCTATGGTAGATTTTTCATCAAAATTTTGCATTATATATAATAGTGGAATACCTTCTTTTCAAAATTCATTAAATGAGTTGGAAAAGGTTTTGGTATCATATAATCTTAATTTTGTTAAACATGATATTCAAGAACTCATTGATTGTTCATGTATTGATACGGATTTTGTGTTTGTTATTGGTGGTGATGGAACAATTCTTCGCACTGCTAAGATGTTTTCAAATAACAGAATTCCTGTATTGGGCTTAAATGTTGGAAGACTTGGTTTTTTATCTCAGTTAACTCAAAATGATATTATCCCTGCCGTTGATAAAATTTTAAATAATAATTTTACTGTTGAAGAACGTTTGATGTTGGAGTCGAATAATTTAACAGCATTAAATGACGTGGTTATAAAAGGTGTTAGTTGTTCAAGGACAGGAAAATTTAGTTTAAAAATTAATGATAGATTTGTATGTGAATATATCGCAGATGGTATAATTATTTCAACGCCAACGGGGTCAACCGCTTATGGTTTATCTGCCGGCGGGCCTGTTTTGTATCCAATGCTTGATGCTGTGGCTATTGTGCCTATTTGTCCTCATACATTGTCTGCAAGGCCATTAGTTATACCTGTTTCTGAAAAATTAACAGTTTTATCTTCTGAGCCGAATTTAAAATTTAGTATTAATATTGATGGTGATGACTGCGGTGTTGTTTGTCCTCATATAGATATTAAGGTTTCAGATTTAAAAGCTCATTTGGCATTACTGGATAATGATTTTTATAATGTTCTAAGATGCAAATTTCATTGGGGAGTTGCTCCGGAAAAATGATTAAAAGAATTCAGATTAAAAATTTTATTTTAATTGATAATGTTACGATAGATTTATCAAAAGGCTTAAATGTTATTACCGGTGAAACAGGTTCCGGAAAAAGTATTTTAATCAATGCTATTGATGCTGTTTTTGGTGCAAAAATTAGTAAAGATGTCATTAAATCAGGTACAGATAAGTCTGTTATTGAAGTAACTATGTCTATTAATTCAGATTTATCTTTACTTTTTAATGAATTTTGTATTGATGATTTAGGCGATGAAATTATTATTTCACGTGAAATTTCCTTGTCTTCTTCTCGCACACGGGTTAATGGTACTCTCGTTAATACAGAATTTATAAAACGACTTAGAGAATTGTGTTTGGATATTCATTCTCAACATCAAACATATTCTTTTGTTCAGCCCGCTAAACATATTAAATTATTAGATGAGTATTCAAAAGATATTTATGGCACTCTTTTGACTGATTATAAAGATATTTGGTCTAAGTATCAAGATGTTTTATCTAATTTAAAAAAGGCTGAAAATTCAAATCAATTATCTCAAAATCAAATTGATTTTCTTAAATTTCAAATTCAAGAAATTGAAGATGCTTCTGTAGAAGATGTTAATGAGTATGATAATCTTCAAAATGAACTTAGTATTCTAACTAATTCTGAACGACTCAAAGAATATCTTACCGGTGCATTTTGGACACTAAGTGAAGATGATAATTCTATACTTAATAATATGATGAAGGTTAAAAATTTTATTTCAAAAGCTTCTTCTTTTGATGAAAAACTTGTTGATGTTGAAGGTTCTATTGTTGAGTATTTTGATGCATTAAAAGACGTATCTTATGAATTAAATTCATATGTTTCAAAATTAGAGTATGATGAAACAAGAATTAATGAAATTCAAGAAAGAATTTCTATTCTTGACAAGATTAAACGCAAATACGGAAATACGCTTTCTGATGTTTTAAATACGTATAATAATCTATTATCTGAATTAGAAAAATTTGAAACTTCGGATGCCATAATTTTAAAGTTAAAACAAGAAGCTGAGATTTTGTATAATAATCTTATTAAAATTGCAACTGATATCAGTAAAAAGAGAATGGAATCCGCTAAAAAGCTTTCTAAGCTTGTTGTTGATGTATTGGAAAAATTAGAACTTCCTAAGTCTAAATTTGAAATTTTATTATCACCATGTGATTTGTATTCAGAAGGCATAGATAATGTTGAATTTCTTATTTCCACAAATATTTCTGAACCGGTAAAACCATTAAGTAAGGTTGCATCAGGCGGTGAAATTTCCAGAGTCATGCTTGCTATAAAATCTATCTTTGCTCAACATGATGATATTGATACTGTCATTTTTGATGAAATTGATACCGGTATTTCCGGTAAGGCTTCAATTGCAGTATCTGAAAAAATAGCAGAACTTTCTAACTATCGACAGGTTATTTTAATTACTCATCAGGCTATTATTGCTTCTAAAGCAGATAATCATATATATGTTTCAAAAAGTCAGGATGATGTAACCACTGTTAATATAAAAGTCCTCTCAGATAAAGAAAAAATTAGTGCATTGGCTGAGCTTGCCAGCGGTCAAATTAATGAAAAATCATTGGATTTTGCTCGCTCTTTAGTGCAATAAATTTTTAAAAATTATACATTTTGTTAATGAATTTTTATAAAAAATTTTTTATTCTTTTCATATAAGGATAGGTGTAATTATGATTAGAATTTTTGTATTATTTTTATTTGCTGTATCATTTGGTCTTGTTGTCTATGCTCAATCATTTGGTTTTAATTCAAATAGTTCTTATCCAAATACAAATTTTTGTACGGGTGGAGCATGTAGAATTGAGACTATGAATCAATCTCCAATAGTTCAAAATGACTCTGCCGATACGCATCAAACTTTTTCTCCTAGTGATAGAACAAATTCATCAGATCATAATAGGGGTGGATTAAATAGTAGCGGGAATTTTACGTATGATTTTAATTGTCAATTGGGTAATTGTTTACCTCATCCTGCAGGTTCTTATCAGCCATAATAAAATGAGGGCTTAAACGCCCTCATTTTATATTAGTTGTAGTTAAAACTTTATTTATTTATTTATTTATTTATTTATTTCTGCAAGTTCTTTTTCTGCTCTTGCTTTTACTTTAGGATCTATATCATTACTAGCTTCAGCAAAAAGCATCTTTAGGTCTTCTTTATATTCAGGTGCTTTTACGTAGCTAAGAGATGCTAATGCTGCTTCTCTAGATCCTGCATTTTCATCATTTTTTAGTTCATTTACTATTCCTGCCATACCAACAATTTCTTCCATTGGAACTTGTTCACCTGCAACTTTTTTTATGCCATCTGTATACTGCTTTTGTAATATTGCTGTTGTATACATTGCGTATTCTTTATTGCGTTGTACAGCTTTTTTATCTGTTTCAGGGACTTTTGTTGTATCTTGGCTCATTATTCCTATTAGAGCATCTAAAACTTTTACGTCTAATAATTCATCAGCCTTTTCAGGAGCAAGTTTTGATATTTGTGCAATTGCTTCCATTGCATTAGCTTGTTCTTCATAATCTTTACTGTTTAAAATATCTACCAAACCATCTAAATCTAGTTGTGGTTTTAATTTATCAGGGGCAATTATTTCAGGTTTTTTCTTTTCTTCTGCTGATTTTGTTTCTTCTTGTTGTTGACCTTTAAATGCTTCTATTGTTTTTTCTGGAGTTTTTACTTCTTTTTGTTTTTCAGCTTTTTCAATAACATCTTCAGGTTTTATTTTGTCTGATGCTTTTTTTTCTGTTTTATCATTTAGTTTATTTAAATCAAATTTTGGTTGCAAAGCCTGAGCTCTTAAAGCTTCTTGCGGTGTAATATTTTTATTTGCTAAATTTATCGGATTAGTAGCATTAGCATATACACTTTGATATTGCGGTATCATAACCGGCATTGGAATAAATGTCGGAGGTTGATTAGGCATCATATACATTGGCTGCATATGGTATGCATATATTGGTGCCGTAAATGCAGGCTGCATTTGTACCGTTTGTTCTTGTTCTTTATCTTCTTGTTCTTGTTTTTTTGCTTTAACAGGAGTTATTGCTTTTATAGGTTCTCCTGCTTTTATTGGACTAATTGCTCCTACTTGCATAATAAAACAATCTACCTTTCTAACACACTTACATTTAAGTAAAGTCTTAAAATTCTTTTTTTTTTACTTTTTTTTTTAGCATGTTAAAAAAATGTTACATTTTTGTTATTTGTTTACAACAAATTATACTGCAAAATTTTATTAGTCATTTTATACTAAATTACGGTTTTCAAGCCGCAAAAATCAAAAAGTTCTTTACAATTTTCTCTTTCTGTATCATATTTTTTTGCAATTAATGCACAAACTATCGCCTCAAGTTGTGCTGCGGGCATCATATTTGTCGGGATTTCGTTAAATCCGTGTTCAAGTTTTAATGTATTTTGCAAAAATTTACAGTCAGCAGGTGTTCTTTCTTTAAAGTAGGAACTAAGTTTTAGTGTTTGTCTTGCTAAATAAAGTTCTGTTCTTATTATATCAATTCCTTTATCGTTAAGTTCTTTAAAATATTCCCAGCCCCTTTTTGAATATCTTTGAGTCCAATTTTCTCTATTTGGGATGTTTTTATTTGTAGATACAGGTTGATATGGTTTAGATAAAATTCTCCATTTACCTTCTAACATTGTATTATCCCATGGTAATGATATACAAATTTTAGATTGTCTTAGCGATGAATAATTGTTGAAAAAAAGAGTTATATCTTTTACTTTAAACAATTTATCAATTAAAATTATTTTTCTGGTATCTTCTATCACTGCTAAACCGCTTTCAACAGTTGATACAGGGCCTAAGGCTAATCCAATATAATATTTCATCTGAATTTTTATCCTTAATCTTCTTGAAAATCCATGTCAAAACTTTTTGGATCAATAACGTTAACAGGTGCTAAATCTTGATTATAAAGCATTTTATTACCAGGATTTAATTGCATATTTTCTGTTGAGTTATCTTTTAGCATGATAGCATTTTTTTCCGCTTCAATATCACCTTCTGCCAGATTTTTAGCAGCTTCAGACAAACCTTTTACACGTTTTATTGTATGCATTCTTTCTGCTTGAAATTTTTCTTGTTCCTCTTTTGACATTTTTAGCAAATCTATTTGTGGATTTTCCATATTTTTAAACTTGTTTCTTAATATTAGTATATCTACGCGTCTATTTTTCTTTCTGCCGTCATTTGTAGCATTATCGGCAATAGGTCTCGTATCACCATATCCTACTGCGGTAAATAATCCCGGCATAAATTTAAATTGACCAATCAGGTATCTAATGATAGCACTTGATCTTGCAGAAGATAGTTCCCAGTTAGATGGAAAAACGAATGACATAATTGGTTGATTATCTGTATGTCCTTCTATTCTTATATAGTGAAGAACAAATTTTTCTGCAATCATCGTACCTACTTTATTTAGAGTTGCCATTGCTTTCGGAGTTAATGTTGCCGAAGCAGGATTAAATACCATATCTTCTTTAAATGTAATCAATAATCCTTTATCAGTTATTTCAGAAGAAACTCCGTCAAGTTCACCATTTTTAGCTGCATCTTTTATCTCTTGATCAATTTCTTCATAAGATTTTTGTTCATAAGCTGGACTCATATATTCAAGCATTAACGGAGATACAACGGAATCAGCACTATTTGCATCAACAGGGGATTCCGTTGTTGATGCATCTAAAAGTGAATCCATTGATTCCATAAATGATTGCGGACTAAATGCAGCCTTCATCGCTTCTTCAAGCTTTATATATTCTGAAATATCAACTTGTGATAAAGCATACAATACAACAAATGTAGCAAAAAGCAGAGTAATAAAATCGGAATAAGATACCAGCCAACGCTCTAAATTTTCATGTTCTTCTGCTTTTTTCTTTTTTGCCATATTATTTTACCAACATAAATGAATTTAATTTTCTTTCAATTAAAGCAGGCGATTCGCCAGCTTGTATAGATAAAACACCTTCAACCATAAGTTCTTTTGCCGTAAATACTTGAGCAAAATTAACTTTTATTCTTGAACTCATTGGTAATAAAAGTAGGTTTGCTGCAAATAATCCATAAATTGTGGCTACAAACGCAACCGCAATACCTGCTCCTAAAGCACTCGGATCAGATAGGTTTTGCATTACTTGGATAAGTCCCATAACTGCACCAATGATACCAAGTGTTGGGGAATAACCACCACCAGCTTCAAACACTTTAGATGCAATCCCAACTTGTGCTTCAAACTGTGCAATTTGATTTTCCATCATAGTTTGTACAAGCGTAGGATCAGCACCGTCAGCTACGGCTTCTAATCCCATTGTTAAAATTGGGTCAGACGCTCTTTTAGCTTCTTTTTCCAGTACTATTACCCCTTCTTTTCTTGCTTTTGTAGCAAATTCAACTATTTCTGCAATTAATGCAGGCATATCAACTTTTGGAGGGAAGAATACATATCGTAAAAATGAAGCTGCCAATTTTAATATTTGTGGTGGAAAACTTAAAATAACAGCTCCGCCTGTTCCGCCAAACACAATAAATGCTGCGGTAATTTGTAGTAATTGTCCTAAATTACCACCTTCCATTGCTTGTCCTATTAAAATAAAAGTTATACCGAAAAATAATCCGATAATTGCAAATATATCCATTTTACGCTCCACTATTACTTAAATTTATATATTTATATTTAACTATATTTATTGATATATAAAATCATATAATAGTATTATTCTTCCATTAATTTAGTTAAAATGTCAGGTCCGTCTTCAGTAACCAAAACTGTATGTTCAAAGTGTGCTGACGGTTGTTTATCTTTTGTAACTACTGTCCATTTGTCTGGCATAACAATAACATCGTCTCCACCTAAATTTAACATAGGTTCTATGGCGATGGTCATGCCACTTTTAAGAGGAAGCATATTACCTACACTGTAATTAAATACGAATGGTTCTTCATGCATGACATGTCCTACACCGTGTCCCCCATATTGTCTGACAATGCCTAATTTTTCTCTGTTAGCAACTGCTTCAATGGCTTTTTGTACATCATCAAGCACACATCCGTCTTTCATATATGCCAGTCCAGCAAATAATGATTCTTCAGTTACTCTTAGTAATCTTTGTTTTTCTTCTGATATTTGACCGACAGGATGTGTCCAAGCACTGTCTCCCACAAGGCCTCCATATGTCGCACCAACGTCAACGCTTATTATATCGCCTTCTTGTAATATTACATCTTTTGACGGAATTCCATGAACTATTTGTTCATTAACAGATGTACATATGCTTGCTGGAAAACCGTTGTATCCTAAAAATGTTGGAATTGCTTTATTTTTGTGAATAACATCCATAGCTATGTCATCTAAATCTTTTGTTGACATTCCTGCTTTTAACTTATCTTTTATTTCAGCATGGACAAGTGCAACTATATGCCCGGCTTTTCTCATTCTTTTTATTTCGTCTCTCGATTTTTTCTTTATCATAATAACCTGCCTTTATTAAAGAATAACATTTTCATCAAGCATATTGCAAATCTGTAAATGTTTTGAAACTAAAATATGAAAAAAGAGTTATATTACAAATCTAAAAATATTTATATAATTTTTTAGATTTAAATCTATAACTCTTTTTTTATTAGTATTAGTCATTAACAGCGTGAAGTAATCGTTCCCAAACTTCATCAATAGAACCATTGGCATCAATTTTTCTTAAAACGCCTTTTGATTCGTAATATTCAGTTAAAGGAGCTGTTTCTTTATTATATGTATCAAATCTTGCTCTTGCAATTTCTTCTGTATCATCTTTTCTTTGAATTAACTCTTCACCGCATTTATCGCAATGTACTCCATCACTTGGGGCTTTAAATTTCATATTATATATTTCCCCGCATTTTGGACATGATTTTCTGTTAATTATTCTTTCTATTAATAGTTCAGTATCAATATCAAAATATACGGCTCTGAATTCTGCATCTGAGTCATCAATTTCTTTATTGATATCTTCAAGCATACCAGCTTGTTCTACGCTTCTTGGAAATCCATCTAATACGTAACCGTTAGCACAATCAGATTCCGCTAATCTACGTTTAATAATAGCTGCAACAACTTCTACAGGTACTAATTGTCCCTTAGTCATATAACTTTCTGCTGTAATTCCTTCAGGAGTTTTGTTTTTAACAGCAGCTCTCAATAATGAACCGGTATCTACATGCGGAAAATTTAAATATTCTGATAATTTGCTTGTTTGAGTCCCTTTACCGCAAGCAGGTGGTCCTAAAAAAATTAATTCTTTCTTCATATTTTTCCTTCTTTCTTTTATTTATTTATTTATTATGTATCAATATTTGTTGCATAAACAGCATTTGCTTCAATAAAGTCTCTTCTTGGTTCAACTTTATCTCCCATCAATACGTCAAACAATTGGTCGCAAAGCATTGCATCTTCAAGATTAACTTTTAATAAAGTTCTTGTTGCAGGGTTCATTGTAGTATCCCACAATTGTTCTGGCATCATTTCACCTAATCCTTTAAATCTTTGAATTGCAAGTCCTCTTTGTCCTCTGTCATCTACAATTTTTTGTAATTGTTCCGGTGAGGTTATTTCTATTTTGTCTGTATCTGTTTCTAAAATTAACATTTTTTCTTCTTCAATTAAGAAATCTCTTATTAAAGGATATGTAATTTTAACTTTTTTATATTCAGAACTTTTTATTACACTTGGTGTAATATTCACGTAATCTATATCGCTAAGATTTAATCGTAACGTATATTTTGACGTTTCCGGATTATAATTTAATTTCAGTTCATAATTTTTAGCATCTTCTATACCATAGTTTTCTGCGTGATCCACAAGGTAATGTGATAAATATTCAAGATGTTTATTCATTAATAGCTGATCTTCAAAGTCTTCAGGCTGAATATTTGAACGAATAAGAGCTCTAATCATAACTTGAGGAATTAAAGCCAATACAGGGTTATTACATCCTCCGTAATATCCTGCCATATTATGCAATAATTCTGCAAGTTCGTCTCCGGATTTAACTTTTGAACCTGATTTATCTCTTAAAGACAGATTCTTAATACCTCTTTCTTTAAGCATCTTATCCAAGGCTTTATCATCAAATAAATATTCGCTTGTTTTTCCTTGAGTAACCTTAAATAGAGGAGGCTGTGCAATATAAACATAACCTTGCTCTATTAACGGTTTGCAATATCTAAAGAAGAATGTAAGCATTAATGTTCTGATATGTGCTCCATCAACATCAGCATCTGTCATAATAATAATTTTATGATATCTTAATTTTTCCAAGCTGACTTCGTCAGGATTTCTACTGATTGTAACTCCAAATGCCTGCACCATAGATTGAATTTCGTTATTACCGTAAATTCTATCTAATCGTGCTTTTTCAACGTTTAATATTTTACCTCTTAATGGTAATATTGCCTGAAACATTCTGTTTCTGCCTTGTTTAGCAGAACCACCTGCAGAATCTCCTTCGACAAGAAATATTTCGCATTTTTCAGGTTCTCTATTTGAACAATCTGCTAATTTTCCCGGCAAAGTAGAATTTTCAAGAACAGATTTTCTTCTGGTTAACTCTCTAGCTTTTCTAGCTGCTTCTCTAGCTCGTTGGGCTTGAAGAGTTTTTTCTATTATTGTTTTTGCAATTTTTGGATTAAATTCAAGCCATTCTTGAAATTTATCTCTTATTGAATCTTGAACAGCTCCCATTGCTTCTTGGCTGCCTAATTTTTCTTTAGTTTGCCCTTCAAATTCCGGATTTTGCAGTTTTACACTGACTATAGCTGTTAAACCTTCTCTTACATCTTCACCTGTCAAATTTTGTTCGGAATCTTTTAGTATATTATTTTTTCTTGCGTAATCATTTAATACACGTGTAATTCCATTTCTGAAACCTGTTAAATGTGTTCCTCCACTGTGAGTATTAATATTATTTGCAAAAGACAGAATACTTTCATTATATGCGTCAGTATACTGCATAGCAACTTCTACACGCATATCATCAACCATTTTATCAATATAAATTGGTTCTTCAAACATAACAGTCTTATTTTTATTTAAAAATAAAACGTATTCAGCAATACCTCCTTCATAGTGGAAAATTTCTTCTTCATTTGTTTTTCCGTTTACGAATACAATTTTTAAGCCTTTATTTAAAAATGCCATTTCACGAAGTCTGTTTGCGATTACATCTTTGTCTACAACAATTGTTTCTTGAAATATTTCAGGATCAGGCCAAAATCGTGTTTTTGTACCTGTTTTATCAGTTTCTTTAACTTTTTCTACACCTGTTGTAGGTTCACCTCTCAAGTATTCTTGTCTGTACACCCAACCGTTTCTAGAAACTTCTACAACCATTTTTTCAGATAATGCATTTACTACCGAAGCCCCAACACCATGAAGTCCGCCTGACACTTTGTATCCACCATCACCAAATTTACCTCCGGCGTGAAGTACGGTGTGCACAATTTCAAGTGCCGATTTGCCTGAATCAGGTTTTATATCTACTGGAATTCCACGTCCGTTATCTTCAACTGTTACACTGTTATCAGAATTAATTTTAACTCTTATTTCTGTACAGTAACCTGCCAAAGATTCATCAATGGAATTATCTACAATTTCATAAATACAATGGTGTAAACCTCTTTGTGATGTTGAACCAATGTACATGCCGGGACGCATTCTTACTGCTTCCAAGCCCTCAAGCACACGAATATTACTTGCATCGTAACCTTGTTGTGCAGGTGCTACCGTAGGTGTTAAACCTTCATTGTTATCCATAATTTCTCCCCAATAATTATTAAAATAGTTGTTTTATTTATATATATTATATAATAAACAAATTGGCATGTCTTTTTGTTTTTTTTATTAAACTATACTTTGTAGAAAGATGATTCTTTTAAAAGCACACTACCACTTAATTTTTTGCATATAAATTGTATTCAAAATATTCACAGATGTGAAGAGGTTATTTTAATTGCAATTGTACCCATTTACTGCTAATTTCATTTAAAACTTTCATTGTCTCTTTTTTGTTTAACAATATTTCCTGTACGGCTGTATTTATAAGTAAATTTATTTCTTTTTGATTTCTTTGTATTTTTACGGAAGGTTCTATTTTATCTAACTGTTTTGCACTAATTACTCTTGCTTTTGCCATTAAATTACCCTCTTCATAATTTTTGTAAAAATCATATTCAAGAGCTTTTTTATTTGCGGTAAGTACATTTGATATTTTTGCAAGCTCAAGACTATTTTCGGTATTTGTTAAATATAATGCAAATGCAAGTGCAGATTGTTTATTTTTTGCTTTTTGGGGAATTACTAAGTTCATACATGAAAAATCATTTTGTTCCATAGTTCCTTTGATTTGAGGTGCAACATCGGTTTTAATATATATATTAGGTGCGTTTTCTTTTATCATATTAAGAAAATTTGCTCCAGATGTTATCAAAAGTGTATTTTCGCTCATATATTTTTCAAGTGCTTCTCTTTGAGTTTGAGTAATTGTTTCCTTAGGTATTAAATCATTTTGATAAAGATATTTGTAAAAATTAAATATTTTTTTAGACTCGTATGAATTGATTTTTTGTGGGGAGTCTATCCCATATTTATTTAGAATTTTATACATTGTGTCATTTTCTGTTATTGTTGGCATGAACGCATAAATATTCTTTTTGTCTTTTACTATTTTTGATATATCAGTGAGTTCTTCATAATGCTCAGGAACTTTTAATCCTAACTCATCGAATGCTGCCTTGTTATAAATCGTTATGGCTGATGTAGCATACCAAGGCAATGCATATAGCTTATCATTATATTTTAGAGCATTAACTATTGAGCTTTTGTATTGTTCTGCATCTTTTTCATTGATTTCTTCCAGAACTCCTTTTTGTGCCAGCAGTGATGAAAAATCTGGATTTAAGTTTATTAAATCGGGTGGATTATCACTTAAAACGGCAGCAAGTGTTCTTTTTTCTCCCTCTGAAAATGGTACATCTATCCAATTAATTTTTATTTTAGGATTATTTTTTTCAAAAATTGATATTAAATTGTTCATGTATGGCTCAAAATCACTCATTTGTAATGTCCAAAATGTCACTGTTTCTTTATCAGAATTTTGAGACTTTTTATATTGTAATACCGCAGTATATGTTGCAAATACTATAAAAATAGCTATTATAAATATTATTGTAAATTTTTTCATTCGACACCTATTTTATTAATGATAAAATTATACTATGAATAATTTATTTACTGAACTTGAAAATAAAAATAAACAAATCCCTCTGGCAGAAATATTGAGACCAAAAAACTTAAAGGAATTTTTGGGGCAGAAAAATATTGTTCAAAAAAATAGTCCACTTGTTAATTTATTGAATTCTAAACGACTTTTTTCGTTTATATTTTGGGGCCCATCAGGTTGCGGTAAAACTACTTTGGCAAGAATAATTGCTTCAACTGTTAATGCTCAATTTATAGAAATTTCTGCTGTGTCTTCAGGGGTAAAAGATATTAAAAATGCTGTTGATTATGCAAAAGAGGCCTTGCGTAACGGACAAAAAACAATTTTATTTATTGATGAAATTCATAGATATTCAAAAACTCAGCAAGATGCTCTACTTCCGCATTTAGAAAATGGAACTTTATTTTTAATTGGTTCTACAACTGAAAATCCATCTTTTCAGGTAATTCCGGCGTTGCTGTCTAGGGTTCAGGTTATTAGACTGGATAGTCTTGATGATTCATCCATGAAACAAGTTGTGGAAAGAGGTTTTAATTATTTATCATCAACATATCAACAAGTTGAATTATCATCTGGTGTTATTGATTTTATTGTCAATCTTTCTCGAGGGGATGCACGTTTTGCTTTAAATTTGGTTGAAAATTCCTATTTTGCATCTAATTTTGTTGATGAAAAAAGGGTTATTCAAGTTGAAAACGTGGAAAAATTAGTACAATCCAGAAAAACAAGATATTCGCAACAAGAACATTATGATTGTGCATCTGCATTTCAAAAAAGTTTACGTGGTTCCGATGCAAATGCTGCTATTTATTATTTAGCAAAAATGTTAGAAGCTGGTGAAGATCCAAGATTTATTGCTAGAAGATTAATTGTCTGTGCTTCTGAAGATATTGGTTTAGCAAATCCTATGGCTTTGTCTCTTTCTGTAAGTGCTTATCATGCCATCGATCTGCTTGGAATGCCTGAAGCAAGAATTCCTCTTGCAGAGGCAGTTATATATGTTGCCAAATCAAAAAAATCTAATAAAACTATTATGGCTATAGATAGTGCTATAAATGATATTAGAAATGGTAAAGACTATCCACCTCCTATGCATTTGCGTGATAATCACTATAGAGATGCTAAGAAGTACGGTTTTGGTGTTGAGTATGTTTATTCACATGATAATCCGGAATTTAAACAAAATTTTTTGCCTGATGAACTTATAAACAAAAAATATATATAAGTATTAGATAATATAAAGATATTGCTTGGTTTTGTCAGAAAACACAGCAATATCTAAAAAGGCAATTTTTGGGGAGAAAAATACTTAAATAAGTATAAGGAAAATTATAATAAAGAAAAGAAGCATTTCTAATTGTTGACAAAAAGTAAGTCAGCATAGTTCGTCTGAATGTATTGTTAAGAAATGTGAATTTTAATG
>Ga0256405_10000678_pt1 | contig 107785 bp, 98 predicted proteins | sample RumenRJG_02DNA_FD_189096 | JGI IMG/M metagenome (GOLD analysis project Ga0256405, IMG submission 189096) | Bovine rumen microbial communities from Lethbridge, Alberta, Canada - RJG_02 | ecosystem: Host-associated > Mammals > Digestive system > Stomach > Rumen | place: Canada: Alberta...
GAAAAAAACGGAGGTTCCGCAGTACGGAACTGTTATGAGAAAAGGAATCCCATATTACAGAACCCGGATTCTGGATGCGGATGGCAAGCAGGTGAGCTTGTATGCTGCCACCTGCGAGGAATTGTATTTATAGTTGTCCATGTACTGGAACACGTCCTGCAGCAGCAACAGGTAAAAGGAGGTATCGTTCTTTGCGGCAAGGTCGATGGTGTTTTCGACCGTCTGAAACATGAGCTGATGATACGGAACGCTCTCGCCGTGAAGCTGGCAGGTCGCGCGGATGCTATCCAGCATCGTATGGCAGTTCGTGATGCTCGGCGGGAAATCAGCAACGGTCACTTCTTGCATCATCGGGTGGAGCGCGATCCGATTGCCTGGTTTCGACTGGATAAAGCCCAGCTCCACCAGTTCATTGATCTCGTTGAGATCGTAGAAGTCCATCCATTCCCCGAATAACCGCGCGGGGATGCCGGTCAGCGGGATCAGCGTCAGATTCGTCATAATGTCACGCTGCGGCACCGGCAGGCTGAACAGAGCAAACAGGGTATGGATGTGGTCATAGTAGGTCGCGCGCTTGCTCTTGCCGTCCTTGGAGATATTGATTTTGTCGGAGGCGTCGAACGACGCCTTTTCCTCGCGCAGCTTATCCAATACCGTCTGCGGCTTCAGAATGCCCGTTTCCAGCAGCCGCGCCGCAAGCTCCACCGCCAGCGTGTGCCGGTGGACGGTTTCGATGATCTGCTCGACGATGGCGCGGTTGGCTTCCGCGTCGGTATAGAACTTCCCCGCAAGCTGGAACAGCGTCTCGGCGTCCTCGATCTCTTCGACCAACACACAGCATTGACCGTGCAGAGCGCTCCGCGTCGTCAACAGGACGCGACAGCGGTATTTCAGCACAACGTCCAACACGGCGTCTCGTGTGGATGTCGTGTTGAAGTTGTCGATGATGAGCAGCGTGTCCTCTCGGAGTGTCCGCAGAAAGCGATTGTGCTTGCGGAAGCGCTCATCCTCGTTCTCACCGGGGAGGTCGTCGGCAAAGATCAGGTCGGCGATATCACGCTTGAGGTCGCCGGTGTAGGTGAAATAGAGAATATTTGTGTATTCCTTCCGGTGCTCCTTGGCGTAGGCTTTGGCAATCTCGCTCTTGCCGACGCCGGGGATGCCGTGGAGGAAAACCTTGCCGTTTTCAATCAATGCCGCATGGAGCGCGGCAAGCTCCTTTTCGCGCCCGCAGAAATGACGGCAGGGCTTGGGTACGCCCTCGTCGGTTACAAAGTCGCCCAGCAACGGGGACAGGCTGCCCACAGGCGGCAGGCTTGGCTTGCGAATGTCTCGGGCGACAAAGGGGCGTACCATACCGAAAACAAGAACATCCGCGATAAATTCCGCTTCATCCGCCGCGCTCTTGCAGGGGTAACGCTTGCAGAGCGCGGCTTTTTTGACTTCCGATATAGAGGCGTCACCCACCAGCAGGGCATAGATCTTTTGCGCGACCATCGCGCTGTCGGACACGCAGGGGAGGACGGCGTCCTCCAGCGTGATCGCCAGCTCCTTGCGCTGTCTGGTGTCGCTGTAAAAGGCTGCAATCTCCGGGCTGAGTTTGGCGAGGCCGTTCAGCCACTTGTTTACGAGGCCCATGTCGAAAAAGATGTCCTTTGCCGTTACACAATCCGCAAACAAGCTTTCAACAAACTCTGTTTGATTTTTGAAATTGCCGTCCATCAGATCCGCGCGGATAATGGCGGCAACGGAAGCAAAATCACAGCGTTCCAAGAGCAATCCCCTCGCATTTCCTCACAGTTTGTCGTTTTCCGTTGATTATAGCACCCGTCCAAACGTCCTTATGGCGAAATATGTCGAATTGAGCGAAAAATATCGTGTGCGCAAAGAAAATTAACGTATTTTGCGAAACGGAGTTAGCCAAGACAAACTGCGTCAGTTTTGGTCAAATATCGCTCAATTCTCGCTCAATGTGCTTTTACTCCTTATCTTGTACACTGAAAACCAAGCAGAGGCGGAGCGTACGGCCGCGCTGCGAATAACGATTTGGGAAAGGTGACAGGCATGGAAAAGCTCATCACAAGAAAAGAAGCTGCCAACCTTTTGGGAATCAGTCTTGCAACGCTTGACGCGGCACGGAACAACGGAATGATTTCTTTCGTGCAGTATGTTGACAACGGCTGCGTTTATTTCACGGAGGCGGGGCTTCAGGAGTATGTCGCAAGATGTACGCACCGAGCGGTTCCCGAAACGAGGCGGGAAACCTTCCGCAAGGTTAAAGCCAAGTAACAGGCGACAACGTTGCGGCTTTGCGGCAGCTCTGATAAAAAGAAGCTGTCAGCGCTGATGAATCTATATGAGGAGGTGCCGATTATGGCAAAGAAGAGAAAAGCGATTCCCGAATACGGAACCGTTATGAATGGCGGCAAAGAATACTACAGAACACGCATTGAGGATGCGGACGGCAAGCGGGTGGCCATTTATGGGAAGACCCGCGAGGAACTATATGATAAGGTGGAGGAGGCCAAGCGCCAGATCGAGGACTGCACGTTCAGAAGATCGACGCCGACCGTCAAGGAATACTGCGAAAAATGGCTGCTCATGCAGTCTGCCCACATTCGTGCCACGACGCTGGTTGACTATACCTCAAAGGTGAAAAACTATATCATCAAGCCGTTGGGGCACAAATATATGGCGGAGGTCACAGCGGACGACGTGAAGCTCAGCATATTACCAGCCGGGAAGAAATCCGCGTCGGTTTATCGCTCCGTAAGCACGTTGTTCAAGAGCATCTTCAAGTCTGCCGAGGAAAGCCATATTATAAACGAGAACCCGACCAGGAGCTTACCGGCAAAGGGCGGCATTCCGCAGAGGGAACGCGCCGCGCTGACAGATGAACAGGCGGCGGCATTGCTTGACGCAATCAAGGGGCTTCCGCCGTATGTGTTCGTGATGATCGGATTGTATGCGGGGTTGAGACGAGAGGAAATCCTTGCCCTTCGATGGGACTGTGTTTTTCTGGACGGGGAGACCCCGTATATCTCCGTTCAACGTGCATGGCACACGGAAAACAATCGTCCCGTAATCCTCACCGAGCTGAAGACAAAGGCGGCACGGCGGGATATACCGATTCCGCAGTGCCTGGTGGACTGCCTGCGTGAAGCAAAGACGCAATCGACCGCCGCCTATGTGGTTGCCAACAGGAACGGAGACCCGCTGACCTATACGCAGTTCCGGCAGCTTTGGAAATACATCGTTGTCCGAACCGCCAAGGAGCGGACGTATACACGGTATGTGAACGGCCAGAAGATCAAACACACGATCAAGCCGGTGCTGGGGGAAACTGCCCCACACAACCGGAAGGTCGTTTACAGCCTCGATTTTACCGTGACGCCGCACCAGCTCCGCCACACCTATATCACGAACCTGATCCATGCGAACGTTGACCCCAAGACCGTCCAGTATCTCGCCGGACACGAAAACAGCAAAATCACTATGGACATCTACGCCAAAGTGAAGTATAATCGCCCCAAAGAACTTGCTGCCGCGGTGAACGGGGCCTTTGGACAGGCGAACAGATCCACGGCAGGCGATCTTCAAGCCTCATAATGGCAGGGTCAAATTACGGGTCAATTTTTCGGGCGCAGTCCGCAAAGCCCGTAACCATGCGGTGTCTGAGCGTTAGCAAACTGTGGAGTACGGCCTCAAAGCCGCCCGTCGCGCGCCTCAGTTCTCCAAGCGTTAAAAACACCGAAAAGCCCTGGAATCATGCGGGTTCCGGGGCTTCTTCTCTCTGTATACACCATAATATTAGAAGGAAGGTTTTTGATATGTCCAAAAAGACAGGAATTCTTGCGCTGGCTTGCAGCGTGATCGCACTGGTGCTGTCCATTGCCGCACTTGTGAACGCCGGCGGCGCGGCACAGAGCACGAAAGAGGAAACCGCGGATGTGCAGTACGTGATGTACCTCGGCACCAATGACAAGGATACCAATCAGCCTGTTTTTGCGCCCGAGGAGGCGAAACTGAACGCGGAGAAGGTTCTCATCGACCATTTCGGCGGCTACACGATCCAGGAGGCCGACGGCGGCTGGATCGACGGCGACAAGGTCTATCAGGAGTACACGCTGGTCATCTACCTCAGCGACACGGATTCGGAGCAGGTCCATGCCGCGGCGGCGGAGCTGATCGACGTGTTCAACCAGTCCTCGGTGCTGATCCAGGCCAATCGTACCACCACGGAGTTCTATTCCGGCAACAACTGAGCGTAAGCAAAGCGCCCCCGAAAGCATTTGCTTTCGGGGGCGCTTCATTTTAATCATGCACGCACTTTTCCACAAGCTTTTTGTAAATGTGTTCCACCATCCACGGCTCCGTCGGCGCGGTCAACGCCTCGGCAAGGGAAAACCAGCGCACGCCCCTGTTCTCGTCCGCCTTGACGATCAGCGCGTCATGCTCCTCCGCCTCCGCGAGGAACGTGACGTTCAGGTGCAGGTGGCTTGGAACGTACGCGCCGCGCTTGATGTGCCCGTCCACGGTCAGCGTCTCGAGACTGAAAATCTCGTCGGTGACGAGCCGCGCGTGGGCGACGCCGGTCTCCTCCCGCAGCTCCCGCAGCGCCACGGCGCGCAGGTCGCTGTCGCCGTCGGCGTGTCCGCCGATCCACGACCACGAGTCGAAAATGTTGTGGTAGACCATCAGCGCCCGTGTGCGCGCCCGGTTCACCGTCCAGATCGAGGCGGTGAAGTGCGCGATCTCGTTTTCCCGCAGCAAACAGTCGTCGTTTGCCGCGAGAAAGCGGAGCATCTGCGCCTTGTCCCGCGCCTCCTGCTCGTTGGCGGGGATATACGCCTCGATTTCCTTTGCCAGGTCCATGGTTGCACCCTCCCGAAAAATGTGATATGTTGTTCGGGAAGAGTATAGCAGAATTGTCGAAATTTGCAAGATACCGCCGCGGCTGCGGCAGAAAAACGGAGAAAACGCATGGACAACGAACAAAAAGCAATGGAGGCGCTGCTGGCGCGGCATGGCTTCCACTTCTCCAAATCCAAGGGACAGAACTTTCTCATCGACCGCGACGTGCCCCGCGCCATCGCGGAGGCGTCCGGCGCGGACGAGCGCTGCGGCGTGCTGGAGGTCGGCCCCGGCATCGGCGCGCTCTCGCACGAGCTGTGCCGCCGCGCGGCGAAGGTCGTGGCAGTTGAGCTGGACACGGCGCTGCTGCCGATCCTGGACGAGACCATGGCGAATTACGACAATTTCAAGGTCGTCTCCGCCGACGTGCTCAAGCTGGATCTCCCCAAGCTGGTGCGGGAGGAATTTGACGGCCTCACGCCCATCGTCTGCGCCAACCTGCCCTACAACATCACGACGCCGGTCATCACGCAGTTTCTCGAAGCGCGCTGCTTTGAGCGCCTGACGGTGCTGATCCAGCTGGAAGTTGCGCAGCGCCTGTGCGCCAAGCCGGGCACGGCGGCCTACGGCGCGTTTTCGGCATACATGCAGTACCACACCGCGCCGGAGCTGTGCTTTGAGGTGCCGCGGGAGTGCTTTATCCCCACGCCGAAGGTCACCTCCGCCGTGCTGCGCGCGGAGATCCGCAGGGAGCCGCCGATTGCCGTGGACGACGAGGCGTTTTTCTTCCGCGTGGTCTACGCGGCGTTTGCCCTGCGGCGCAAAACGCTGGTCAACAGCCTGATGACATCCTTCGGAACACTGGGCAAGGAGAAACTGACGGAGATCGTGGTTGCCTGCGGCCTGGACGCCAACATCCGCGGCGAACGGCTGGGGCTGGAGGAGTTCGCCCGGCTCGCCGCCGCGCTGCGGGAGGCGGGCGCATGCTGATCTGGCTGATCCCGCTGCTGCTGTTCGCGGTGCTGCTGTTCGGGTTTGTCCTGCTGCGGGAGACCTGCACGCGCCGCGACCTGCCGGACGGTTGGGAGCAGGAGCGCATCGCGGCAAGCGGCAACGCCGTTTGGCAGCGGATGGCACAGGACGGCCGCGCGTGGCTGGCGCGTCAGGAGACCGAGGAGCTGGAGGTGCAGAGCGAGGACGGCTTTTTGCTGCACGGCCTGCTGCTGCCGCATGTGAATCCGCGCGCGACGGTGCTGCTGTTCTCCGGCTGGCGCTCGTCGTGGGAGATGGACTTCACCTGCATCCTGCCCTTCCTCCACGCGCAGCGCTTGCAATGCATTCTGGTGGACGAGCGCGCGCAGGGCGATTCCGAGGGACGCTACATCACCTTCGGTATCCGGGAACGGCTGGATGTGCCGGTGTGGGTGGACTACGCGGCGCGGCGCTTCGGAAAGGACCATCCGCTGCTGCTGCAAGGATTATCCATGGGCGCGACGGTGGTGCTGATGGCGTCCGCCGTCCGCTTGGACGCCAACGTGCGCGGCATCATCGCGGACTGCGGCTTTACCTCGCCGCATGAGATCATCTCCAAGGTGTTTCGCGACCGGACGCACTTACCGCCGCACTTTGCGGTGTGGCTGCTGGACAAGTACACGCGCCTGTTCGCGGACTTCGGGCTCGAGGAGTACAGCACCGTGACGGCGCTGCGAAAGACCGAGTACCCGATCCTGTTCCTCCACGGCACAGCGGACGGCTTCGTGCCCTGTGAGATGACGCGCCGGAACTATGACGCCTGCCGCAGCGAAAAGACGATGCTGCTGGTGGAGGGCGCGACCCACGGCATGAGCTATCTGGTCGCTCGCGAGCGCGTCGAGACGGCGTATATTGACTTCATGAACAAACACGTTCCACAATAAGAAATCCCGCCGGAGGCGGGATTTCTTATTGTTTTCTGCGCTTCCTCCGCACGCGGTTCAAATGCCGTTCAAAATCGCCGCTGCGCAGCAGCTCCGCGAGGACGTACTGCTCAAAAAGCGGGACGGTGCAGGAGTAAAAACCCACGGAGCGCTCGAAGTCGTCCAGCAGCGCCGGGGGCAGCACCATGTAGCCCACGCGGATCGACGGGGCGACGGTCTTAGAGAACGTGTTGAGGTAGATGACCGAGCGCTCCGGCTCCAACGAGAACACCGTGTCCTCCGCCTTGGAGGAGAGCGAAAACTCGCTGTCGAAGTCGTCCTCCACGATATACCCGCCCCGTTCCGCCGCCCAGCGAATGTACTCCGCGCGCTTGCCTGCGCTGGCGGTGACGCCGCTGGGGAAGCTGTGGAACGGCGTGACGTGCAGCACCGTTGCGCTCGTGCGCCGCAGCTCGTCGGTGCGGACGCCGTCCGTGCCGAGGCGCAACGGCTCCACCGCGACGCCGCTCGCGCGGTAGACGCGGCGGATCTTTTCGTAGGACGGCTCTTCCACGGCGTAAATTCGCTCCCGCCCCAGCAGCTGTACGATCAGACTGTAGAGATACTCCGCGCCGGAGCCAATGACGATCTGCGCGCTTTTGACGCGGATGCCCCGGGAGCGGGCGAGATAGTCGCCGATCGCCTGCCGCAGCGCGGCGCAGCCGTTGTTCGGGGACTTGACCAGCAGACTTTCACCGTAGTCCGACAGCACGCGCCGCATCGTGCGTGCCAGCACGGAAAAGGGGAACTCGCCGCCCGCGCTGTGTGGGTCGGCTTCGATGTGTGCCCGGTCCACCGCCGCGCCGGGGAAACAGTCGCCGGCGCGGTAGGACACAAAGTAGCCGCTGCGCTGTCGGGATTCGAGATACCCCTCGTCGCACAGGATTGCGTAGGCGTGCTCCACGGTGACAAGGCTGACGCCCGCGTCCTCGGCAAGCTGACGCTTGGAAGGCAGCTTGCTGCCGTGGGGGTAGGCGCCGCTCACGATGTCGTCCCGCAAGTGCTGATAGAGCTGCAAATAGGCGCTCTGCGCCGCGGATTTGTCGATGTGATAATTCATCTGACCTGCTCCAATCTACGTTATGAGATAAAACCATAAGATCAGATTAACCTTACCAAAGAACCGCGGCAAAGTAAAGAAATCTTTTTACAAATTGTTGACAGCAACTTTTCTTGTTAGCCTTGACAAACAAGATGAGATACCCTATAATCAATGACAGTCTGTCACATTGTGACAACCTGTCATAAGGAGCATATCATGCCGACACAAACCTTTTTTCGATTGCCGGAGGAGAAACGCGAGCGCCTGACGGAAGCGGCGTGGGAGGAATTCATGTCCGTTCCCTTTGCCGAGGCGTCCATCAACCGCATCGTGCGCGCGGCGCAGATTCCGCGCGGGAGCTTTTATCAGTATTTTGAGGGGAAAGAGGACCTGTTTTTCTACCTGCTCGGCTCGCTGCGGGAGGAGGCGTTCGGCCTGATGACCGACGCGCTGGAAAAAACGGAGGGCGACCCCTTCCACGGCTCGCTGCGGTTGTTTGACGAGGTGTTCCGTGATGATGGAACCGTTCGCCCGTCGATGCGACGTGTGGTGGAAATCTTGCGGCTGAACCAGAATATGGATATGTCGCAGATGATCCTCGACCGGATGCAGTCGGACGACGGCATGTGCGAAATTGAAAAGGGGATCTGCTGGACCAGCTTTCGCGAGACGGACGCGGCGTTTTTACACGAGGTGGCATCACTGCTGGTGTTCAGCTTCGCCTGTGCCGCGCGCAACATCTTGTGCGGCGGAATTGCCGCCGCGGAAGAACGGGAGAAATTGTGCTTTCGGCTGGATGTGCTCCGCCGGGGCAGCATGAAGGAGGAGATACGATGAATCAACGGTTGATCGCGCTGGCGCTGGCGATGACCTTCGGCCTTGCCCTGGGCGCGAACATCGTCTCGGCGGAGGACGGACAGCCTGCGACAGCGATAGCTGCCGCGGCGGAGGCTACGGAGAAAAAGGAAATGGCCGGTACGACGGAGACAGAAGCTCCGAAGCCGGACGCGGAGGGCACGATGAGCCTGCTCAATCTGCGCAGCCGCATGCTGGAGCACTACTATCCGCTGCTTGCGCTTGAGGAAAACATCAAGACGCTGGAGGAGTGGGACTACAAACGAACGGAGGACGAGCTGCGGGATAAGCTCAACGACACCGCAAATCAGCAGTGGCAGTATATGACCAGTATTCCGATGATGGGTTCCATGATGGCCGCATCGCTCCAACCGCAGTACGACGCCTACCGCGACGCCTTTGACGATGTGCGGGACGGGAAGCTGCAAAAGGACAACGAAGGCGTCAAGCACCAGCTGCGCAATCTTCAGAATCAGACGGTGATTGTCGCGGAATCGCTGTATATTACATTCAAGGGCCTGGAGGCGCAGGACGCGTCGCTGACGCGCACCATCGCGGCGCTCGGCCGTACGGAGCAGGAGATGACCCTACGCGAGAAGCTGGGGCAGATCTCCGCGCTGCAGCTGCAGCAGGTGCAGCTGGGCGCCGCGCAGGCGGAGAGTGGGCAAAAGACGCTGCGCATGAACATGGACAATATCCTGATGCAGCTCAAGGCCATGAGCGGCATCGAGCTGGATCAGCCCCTCACACTTGCCTCCCTCCCGACGGTGACGGCGGAGCGGATCGAGAAGATGTCGTTGGAGGAGGACCTTGCCTCGGCACAGGAGGCAAGCTATGAGCTGTACGACGCAAAAAAGACCTACGACGATGCGAAAGAGGCTTATGACGACGCGCTGGAAAAATACGGGATCTATTCCAAAAAAAACGAGTGGATGCAGGCCAAGCATACCTGGCAGGCGGCGCAGTATACTTATGAGAACGCCAAACAGAGCTATGAGCTGAAATTCCGCACCCTCTACGCGCAGGTCAAGGACGCGGCGCAGATCATCGCAATCAAACGAGAGGCGCTGGCGGCACAGGAGAAAAGCTATCAGGCTTCGGCGCTCAAATACAAACAGGGAACCATTTCCGCCAATGAGCTGGCAAACGCGGGCGATGAGCTGGCAAAGGTGAAGGATGAGCTGGCATCGGCGGAGCGTGATTTGTTCACGCAGTACCGGAGCTATCAGTGGGCCGTACAATACGGTATTTTGAACAGTTGAGGAGGCCGCAGAGATGAAAAAGAGAGTATTGACACTGGCGCTGGCGGTGCTCTCCGCCTTGGCACTGGTCGGCTGCGGCGGAAACAGCGCGGAGCCTGCCGCCGTACCCGCGGGTGTTGCCGTGCAGGTGCAGACGGTCGAGCGGCGCGATGTAGCAACCGAGAATCGTGTCTCCGGTTCGGTGACCAGCGACAACGAGACGTCCATCTATGTTTCCAGCACCGCCAAGTGCACCGCCGTCCACTTCGAGGCGGGCGATACCGTGGAAGAGGGCGACGTCATCTGCACGCTGGACCTCGGCTCGACGCTTGCGAGCTACAACGCCGCGAAGATCAGCTATGACAGCGCGGCGACGGGCTATTCGCAGCAGAAGGCGTACTTTGACAAGCAGGTCGAGCTGCTGCAAACGCAGATCGAAAACACCAAGGAGCTTTTCGAGATCGGCGCGGCATCGCAGCTGGAGATCGACAATCTTGAGGTGCAGCTGCTGCAGCTGGAGGCGACGCGGGATTCGACGCTTTCCCAGCTGCGTGCGGGTATGGAGAGCTACCGCTCCAACCTTGAGCAACTCAATCTGGTGATGGACGACGTGGACGCCAAGGGCAACGTCATCGCGCCGGCGAGCGGCACGCTCGCCTCGCTGACCGCCACCGAGGGTGGCTTTGTGTCTGCCAGCTATCCCGTCGCCGTCATCAGCGACGCCGAGCAGATGAAGGTCACGGTCTACGTCTCCGAGGCGCTGGTGCCGAAGCTGACCATCGGCGACGCGGCGCATGTGAGCGTTACGTCGGCGGGTGCGGAGTTCACCGCGGTGGTGCGCTCCGTGGAGCAGACTGCGAACATGCAGACCAAGCTCTATGCCGTGGTGCTCAGCGTGCCGAGCGACGTGACCGGTCTGATCTCCGGCATGTTCGCGGACGTTACGTTCTTCACCGAGACCGCCGCCGGCGCGGTTGCGATCCCGTCCGAGGCGATCCTGACCGCCAACGGTGAGCAGTACGTTTACGTCGTCGAGAACAACGCGGCAAAGAGAACTGCCGTCGAGACCGGCCTGACCGGTGACGGCGTGACCGAGGTGCTCTCCGGACTCAAAACCGGCGAAAAGCTGGTCGTGGTCGGACAGCAGTACCTCTCCGACGGCGACGCGGTGCGCGTTGTAAGCGGAGGATGAGCATGGGCGGCGGAATTGCAAGATTTTGTATCAAGCACCGCGTGACGACGATTCTCGCGTTTGTCATCATCTCGATCTTTGGCGTCGTCTATCTGCGGGAGCTGCAGCTGGCGCTGCTGCCGAACATGGAGTATCCCGCGGCAGTGGTCTACTGCTACTACAACGGCGCGGCGCCGGAAGACATGGAGGAGCTGGTGACGCGCCCGCTGGAGTCGGCGATCATGTCGGTGCCGGGCGTGGACGAGGTGTCGTCCACCTCGGCGGACAGCCTGTCCACCATCACGATCATGTACGTCGAGGACACGAACGTGGACATCGCGGCGACCAAGCTGCGTGAGAAGTTTGACGCGCTGACGCTGCCGGAGGACTGCACCAAGCCGGTCATCATGAACATCAACGTCAGTGACCTGATGCCCACCGCGATCCTAGCCCTGATGGGCGAGGACCTTGCGAGCGTCCAGACGCTGGCGGAGGACGTGGTCGTGCCCGCGCTCGAGCGCATTGACGGCGTGGCGTCCGTCACCTACTTCGGCGGCTTCGATCAGCAGATCGCGGTCGAGCTGGACTCGGCGCGCATCAAAGGCCTGGGCATTTCCAACAGCTATATCGCGCAGATTCTGGTGGCGGAAAACCTGCTCTACCCGGGCGGCGATCTGGAAAACGGCAACCAGAAGTTGAGTGTCTCCACCGACGCGCAGCTGCGTTCGGTGGAGGACGTGCGCAACGTCATCATTCCGCTTCAGACCGGCGGCACGGTGCGCCTTGGCGAGATCGCAAACGTGACCATGGAGACGACGGAGCAGCGCGACATCGGCCAGATGAACGGGATTCCCGCGGTGTTCCTGCAAGTCATGAAGCAGTCCGGCGCCAACGAGGCGGCGGTGGCGGACAAGGCCGCCGCGAAGATGGCGGAGCTGTCGGAAAAGAACGCTGACGTGGTCTACGAGACGCCGTACCTCGCGAGCGAGTATATCAACATCGTCGTCAACGCGGCGATCGAGAACATCATCCTCGGCGTCGGCCTCGCGGCGATCGTGGTGTTCCTGTTCCTGCGCCGCTTCGGCGCGACGCTGGCGATCGCGGTGTCCATGCCGGTGTGCATTTTGACGGTGTTCGTGCTGATGTACGTCTGCGACCTCACCATGAACCTGCTCTCGCTCGGCGGTATCGCGATGGGCGTCGGCATGATCGTGGACAACTCCATCGTCGTGCTGGAGAACATCTACCGCTACGCCGCCGAGGGCAACGACCGCCTGACGAGCTGCGTGGAGGGCACAAAGGAGGTCATGCTGTCGCTGACCGCCTCGACGCTCACGACCGTGGCGGTGTTCCTGCCGCTGGGCGTGGCGAACGGACTCGCGGGCATGATCTTCAAGGACTTCTGCCTGACGATCTCGTTTTTGATCCTTGGCTCGCTGGTCATTGCGGTGACGCTGGTGCCGCTGCTGTGCTACTTCCTGCTGGACGAGAAAAAGGCGCACGCGCACCAGCTCAAAAAGCTGGAAAAGAGGACGGGCAAGAGCTTTCCGGAGCGCTTCCTCGCCGGTTACCGCAAGGTGCTGGGCTACTTTGTGCAGCACCTCGGCGTCGGCGTGGCGGTCTCTGTTGCGCTGGTGGCGGTGTTCATCGCGGCGTGCCTCTCCACCAAGCAGGTGCTGCTGCCGCCGATGGATATGAACATGATTCAGGGCAACATTATGATGCCCGTCGGCTCGAACGCGGAGCAGACCTCGGTGATCGCGGAGCAGATGATCCAGATCATCTACGACCGCGTGCCGGAGCTGGAAGGCGTCTACTACAGCGTCGGCGAACAGGAGAACGAGGTCGGCATCATCCTTGTGCCGAAGAAGGACCGTCAGCGCGACGCGACGGAGATCGCGAACGACCTGCGCGTGGCGTTTGCCGATATCGCGGGCTGCGAGTACACCATCAGCGCGATGGACATGAGCCAGATGATGACCGGCAGCGACATCGAGGTGCAGATCACCGGCACGGATTATGATACGCTCACGATGATCGCAAACGATCTGATGGAGCCGATCAAGGCGCTGCCGGACGCCATCGACATCACATCCACCATCAGCGATGAGGTGCCGCAGGTCAAGGTGACCATGAACCGCGACGCGGCGGCGCAGTACGGTCTGACCGCCGCGCAGGTGGGTCAGGCGGTGCGCTCGGAGCTGACCGGCGCAACGGCGACCACGGTGAACATCGACAACAAGGAGATCGACGTGGTCGTGCGCGGCGACGGCGCGGCGTCGGTGAGTCTGGACGCGCTGCGCTCCATGCCCGTGACGACGCCCTACGGCGGCACGGTACCGCTCGCGTCCGTCGCGAACGTCGATCTGGAGCTGGCGCCCGCGTCCATCTCCCGCGTCAACCAGTCCCGCACCGTGACCATCACGGGCTCGACCCTCAGCGGCGACACCAACGCCATCACGGCGCAGATTCGCGCGATTCTGGACGGCTACACCATGCCCAACGGCTATGAGGCCAGCATCGGCGGCGGCTATGAGCAGATGCAGGAGAACTTCCACGATCTGACGCTGGCGCTGGTCGTGGCGCTGGGACTCGTGTACTTCGTGCTGGCATCCCAGTTCGAGTCCTTTGTGATGCCGGTCATCGTCATGATGATCCTGCCGGTGGCGTTTTCCGGCGCGCTGTTTGCACTGCCGATCACCGGCCGCGACCTCTCGATGATCTCCATGGTGGCGCTCATCATGCTCGCCGGTACGGTGGTCAATGCGTCCATCATTCTGATCGACTATATCAAGCAGCGTCGCGAACGCGGCGAGGACCGCACCACCGCGATCCTCAACGCCTGCCCGCTGCGCATCCGTCCGGTGCTGATGACGACGCTCACGACGATCCTCGCCATCATGCCGCTGGCGCTGGGCATCGGCCAGTCCAACGAGATGATGTCCGACATGGGCGTGACAATGGTCAGCGGCATGCTGATCTCCACGATCATCACGCTGCTGTTCACGCCGGTCTACTACTGCGTGATCGACAACATCGGCAAAAAGAAGAAAACGGCATAACAAAAATCCCTTGTGCTTATCGCGCAAGGGTTTTTTTCATTGCAGGGAAAGCGGCAGCTCCATGCGGTTGGCTTCCAGCAGCGTGCGATCCCGCAGGATCGTCTCCGCCGCGCCGTCGGCGGCGATTTGGCCACCGGAGAGCAGGATCACACGGGAGCAGGTGTCGCGGATCATGTCGAGGTCGTGGGAGGTGATGAGCTTCGTCTGTGAGAGCGACTGGATGATGCGGATGACCAAGCGGCGGTTGTAGGGGTCCAGCGCCGCCGTCGGCTCGTCCATCAGGATCGCCTCCGGCTCCATGGCGAGGATGGTGGCGATCGCCGCCATGCGCTTTTCACCGCCGGAGAGCTTGTGGTTGTGGCGGTGCTTGAGTTCGGAAATGCCGAGCCGCTCCAGCGCCGCGTCGGCGCGCGCCTCCGCCTCCTCCCGTGACGCGCCGTAGTTGAGCGGGCCGAAGATCATGTCCTCGTACACGGTGGGCATGAACATCTGGTGGTCGGAGTTTTGTAGCACGAAGCCCAGCTTGCGGCGCACTTCATAGAGTGTGCCGCGCCCGACCTCGACGCCGTCCACCAACACCTTACCTTCGCAGGGCAACAGCCCCAGCAGTACCTTCATCACGGTGGACTTGCCCGCGCCGTTCGCGCCGATCAGCCCTACCGCTTCTCCGTCTCCGATGGTGAACGATAGGTTTTGCAGCACGGGACGGTCGGCTTCGTAGGAAAACGATACGTTTTGAAATTCGATCATGTTCTCACCTCACAAGCAGGCTGCCCAGCAGCGCCGCGACGTTCACAAACCGCAGCAGCGCAAACGCGGCGACGCTTACCGCAAGATACGCCGCGTCCTTTGCCGTACACGGCGCGGCTTCGGCGTAGTGGAAATGGTCGTGGAAGCCCCGCAGCCGCATGGCGGCGTACAGCTCCTCGGCGCGGTCCATGCTCCGCAGCAGGAGCTGACCGAGAAACGAGCCCCACGCGGTGTAGTGGACGCCCTTCTGCCCCGGCGCGCGGAGCTTGTAGGCGTCGGTCATAATGGCGACCTCCTCGGTCATCACGCCGACGTAGCGATAGGTGAGGAGCAGCAGCGTGAGGAACATGCCGGGGACGTGCAGCCGCCGCAGCGCGGCGCAGAGCGCGTCGATGCGCGTCGTCGCCATCAGCAGGAACGACGCCATCAGGCAGAACGTGCCCTTGCCCATCAGCGTCACCATGGAAATGACGCCGCCGGAGACAGTCACGCCGCCGAGCGTCAGGTACGGCGCGCGGTCAAAGAGCGGGTTGAACAGTCCGACCGCCAGCACCAGCGGCAGCACAAAGCGGAGCTTGCGGAAACAGGTGCGCATCGGTATGCCGCTGACTTCAAACAGCAGCACCGGCCAGAGCACCATCGGCACAAGCTCCGCGAGGTCGTATTTGCCGAACGACACCACGACCGCGATATATCCAATTGTGGCGAAGAGCTTCGCGAGCGGGCAGAGCGCGTGGACGGGGGAATCCCCCGCCGCCAGCGCATCCATCTCGTGCAGCTCCCGCAGCGCCTGTTCGGCTTTGTTCATGGCAAAATCCTTTGAAAAAGGGGCGTCCTGCGACGCCCCGCTGCGTTACACTGTCTTTTTCCTGCGGAAGAAGCCGCCGGCGAAGCAGATCAATATCGCGACGCCCGCCACCATCGCCGAGCCAACGAGTCCGGAGACCGTCGTGCCCGCGGCGCTGTCGCTGTCCGCAAAGGCGTAGTCAGGCAGGAATGAGGTGGACTCCTGGATCGCCGCCGCCGTGTCCGCCGCGCTGCTGGCTACGCCGAAGTCCTCTTCATCGAGGCCCATGTTGGCGCTGTAGCCGGCTTCCTCGTTGCCGAAGAGCGCCCATTCGAGACCGTCGGGGTTGGAGCTCGCAAGAAGCGACAGCCCGCCGCCCACGACCGCGGCAACGACCGCGAGGATGGCGATGGTCGCCTTCAGGGAGCGCTTCGCCGTGCCGGTGGGGTTCACGTCACGCAGCAGCTCGGGCCGGGATTCGTAGACGAATACCAGTACCGCCGCCGTCACCACGCCCTCGATGAGGCCGATGGCGAGGTGGATGGGCTGCATCAGCGCGACAAACGCGCCGAACGGCAGCTCCGTGATGCCGGATAGCGAAGTTTCCAGCACGACGGAGAACGCGCCGAGCTGAAGCGTCAGCACGCAGCCGGCGATCGACGCGAGGATGATCCGCACGCGGGTGCTCATGCCGGATCTCGATTGCATGATCGGTCGCCAGATCAGATAGTACCCGACGAAGCAGCCGTAGAACGCCATGTTCCAGATATTGGCGCCCAGCGCCATCAGCCCTCCGTCGGCAAAGAAGAGACATTGGATCGTCAGAATCACGATCATCGAGAGAAATCCCGCCTGCGGCCCCAACAGCGCCGAGAGCAGCATGCCGCCGCACATGTGGCCGGAGGAGCCAGTGCCGGGAATGGTGTAGTTGATCATCTGCCCCGCGAACACCAGCGCGGAGGTGACCGCCATGGTGGGGAGCTTCTGCGGCTCGTCGTCGCGTTTCAGTTGATGGATGGATACGCCCGCCGCCGTCGCGGAGGCCGCGTACATCGTTGCCGCCACCGCCGGAGCGAGCAGCGCGTCTGCCATGTGCATCAAAACACCTTCTCTTTCTTGAATTGCCTATATTATATTTTTGAAAGGATCGCGCCGCAAGCCCCCTGGGGGGATAAAAATTCTGCCGCGCCCGACAAGGCGCGGCAGAATTATCAGGCTTTTGCCTGTTTTCTTAAGTTATAAATCAGCAGCGCGGCGGACACCACGACCAGCACCGCGGAGAGCGCCTGCGACACGCGCACCGGCGCGCCGAAGAGCGTCAGACCGAACAGGTACAGGCTGTCCTCGCGCAGGCCCTCGATCCAGACGCGGCCGAGGCCGTACCAGAGGAAGTAGCACAGGAAGTTCTGCCCGTCGAATTTGCGACGCCCGGAGAGCACCCGCCAGATGAGCAGAAACCCGACGAGGTTCCACAGGCTCTCGTAGAGGAATGTGGGGTGCACGTCGTAGTATTCGCCCGTCGTCGCCCACAGGCGCATGCGCCACGGCACGGTCGTCACCGCACCGAATGCCTCGCGGTTCATGAAGTTGCCCCAGCGGCCGAGGATCTGGCCGATGAGCACGCCCATCACCAGATCGTCCATCACGGCGAGGTAGGAGAATTTCTTCACGCGGCTGAGGACATACACCGTCAGGAAGCCCGCGATGACGCCGCCGTAGATGGCGAGGCCGCCATCCCAGATACGCACCATCTTGCCGAAGTCCAGCGACCCGTCGGCGTTTTTGTAGAGGTCGAGGTAGAAGATGATGTAGTACAGCCGCGCGCCGAGGATGCCGATGGGCATGCCCCAGAGCACGGAGTCCATGATGTTGTCCTCGGTGAGGCCGAACTTGTGCGCCTGCCTGGAGCAGAACGTCAGACCCAGCAGCAGGCCCAGCGCGATGAAAATGCCGTACCAGTAGATGCCGTTGCCGATGTCCAGAGCCTTGGCGCTCGCGGTGAACTGCCAGTCGCCGAACAGGCCCGGAAACGCGATGGGCGAGGTGTTGCGGATGATATCCTTGAGGCTCATGCGCTCGCCTCGCTTTTCGGCACCAGCATGGAGATCGCGCGGCGCTCCTCCACGATGTTGTCCCGCAGGAACGCCTCGATGTCCGCCTTGGTGATGGAGTCGTAGACCTCCGGGAAGCGGTAGGGGTCGAAGCCGCGGAAGTACCCATCCGCCATGCCGACGGCGATGTTCTCAAACGAATTGAGCGAGCGCAGCGACGCGCCGAAATTCGCGCGGCGGATCTGCTGATAGTAGGTCTCGTCCACGCCCTCGCGGCCAAGGCGCGCCGCCTCGTCCATGATGGCCTGGGAGACCTTCTCCGGCTCCTTGCACTCGCCGCCGGCAAAGAGGTACGCGACGCCGGGGAGCTGATCGAAGTCGCCGCCGAAGCTGCCGTTGATGAGCCCCTCGTCGTAGAGCCGCATATAGAGCGGGGAGGAATCGCCCAACAGAATGTCGCAGGCGAGCTCGCCGATCAGACTCTGGCGGAACAGTTCCTCGCCGTCCTCTCCGGCGGGACACTTGAAGCCCACCAGAAACTGCGGCGAGGCGATCTCCATCGGGAAGGTGACGGATTTCTGAAAGACGCTCAACTCCTCTTTCGCGCCGTAGTCGCGCTCAATGACCTCACCGCTTTCCTCGGGCAGCACCTCGCGGGCGATGGACAGCACCGTGTCCGCGTCCACGTCGCCCACAACGCACAGCAGCATGTTGGACGGCGCGTAAAACGCCTTGTGGCAGGCGTAGAGCGTTTCGGGCGTGATCGCCTGAATGCTCTCCACCGTGCCGGCGATGGGCACGCGGGCGGGGTTGCTGCGGTAGAGACAGGCGAGCAGGTTTTTATATACCCGCCAATCCGGGCCGTCCTCGGTCATGCGGATCTCCTGCGCGATGATGCCGCGCTCCTTGTCCACGCTCTCCTGTGTGAAGTAGGGAACAGAGACGAACGAGAGCAGGATACGCAGGTTTTCCTCGAAATGCTCGGTGCAGTCAAAATAGTACGCGGTCATGGAGTTGGCGGTGAACGCGTTGGGCTCCGCGCCGTTTTGGGACAGCGTTTGCAGCGCGTTGCCGTCCGCCGTGTCGAACATCTTGTGCTCAAGATAGTGCGCAATACCGGCACGGGTATCGTGCCAGACGCCGTCGAGCTTGAACTTCATATCCATGCCGCCGTAGCGGGTGGTGAAAAACGCGTAGCGCTTGCGGTAGCCGGGCTTCGGCACGATGGCGACGCGCAGGCCGTTCGGCAGCGTCTCGGTCAGCACCGTTTCCCCGATGCGCGGGTATTCGGTTTTTGTCATTCGGCGTCACCCTCCCCCTTGAGAAAATAGACCGTGTCCAGCGTCATGCTCTTCGCCGCGGCGGCGATGCGCTCCGGCGTTACGGCCTGCAAGTCCTCGATCAGCGCCTCATCGTCCTCCCACAGTCCGGTGGCGGCCTGACCGAGGGTGTTCTCCTCCATGCGGGTGCCGGAGTCCTCGCGGGAGCGGATCGCGCTGATGAGCACGCCCTTGGCGCCGTCCAGCTCCCACGGCTCAAAGTCGCCGAGCTGCACACTTTCCAGCTGCGCCAGGATCTCGTCGTGCGCGCGCTGATAGTCCGCGAACTCGATGCCGGAGGACACCGTGACAATGCCCTTGGAGCGGTGGTAGGCGCTGGAGGCGTAGTAGCAAAGCGACAGCTTTTCCCGCACGTTGAGAAAGAGCTTGGAATTGCTGTATCCGCCGAAGATGAGGTTCGCCAGCAGCATCGCGTGCTCGTCCTCGGTCGGCGCGCGGAAGCCCAGCGACAGCTTGCCCTGCGTCACGTCCATCGTCTCATCGAGATAGCGCGGCTGCGTGGGCGCGGCGACACGCACGGAGCGGGCAGGCTCGACGCGCTCGCCGTGGGGCAGGCCCCGGAGACCGTGACGCAGCGCGTCCTCGACGCGGCGCTGCTCGGCGCTGCCGCAGTAGAACAGCTCGATGTGCGCGGTCATCAGAATGTTCTGGTAGAACTCGTAGAGCGCGGCGCTGTCCAGCGCGGCGACGGCTTCCTCGGTGCCGAGGCGGGGAATGCCGTAGCGCTCGCCGCGGCACATCTCCTCAATGAGCCGCTTGTCGGCGTAGTCGCGCTTGTCGTCGAGAATGGAGCGGATGGCGTCGATGAGGTTGTCCTTCTCGCCGCCCACATAGGCGGGGAGAAATACGCCGTTCTCCGTCACCGGCCGCAGCAGGACCTCGCCCAATAGGTCGGCGGAGGCTTCCAGCAGCTTCTCGCCGCCGAGGGCGTACTGGTCGTCGATGAAGCTCATGAGAAAGCCGAAGCACTGGTTTTCGCCCTTTTTGCGCACGGTGTAGCTCAACCCCGCGCCATAGAGCAGATCCAGCGCGCAGGACAGCGCGCGCATGTCGCGGCAACGCTCCGTACCGCGCCGCAGCACCGCGGGCAGCAGCGCGCCCGGCGCGACGGTCTCGGCGGCGATCGGCGTCACCAACTGGGCGGACAGGAGACCGTTTTTGAATTTTCCGGCCTGAATGTAGTTGAGAAATACTCCGGGGGACAGCTCTTTTCGGACAGCTTGCATACAGTTACCTTTCTTTCACAGTTTTCTTTGCCGTTCCCTAGGATAACACGAAACCGGCGGGAATACCACCATTTTCAATAAAAAAAGAAAAGCCACGCTTTTTCGGCAAATTCCCCTTGACTTTTGGGGTATCATAGGGTAAACTAATTCCTGTTGTAAAGGAATAAGGCTTTACACGGAATCTGACAAGGAGGACTCCCCGGTGAAAAACCAGACGTTCCGCATGACCATGCTCTTCGATTTTTACGGGGAGCTGCTCACCGAGCGGCAGAAGGAATTCTACCAGCTCTACTACGACGAGGACCTGTCTCTTGCCGAGATCGCGGAGAACTACGGCATCTCCCGTCAGGGCGTGCGTGACGTGATCGTTCGCGCCGAGGCGTACATGACCGAGATCGAGGACAAGACGGGGCTGGTCAAACGCTTCATGCAGCTTACACCCCATGTGGAGGCGATTGAGCGGTCGGTGGCGGAGATCCGGCAGATGAACCTCCGACTCTTTGAGGACAAGCGTTTGAGCGAGCTGTGTGCGGCGATCGAGCAGGAGACCGCGGCGCTCAAGGAATAAAGAGGAAGCATACTTATGGCATTTGAGGGCCTTTCCGAAAAACTGAATTCGGTCTTCAAAAACCTGCGCGGCAAGGGGCGCGTCAGCGAGGAGGACATTCGCCTTGCGATGCGCGAGGTGCGCATGGCGCTGCTCGAAGCGGACGTCAGCTACAAGGTCGTCAAGGACTTCGTGGCGACGGTCAGCGAAAAGGCGATGGGGCAGGACGTGCTGGACAGCCTCACCCCCGCCCAGCAGGTCATCAAGATCGTCAGCGACGAGTTGACGGCGCTGATGGGCGGCGCGAACGCGCGGCTCACCTACGCATCCCAGCCGCCGAGCGTCATCATGATGGTCGGTCTGCAGGGCGCCGGTAAGACGACCAACGTCGCCAAGCTTGCGGGTCTCATTCGCTCGCAGCAGGGCAAGCGCCCACTGCTCGTCGCCTGCGACGTGTACCGCCCCGCGGCGATCACGCAGCTGCAGGTCGTGGGCCAGCAGCTTGACCTGCCGGTGTTTGAGATGGGTCAGATCGACCCGGTCAAGATCGCGCAGGAGGCGATCCGCTACGCCAAGGATCACGGCAACGACGTCGTGATGCTCGATACCGCCGGCCGGCTCCACATCGACGAGGAGCTGATGGACGAGCTCAAGCGCGTCAAGGCGGCGGTCAAGCCCAGCGAGATCCTGTTGGTGGTCGACGCGATGACCGGTCAGGACGCGGTCAATGCCGCCACCGCCTTTGATGAGGCGCTGGGTATCGACGGCGTGGTGCTCACCAAGCTGGACGGCGACGCCCGCGGCGGCGCGGCGCTCTCGATCCGTGCGGCGACGGGCAAGCCCATCAAGTTCATCGGCACGGGTGAAAAGCTCGACATGATCGAGCCGTTCCATCCCGACCGCATGGCGTCGCGCATCCTCGGCATGGGCGATGTGCTCTCGCTCATCGAGAAGGCGGAGCAGACCTTCGATGAGGAGCAGGCGAAAAAGCTCGAGGAGAAGATCCGCAAGAACCGCTTCACGCTTCAGGATTACTACGATCAGCTCGTTCAGCTCAAGAAAATGGGCGATTTGAGCCAGATTGCGGAAATGATGCCGGGACAGCTCGGCAAGCAGATGCAGTCCACGGAGATCGACCCGAAGATGATGGCGCACACCGAGGCGATCATCCTCTCCATGACCCCGGAGGAGCGGGAGAATCCCAAGGTGATCGGCCCCAGCCGCAAAAAGCGTATCGCGGCGGGCTGCGGTCTTGAGGTCGTGGACGTCAACCGGCTTTTGAAGCAGTTCGAGATGATGCAGCAGCTCACCAAGCAGCTCTCCAGCGGCAAGCTGCCCAAGGGCCTCGGCGGATTCCCGGGACTCGGCGGAGGTGGCGGCGGCCGCATGTATGGCTTCGGCCGCAAAAAGCGCTTGAGATAACAACGTTGATTCAATGCCAAGCATTTTATCAAAATAAAAACACATTATATTTGGAGGAAATTCACCATGGTTAAAATTCGTCTTCGCAGAATGGGCGCCAAGAAGGCTCCTTACTATCGCGTCGTCGTCGCTGACAGCCGCTATCCCCGCGACGGCCGCTTCATCGAGGAGCTGGGTATCTACAATCCCTGCGTCAGCCCCGCTGAGATCAAGATCGACACCGATCGCGCTCTTGAGTGGATCAAGACCGGCGCGCAGCCCACCGAGACCGTCCGCGCGCTTCTGAAGAGAGTCGGCGCGCTCAACTAAAGCGGGGGTCGTTCAGAATATGAAGGACTTGCTGCTCTACATCGCCCGCAGCCTGGTCGAACATCCAGACGACGTGACGGTCACGGAGGTGCAGGGTACGGACGAACTCACGCTGGAGCTGCGCGTCAACCCCGACGACATGGGCAAGGTCATCGGCCGTCAGGGCCGCATTGCCAAGGAGATCCGCACGATCATGCGCTCCTATGCCCAGCGCACCGGCGTCAAGGTTTCCGTTGATATTGTTGATTGACGCGCAAAAGCGGCTCGTTTGAGCCGCTTTTGCCATAAAGGAGCAACTATGGGTCTATTTGACAAAGCCCCCGCGCCGGCACCGGCGCCGGAGTTTATCGAGGTGGGTCAGATCGTCAACACGCACGGCGTGCGCGGCGAGGTCAAGGTGCAGCCCTGGGACGTCAGCGCGGAGCGCCTGTGCACGTTCAAGACGTTCTACATGGACGGCACGCCGTTTCGCCCGCTCTCGAAGCGCGTCCACGGCGAGATGGTTTTGATGACGCTGCCGGAGATCACAGACATGGACGCCGCCGCGGCGCTCAAGACCAAGGTGCTGTCCATCAAGCGCGAGGACGTGCGCCTGCCCAAGGGGGAGTACTTCGACGAGGAGCTCGTCGGCATGAACGTGTTCAACTACTTCCCGCACACCTACGTCGGCACGGTTACCGAGGTGCTGACTTACCCCGCCCACAAGCTGTACCGCGTCCAGGGCCCGGAGAAAACCTACCTGATCCCCGCGGTGAAGGATATCTTCATCAACGACATCAACACCACGTCGCGGGAGATCATCGTGCACATGATCGAGGGATTGGAGACGGACGAGGCATGAGAATCGACATTATGACGCTGTTTCCGGAGTCAGTGGACGCCATGCTGAATGTCAGCATCTTGGGCCGTGCGCAGGAGCGGGGCCACATCGCCATCCAGACCCACCAGATCCGCTCGTACACCACCAACAAGCAGATGCAGGTGGACGATTACCCCTACGGCGGCGGGCGCGGCGCGGTCATGCAGGCCGATCCGCTCTACCGCTGCCACGCCGACATCGTGGAGAAGTTCGGCGCGGGGCACACCATCTACCTCTCGCCCTGCGGGCGAGTGTTCACGCAGGCGGTGGCGCGGGAGCTCAAAGAGCGCTACGACCATCTGATCCTCGTCTGCGGCCACTATGAGGGCGTCGACCAGCGCTTTCTGGACGAGTGCGTGGACGAGGAGATCTCCATGGGCGATTTTGTCGTCACCGGCGGCGAGATCCCGGCGATGGCGCTGACGGACTGTGTGTGCCGCATGGTGCCGGGCGTGCTGCCGGAGGAGGAGTGCTTCACCGAGGAATCGCACTGGGACGGGCTGCTGGAGTATCCGCAGTATTCCCGCCCCGACGAGTGGCACGGCAGGCGCGTGCCGGACGTGCTGCTCTCCGGTCACCACGAGAACGTGGCGAAGTGGCGGCGCAAGGAGAGTTGGAAGCGCACGATGGCACGCCGCCCCGACCTCTGGGCGCGGTTTGACGAGAGCAAGCTGACCACCAAGCAAGAGCGCAAGCTGCTCACCGAGGCAAAGGCGGAATTTGAAGCGGAACAGGAAAACAAGGCATAAAAAGGCGTCTGCCATCGGCAGACGCCTTTTTCGTTCGTTGTTACGCAATGCGCACCGCGCCGACGTAGTTCTTGGCGTAGTAGCTCTCGGAGAGGTTGTTGATGTGCACTCTGCCGATGCTGTAGCGGGCGTGGATCACGTCGCCGCCGCCCATGTAGATGCCCACATGGTTGATGCGCCCGCCATTGCCGGGGCTGGTGAAGAACACCAGATCGCCGGGCATCAGACTGTCACGGGAGACCTTGACACCGCAGTTGGCAAACTGGCCCGACGCGGTGTGGGGCAGGGAGTAGCCAAACTGCTTGTAGAGGTACATGGCGAAGCCGGAGCAGTCGAAGCCGCTGGGCGACGAGCCGCCGTAGACGTAGCGCGTGCCAAGGTACTGCTGCGCGAGCGCCACCACCTGCGCGCCGACGCTGGACGCGGGAAGGCTGTCGCCCTCATAGATGAAGTCATTGCGGACGTAGCCGACGACCTCGCCCATGCTGACCTTGAACCAGCCGTTTTCCTCGCCGAGGATCGTCACCTTCTTGCCGGTGGTCACCTTGGAGACGCGCTCGTAGTCGGTGCCGGGGCCGGAGCGGACGTTGACCGTGCCGCCGGTGATGATGCCGCTGCGGCTGCCCTCGCCCTCGGGCGCTTCGCCCGCGCCGCCGGCCTCGACCTGCGAGGCCTCCGCGGTGGAGGCGGGAACGGCGGTTTCCTCGGAAACCAGCTTGTCCAACACGCCGGCGTCCGGCGTGACGTAAGTGCCGAGAATGTAGCCGCTCTTGCCGTCAAACTCGATCTTGAACCAGCCGCCCTCTTCGGCAAGCACCGTGACGCGCTTGCCGGTGCCGACGGTGGCGACACGGCCGTAGCCCGTGCCGGGGCCGGAGCGAACGTTGATCGAGCTGCCGCCCTTGACCGTGGCGTTGCCGACGGAGGTGTCGGGCGCGGGAGCGGGCGCTGCGGGTGCGGAGCTGCCGTCCGGAATCAGGTAGGACGCGGAGATATAGCCGGTCTTGCCGTCAAACGAGATGTGGTACCAGTCGCCGCTTTTATCGAGGATGGCGACGCGCTTGCCCGTGCCGAGCAGGGCGATGCGGGCATAGCCCGTACCGGCGCCGGAGCGGACGTTGATGGTGCTGCCGCCGGTGACAGTGGCGTTGGCGCTGGGCGCCGCGGTCGAGGACGACGTCGCCGGAACGGACGCGGCGGCGTTGCTGAGTGCCACATAGTCCTTGGCCACATAGCCCGTGGAGTTGTTCCACTTGATCTTGTACCAGCCGTTTTCCTCACCGAGGACGGAGACCGCCTTACCCTTGGCAAGCTGCTCCACCCGGTCGTAATTCGTGCCGGGACCCTTGCGGGCGTTGACCACGTCGGCGGAGATTACCCCGCTTTCGGCGGCGTACGCGCTGACGGCCATGACACAGGCCAATATTCCGCTGACAAGCGCGGAGCGCAGTATCTTATGTTGAGCTTTCATATCCCTCTTTGCCTTCTCGTCGGTGTGCGTCTGCTTACATTTTGCCGCTGAGCGCGCGGTCAAGCCAGATGGAGGCGAACTCCATCGCTTCAGCGAGGCTGTTCTTCTCTGTGCTGCGCACCACGCGGTCGCGGGATTTGAGGTTGGGGCTTGTGAGCTGGAGCTGGATGGAAACGCGCTTGGCGAGCGAAATGTCGTTCAGCGGCTCGCTGTCGAGCACCTGCATCATCACAATGTACTTATCCGCCATGGAGCCGTAGTAGATCAAATTCTCCGCGCGGCGCAGCGGGTGTCCGTTATACATCAGGCCGGCTTTTGCCTCTGCCATAAAAATCACTCCTTATTCAATCTGTTACAAATTGTAACCATTTTAGCATCTTGATGCGATGCTGTCAACCACAGGGTATAGGGAAATGCGACGAGAAAACAGACCATATCTTGTTGAAAATAACAAGGGCCTTCTGTAATTCATGCAGAAAGCCCTTGCTTTTGTTTCGTTCGGGATCGCGTTATTTGCCGAGGTAGTTGCGCACCAGCACCTGCAGCAGTTCATCTCGATCCAGCTTGCGAATCAGCGTGCGCGCCTCGTGATGGTTGGTGATATAGGTGGGATCCTCCGACAGGATGTACCCGACGATCTGGTTGATCGGATTGTAACCCTTATCCTCGAGCGCGGCGTAAACCGTGGTCATGATGTGGTGAATTTCGGCGTCCTTTTCCTGAACGGCGTCGAATTTGCGGGTGAAATCATCCATCGAATATCCCTCCTTTATGCAAATAGTATAACGCAGACCACTCAAAAAGTAAAGGCTGTTATGGAAACTGTAACAAAAAAGTAATTTAGCGTAAATGCGCGTCCAGCTTGGCAGAGAGCGCATTGACAATGTTCTTCATCGTCGTATCCGCCTCCTCGCTGGTGAGGCTGCGGTCATCGGCGCGCAGCACCAGCGAAAACGCGACGCTCTTGAGACCTGCGAGGATGCCGGGACCGCGGTAGATGTCAAACAGCGTGACCTCCCGCAGCAGACCGCCTGCCGCGTCGCGGATGCAGGCTTCCAGATCGCCCACGGTGACGGATTCCTTGCACACCACGGCAATGTCGCGGGTGGCGGCGGGGAACTTCGGCAGCGGCTGGTACTGCGGCTTGCCGCCGCGTTTTTCATACAGCGCCTCAAAGCTCAACTCGGCGGCGTAGATCTCCGCCTCGACGCCGTAGGTCGCGGACACCAGCGGGTGGATCTGGCCGAATACGCCCAGCAGCGTATCGCCGGCGTAGACCTGTGCGCAGCGGCCGGGGTGATAGGACGGGTTGTCCCGGCAGGCGACGAAGCGCACGTCCGCGATCTTCGCCTCGCGGAGCACGGCCTCCACCGCGCCCTTGAAGGAGAAGAAGTCGATGCCGTCGCCGTAAGCGCCCAGCGCGAGCACCTTCGGCTCGTCGGCAAGGCCGTCCTCACGGGGCAGATAGATCTTGCCCAGCTCATAGAGCCGCGCTGCCTTGTTGCGGTAGTTGTAGTTGCGGGTGACGATCTCCAGCATGGACGGCAGGATGGTCGTGCGCATGATGGAGGTGTCCTCGCCCAACGGGTTCAAAATCTTCAGACTCTTGCGCAGCTTGCTGTCCTCGGGGAGACGGATCTTGTCGTAGTAGGACGGGCTGATGAACGAATAGGTGATGATCTCGTCATAGCCCAGCGCGCGGCAGGTGACGCCCAGCGCGCGCTCGAACTGCTGCACCTCGGTGAAGCCGCCGCGGGTGGTCTCGCCCTTCGTGAGCGTGTTGGGGATGTTGTTGTAGCCGTAGAAGCGGGCGACTTCCTCGGAGAGGTCGCACAGCGCCTGTACGTCGCCGCGCCAGGAGGGGACGACCACGTCGGCGGGACCGTCGGGGAAGCTGCCGTCGCGGGTGACGATGTCCACGCGGGCGAGATACTTGTACTGCTCCGCGGTGGGGATATCGGTGCCGAGGAAGGCGTTGACCTGGTCCGGCTCCATGCGGATGACGGTCTCATGCTTATCCTTGGCGATGACGTCCATCACGCCGTCCACGACCTCGCCGTAGCCGAGCTGCTCGACGAGCTCGCAGGCGCGCTCCACCGCCTTGATGGTGTTCATCGGGTCGAGACCCTTTTCGTAGCGGGAGGAGGCGTCGGTGCGCATGCCCAGCGCCGTCGCTGTGCGGCGGACGGATACGCCGTTGAAGTTGGCGGACTCAAAGAGCACCATCGCCGTGTCGCCGACGATCTCGCTGTTCGCGCCGCCCATGACGCCCGCGACGCACACGGGCTTGTGCTCGTCGCAGATGCAGAGCATGCTGGCGGTCAGCTTGCGCTCGTTGCCGTCGAGCGTCTGGATGCTCTCGCCCTCGCGCGCGGTGCGGACGACGATTTTGCCGCCCTCCACGCAGCTAAAGTCGAACGCGTGCATGGGCTGACCGTATTCGAGCATCACATAGTTCGTGATGTCGACGATGTTGTTGATGGGGCGCACGCCGGAAGCGCGCAGACGCTCGCGCATCCACAGCGGGGACGGCGCGATCTTCACGTTTTTCACCATGCGCGCGGTGTAGCGCGGGCACAGCTCGCCGTCCTCGATCTCGATGTCCACCAGCTCTCCGATGCTGCCGCCGCAGCCCTTGACCACGGGCGTGTGCAGGTGAATGGGGCGCTCAAACGTGGCGCTTGCCTCGCGGGCGAGACCGATGACGGAAAGGCAGTCGGGGCGATTGGGGGTAATCTCAAACTCTACCACAGAGTCGTCGTAACCCAGCGCCTTGGTGATCTCGTCGCCGGGCTGGGGATTTTTCGCCATCACGTCGGGATCGGTGCCGAGGATGAACAGCCCGTCAGCGGCGGCATAGGGCCAGTCGTGCTCGGTCATGCCCAGCTCCGCAAAGGAGCAGCACATGCCGTTGGACTCCACGCCGCGCAGCTTGCCGGCCTCGATGTGCTTGCCGCCGGGAAGATCGGCGCCGTCGAGGGCGACGATGACGAGATCGCCGACCTTCTGATTCTGCGCGCCGGTGACGACCTGAATGGGGGCAGCTTTGCCGACGTCGATTTGGCAGACCCACATGTGGTCGCTGTTTTCGTGGCGCACCATCTCGACGATTTTGCCCACCACGACGTTTTTGATCTCGCTGCCCTCACGGGTGATGGTCTCCACCTTGGAGCCGGAGAGCGTCATTTCGTCGTTGAACTGCTTGTCCGTCACGTCGCTGAGGTCGACGAATTCATTGAGCCACTTTCTGCTTAAATCCATGATAACGCCCTCCTTTCTTAAAACTGCTCCAGGAACCGCACGTCGTTCTCAAAAATGAGACGCAGGTCGCTGATCTTATACTGACCGAGCGCCAGACGCTCCAGACCGAAGCCGAACGCCCAGCCGGAGTACACGCTCGAGTCGATGCCGCAGCCCTCGAGCACCTTCGGGTGGATCATGCCGGCGCCGAGAACCTCGATCCAGCCCTCGCCCTTGCAGGTGGGGCAGCCCGCGCCGTGGCACTTGTAGCACTGAATGTCCATCTCGCAGCTCGGCTCCGTGAACGGGAAGTGGTGCGGGCGGAAGCGCGTGACCGTATTCTCGCCGTAGAGCGATTTGACGACGGTGTTGAGCGTGCCCTTGAGGTCCGCCATGGTGATGCCCTTGTCGATCGCCATGCCCTCAATCTGGTGGAACATGGGGGAGTGCGTGGCGTCCACCTCGTCCTTGCGGTAAACGCGGCCCGGCGCGATCATGCGGATCGGCAGCGGGCGGGACTCCATGGCGTGGATCTGCATCGGGGAGGTCTGGGTGCGCAGCAGGATGCTGCTGTCCTCGGTGAAGTAGAACGTATCACTCCACTCGCGGGCGGGGTGGCCCTCCTCCACATTGAGCTTGGTAAAGTTGTATTCCGCCAGCTCCACCTCGCGGTCCTCGATGACCTCAAAGCCGAGGCCGACGAAGATGTTCTTGATCTCGTCGAGCACCTGATACATCGGGTGCTGCTTGCCGAGCTTCTGCGCCGTGCCGGGGATGGTCACGTCCACGGTTTCGGACATAAGACGCATCGCCATCGCCTTGCTCGCGAGCTCGCCCGCGCGCGTCTCAATGGCGTTTTCCAGCTTGGCGCGCACCTCGTTCGCGAGCTGTCCGATGACGGGGCGCTCCTCGGCGGAGAGCTTGCCCATCTGCTTCAATACGGCGGTCAGCTCGCCTTTTTTGCCTAAGTACTGGACGCGCAGCGCCTCCAGATCCTCGGCGTTCGCCGCACCCTCCATCGCCGCGATGGCGGCGGCGCGAATGGCTTCCAACTGTTGCTTCATAGCTTCTTCTCCTTTGAAGGATTCTTAATCGCTCAAATGATACTTATATCATAAGTAGAAAACCGTTGCAAGCGGTATTTTGACCGATATATGCTTGACTTTTCTTTTATTAACTGTATAATTATTTCGTTTGTTATGCGAAACGCACAACTTCAGAGAAACGAAGGGAGTTTCCAAATATGGCGACTTATTCGATGCATGTGGCGGGCCTGACCCGCGAGCTTCCCATCTGCAAGGTCAATGATGACCTCTATATCGGCGCGTTCATCATGTTCGGCGACGCCGAGCTGACGGTCGAGTGCGCCCGCGCGCTGCTCAAGCTGGCGGAGAGCGTGGAGTATGATTACCTCTTCACCGCCGAGGCCAAGAGCATTCCGCTGATCCACGAGATGGCGCGCCAGTCCGGTGCGAAGAAGTACTTCATCGCGCGCAAGGGTCCCAAGGTCTACATGCCCGACCCCATTTCCGTGGACGACCAGTCCATCACCACGCTGTCGCTCCAGCGCCTGTATCTCGGCAGCGACGACGCGGAGCTCATCCGCGGCAAGAAGATCCTGATCGTGGACGACGTGATCTCCACCGGCGGCTCCCTCAAGGCGATGGAAGCGCTGGTCGAAAAGGCGGGCGGCACCGTGACCGGCCGCATGTCCGTGCTCGCCGAGGGCGGCGCGGCGGACCGCAAGGATATCATGTTCCTCGAAAAGCTGCCGATGTTCAACGCGGACGGCTCGCTCAAGTAAAAGACCTTGTCCGGCAATTATGTGACAATTTTAGGGACGCGGGGATCGGTTCCCATGTGCGGCGAAGGCTTCGCCCGCTATGGGGGCGCGACCACCTGTGTCCTCGCGCACATGGGCGGACAGTTTATCGCGCTGGACGCGGGCACGGGCATCATGAGTCTGCCCCGTGAGGTGACGGCGCAAAAAGAGCTGCCGTTGCTGCTGACCCACGCTCATGCGGATCATCTGCTGGGCCTGCCGATGTGCTCCTACGTCATGGTCAGAGGCGCGCGGCTGGATATCTACGGCGCACCCCGCGACGGGTTGACTCCGCGCCAGCAGGTGGAGCGGCTGGTGTCCCCGCCGCTCTGGCCCATTACGCCGGACGATTTCCTGACGGAGCTTTGCTTCCGCGATATGCCGGACGCCATGCAGCTTGGCGAGGTGCGTGTGGACGCGATGGAGGGGAACCACTCCGGCGGTGTGTCTCTCCTGCGTTTGAAAGCGGACGGCAAATGCTTTGTCTTTGCCACGGACTGCACGTTCAGCGATGAGCTGCGCCCGGAGCTGGCGGCGTTTGCCCGCGGCTGCGATCTGCTGCTGGCGGACGGACAGTACAGCGACGAGGAATGGCCGACGCACAAGACCTTCGGGCACAGCACCTGGCGCATGGCGGCGGAGCTGGCGGAGACATGCGGCGCGAAGCAGCTGCGGATCGTCCACCATGACCCGACGCACACGGATGCGATGCTCGCGGCGTGGGACAAGGCGCTGCAAAAACAGGATCCGGCATACGCCTTTGCCCGGGAGGGCGAGACGATCGAACTGTAAACAGGACGGGAAACCGTCCTGTTTTTCGTTGTCGTTTTGCCTAAAAAAATGGCGAGAATTTTGGCTCGACAGGATGGCAAATCTGTAGTAATCTATTAAAAATACTAAAAAATATTTAGTGACACAAAAATTTGAATAGGAGGCGCTGTGATGGCAAAGGAAAGCTATACCGGGAAAATCAACCGCAAGCTGAACAAGAAACTGCACGTCGTGGAGGTCGCCGCCGGCCGCCGAAAGGCGGATCTGGTGCTGAAAAACGCCACCTATGTCAATGTGTTCTGCAATGAGTTGAGCCACGGGGACATCGCGGTGGCAAACGGCCTGATCGCCGGCATGGGCGAATACTCCGGCGAGGTGGAGGTGGACGTCGGCGGCAAGCTGGTGCTGCCGGGCTTTGTGGACGCGCATATCCATCTGGAAAGCTCCCTGGTCTCCCCGACGGAGTTCGCCAAGGCGGTGCTGCCGCACGGCACCACCACCGTCATCACCGACCCCCATGAGATCACCAACGTCATGGGCACCGACGGCATCGAGTACATTTTGCAGGCGACCGAGGGCCTGCCGGTGGACGTGCGCGTGATGCTGCCGAGCTGCGTGCCCGCCACGCCGCTGGACGAGTCCGGCGCGTCGCTGGACTACCGCGCCATCGACTCGTTTTACGACCACGGCCGCGTCAGCGGCCTTGCCGAGATGATGAACTTCGTCGGCGTGGTCGGCGGGGACGAGCAGGTGCTGGAGAAGATCGTCGCGGCGCAGGCGCACCACAAGAAGATCGACGGTCATGCGCCCGACCTCGGCGGCAATGACCTCAACGCCTACATCGCCGCGGGCGTGTACTCCGACCATGAGTGCAGCAACGTGGACGACGCCAAGGCAAAGCTGGAGCGCGGGCAGTACATCATGATCCGTGAGGGCACCGCCGCCCGCAACCTCGACGCGCTGCTGCCGCTGCTGACGCCGCAGTACTACACCTACTGCATGTTCTGCACCGACGACAAGCACCCCAACGACCTGCTGGAAAAGGGCCACATCGACTACATCGTGAAAAAGGCGATCCGCGCGGGCGTCGACCCCATCATCGCGGTCAAGTGCGCCTCCCATCACGCGGCGCGGTACTTCCTGCTCAACAACCGCGGCGCCATCGCGCCGGGCTTCCTCGCGGACTTCGTGGTCATCGACAACTTTGACGACTTCAACATCCTGGAGGTCTACAAGAAGGGCCGCCGTATGTTCGACGGCAAGGAGCTCGCGCCCATCGAGACGCCGGAGATCGAGCCGTCCCTCGTCAACCACGCCCACGAGACCTTCCACGTCGCGCACCTGACGCCGGAGGACTTTGCCGAGACCCGCCCCCGCGGCGTGCTGGGCATGGTGCCGGGCGAGATCGTGACGACCGACGCGGGCTATGCCACGGAGATCGACGTGAACAAGGATATCCTGAAGATCGCGGTCATCGAGCGCCACAAGAATACGCACCACATCGGCATCGGCTACATCAAGGGCTACGGCCTCAAATCCGGCGCGGTGGCGACCTCGATCTCTCATGACAGCCACAACATCATCGTTGTCGGCACCAATGAGGAGGACATCGCCGCGGCGGCGAACCGCGTGGTCGAGCTCAACGGCGGCATCGTCGTCTGGGACAAGGGCGCGGCGAAGGGCGAGGTGCCGCTGGAGATCGCGGGCATCATGAGCGAAGAGCCCCTCACGGTCGTCAACGATAAGCTGGAATCGGCGAAGAAAGCGGCCTACGCGCTGGGCGTCAGCCCTGGCGTCGATCCGTTCATGACGCTCTCGTTTATGGCGCTGCCGGTGATCCCGACGCTGCGGCTCACGACGCGCGGCGTGTTCGACGTGACGAACCAGAAATACGTGTAAAACAGCAAAAAAGAAGAGGCTCGTAATGAGCCTCTTCTTTTTTTGCCTTCATCGAATTCTGTGATCCCCGCGCCCCGCGCTGCGAAAGCCGATCTCGGTGCCGTCGGCGATGCGCACGAGGTTGCCCCGATGCTTCCAGATCATCGCCGCCGACGCGACGCAGAGGATCAGCGCCATGGCGACGTGATTTGTCGCCGCGCAGTAGGCGGGGAAGGCGAGCACCGTCGTCATCGTGCCCACTACGATGTAGTCCGTCACCAGCAGCAAAATGACGATCGCCGCGAGCAGGATCAGCGCGAATTTCCAGTTCAGCGCCAGCGTCATGCCGAGGTACGCCGCGAAGCCCTTGCCGCCGCGAAAGTGCGTATAGAACGGGAACATGTGCCCCAGCACGCAGGCAACGCCCGCCACCACGCCGCAGTACGCGGCGTTGGGGAACAAAACGCCCGCCAGCCACACCGCCAGCACTGCCTTGCCGATGTCGTGCGCGCCGACGAGCACGCCGGCCCTCCAGCCCGTCAGGATCAGTGCGTTGGACGCGCCGGGGTTGCCGGTGCCGCCGTCGGCCTGAAGATTGACGCCCTTGAGCTTGGCGAGGTAAAACGCCATATTGGACGAACCGATCAGGTAGCCGATGAGCGCGATGAGGGGATAGACGGAGAATTGGTTGATAGAATCCATCGTCATTTCACACCTCCGAAGCGCTCCCGATCTTTGAGGATCTGCTTGGCGTAGCGATCCTCCTCGGAAAATACGCAGCCGCAGTATTTCTGCATGTAGAGCCCCAGCTCCCGCGTCTTGGCCTGACCCTCCCGGAAGCCCGGGCGGAAATCGCGGTACAGGAACTCGACGCCGTACTGCCGCGCCATCTCCTCGCCCACCTGCCGCAGCAGCTCGTGATTCTGATATGGCGAGATCAACAGCGACGAGGTAAAGGCGTGAAAGCCGTTCTCCGCGGCGTACTTCGCCGCGGTCCCGAGGCGGATGGTATAGCAATGGGCGCAGCGGTGGTCGATGTCGGACGCGACGGCGCGGACGAAGTCCCGCAATCCGTAGTCGTCCAGCACGCGCACCTCCATGTCCACGGTCTCGCCGTAACCGATGAGCGTGTCGCGCCGCGCCTTGTATTCCTGATAGGGGTGGATGTTGGGATTGAACCACAGCGAGGTGGGCTCAATGCCCTCGCCGCGCAGCGTGTCGATGCAGTACACCGAGCACGGCGCGCAGCAGGAGTGCAGCAGAACGCTGTCCATGGGAATCACCTGCTTTGCCGGAGGATGGTTTCAGTATAGCATGGAGCGCGCGGGATGACAATGATAAAAATGACGAGCTTTTTTTCGTTGACGGAAACGGGCGGCTGGAGTATAATACATTGATTTAATATGAAATGATGGAGAGTGTGCGCATGTGGATCGCGGACGGATGGAAGGATTATGAGCTGCTGGACTGCGGCGGCGGCGAAAAGCTGGAGCGCTGGGGCCGGCAGATCTTGGTGCGCCCGGACCCGCAGGCGATCTGGGAGTCGAAGCGGGAGAATCCCGGCTGGAAGAAGGCGCAGGGACGCTACTTCCGCTCGTCCGAGGGCGGCGGCCACTGGGAAAAGGACAAGCTGCCCGAGCAGTGGCAGGTGAAGTACCGCGACCTGACGTTCAACGTCAAGCCCATGAACTTCAAGCACACCGGCTTGTTCCCCGAGCAGGCGGTCAACTGGGACTTCGCCCGCGAGAAGATCAAGGCGGCGGGGCGGCCCGTCAAGGTCTTGAACCTCTTTGCCTACACCGGTGGCGCGACGGTCGCCTGCGCCGCCGCGGGCGCGCAGGTCTGCCATGTGGACGCGGCGAAGGGCATGGTCTCCTGGGCGCGGGAAAACGCCAAGGCGAGCGGGCTGGAGAACGCGCCGATCCGCTGGATCATCGACGACTGCGGCAAGTTTGTCGAGCGGGAGATCCGCCGCGGCAAGACCTACGACGCCATCATCCTCGACCCGCCGTCCTACGGGCGCGGCCCCGGCGGCGAGGTCTGGAAGCTGGAGGACAACCTGTTCCCGTTTTTGAAGCTCTGCGCGCAGGTGCTCTCCGACAAGCCGCTGTTTGTGATCCTCAACTCCTATACCACGGGCCTCGCGCCGTCGGTACTCGGCTATATGCTGCATCTGCTGGTGGCGGACAAGTACGGCGGCAAGGTGACGTGGGACGAGCTGGGCCTGCCGGTGACGGATACCGGACTGTGCCTGCCCTGCGGCTCCACCGGTCGCTGGTGCAGCGAGTAAAAACGAAGCGGCGATTTTTAACAGAAATATACGGAAAGTAGTCGAATTATGTCAATCAATATCCGAACGGAAAATCTGTCTTTTTCCTATCCCGGCGACGAGGAGCGCGCGCCCACCATCGCGCTCGACGGCGTGACGCTGGAGATCGAGCGGGGCAGCTTCGTGGTGGTGCTGGGGCACAACGGTAGCGGCAAATCGACGCTTGCCAAGACCTTCAACGCTGTGCTGCTGCCCAGCGGCGGCACGGTGTATGTGGACGGCATGGACACGAAGAACGAAGACCTGCTGCTGGAGATTCGCCGCCGCATCGGCATGGTGTTCCAGAATCCGGACAACCAGATTGTCGCCAACGTCGTCGAGGAGGACGTGGCGTTTGCGCCCGAAAACCTCGGTGTGCCGACGGCGGAGATCCGGCAGCGCGTGGACGACGCGCTGGAGGCGGTGGGCATGACGGACTTCACGCTCCACGCGCCGCACCTGCTCTCCGGCGGGCAGAAACAACGCATCGCCATCGCGGGCGTGCTGGCGATGCTGCCGGAGTGCATCGTGCTCGACGAGGCGACGGCGATGCTCGACCCTATCGGGCGGCGCGAGGTGCTCAACGTCATCGAGGGATTGCACCGCGAAAAGGACGTGACGGTGGTGCTCATCACGCACCACATGAACGAGGCGGAGCACGCCGACCGCGTGATCGTGATGGATCATGGCAAGGTAGCGATGGACGGCACGCCGAAGCAGGTCTTTGCCCGCGCGGAGGAACTGAAAGAGCTGGGCTTGACCGTGCCGGACACGGTGGCGCTGCTGCGGGAGCTGCGGGCCAACGGGCTGGACGTGCCCGTGGACGCGCTCACGGTGGAGGAGTGCGCCGACGCTATTATGAAAGTTCTTGGATAACGAGGATAACCACCTTGGAAGAGATCATCAAAGTTGACAATCTGACCCATACCTATGGCATCGGAACGCCGTTTGAGCGCAGCGCTGTCAAGGACATGAGCCTGTCGGTCTACCGCGGCGAGCTGCTGGGGCTGATCGGCCATACCGGCAGCGGGAAGTCGACGCTGATCCAGCACCTCAACGGGCTTTTGAAGCCCACCGCGGGGCGCGTTTTGCTGGATGGGAAGGACATCTGGGCGGAGCCGAAGAAGATCCGCGACGTGCGTTTCCGCGTGGGGCTGGTGTTCCAGTATCCGGAGTACCAGTTGTTTGAGGAGACGGCGTACAAGGATATTGCCTTCGGGCCGACGAACATGGGACTCAAGGGCGACGAACTGGACAGCCGCATCCGCGCCGCCGCGCGTTTCGCGGGCTTGGGCGAGGACAAGCTGGACCAGTCGCCGTTCGCGCTTTCGGGCGGACAGAAGCGGCGCGTCGCCATCGCGGGCGTTATCGCCATGGAGCCGGAAGTGCTGGTGCTCGACGAGCCCAGCGCCGGCCTCGACCCGCGCGGCCGCGAGGAGTTATTGGAGCACATCCGCGCCTATCACCGCGAGCGCGGCAACACCGTGGTACTGGTGAGTCACAGCATGGAGGAGATCGCCCGCTACGCCGATCGGATCGCGGTGCTCGCCCACGGCAAGGTACTGATGAGCGGCACGCCCCGCGAGGTATTCGCCCGGGGCGGCGAGCTGGTCAAGGCGGGCCTCGACGTGCCGCAGACCACCCGCGTCGCCATGGAGCTGCGCAAGCGCGGCCTCGACATCGACCCCGCGGTGTACACGGTGGAGGAGCTGCGCGACGCGCTGCTTGCCCTGAAGAAGGGGGGCGCGCGCTGATGCTCAAGGACATTACGCTGGGTCAATACTTCCCCGGCACCACACTGGCGCACCGCCTCGATCCCCGCACGAAGCTGATCGCGGTGGTCTGCTATATCGTCGGCATCTTCAACTGCCACTCGGCGTGGGCGTACGGATTGATGGTGCTGACGCTGATCGTCTCGGCGCGCATCGCCAAGGTCGGCGCCAAGGCGCTGCTGCGGGGTCTCAAGCCCGTGCTGTTCATCATCGCGTTCACCGCGGTGCTGAACCTGTTCTACACCCCCGGCGAGGTGATCTGGACGTGGTGGGTGTTGAAGATCACCCGCGAGGGCATCCGCACCGCGATCGCCATGATGGCGCGCATCACCCTGCTCATCACGGGTACGTTCCTGCTGACGTACACCACCAGCCCCATCCAGTTGACCGATGGGCTGGAGAGCCTTTTAAACCCGCTCAAAAAGCTGCGCGTGCCGGTGCATGAGCTGGCGATGATGATGTCCATTGCGCTGCGCTTTATCCCGACGCTCATCGAGGAGACGGACAAGATCATGTCGGCACAGAAGGCGCGCGGCGCGGACTTCGAGTCCGGCGGCCTTGTGCAGCGCGCGAAGGCGCTGATCCCGCTGCTGGTGCCGCTGTTCGTCAGCGCCTTCCGCCGCGCGGACGAGCTGGCGACGGCGATGGAGTGCCGCTGTTACCACGGCGGCGAGGGCCGCACCAAGCTGCATGTGCTGCACTACGCGGCGCGGGACTACGCCGTGCTGGCGCTGTATCTGGCGCTGGCGATCGGCATCATTGTGTTGGATTGATATGAGAAACATCGCATTAAAACTGATGTACAACGGCACCGCCTACCACGGCTGGCAGGTGCAGAAAAACGCCGTCAGCGTCGCGGAGACGCTGCAAAAGGCGCTGACGATGGTCTGCGGGAACGCGGCGCGGCTCACCGGCTGCGGGCGCACCGACGCGGGCGTTCACGCCGAGCACTACATCGCGAACTTTCACACCGATTCCCGCATCCCCATCGACCGCCTGCCCTTCGCCGTCAACACCCACACACCGGAGGACATCGTGGTCAAAGAGGCGTTCGACGTGCCCGACGACTTCAACGCCATCGGCTCGTGCATCAAAAAGGAATACACCTACCGCATCTACAACTCACGGATCAAGAATCCGTTTTATGTTAACAGAGCATATTTCTATCCCAAGCATCTCGACGAAGCGGTGATGGACCGCGCGGCGCGGGCGTTTGAAGGAACGCACGACTTCCGCGCGGTGCGCAGTGTCGGCACAGAGACCCGGACGACGGTGCGGACGATCTACTATTGTTATGTAACCCGCGCGGGGGAGCTGCTGGAGCTTAAGGTCTGCGCGAACGGCTTTTTGTATAATATGGTACGGGCCATCACCGGCACCGTGCTCTACGCGGCGGAGGGCAAGCTCACGGCGGAGGACATCCCCGTGATCCTCGACTCCGGCAACCGTACGCTGGCGGGGCCGACGGTGCCGCCGGGAGGACTGTACTTAACGAAACTCTGGTATGAGGATGAACGGCTCAATGGCTGATAAAAACGAAGAAATCGAAAAGGAAATACGCGAGCACATCCGCCGCGCCAAGGCGCCGCCGCGGCGCGGGGGCGGCGCAAAGCGGGTGCTGATCCTTGTGCTGGTGCTCGCCGCGGTGCTGGCGGTGGTGTGGGCCGCGTCCTACCGGGACGTGGTCGGCATGGACGGCATGCGGCGGCTGTTTACTTACAACAAGGCGTCAGTCGACACGGACGGCCGGGTGGAGATGTTCCGCTACGACAGCGATCGTACCGCGACCTACGACATGCTGGGGGACAGCCTGATCGTTGCCTCCACCACGCGCTTACAGCAGCTGGGCAAGGACGGCGCGGAGCTCTGGTCCGAGGCGGTGAGCTTTACGAATCCCGCTATCGTTGTCGGTGCGCAGACTGCGGCGGTCTACGACGTGGGCGGCACGGAGCTCTATCTGCTCGGCGCCCACGGGCTGCTGCGCAGCATGGGCGAGCAGGCGGAGAACGGCATTTTGTCCGTGACCATCAACGACTCGGACTATCTGGCGCTGACGACGCTCAAAAGCGGCTACCGCTCCGCGGTGACGGTGTACACCTCCGGCGGCGAGCCGGTGTTCACCTTCAACTCCTCGGAGCGCTACGTTTCCGACGCCTGCGTGCTCAACGACAACCGTCATCTTGCCGCGGTGACCATGGGCGAGGCGGACGGCGTGTTCGCGAGCTGGCTGAGCTTTTACGCCTTCGACAGCGAAAAGGAACTCAGTGAGACGACGCTTGGCGGCTCGATGGTGCTGTCCCTGAACGATTTCGGCGGAAAGCTGGCGGCGCTGGAGGACGACCGATTGACGGTCTTCGCCGCGGACGGGTCGCTCTCCGGCAGCTGCCGCTATGAGTATCCGTACCTGCGCGGCCATGCGGTGAGCGACGCAGATTTCGCCGCGCTTGCGCTCTCGCGCTACCGCTCCGGCAGCGCCATGCGCATCGTGACGGTGGACACGGACGGGCAGATCATGGGCTGGGCGGACGAACGGCGCGAGATCCTGGACGTTTCGGCGGCTGGAAACTATGTAGCGGTCCTGTGCAGCGACAGCCTGACGCTCTATACCAGCGACATGACGGAGTACGCGAAGCTCGAAGGAACGGACTTTGCGAAGCAGGTTATCATGCGGCAGGACGGCACGGCGATGCTCATCGGCGCGTCGCGCGCATGGTTGTTTATTCCGTGATTGCATCACGAAATAAACAACCGATGATCGCCATTTCGCTCGCCGCTTTGCGGCAACCGCGAAATATGGCTGTCCACGACCGCGCTGCGTTCGTGCCGTTTATTCCATAGACAAATATGAACGTTCCGTAAATATCCTTTGTATACAATCATTTTTACTTGAAAAAGGAGACAGAAACATGGATAATGCAATTATTGTAGACAGTGTTCTTGCCGCAGTATTGCTCATCGGCGCGCTCGTCGGCGCGAAACGCGGGCTTTTCAAGAGCCTGATGGGCTTGGTCGTCGTGGCGGCGGCGATGGTCGGCGCGGTGCTGCTGGCAAACCATCTGACCGAGCCGGTGACGAATTTCGTCGCGCCCAAGGTCGAAAACGCCATTGTGAGCAAGTTTTCCCGCGAACTGGACGCGGCGGAGGCTGACAAGGCCAGAACGGCGGCGGAGAACCGCGCCGCGCTGGAAAAGCTGCTGGAGGACAACCATCTGCCGGCGAATCTGATGAGCGGCCTGCTGGGCAGCCTGTCCGGCACGGCCGGAAAGATGACAGACGCGGCGAAGAAGCAGGCAACGGATTCGTTCCGCAGCGCGATCTCCGCTACGGTGCGCGCGACGGTGTCCGGCGCGGTACACGCGGTGCTGACGCTGGTGCTGTATGTCGTGCTGCTGGTGGTGCTGCGGCTGGCGGTCAATCTCGTCAATCACGTGTTTGACCTGCCGGTACTCGGCACGATCAACGGCCTGGGCGGCGCGGCGCTCGGCTTGCTGGAAGCGACGGCGCTGCTCTATGTGGTGGTGTATGTCGGCTACCATTTCGGCGTGAAGGTCTTCACCGAGCACGCACAGGACACCCATCTGCTCGCTTTCTTCCTCAACCATTCGCCGGTTGAGCTGATCTCATCTTTTACCCAAAAGGGGTAACCCAACGGAGGAATAACCAATATGCAGCCACAACTTTGTTCCAGATGCAAGAAAAACGTCGCGGTCGTGTTCCTGACCCGCATGGAGGACGGCAAAAACATCAACGAGGGCCTTTGCCTCAGCTGCGCCAAGAAGGCGGGGCTGCCGCAGGTCGATGAGGTGATGCGCCGCATGGGCCTTACCGACGAGGATCTGGACGCCATTTCCAATGAGATGCTCGGCGCCTTTGGCGGCGCGGAGAGCCTGGAGAACATCGACGACGAAAATCTTGACGAGGAAGAGGGCAAGACCGCCACCTTCCCGTTCCTGAACCGCCTGTTCGGCGGCTCGTCCGCCGCGTCCGAGAGCCAGAGCGGCGACGGAGAGACGCAGCAGCGCCCGAGCCGCGGGGAAAAGAAGGGCGAGAAGAAGCATAAGTTTCTCGACAGCTATTGCATCAATCTCTCCGCCCGCGCCCGCAAGGGCGAGCTGGACGCGGTCATCGGCCGCGCGGAGGAGATCGAGCGCGTCGTGCAGATTTTGAACCGCCGCCAGAAGAACAACCCTTGCCTGATCGGCGAGCCGGGCGTCGGCAAGACCGCCATCGCCGAGGGTCTTGCCCAGCGCATTGCCGCGGGTGAGGTGCCGTTCAAGCTGCGCAGCAAGGAAGTGTATTTGCTCGACCTTACGGCGCTCGTTGCGGGCACGCAGTTCCGCGGCCAGTTTGAAAGCCGCATGAAGGGCCTCATCGAGGAGATCCGCAAGACCGGCAACGTGATCCTCGTCATCGACGAGGTGCACAACATCGTCGGCGCGGGCGACGCCGAGGGCAGCATGAACGCGGCGAATATATTAAAGCCCGCGCTCTCCCGCGGCGAGATCCAGGTCATCGGCGCGACGACCTTCACCGAGTATCGCAAGCACATCGAAAAGGACACGGCGCTCGAACGCCGCTTCCAGCCCGTCACGGTCAACGAACCCAACGAGGAGGATACCATCAAGATCCTCAAGGGCATCGCGCATTACTATGAGACCTTCCACGGCGTGACCATTCCCGAGGGCATCCTCCGTCAGGCGGTGCTGCTCTCCGAGCGCTACATCACCGACCGTTTCCTGCCGGACAAGGCCATCGACCTCATCGACGAGGCCTGCTCCGACCTGAACCTCCACGACAAGAACATCAACCGCCGCATGGAGCTGCGCCGTGAGATCGACGACCTCGAAAAGGAGCGCGAGCTGCTCGAGAGCGACACCGAGAACACCGACTTCGCGCGTCTCGCGGAAATCCGCAGCCATGTCATCCAGCTCAACGCCGAGTTCGACGGCTTGTGTAAAGACGGCGACCCGACGCTGACCATGGACAACCTCGCCCGTGTCATTGAGCTGTGGACGAAGATCCCCGCGAGCCGTATCCGGGAGGACGAGTTCAAGCGTCTATCCGAGCTTGACAAGCGCCTGCGCGAGCACGTCGTCGGGCAGGACGAGGCGATCGAGGCGGTCTCCGCCGCGATTCGCCGCAACCGCGTGGGCATCTCGCCCAAGCACAAGCCCGTCAGCTTCATCTTTGTCGGCCCCACCGGCGTCGGCAAGACCGAACTGGTCAAGCAGCTGGCGCAGGACCTGTTCAACTCTCCCGATTCGCTGATCCGGCTCGATATGTCCGAGTTCATGGAGAAGCACTCCGTATCCCGCATCGTCGGCTCGCCTCCGGGCTACGTCGGCTACGATGAGGCGGGGCAGCTCACCGAAAAGATCCGCCGCAAGCCCTATGCTGTCATTCTGTTTGACGAGATCGAGAAGGCGCACCCGGACGTGCTGAATATCCTGCTGCAAATCCTCGACGATGGCGAGATCACCGACGCCCACGGCCGCAAGGTGAACTTCGAGAACACGGTCATCGTGATGACCTCCAACGCGGGCAGTGACCGCAAGGGCGGTTCCCTCGGCTTCGGCATGACCATGAACGAGCAGAACAAGGAGCGCGCCATGAAGGCGCTCAATGAGTTCCTGCGCCCCGAGTTCATCAACCGCATCGACGAGATCATCTGCTTCAACCGCCTCGACGAGGCAAACTTCACCGACATCGCCCGCATCATGCTCGAGGAGCTGCGCGCGAGCCTCGAGGACAAGAGCCTGCACTTCAGCTACGACGACGCGGTGGTGGATTACCTCGTCAAGAAGTCCTTCTCCCAGACCTACGGCGCGCGCAACCTGCGCCGCACGATCCAAAAGGAATTGGAGGATGTGATGGCGGCGAAGATCATCGACTCCTACGAGAACCCCGTCACGCAGCTCAAGGCTGTGATGGAGGACGACAAGCTCACGCTGCTGGCAATGTGAGGAGGCGGATACCATGGAGCTGTTCCGCAAAAACATGGAAAAGCGCTGCGCCTACTGTGTCCATGGCGTGACGATCAGCGATACGGAGGTGGCCTGCGAGCGCAAGGGCATCGTGGGCGCCGGCGGGCACTGCTTTCGCTTTGCCTACGATCCGCTGCGCCGCGTGCCTCCCCGCCCGGAGCCGCTGAAAAGCGACAAGTACAGCGCGGAGGATTTCAAGCTATGAACATCAACAAGGTCTATGCGCTGTATTTCAGCCCTGCCGGCACTACGCGCAAGCTGGTGACTACATTGGCGGACGCCCTCGCGCAGAGCTTTGAGGTACCGTTGGAAACAGTTGACATAACACTGCCTGCGACACGAGAGGAGGACTATGCCTTCACCGAGGGCGATCTGGTGGTCTGCGGCAGCCCCACGTATGCGGGCAAGCTGCCGAACAAGCTGCTGCCCTACTGGAAAGAGAGCGTCCGCGGCAACGGCGCGCTCGCGGTGGCGCTGGTGACGTTCGGCAACCGCGCGTTTGACAATTCTCTTGCCGAGCTGTGCGCCTGCCTCGCCGCCGATGGGTTCCATACCGTCGGCGCGGGCGCGTTTGCGTGCCGACATGTCTTTTCCGACACGCTGGCGGCGGGTCGCCCCGACAAGGACGACTTCGCGGAGCTTGCCAAGCTCGGCGCGGCGGTGGCGGCGCGCATCGCCAAGGCGAATGACATTCCCGCGCCGCCGGAGGTGCCGGGAGACGCGGACGCGCCCTACTATGTGCCCAAGGGCGTCGACGGTGAGCCGAAGAACTTTCTCAAGGCGAAGCCCAAGACCTCGGAGGACTGTATCCAATGCGGCGTCTGCGTGGCGGTGTGCCCGCTGGGCTCCATCGACCCGCAGGACGTGAGCAGCGTGCCGGGCGTGTGTATCAAATGCCATGCCTGTGTGCGCGAGTGTCCCATGGGCGCAAAGTACTTCGACGACGAGGCGTTTTTCTCTCACAAGGCGATGCTGGAGCAGAATTTCCAGCGTCGGGCGGAGACAAAATGGTTTACATAACCAAGAACTTGATCGTTGCAGGCGCTGTCTTGCATGGACGGCGCCTGTTCTGCGCACGATAAGCATATTAAAAGACTAGGTTTTCGGAGAACGGAAATGGAACAGTACAACGTTACTGGCATGAGCTGTGCCGCCTGTCAGGCACGGGTGGAAAAGGCCGTGTCCGCGGTGCCGGGGGTGACGAGCTGCGCGGTGAGCCTGCTCACGAACTCCATGGGCGTCGAGGGGACCGCGTCGCCCGACGCCATCGTCCGGGCGGTGGAGAACGCGGGCTACGGCGCGTCGCCCAAGGGTGCGGTGGCAAAAAGCGCCGCGTCCGCGGACGAGGACGCGCTGGCTGACCGCGAGACGCCGGTGCTGAAGCGCCGCCTGATCGCTTCGCTGTGCCTGCTGCTGCCGCTGATGTACGTCTCCATGGGGCATCACATGTGGGGCTGGCCGCTGCCCATGTTTTTCCACAATAACCATGTGGCGCAGGGCCTGGTGCAGATGATCCTCGCGGCGGCGGTCATGCTCATCAACAAGAAATTCTTTGTCAGCGGCTTTCATAGCGTCATCCACGGCGCGCCGAACATGGATACCCTCGTTGCCATGGGCAGCGGCGTGTCCTTCGTGTGGAGCGTGTGGGAGCTGTTCGCCATGACCCGCGCGGTGGTGGACGGCGATATTGCCTCCGTGATGCGCTGTCACGCGAGCTTCTACTTTGAATCCGCCGCCATGATCGTGACGCTTATCACCGTCGGCAAGATGCTGGAAGCGCGCTCCAAGGGCAGGACCACCGACGCGCTCAAGAGCCTGATGCGGCTCTCACCCAAGACCGCCGTGCTGCTGCGCGACGGCGCAGAGACCGAGGTGCCCATCGAGCAGGTGCAGATCGGGGACCTGTTTGCGGTCAGACCCGGCGAGAGCATCCCTGTGGACGGCGTGGTGATCGAGGGGGAGAGCGCCGTCAACGAGGCGGCGCTCACCGGCGAGAGCATCCCCGTGGACAAGGCGGCGGGCGATACGGTCTCCGCCGCGACCATCAACCAGTCGGGGTATCTCAAATGCAGAGCGTCCCGCGTGGGCGAGGACACGACCCTGTCCCAGATCATCAAAATGGTCAGCGACGCCGCGGCGACCAAGGCGCCGATTGCGAAGATCGCCGACCGCGTGTCCGGCGTGTTTGTGCCGGTGGTCATCGGCATCGCCGCTGTGGTTTTCGTGATCTGGCTCCTTGCGGGGCAGACCGTGGGCTACGCGCTCGCGCGCGCGATCTCGGTGCTGGTGATCTCGTGTCCCTGTGCGCTGGGATTGGCGACGCCGGTCGCCATCATGGTCGGCAACGGCATGGGCGCGAAAAACGGCGTGCTGTTCAAGACCTCCGCGTCCTTGGAGGAGACCGGCCGCGTGGACATCGTGGCGCTGGACAAGACCGGCACCATCACCCGCGGCGAACCGACCGTGACGAAGCTCGTCCCCGCCGACGGCGTCAGCGAAGCGGAGCTGCTGACGCTCGCCGTGTCGCTCGAAGCGAAGAGCGAGCATCCGCTGGCGAAGGCGGTGCTGCGCGAGGCGGAGAGCAAGGGCATACAGCCCGCGGAGGTTTCGGACTTTGCGGCGCTGCCCGGCAACGGTCTGACGGCGACAATGGACGGGCACAAGGTTTTGGGCGGCAGCTTGCGCTATATCGCGGAGCAGACCGCGCTGCCGGACGCGGTGCGCGCGCAGGCGGAAACGCTGGCAGAGCAGGGCAATACGCCGCTGCTGTTCACCCGCGACGGCGCCTTGCTGGGCGTGATCGCCGTGGCAGACGTCATCAAGGACGACAGCCCACAGGCAATCCGAGAATTACAGAATATGGGGATTCGTGTTGTTATGTTGACCGGAGACAACGAGCGCACCGCCCGCGCCATCGGCGCGCAGGCGGGGGTGGACGAGGTCATTTCCGGCGTGCTGCCCGACGGCAAGGAGACGGTCATCCGCGACTTGCAGCGTCAGGGTAAGGTCGCCATGGTCGGCGACGGCATCAACGACGCGCCGGCGCTCAAGCGCGCGGACATCGGCATCGCCATCGGCGCGGGCACGGACGTCGCCATCGACACGGCGGATGTGGTGCTGATGAAAAGCCGCCTCTCCGACGTTCCGGCGGCGGTGCGCCTTTCCCGCGCGACGCTGCGGAACATCCACGAAAACCTGTTCTGGGCGTTTTTCTACAATGCCATCTGCATTCCGCTGGCGGCGGGCGCGTTCGTGCACCTTGGCCTGACGCTCAACCCGATGGTCGGCGCGGCGGCGATGAGCCTTTCGAGCTTCTGCGTCGTGACCAACGCGCTGCGGCTCAATTTCTTCGACATGCACAGCGCGAGGCATGATAAACCCTGCAAATCACATACACTACAGGCGGAGCCTGCAATCAAAAAGGAGGAACCTATCATGGAAAACAAGATCACACTGGACGTGGAGGGCATGATGTGCCAGCACTGCGAGGCCCGCGTCAAGAAAGCGCTGGAGGCCGTCGAGGGTGTGGTTTCCGCCACCGCCAGCCACGAGAGCAACACCGCCGTCGTCGAGACCAACGGCAAGGTGGACGCCGAAGCATTGAAAGCGGCGGTCGAGGCGCAGGATTATAAGGTTCTTTCTGTGCATTAAGCACAGAAAGCGCTTTGTGATAAGCAGGAGGCTATTTTATGAAGGTATTGATGATCAACGCCAGCCCGCGGCCCAACGGCAACACCACCATCGCGCTGCGCGAGATGGAGAAGGTGTTTGTGGAGGAGGGCATCGAGGTCGAGACCATGCGCATCGGCAGCCAGGCGATCCGCGGCTGCATCGCGTGTAATTCCTGCGCGAACACGGGCAAGTGCGTCTTTGACGACGCGGTGAATGAGGCCGCGCCAAAGTTTGAAGCGGCGGACGGTCTGGTGGTCGCCTCGCCGGTGTACTTCGCCTCGCCCAGCGGCACGCTGGAGACGTTTCTGGACCGACTCTTTTATTCGACACACTTCGACAAGACCATGAAGGTCGGCGCGGCAGTGGCGGTGGCGCGCCGCGGAGGCACCAGCGCCACGATGGACGCGCTGAACAAGTACTTCACCATCTCCAATATGCCTGTCGCGTCCAGCCAGTACTGGAACAGCGTCCACGGCCGCGCCCCCGGCGACGCCGAGCAGGATGCCGAGGGTCTCCAGACCATGCGCGTGCTGGCACGGAACATGGCGTTCTTGATCAAGTCCATCGCGCTAGGCAAGGAGAAGTACGGTATGCCCAAAACGGAAGAGCATATCTTTACACATTTTGTACGGTGACCGATCAGTTGACATAAAAAGAGACCTGCGTGGCAGGTCTCTTTTTTGCTATGGCTGAAAGATCACGTTGAAATGGTCGCTGACGATCGTTTGCTCCTGCGGGAAATTGAGCTGGAACCATAGATGCCCCATCAGACTTTTCCGGTGGAGCGGCGCGGCGGAGAGCAGCAGAGCGTTTCCGTTGCCGTCGCGACATAGCTTGGTTGCAAGCAGCTCGGTTTCATCCAAGGTCTCCGTACCGCTCGGCGTAAAGAACATCTGCGCCGATTCCGGCGGCAGATCGCTGCTCCACTGGATCAGAATACTTTCCATGTTATCTGTGACGTACCAGCCGGCTTCCGGCGTGATCACCTCCTGATTGGCGTCGTAAAAGCGGACACTTTGGAGCATCGGCGCAGTCGGCGCCGCAATCGATGCTGCGGGGGATTGCCGTGTCCAAAGCCAGATCGCGCAGAGCAGAAGAAACGCAGCGGCGATCCAGCCCGCGAAAGCAAAGAAGCGGCTCTTTTCCGCCGGTTCCGGTTGGTTCAGCTCAATGGACAGAAGTTTACATAATTCATCGCGGTTTGTACCGCGCGGTGCGGCTCGGCCGCTTTCCCATTTGGACACCGCCTGACGGCTGACGCCGATGCGCTCCGCCAGTTCCTCCTGCGAGAGGTGCAGTTCCTCTCGCCGCTGTTTGATCTGTTCCCCAGTTGTCATACCACATACCCCTTTCGGCTGTTATTTCGAGCCCGATGGGGGTATTGTACCCGCAACTTTCGCCACTTTCCACCAAGTTTGACGCAACTTTGCGGTTGCGCGGCGCAAAGAGCGATCATGTGACCACGTCGATCTGCTTGATCCCGTAGTACCGAAACGCACAGATCGCCGCCTCGTCGATCTGCTCCCCGCAGACGAGAATCGGCACAGCGGGCGGACAACTGACGCCGGGTGAGGCAAGGATTCGCCCGAGCGATTGCTCGACGGACAGCGCCTCCGATGGCGCAAGCATCGTCTCACGGGGGGAGAGAACACGCTTTGGGCGCCCGATGGTCGGCGGCTGGGATGAGATAGGCTCACGCCGCGGAATGGAACACAAGGCGGTGAGCAACCGATCATAAGCGTCGGTTGGTATCTGTGTAGTAAACATAAAAATGATGTAATCCGGATCGGCAAATTCGCAGTAGATGGCTTGCCGCTCCAGAAGCGCCGCGATTTCCAAACCGGTATAGCCATGCGATTTCGGACAAAGCGTGAGCTTCAGCGGCTCATCGCCCGCAAGCGTCCAGCCGTCGGCAGTAAGTGCGGCGCGCAGGGTGTCCACCTGCTTTGAAGTGGACATAATTAAATTAACATAATTATTATCAAGCGCCATATTTGCCGTGTCCAGCGATTGCAGGATCAGATACGACGGGCTGGTGCTGGCAAAGAGCGCCATGGCACGGTTGGCAGCGTCGCAGAGCATGGGCGGCGCAGATTTGGCGAGGTGCAGATACGCCCCGCCGGTCAGCACACCCAGCGTCTTGTGCGCGCTGTCACAGCAGAGATCGGCGCCCAAGTCCAGCGGGTGCTGTTGAGTTGACATAAAATGAAGATAGGCGCCATGAGCATTGTCCACCAGCAGCAGCACATTGTGGCGGTGGCATACGTCCGCCAGAGCCGCAATATCAGCGCGGTTTCCCAGATAGTCGGGTGAGGTTATGTAAACTGCAACAGGCTGCTCCGGCATCGCGGATAATCTGCGTTCCAACGCATCGGGGGCAACGGCGCAGGCGAGGAGGCTCGCGGCGTCGGAAAACAGCCACTCCACCTCGACATCCAATAGCGCGACGGCGGAAAGAAACGTTTTGTGCGCGTTTCGCCCTGCCAGGATAAACGGCTTGCGTCCCCGCGCCTTCGCCCAAAGCTGCGCGAGATAGAGCATGGCGCGGATGCAAAGGGAAGACCCTTCCGTGGAGTAGAGCGTTTTGGCGCTGCCGAAGAGCGCGGCGGCGTTCGCCTCGCTCTCGGCGATGATGCCCTCCGGCGCGTACAGCACGTCCGCGCCGGGAATCTCGGTGATGTCCAGTGCCTCGACGCCCAGCGGCCCGACGCCTTTGTGCCCCGGCATGTGGAGACGCAGCGGCTGCTTCGCGGCGTAGTTGCGGACGAAGTCGCAGATCGGCGTATTCATTATGTCAACCTAATTGGCGGGCAATCGCCATCATGATCGCGCACTCCATGCGCTTTTTGAAGAGCTCGCAGCCGGTCTCGTACACGCCGGTGACACTGCCGGTGGCGTGGAACGCGTTGGCGGCGCAGCCGCCGGAGCAGTAGAGCCGCGCCCAGCAGTCGCGGCACTCCGGCTTGGCGTAGACGTTGCAGGCGGCGAACTGCTCCTGCGCGTCGGTATTGGTGACGCCGTGCCAGATGTCGCCCAGCTTGAACGCGTCCTCGCCGACGAACTGGTGGCAGGGGTAGAGGTCGCCCCAGGGGGTGACCGCCATGTACTCGGTGCCGGAGCCGCAGCCGGAGATGCGCTTGTAGATGCACGGGCCGCCGGTGAGGTCGATCATGTAGTGGTAGAACGTAAAGGGCTTTCCCTCGCGCTCACGCGCCAGCATCAGCTTGGCAAGCTCCTCATACTGCTCCATGACCACGGGGATATCCTCGGCGGTCAGCGCGTTGGGATCGTCGGGCGCGGCGACGACAGGCTCCATGCTTAATTCGCTGAAGCCGAGGTCGAGCATGGTCTGAATGTCCTTCAAAAAGTCGGGGTTGTTGTGAGTAAAGGTGCCGCGCATGTAGTAATTCTTGCCGCCGCGGGCCTTGACCAGCTTCTGGAACTTCGGCACGATGCGCTCCCAGCTGCCGTTGCCCGCGTAGTCCACGCGCCACTTATCGTGGATCTCCTTGCGACCGTCGAGGCTCAACACCACGTTGTGCATCTCGCGGTTGCAGAAGTCGATCACGTCGTCGTCGATGAGCAGGCCGTTGGTGGTCAGCGTAAAGCGGAAGTGCTTGTTCACTTCCTTCTCCCGCTCGCGAGCATAGCACACCAAATCCTTGACGACCTCCCAGTTCATCAGCGGCTCGCCGCCGAAGAAGTCGACCTCGAGATTGCGGCGTGTGCCGGAGTGTTCGATGAGAAAGTCCAGCGCGCGCTTGCCCACGTCGAGGGACATGACCGCGCGCTCGCCGTGGTACTTACCCTGGCTCGCGAAGCAGTAGGCGCAGTTTAGGTTGCAGGTGTGGGCAACGTGCAGGCACAGCGCCTTGACCACACCCGCGCTCTTTTCCTTGAGCTTGCCTGCCATAGGTGCAAAGGTATCCGGCGCAAACAGCTTGCCCGCGTCACGGAGTGCGGTGAGCTGATCGTAGACCTCGTCCAGCTCCGCTTCAGGCGTGTCAGGATATTTTTCGCGCATGGCTGCAAGAACCGCGGCGCGGTCGTTGTCCTCGTACAGACCGATCATGTCGTAGGTCAGTTCGTCCACCGCGTGGATGGAGCCGGAGCAGACGTCGAGCACGATGTTGAAATTGTTGAGTTTGTATTGATGGATCATAGATTGCTCCTTAACAACAAAAAAGCCGCCGAACGGCGGCAATTTTGCGTTGTTCTTTTAGCGATTCTCGTTCTCGCACTGCTGGTTCGCGATGCCGCAGCTGGTCTTGCAGGCGCTCTGGCAAGAGGTCTGGCACTCGCCGCAGCCACCGTTCTTGGCGCTCGCGCACAGGTCGCGGGTCTCAAGGGTCACGATGTGCTTCATTTCCATGATGGTATCCTCCAAAACATTGTTGGATACTTTATACCATGAAACAGGGCATAAGTCAAGCCTTGCGACGCTTTTTTGTCATGGACGCGCCAAAATGCATAACCTGTGAATGTGATATTTCTGCTTTGGAGGCTTTTCTATGGAACAATTTGCTCATGTTTTCCTCGGCGCCAACAGCGGTACGGGGTTCTACTCGCTCTACGACCAGCTCTTGAACGCGCGGCTCGACGATCTGCTCATCATCAAGGGCGGCCCGGGCTGCGGCAAATCCAGCTTTATGCGCGCCGTGGCGAAGGAGCTGGCGGACGCCGGAGAAGAAATAATTTATGTCAACTGCTCGGGCGATCCGGAATCCTTGGACGGCGTGCTGATCCCGTCCATTAAAACAGGGTTGGTAGACGGGACCTCTCCGCACGTTTTGGAGCCGACATACACCGTTGCAGCAGAACGTTATGTCGACTTAACGCACTTTTATGACGTGGCGGCGACCAAGGCGCGGCGCGGGGAGATCATCGCCCACTCGGACGCGTACCGCGCGGCGTATGCCGAGGCGTATCGCATGTTGCGCGCGGTGGACGCGGTCGCGGAGGAGCGCCGCGCCGTGGTCCACGCGGCAATGGATTTTGACCGGCTCTCGCGCCGCGTGGGCGGTTTGCTGCGCCGCGAGCTGCGGGGCAAGGGCGCGGACTGCGGGCGCATCGACCGCGCGTTCCTCGGCGGCATGACGCATAAGGGCGAGCTGTGCCGCTATGATACAGTAGAGGCGCTTTGCTCGAACATCTGCGTGCTGGACGATAGCTATGGGCTTGCCTCCGCGGCGCTGGAACGTGCCGCGGAGTCTGCGGCGGCAATGGGGTATGACGTGCTCCTGTGCCCCGATCCCGACCGCCCGCGGGAGACGATGCATGTGCTGATCCCGACGGCAGGGCTGGCGCTCGTCACTTCGACGGTACGGCTGCCCTATGAGGGCGAGGCATATCGCCGCATCCGCGTGGACGCCATGGCGGCAGAGCAGCTGACTCGACCGGAAAAGGCAAAGCTGCGCTTTGCCGGGCGCATCGAGCGCTCGCTGCGTGATGAGGCGACCGCCGCGCTGCGCCGCGCCAAGGAGGAGCATGACGCGCTGGAGGCGGCCTACAATCCCTGTGTCGATTTCGACGGCGTCTACTCGCTCGCGGCGGAGGAGGCGCGGCGGCTGCTCTCCTACCGCAAATAATTCCGCAAAAGCCCTTAATCCTTCTCTCTTTCCTGCCGATATTATAAATGCAATGAAGGACAATTGCGCGGCGATCGCCGCACGGAAAGGAAGGAGACAGCAATGGAAATGGACGTCAGCAACCTGAAGGTTGCACAGCCCAAGACTTATACCGCGGCGAATGCCGCGACCACGAAGGAGGAGACCGCGGAGACGGCAGGCGTCGTTTCAACAGACGCGGATGCTGCCACCTTCGAGGCGGACGGCGGGCACAGCTATACGAGCGCGACGCGCACCGGGTATACGATCGACACCGAAACGGTGGAGAAACTCAAGAGCGAGCTTCAGGAGCGCATGGCAAATCTGGTCCAGCAAATGCTAGGCAAGCAGGTCACGCAGAGCAATATCCTCGAAGCGATCCAGGAGGGTAAGTTCTCCGAAGAGGACATCGAACAGGCGAAGAAGGATACGGCGGAGGACGGATATTGGGGCGTGGAGCAGACCAGCGACCGCATGGTGAAGTTCGCGTTGGCGCTGACCGGCGGCGATCCTGATAAGCTGGATTCGATGATCGAGGCGTTTGAAAAGGGCTATTCCGAGGCGGAGAAGCAGTGGGGCGGCGAGCTGCCCGAGCTCACGCAGCGTACCCGCGAGGCAACGCTCAAGAAGTTCCAGGATCTCAAGGATAAGAATGAGCAGAACGCCAGTGCGAACGCACAGGCTTCTGCACAGGGAGTGCTGGAAAACGCGGTTCAGAAAGCTGCCGAGGAGGCTTGAAACAAAAAAAGAAACCGGCGGAGGACGAAAAAAGCCCTCTGCCGGTTTTCTGTTGTGCCTTAATTGAGGAAGTCCTTCAATTTTTTGGAGCGGGAAGGATGGCGCAGCTTGCGCAGGGCCTTGGCCTCGATCTGGCGAATGCGCTCGCGGGTGACGTTGAACTCCTTGCCGACCTCCTCCAGAGTGCGGGGACGGCCGTCGTCAATGCCGAAGCGCAGCTTGAGCACCTTTTCCTCACGCGGAGTCAGGGTGGACAGCACGTCCACCAGCTGCTCCTGCAAGAGTGTGAAGCTGGCGGCCTCGCTGGGCTCGCTGGCGCCCTCGTCGGGGATGAAGTCACCGAGATGGCTGTCCTCCTCCTCGCCGATCGGCGTTTCGAGGGAGACCGGCTCCTGCGCGATCTTCAGGATCTCGCGCACCTTTTCCACCGACATGCCCATCTCGGCGCTGATCTCCTCCGGAGAGGGATCATGGCCCAGCTCCTGCAGCAGCTGGCGGGACACGCGGATGACCTTGTTGATGGTCTCCACCATGTGCACGGGGATGCGGATGGTGCGCGCCTGATCGGCGATGGCGCGGGTGATGGCCTGACGAATCCACCAGGTCGCGTAGGTGGAGAACTTGTAGCCCTTGGTGTAGTCGAACTTTTCGACTGCCTTGATAAGACCCAGATTGCCCTCCTGAATGAGGTCGAGGAACAGCATGCCGCGACCGACATAGCGCTTGGCGATGGACACCACAAGGCGCAGGTTTGCCTCCGCCAGCTTCTGCTTGGACTCCTCGCCCTTGGCGGCTGTTTCACGCAGGGCGGTGCGCTCCGCCTTGGTGAGCTTGATCTCACCGGCGTCTGCCTGCGCCAGCTTCTGCTCGGCCTCCATGCCGGCGGTCATTTCACTGGCGAGGGTGATCTCCTCGTCGGCGGAGAGCAGGGAGACTTTGCCGATCTCCTTGAGGTACATACGCACAGGGTCGTCAATGGAGAAGCTGTCCACCAGCTCGTTCGGGTCGATGAGCTCCTCCTCTTCGACCTCGGCGAGGGCCTCCATCGGCGGCTCGTCGTCGCTGTCGTCACTGTCGGCGGCGTCGGTGCTGCCAACCTCAATGCTCAACTGCTCCAGCGAGTCGTAGACCTGATCGATCTGATCGGGATTGAGCGTCAGCTCGTCCAGCGTTTCCATCAGCTCGGAGGCGTCGACCTTGCCGGCGCGCTTGCCCTTGGCGAACAGATCCCGCAGCTTCTCCTGCTCCGTGAGGATCGCGGCGGCGGGCAGCGACGCAATGACGGCTTCCTCCAGCGGCGGGGCCTTTTTCTCACTTTCACTGTTCTTTTTACTCTTCGGTGGGTTCTTTTCGATGATGACGGGAATCTCCTCAACCTCGCCTGCTGCGGCCAGAATGCTGTCAGCCTGCGCTTCGAGGTCCTGGGTGTCAAACTCCTTGTCCATCTCAGTTGCCATTGTGTGGTTCCTCCATCTCTATCTTCTTTTTTTGTTGTATCTTTCTCATGGCAGCCGCCAGCGGATCCTCCGCTGCGGCGCTGCGCTTGGCGGCTTCGCCGTGTATGATATCGAGATAATCCCGCAGCGCTTTCTGCCGCGCCGCATGGTCTGTGGATTCCGGCTTTTGCAGGATGCCGGTCAGATGTCCCAGCTCGTCCGAGCTGAACTGCCCGTCCAGCGCACCGATCCGGATTCCAGCGGGATTCTGCCGCTGCTGCCAGAGGGCAGCAAACAGTCGTCCCAGCAACGGAGAGGAAAAGTCGCTCTCCGCCAGCGGCGGCTCCGCGCCGAACAACGCGTCGTCCAGCACCAGCAGCCGCAGCACGCCTTCCTCGGCAAGTGCCGAGCGCATATTGTCGTAGCGCATGGAGCGCTCCTTGGGCTGTGCCGCCATGACCGGACGCAAATCGCGCTTTTCCTGCTCGCGCTGCGCCTTGCGCACCTTGCGGGAGGAGAAGCGCTTCACTTCCTGCCGGAACGCCTCCGGCGAGATGCCGGCGGCCTCTGCCGCACGGACGGTGTAGACCTCGCGCTCCACCGCGTTGGGAACGTCAGCGAGCAGCTCCGCTGCCGCGGCGGCGTAGTCGATGCGCCCACGGTCGTTCGTGAGGTCAAATTTCTCCCGAAGCTGTGCCATGCGGAAGTCCATGCCGCTCTCGCTGCCCGAGAGCAGATTCTCAAAGGCGTCCGCGCCCTGAAACTTGATGAAGTCGTCCGCGTCCTGCTTGACGTACTGCCCGTCGACGAGCCGCTTGGGCAGCTCCAGCACACGCACGTTGAAATCGGTGTCGCGCAGCAGCGTCAGCGCCTTTTGCGTGGCGACCTTGCCCGCCTCGTCGTTGTCATAGCAGAGGATGATGTCCTTGGTGTAGCGGGAGAGCAGGTGAAGCTGCTCCTGCGTCAGCGCGGTCCCCATGGACGCGCAGGCGTTGTCAAAGCCCGCCTGATGAAGCATCACCACGTCGATGTTCCCCTCGACGAGCAGAATGCCCTGCCGCTTGCTCTTGCGGGCGAGATTGAGCCCGTAGAGCACGCGGCGCTTGCTGTAAACAACCGTCTCCGGAGTGTTCATATACTTTGCACCGGGGTCGTTTTTATCCACGATGCGCCCGCCGAAGCCCAGCACGTCGCCGCGCACATCGACGATGGGGAAGATGAGCCGGTTGCGGAACTTGTCGTATGCGCCGCCGTTCTTGCCCTTGACGGCGAGACCCGCCGTGATCAGCTCTGCCTGCGAGTAGCCCTTTTGAAGCATGGCGGTCATCAGGCCGTCCCACTCGCCGCTCGAGGCGCCCAGACCAAAGTTGGTGGCGTTGCGCTGGGTGATCTTGCGCTGGCGCATGTACTCCATCACCGCCTCGCCCTTGGGCGAGTGCAGTTGATCGTAATAGAAGTGCGCCGCGTCGCGATTCAGCGCCAGCAGCCGCGAGCGCAGACGGCCCGAGCCGTCGTCCCGCGTGTCCTCGGGCACCTGCATGCCCGCGCGCTTGGCGAGGAAGTGGATTGCGTCGGGATAGGAGAGGTTTTCAAGCTCCATGACGAAGTTGATGACCCCGCCGCCCTTTTTGCAGCCGAAGCAGTAGTACATCTGCTGGTCGGGCCGGACATGGAACGAAGGCGTCCGCTCGCTGTGGAACGGACAGCAGCCCCAGTATTCCGCGCCCCGCGGCTGCAAGCTCACATAGCTGCCTACCACGTCAACAATGTCGCTGCGCGCGGTCAGCTCGTCCAGAAACCGTTGGTCAAACGCCACGCGCCTCGCCTCCTCTCGCAGTGTTGACATAGTACATATACGCCAAAACTTCTTGATTTCCTCTTTTTTTCTGAAAAAAGAACAAAGCCGATTCGATGCATGCGAAATTGACAAGCATCGTACCCTGCGGTATAATTTCCTTATTAAAGTTGCTGCAGAAAGGGAGGGATTGGCGCATGGACATTCAACTCTTTGCCGTGAAGCTGAACCGTCCCTTGACGGAGGAGGAGACCGAAACCATGCTCCGCATCATGCCGGCGGAGCGCCGTGAGCGCCTGCTTCGCATGCCGCGCGCCGAGCTGCGGCAGGAGCCGCTGTGCGCCTACGCCGTGCTCTATATGGCGACGCGCTCCCTGTGCGGATGGAAAAAACTCCCGGAAATGCGCTACAACCGCTACGGAAAACCGGAATTTGCGGACTATCCCGAATTGCAGTTCAACATCAGCCACACACGGCAGGCAGCATTGGTTGGTTTACATAACGAACCACTTGGCGTGGACATTGAAAAGCTCCGTCCGGTCAGCGAGCGGACGATGCAGCGCATCGCGGGTACGGATTCGCAGCAGGAGTTTTTCGAGCGCTGGGTGCGCCGCGAGGCGCGCAGCAAGTGGACCGGCGCGGGCATTAGCTCGATCCGGGAGGAGAATAACATTGCCCTGCTGGACGAGCGCATCGTCTATCTGGACACCTTTCCAAACTATGTGGCGTGCCTTTGCACCCACTCGGACGCGAAGATTGCCCATGTCAAAACCTTTGAGATCAACTAAAAGTCGGAAAAGCGGAACGCTTTTCCGACTTTTTTGCTGAAATTTAGTGAGGCTTACTCTTTTTCTTTGAGCAGTGCCTCGCCTGCCTTGTAGATATCGCCCGCGCCGACGGTGAGGATCAGGTCGCCCGGCTTGGCGACGGTGCGCAGCGTCTCCGTGACCTTGGCAAGCGTCGGGCAGTAGATCGCGCCGGGGATTTCACGGGCGAGGTCGTTGGAGGAGATGCCGAGGTCGTTCTGTTCCCGCGCGGCGTAGATCTCCGCGAGGATCGTGACGTCGGGGAGCTTCAGCTCCTCCACAAACTCCCGAAACAGCGCGTGGGTGCGGGTATAGGTGTGGGGCTGGAACGCGCAGACGATCCGCTGATACGGCAGCTTTTTCGCCATGGTCAGCAGCGCGTGCAGCTCGCCGGGATGGTGGGCGTAGTCGTCGTAGACCATCGCGCCGTGGTATTCGCCCTTCTTCTCGAAGCGGCGTCCCGCGCCGTGGAACCCGGCAAGGCCCTGTGTGACCGCTTCACCGGGCAGCCCGAGAAGATATGCTCCGGAGGCGGCGGCGAGGGCGTTCATGATGTTGTGCTCGCCGCCGACGTTCAGCGCCACGTGGGCGTAGACCCCGCCGCGGATTACAATATCGAACGTCGGCAGGCCGTCCGTCCAGACGATATTCGATGCGTGGCAGTCGGCTGTCCCGTCGTTCAGACTGAACCAGAACACAGGGCGCTCATAGCCTGCGAGGGTTTCCTGTACGCCGCCGTCGTCCCGGTTGGCGACGACGAAACCGCGATCGGGCACCAGCTCCGCAAACTTGCGGAACGAGCGCTCCACGTCGGCGAGGTCCTTGAAAAAGTCGAGGTGGTCGGCTTCGACGTTGAGGATGACCGCCACGGTGGGGAAGAAGCTCAAAAACGAGTTGCAGTATTCGCAGCTTTCGGCAATGATGGTGTCGCCCTTGCCGACGCGGTAGCCCGCGTGCAGCAGCTCCAGCGTGCCGCCGATCATCACCGTCGGGTCCTTCTGCGCCGCCATGAAGATGTGCGTCGCCATGGAGGTCGTGGTCGTCTTGCCGTGGGTGCCGGAGATGCACAGCGCGTTCTGATAGCCCTTCATGATCGCGCCCCACGCCTGCGCCCGCTCAAAGACAGGAATGCCGCGGGTGATCGCGCCGGAGATCTCCGGATTGTCGTCGTGAATGGCGGCGGTGCGGATCACGAGGTCGCACTCGCCCAGGTTCTCGGCGGCGTGGCCGATGGCGACGGAGATGCCCAGCGCGCGCAGATGCTCGACGGCGGGGCTTTCGTTCATGTCGCTGCCCTGTACGATGACGCCCATGCCGTGCAGCACCTCCGCCAGCGGGCTCATCGACACGCCGCCGATGCCCGCGAGGTGCGCGCGCTTGCCGGGGATCAAATACGAAGAAATGTCCATTCTATATCCAAGTCCTTTCGGGAATTGAAAAATCAGCCTTGATAGTATAATATATCCATTTGTAAAGTGCAATGAGCTTTTTCGGAAAGTTTTTATGAAAATACCGAATTATGTTAACTTGATACAAGAGCGGCTCACCGCGACGGGATACCATGGCTATCCGGTCGGCGGCTGCGTGCGCGACGCGCTGCTGGGCAGAACGCCCGACGACTGGGACATGACCACCGACGCGCCGCCGGAGCGGGTGATGGAGCTCTTCGGAGACGCGGCGCATCCCACGGGCCTGCAGCATGGCACGGTGACCGTGGTATCCGAGGGGCACAACGTGGAGATCACCACCATGCGCCGGGACGGCGCGTACCGCGACAACCGTCACCCGGAGCGCGTCGTGTTCACCGACCGCATTGAGGAGGATCTGGCGCGGCGCGATTTTACCGTCAACGCCATGGCGCTTGCGCCGGATGGGACGGTGATCGATCCCTTCGGCGGGCGCGTGGACCTGCAAAACCATATCCTGCGCTGCGTGGGTGACGCGGAGACACGGTTTGAGGAGGACGCGCTGCGTATCCTGCGGCTGCTGCGCTTCGCCGCAAAGCTGGGCTTCGCGGTGGAGCCGACGACGGCGGCGGCCGCGCGGGAAACGCGCGAGCTGCTGCAAACCGTGGCGGCGGAGCGGGTGTACGCGGAACTGAACAAGCTGCTCTGCGGTGAGCACGTGACGGAGGTGCTGCTCGCGTTTCCGCACGTGCTGGGTGTTGTGATTCCCGAGATCGTGCCCTGCGTGGGCTTCGACCAGAAGAATCCGCACCATTGCTTCGACGTGTGGGAGCACACGGCGCGGAGCGTCGGCGCGGTGCCGCCGCGGCGGGAGCTGCGCTGGACGATGCTGTTCCACGACCTCGGCAAGCCGCTGTGCATGACGACGGACGCAGACGGTGTGGGGCATTTCTACGGGCACACGGCGATCTCCGCGAAGCTGGCGGAGGAGATCATGGAGCGGCTGCGCTTTGAAAATGCGCTGCGCTCGCAGGTGCGCGCGCAGCTTGCATGCTTTGACGATATGTTCCCGCCGGAGCGGTCGGCGATCCACCGCGAGATGGCAAAGCGCGGAAAAACCGTGACGGCGAATCTGCTGCTCACGAAGCGGGCGGACAACGCGGCGAAGGCTCCGGCGGGGCTGGAGCGCGCGCAGGCGCCGTGGCGGGAGGCGCAGCGCGTCTATGATATGCTCATTGCGGAGGGTGCGTGCTGTGAATTATCCGATCTTGCGGTGAACGGCGGCGATATGGCGGCGGTCGGCTTTCGCGGCAAAGCCATCGGCGCGGCGCTGCAAAAGCTGCTGGAGGAAGTGGCAGCGGAGAAGCTGCCCAACCAAAAGGACGACCTTATGAAGCGAGCCGGACGGCTGTATCATTCGGGCTTCGGACGGTAGACAAAGCTACCGGTTTCTGATATAATACTATGTCTGATATTGTTTGAATAAAGGAAAACCCTATGCAAGAGGAACAGCAAAAAAAGAATATCCGCACTGTGGGCATGATGATGGCGCTGACGCTGCTCGGCAAGGTGCTGGGACTGGTGCGGGACATGCTGCTGGGCCACACGTTTGCCACCGGTATGGCGGCGAACGCCTTCCTGACGGCGAGCCGCATCCCCCGTAACTTTTTCGACGCGATCTTCGCCTCCGCGATCTCGGCGAGCTTTATCCCCGTGTTTAACGAATACCTCGAAAAGCAGGGCAAGGACGAGGCGTTCCGACTCTCCAGCGCGTTCATCACGGTGATGACGCTGCTGACTGCGACGATCAGCGCCCTCGGTATGATCTTCGCCGCGCCCATCACGGCGCTGCTCGCGGACGGCTTCGACCCTGCCACCGCCGCACTGTGCACGGAGCTGCTGCGGATCTTGTTCCCGCTGATGCTCTTCACGGGCCTCGCGTTTTCGCTGGTGGGCATCTTGCAGTCGCTGGGGGAGTTCAACATTCCGGCGCTGCTCTCCGCCGCATCGAACGCGGTCATCATCCTCTATTATCTGTTTTTTGTCGATCGCTTCGGCATCCACGGCCTCGCCGTGGCGTTCCTGCTGGGCTGGGCGGTGCAGGTGCTGATCCAACTGCCCTCGCTGCATCGGTTTGGCTATCGTTACCGCTTTTCTCTGCGGCATGATGGTTTACATAAGATTTTCTTGCTGGCAGGGCCGGTGCTGGTGAGCACCTGGATTCAGCCGCTGAACCTGACCATTGCCACGCGCTATGCCTCCCACATCACCGGCGGTGCCAGCGCGCTGGAGTATGCCAACACGCTCTATACCATTGTGGCAGGCGTGTTTGTGCTGTCCATCGCCAACGTGATCTTTCCGGAGATGTCCCGTTTTGCGGCGCATGCCGACGACACGGCGATGGGGGAGAGCATCTCCGGCACGCTCGGCGCCATGCTGTTCCTACTCACGCCCATGGCGGCGGGACTTGCGGTGCTCTCCCGCGGCGTGGTGCGGCTGCTCTATGAATGGGGCGCGTGGGACACGGCATCCACCGATCTGACCGCCGGCGCGCTCACGTTCCTTTCGCTGGGGATGCTGGGCTACGGCGTGCAGATCATTTTAAGCCGCGCGTTTTATGCCGAGCAAAAGGGCAGAATGCCCCTCATTGCCGGTGCGGTGTCGGTGATCGCAAATATTATATTATGTCAACTACTGATGCCGCCGCTTGGCCTGCGCGGCCTCGCCATCGCCTCGGCAGTGAGTCTGGTGCTGCCGGCGCTGGTGCTGCTCATCGCGGCGGCGAAGCGATACCGCGGCGTGGTGAGCGGTGCGGCGCTGCTCGACTTCGCCAAGATGCTCCTTGCCTCGGCGGCGATGGGCGCGGCAGTGTGGCTCGCGCAGGGATTGCTTGCCCCGCGGCTGGGTGACGGACTGATCGCTCGGGTGATTGTGGTCGCCGCGCCGACGCTGTTGGGCGTTGTCGTTTACTTCATGCTGGCTGTGTTGCTGCGGATCAGCATGGTCGCACAGATCAAAGCGCTGCTGCGCAGGAGGAAATCGTCTTGATCCGGGAAAGTCTGATCGTCGGAACGCTTTGGTACGTTCTGCAAAATCTTTGGAGCGCGCTGTCCCGTTCGGCGCTGGGGCGCGGCTTCGACGCGCTGTGCCGCTGGTTTGGGCGGCAGTGGAACGAGAGCGGCATCATCGGCTGGTTCTGCTCGCCGCGCTATCTCGCCGATACGGTGGAGCACGAGCCGGGACGGCTGCGCAGCTCCTTGTGCGCGGTCTATGAGAAGCTGCGGCTGAACCGTTTGCTGGAGGGCAGCATCTTTTTGCGCTGCTTCCTCTGGTGCGGCGCGGCGGCGGCGCTCTCCGCGGTGCTGCCCACCATGGCGGTGCTGGGGCTTGTGATGGTGGGCTACGGCTCGGTGGCGCTTTCGCTGCTCCACGAGCGCGGACGGAAGCTCACGCGCGAGCCGCTGGCGCTGCCGGTGGCGGCGTATATGGTCTGCTACCTCGCCGCGACGCTGACCTCCGTGAACGTGCGCGGGAGCCTGTACGTCGGTTTGATTTCCATTGTGTTCATCGGTTTTGCCATCGTGATCAGCCGCGCGGTGGAAACTCGCTCGCAGCTGGATCTGCTGACCGCGCTGCTGGTGGCGGTAGCGGCGGCGGTATCCTGCTACGGCATTTTGCAGTATATCTTCCGCTGGGGTTATCAGTCGGCGGCGTGGGTGGACGAGGACATGTTCTCCACCATTCAGTTCCGCGTCGGGAGCACGATGCAGAACCCGAATATGCTGGGGCAGTATCTCATTTTGATGATCCCGCTGGGCGGTGCGAAGCTGCTGGGCGCGAAGGGCGTTTGGCGCAAGCTCTGGTATTTCGGCTGCTGCGGCGCGATGTGCCTGTGCATGATCCTGACGTTCTCCCGCGGCGCGTGGTTGGGACTGCTGTTTGCGGGGCTGGTGTTCTTTGTGCTGCTCCAGCCGCGGCTGCTGTTCCTCGCGCCCTTTGCGCTGCTCGCGCTGTGGGCGGCGCTGCCCGCCACGGTCATTGACCGCTTCTCCAGCATCGGCAACCTCGCCGATCAGTCCACGTCGTATCGCGTGAGCATCTGGCTCGGCACGATCCACATGCTGCGTGACGGCTACTGGCTCGCGGGCATCGGCCCGGGTACGGCGGCGTTCAACGTCATCTACCCGCAGTACAGCTATGAGACCATCGTCGCGCCCCACGCGCACAACCTCTTTTTGCAGATCCTCTGCGACGGCGGCATCGTGACGCTGCTGGTGTTCCTGTGGGTGCTGCTGCGGTACTTCCGCACACTGGGACACGCGCTGCGAGGGGAGAAGGACTTTATGTCCCGATTGATGCAGATCGCCTGTGCCTCGGGTATTTTGGGCTTTTTGGTGCAGTCCATGACGGACTATTCGTTCTATAACTACCGCGTGATGTTCCTTTTCTGGGCCTACATTGCGCTGGGGAACCTGTGCGCGCGGCGCAGCCGCCTGCCGGAGGGAGGGAAGCTCCTGTGATCCGAGTCTTGAACGTCATCAGCGACAGCAACATCGGCGGCGCGGGGCGCGTGCTGCTCAACTATCTGCAATACGCCGACCGAAACCAGTTCGAGACCATGATCGCCGTACCCCGCGGCAGCCTCCTGTGCGAGCCGCTGCGGGAGCTGGGCGGGATCGTCCATGAGGTGGACGGCCTTGCCGAGCGCTCGTACCACAAGGACGACGTGCGGACGCTGATGGAGCTGATCCGCAAGGTGAATCCCGACATTGTCCACACCCACGGCGCGCTCTCCGGCCGCATCGCGGGCCGGCGCTGCGGCAAGGCGGTCATCTACACGCGCCACAGCGCGTTCCCCGTCCCCGCGAAACTCAAATACCCGCCGGGACGCTGGGTGAACAAGCTGGTGAACGAGCACTATGCCGACCACATCATTGCCGTCAGCCCCGCGGCGGCGCAGAATTTGACCGACGCGGGTATCTCCAAAAAGAAGATCACGGTGATGATGAACGGCGTCGCGCCGCTCACGCGGGCGAGTGACGAGGAATGTGCCGCGCTGCGCGCGGAGCTGGGGCTTGCCCCGAACGTGTTCACGGCGGGCATTCTGGCGCGCATCGAGCCGTACAAGGGGCATCTTTACATCCTGGAGGCGGCGGAGCAGCTCAAGCGCGAGGGACGCGACTTCCGCATTTTGATCGCGGGAACGGGTTCGTTTGAAAACGAAGTCCGAAAGGCTATCGCGGAGAAGAATTTGGAAAATGAGGTGCTGTTCCTTGGCTTCCGTTCGGACGTGGCGAAGCTGTTGAGCATTCTGGACGTGCAGCTCAACGCGTCCTACGGCACTGAAGCGTCGAGCATCGCGCTGTGCGAGGGCATGAGCCTCGGCGTACCGGCGATCGCGTCGGACTACGGCGGCAATCCGTGGCAGATCGACGACGGCGAGGACGGCTTGATCTTCCCGAGCCGCGACAGCGCGGCACTGGCGCGGGCCTTGGCCCGCCTGATGGACGAGCCGGAGACGCTGAAGAATATGCAAAAACGCGCCGTGGAGATCTTCCACGAGCGATTCACAGGCGAGATCTTTGCCCGCAATGTGGAGCGGGTGTATCTGAACACACTGGAGGAGACTGGACATGGAAAATAAGGGCAAGCTGCGGGTGAGATTTAACCTGTTTGACGTGGCGATCATCGTATTGGTGCTGGCGGTGCTGGCTGCGGCGCTGATGCTGCGCAACCGCAGCGCGGGGACGGCCTCCGCAGGCGGGGAAACCCAACCGATGCGCTTTACGGTGGAGTTTACGGAGACGCCCAACGGCATGGCGGACTGCATCCACGTCGGCGACGGAGCCTATCGCTCCACCGACGGCACGTATCTCGGCACCATTGTGGATGTGCGCAGCGTGCCACACGTGCGGGTCGAGTATTCCTCTGCGGCGGGACAGTTTCGATCCTATGACTGCGAGGAGAGCAGCGACGTTTATCTTACGGTTGAGAACAACGGCTATTGCACCGGTAAGGACATCGTGATCGGTTCGCTTCCCATTAAAGTGGGCATGGAGCTTGCCGTAAAGGGGAAGGGCTTTGCCAGTCCCGGCTATGTCTACGCGCTCGACCCGATGGGCGCGGAGGTGCGTGAGGACGGCTCGGCGCAGACGGGCGATCTGGAGACGGAGTTTGTGATCCGCTTTATGGATTCGCGGGATTTTGTGGCGGGCAACATTCATGTGGGCGACCGCTTCTATGACAGTGCCCTCGGCGCGATGATCGGCGAGGTGCAGAGCATTGCGATTGAGCCCTACGGCGAGACGCAACCGACGGCTGACGGCGCAGCGCTTGCGCCGAAGCCGGGGCGCAGCAACATTTTCGTCACCCTCAAGGGCCGCTGCCTCGAAAAGGACGACGGCTATTATCTCGACGGCACCACGGAGCTGAAGGTCGGCGGCGTGATTAAGGTGAAGTCCAACTACATCGAGCGGGAAGGCACCTACTACGACCTGTTGCGCATCGGCAAGTGAGAAAGACCGCAGGAGGAGTTATGAGCAAAAAAGTCCTGATGGCGCTGATGGGGCTGGAGATCGGCGGCGCGGAAACCCATGTGGTAGAGCTGTCCAAGGAGCTGCACCGGCAGGGCTGGGAGGTCGTGGTCGTGTCCAACGGCGGCGTCTACGAGCGCGAGCTGACCGAAGTGGGCATCCGCTGCTACCATGCGCCGATGCACAAACGCAACGCCATTTTGATGCAGCGCTCGCTGAACATCCTGCGCCGCGTGATCCGCGAGGAGAAGCCCGACGTGGTGCACGCGCACGCCCGTATTCCGGCGATGCTGTGCGGCATCCTGCAAAAGCAGATGGGCTTTCCCTTTGTCACATCAGCACATTGGGTATTTTATGTCAACTTCATCCTCAAGCATGCCGCCAACTGGGGCGAGCGTACCATCGCAGTCAGCGACGATATCAAGCAGTATCTGATCGACAACTACGGCGTTCCGGCGGAGCATATCTCCATCACCATCAACGGCATTGACGTGGAGAAATTTTCCCCTGACGTATCGGGAGAGCGGGTGCTGGGGGAGTTCGGACTGGACGCGTCGCGCCCCGTGATCTCCTACGTCAGCCGCATGGATGAGAGCCGCGCCTTGGTGGCGCGGCAGCTGGTGGCCATCGCGCCGCGGCTGCGCGAGGCGATCCCCGGTGTGCAGCTGCTCATCGCGGGCGGCGGCGATGTGTTTGGCGAGATCAAAGCGCAAGCGGACGCGGCGAATGCGGCGGCGGGGGAAACCTACGTCGTCATGACCGGCGCTCGCACGGACATCAATGAGATCGTCGCCGCGGGCGACCTGTTCGTCGGCGTCAGCCGCGCGGCATTGGAGGCAATGGCTGCGGCGAAGCCGGTCATTGTCGCGGGCAACGAAGGGTATATCGGCCTGTTCGGCAAGGAAAAGCTGGCGCTGGCGCAGGAGAACAACTTCTGCTGCCGCGGCTGCCCGCAGTCCGACGAAGAGACGCTGTATCAGGATATCGTTGGTGCGTTATGTAAACTTAATGACAAAGAACGCGCGACGCTGGGCGCCTACGGCCGCGAGGTCATTGGGGAGCATTACTCCGTCAAACGCATGGCGCGGGACGCCGAGTCGGCATATCGGGAGGTGATCGCCGAGCATACCCGCGTGGTGCTCTCCGGCTATTACGGCTTTCGCAATCTGGGAGACGACGCGATCCTGCTCGCCCTGCGCGACCGCCTTGCCGAGACGGTGCCCGGCGCGACGCTGATCGCGCTGTCCAACCGGCCGGAGGAGACGCGGGAGCAGTGCGGCGTCGAGGCGGTGAACCGCTTTGACCCCTTTGCCGTGCGGCGCGCGATCCAATGCGCGACGTGCTTTGTCAGCGGCGGCGGGAGCCTGCTGCAGGACCACACCTCTACGCGCTCGCTGCTGTACTACACGGCGCTGATCCGCATGGCGAAGCGGTATGGCAAGCGCGTCATGTTCTATGCCAACGGCATCGGCCCGGTGGAGAGCGCGCGCAATCGGGAGCGTGTGCGCGCGGTGGCGGAGATGGCGGACGTCATCACCCTGCGGGACGAGGAATCCCTCGCTGCGCTGCGGGAGATGGGGGTGCAGAATCCCAATATCCGCGTGACCGCCGACCCGGTCTACGCCATGCCGAGCGGCGACCGCGACCGCGGGCTCACGCTGCTGACCGAGCGGGGTATCCCGACGGACAAGCCCATCGTGGGCATCTCGGTACGCTTTGCGGCGGGCATGGAGACGAACGTGGCGGCGTTCGCAACGTTCTGCGACGCGGTGAGCGAGACCGCGCAGATCGTGTTCATCGACATGCAGCAGGGCGCGGACGATGCCGCCAGCGCCGCGGTGCGCGCGCAGATGCGTACGGAGGCATACGAGATCGCCGCGCCCTATGACCCCGCGGCAATGGTGGATATGCTCGCCTGCATGGACGCGGTGGTGAGCACGCGGCTGCACAGTATGATCTTTGCCGCATGCTCCGGTGTGCCGGTGCTTGGCGTGGTGTACGATCCCAAGGTCAGTGCCTGCGCTCATGCGCTGGGGATGCCGCTGGCGGGCGATCTCGAGCACTTCGACGCGGACAAGGCGCTGCGTGCGCTGCGAGAAGTGCTGCACGACCGCGCCGCTTATGCGGACAAGCTCCGCGCCGCGGCGGAAGCGCTGCGGGAACGTGCCAAAGACAACGAGGCGGCGTTCATCGAGCTGCTGGAGGGATAAAAAAGGAACGGCGTTTCAGCCAATGTCATTAAGATAAGCGTTTAGTCACACTCGAAAAGGTACCTATCCCAACTCAACGGGATAGGTACTTTTTTGTAAATTGCGTTCTTTGCACTTGATGCAAAGCAATATTGGCTTTTTGTTGGTTTGCTCTTTACTTTTGACTATTTTTAGAATAGTATTGCATCATAGAAATGCTGGTTAAGGAGCATAACGCCATGAAATTTGAATTAAATGACTTTCATCGGAATATACCTGATGAAGAATTGTTGGAAGATGTGAAACGCATAGCAGCCAAAATAAATAGAGGGACACTTAGCGCGGCTGAATACAAGCGGTTTGGAAAATATGGCGTTACAACGCTATGCCGTCATTTTGGTAGTTGGACTATTGTACTCGAAAAGTGTGATATACCTCTCAATGCTTATCAAGTCGGTGCTTCCCAAAGCGGTCATTCTCATCGTAAAGTGTCAACAGAAGAATTATTGTCTGACATTAAAGGCGTTGCTGAAGAGCTTGGTGTCCAAACGCTTAGTAGCCATGACTATGAACAATATGGGAAGTTTTCGAGAGATATTTGTTTTCGGCGCTTTTCATCATGGAATGAAGCGTTAGAAGCTGCCGGACTCGCACCATATAAATATGTTTCGGGCAAGAGATTAGACGATGAAACTCTCCTTGTTGAAATTGAACGAATGTGGATTGCATTAGGACGCCAACCAACTACAACCGATGTTAAAAATGGCTTGTCCAATTTTACATTGAACACTTTTTCAAGACATTTTGGAGGATGGCGCGGTGCTTTACAAGCATTTGTTGAATGGGTAAACGGCGACAACAGTGAAAGCATCGAAATAAATAATCAACCTAATGACTTCAATATTCGCAAGCAACAAGAAGTAAAGGCAGAAAATCCTCCCACAGTAGAGGATAGAGTAAAACACTCCACTTCAAGAGAGATAAGCCTTAGATTACGTTTTCGGGTAATGCAGCGAGACAATTTCAAATGCTGCATCTGCGGCGCTTCTCCTGCAAAAGACCCATCCGTAGAATTACATATAGACCATATTAAGCCATGGTCAAAGGGCGGCGAAACGACAATAGAAAACCTGCAAACCCTTTGCTCAAAATGTAATTTAGGGAAAAGCGATCTGATTGTTTGAATTTTTCTTGGTATAAACGGCTGTTGAAAAACGGGCAAAATTTTGATACATTCCTCAGACATGTTAAGATTTCACCTATTTCTTAACTTAACGGCGCTTTTCGCTCCGAAAACGTCAAAAAATACCTACCCATTAAAATGCAAGCGTCTGATTTTTGATACGTTTTCGGAACATGCTGTCTTTTTCCGCCTTGCGTCTTTTTTGCTCTATTCTGCAAAGACGCCCGTTTTTGCCTGTATTTCCGGGACTTGTTGAGATTTGCTGTTATACACTCGCTGTCGAAGCGTTTTTTGCGGTCATTAAGGGAACGGACACATCTATTTTTCTGAAAACCGCCGTTTTGAGCGTCCAAAACGGGCTTCTGCAAAAAAATGTGCGCCGAGGGGCAGAAGTCCGATAACTCCCGCCCCTCAATTTTTGTCATGCCGCCACCCGGTAGACGAAGCCGGGGAAACCCTTGGTTTTCAAATCGCGCTGATCTTGCCGTCCCGGTCTGATCGGGACGGTGTACCGCGCGACGCTTTCGCGCAGTTTGTCGCCGTCCTTTGATTGCGCACGGATAAACTCGCGGCAGAGCATTACCGCCATCTTAAAGTTCACCCGATACGCATATGCCCCATCCTCCGGCTGTCGGACAATGACCTCGCGGCAAACGCGGCTTGCGTAGTTGAACGCGGTCAGATTGGCGTATATCTCCTGCTCGGCGTATGCGTCGGACTTGCCGTGCAGGTTTACCAGCCCCAGCGTGTACTTCAAATCGCGGAAACTGGTTTCTATACCCCAACGCATGTGATACAGCTCCTTGATGGTTGCGAGGTCTATCGAGCGCGGCAGCGAGGTCGCCACGGTCTCAAACTCGCCGTTGTCAAGCAGAAAGCGGCAGATGCGAAACTTCATGGGGTAGTAGTTGCCGAAGTCCCAACGCGAGCCGCGCGTCTTTGTGCCGGGCTTTGACTTCTTTGGCACGTTCATGTGGATATACTCGGCGTGCTTCTTGTCTTCGTTGGTCTGCGTGATGCAGACAGTAAATGATATGTCGCAGTCGAGCGCCATCATCGGCAATTTTGCCACTTCACGCATGGCGCTCCTGCTGTTACCTTTGATGCGAATGAGGAAATCTGTGTTGGGCTTTGAGAGGATATGCGCTATGAGGTTGTAACTCGCAAAGCCCCTGTCGCCAATGATGAGCGTCTTTTGGGCGAAGTCGTTGCGCTGTAACATGGTAATCGCCGCGCCGATCTCGTCTTTCTTTGGCTCCGGCTGGATGATTACATCGGCAAAGGTACGGTTGAGTATGTCGTACAGCGGCGTTACATGGAGCTGATTAACGCCTTTGGGGATGCCGTCGTTGATGACGAACGACGCGGACTTGGCGTTGCGCGGAAGATTGACCGCCGTGCCGTCCACGGCGAATAGGCGATAATCTTGGAAAAGGTCTTTGTCCGTGCATGAGGCGTTGAAGTTGTCAAAAACAGCGCGAAACGCCTCCGGCGCGATTTGAGCGCGGCGCTGACTGACGGCGGACGCGGTAACTTCAATGCCTGCGGCGTGCAAAACCTTATCTAAACTGCCGCCCTCCGCGCCAATCAAAAGGCGTATCAGCGTTTCGGCGGAAAGGGCGCTCTTGCGGGAAAACTGCTTGCCTCCGCCGCATTGCGCGGCGGCTTTCTTAATGGCATAGGTCAAATGTGAATCGGTTGGAAAATACATGAGAATCAGCCTCCGAGCGAGTATTCGCCGGATGAAAAAAGGACGCCAAACGCGCGCCCGTAGACCGTGCGCATACCGCTTGGTGTCCTTGTGTTCGCTACTGTTACTTAAACCAAACTCTCTCGATAAACTGACTCTCTAATTAAAAACTATCAAAACAAATTACAAGCCAAACAAAACTCTCAAAACTCGCACTTAAAACTGTCTCACCATCTGCTTGCGAATACCGTTCATCGCGGCGTTTAATTATAGTGTACGCAAAACGGCGGAAAATGCAAGCGGATAGCGCCATCGTTCACAAATCGTTTACTGTCTTAACGGAAATGCACGGAAACGGAGCAAGCGTTAAGGGGCGGAGATAGTTTCTCCACCCCTTAACGGTCGTGTTATGCGGTTGACTAAATGACATTGGCGTTTCAGCCGTTCCTTTTTTTGTAGGTGAGATAGCCCTCCAGCATCAGCGAGGCGGCGACCGCGTCCACGGTTTTTTTGCGCTCCTTGGCACGCTTGCCGTTGGCCTGCATGATGTTGTGCGCCTCCACGGTGGTGCGCCGCTCGTCCCAGAGTGTGACCGGCAGGCCCGTTGCCTGGCGCAGCTGTTCCGCGAAGCCCTCCGCTTTTTCAGCGCGGGGCCCGCGCGTGCCGTCCATGTTGAGCGGGTGGCCCAGCACCAACTCCGTGACCTCATGCTCCGCGATCAGCTTTTGCAGATGTTCAATGACCGCCTCGGGGCGGTACGCGGTGACGACGGTGGAGAAGCCGCAGAGTGTCAGCGTCCGGTCGGAGATCGCGACGCCGGTGTGGGCGTCGCCGTAGTCGATGGCCATGATCTTCATGCCTCGCCCTCCTCTATCGCGGGTGCGGCGTCGTCCGCGTCGGGCGCGGCGCGCTTCATTTTCAGCTCCTCCCACTGCTCGCGGGAAATCAGCAATTGTCGCGGCTTCGAGCCCTCAAAGGGCCCGACCACGCCGCGCTCCTCCATCTGATCGACGATGCGGGCGGCGCGGGAATAGCCCAGCTTCAGCCGCCGCTGGAGCATGGAGACGGACGCCTGTCCGGTCTCGAGCACCACGTCGATGGCGGCGTCCAGCATCTCGTCGGCGTCGTCGGCGGGTGTTTCGTCCGCGGGAGCGCTGTTGCCCTTGCTGCCGGCGCTGCGCTCCTTTTCGGCGACGTTCTGCTCGATCTTGTCGATAACGTCCTTGTCGTAGCTCGCCTCGCCGTTTTCCTTGACAAAGCTGACCACGCGCTCAATCTCGTCGGCGGAGATGAAGCAGCCCTGCACGCGGCGGGGCTTGCCCTCGCCCAGCGGCGCGTAGAGCATGTCGCCCTTGCCGACGAGCTTTTCCGCGCCCGCGTTATCCAGAATGATGCGGGATTCGAGACTCGATGCGACCGCGAACGCGATGCGGCTGGGGATGTTTGCCTTCATGAGGCCGGTGATGACGTCGGCGCTGGGGCGCTGCGTGGCGATGACGAGGTGCATGCCCGCCGCGCGGCCCATTTGCGCGACGCGGCAGATCGACTCCTCGACCTCCTTTGCCGCGACCAGCATCAAATCCGCCAGCTCGTCGATGACGACGACCACGGTGGGGAACTTGCGCATTTCGGGATCGGTCTCCGCCAGCTTGTTGTAGGCCGACAGCTCCTTGACGCCGTGGTTGGAGAAGAGCTGATAGCGCTTCATCATCTCGTACACCGCCCATTGCAGCGCGCCCGCCGCCTTTTTCGGGTCGGTGACGACAGGGATGAGCAGGTGCGGGATGCCGTTGTAGGGCGCAAGCTCCACCATCTTCGGGTCGACCATGATGAAGCGCACATCCTCCGGCGTGGACTTGTAGAGCATGGAGACGATCAGCGAGTTGGTGCACACCGACTTACCGGAGCCGGTGGTACCCGCAATCAGCACGTGGGGGAACTTCGCGATGTCGCCGACAATGGGACTGCCGTTGATGTCCTTGCCCACGGCGAAGGCGACGCCGGACTTGTGGTTGACGAAGGTGCCGGACTCCAGCACGTCGCGGATATGGACGGGTGTGACCAGCTTGTTCGGCACCTCGATGCCGACGACGGAGATCTTGTCCGGGATCGGCGCGATGCGCACACCGGTGGCGCCGAGCGCGAGGGCAATGTCGTCCTGCAAATTGGTGATCTTGGAGAGCTTGACGCCCTGCTCCAGCGTGAACTCATAGCGCGTGACGCTGGGGCCGCGCACCACGTCGCCCGCGGTGGCGTCCACGCCGAAGCTCTTGAGGGTCTCGGCAAGGCGGCGGGAGTTATTGCGCAGCTCCGCGCCCGCGGCCTCGGCGTTGCCGCCGCCGCCCTGCTCGAGCAGGGTGATGGGCGGATAGCGGTACTCGCCGGACTCCTCCTGCGCGGATTCGATCTCGGCGGTGACCTCCTCGGCGGCCTTTTGGACTTCCGCGGCAGAGGGCTTGTCCGGCTTCACTTCCGCGGGCTTGGGCGGCTCGATGGGGTCGAGCACGGGCGCCGCGGGCTTGGGCGCGGGTTCGGCAATCGTCTTGGGCGCGGCGTTTGCCGCCGGCCTGACGGGCTCCACCACCGGCTTTGCGGCGGGAGACGTGACCTTCGCCGACTCGTCGGAAAGCAGCTCGTCCGGCGTGCGAATGTGATCGGCTTTCTTGCGGAAAAAGCCGGTCTTGGGGAGCTCCAGATCGGAGGCGGGCCTCTCCGCCTGCGGGAGGGGATCGTCCACCGGAATGTCGATGCTGGGCTTGGGCCTGGCGAGCTTTGCCGGGCGCGCGGGGACGGTCGCCGGAGCCTTGGCGGGATCTTCCTCCGGCTCGTCATAAGGCGTCAGCTCGTGGCTCCTGACCGCGTCGATGACGGCGGCGGGCGTCAGCCGCAGCGCGCTCATCAGGCACACCACCAGCCCGATCACAAAGACCACCAGCGTGCCGATCTTGCCGAGCACCGCGTGGAAGCCGACCGCCAGTGCGCCGGAGAGCGCGCCGCCCGACTCCAGCGCTACGCCGGAGGCCCAGAGCGCCTTGAGCAGCCCCGAGGAATCCGGCGCGCCGGTCATGCCGCTGACGTGGACGATGGCGCCCAGCATCACGGGCAGCAGCAGCGCGCCGATGCAATGCGAGACAACCGGCCGCCCGCGGTGGAGCAGCAAAATCCATGCCGCAAGCAGCAGCGACGGCGCGGCGAGATACCAGCCCCAACCGGTCAGGCCGCGAAACAGCAGGAAGAGCCATTTGATGAGCAGCGCCTCGTGCTGGAAATAGCCGATGGTGACGAACAGCGCCAGCAGCAGGCAGACCACGCCGCCGACTTCGCGGCGGATGGGCTGCTTTTTCGGCGCGGCTCTGCGTTTCCCGCCCCGCGACGGGGTGCTGCGGGACGAGGTGCTGCGCTTGGTTGTTTTCTTCTGTGTTGCCATGAGAGATATTGACTCCTTATCCGATGAGTGTGAGGATGAGCACCAGTGCGCCCACCGCCCAGCAGTAGTAGGCAAAGACGCCGAAGCGGCCCTTTTCCGCGATAAAGCGCAGCAGGCGGATGCAGGCGTAGCCCACCACCGCCGCCACAATGACGCCGACGAGATAGACGGGGATTTCGGCCCAGACGATGCCCGCTTCCAGCGCGTCCTTGAGCGCGAGAATGTTGGCGCCGAGGATCGCGGGGATCGACATGAGGAACGAATAGCGCACCGCAAAGCTGCGCTCAAAGCCCATGAAACAGCCCGCGGTGATCGTCATACCCGAGCGGGACACGCCGGGGCAGGTGGCGACCGCCTGCGCGAGACCGACGACAAGCGCGTCGGTGAGCCGGGCGTTTTTCTCCGTCTTGCGGCCCTTGGCGACGCGGTCGCAGAAAAAGAGCATGAAGCCCGTGAACAGCAGCGCCGCGCCGACGAACAGCATGCTGTCCGCAAGCGATTCGATCTTATCCTTGACGGGCAGGATCAGGAACAGCGGCAGCGTGCCGATGATGATGAGCAGGATCATGCGCCGCGCCGGAGGCACGCGGCTCGGCGTCGTGCGGTGGGCCAGATCTCCCACGCCGCGGAAAAATTCCAGAATGATCTCCTTGATCTCACTCCAGTAGGCGATGAACACCGCCACCAGCGTGCCGAGGTGCAGCAGCACGTCAAAGAACTCCGGTATTTCGGACGCGCCCTCCATGCCTAGCAGGTGCTCCGCGATGGCGAGGTGGCCGGAGCTGGAGATCGGCAGGAACTCCGTCACACCCTGAATGATCCCAAGCAGGATGGAATGCAGAATACTCATAAAACAAGACCTTTCCAAGCGGCAAATTTTTACTTCTATATTATATCATAGCAAAACGCAAATTACCACCATGTTTTTCCGCGTGCACAGCGTACAGGCCGCGCGCATACACTGTCCTGTGACGAGGAGGTGAGACGATGGCCTATTCCGACCGGGAGCTGCTGGCGCGGCTCATCGAGTGCGAGGCCGGAGGCGAAGGAGACAACGGCATGAAGGCCGTGGCGGGCGTCGTGATGAACCGGGTGGAGGCAGCGGGAGGCGAGTACGCCCGCATCGGACAGCGGAGCATCCGCCGGATCATTTTGCAGCCGGGGCAGTTTGTCTGCGCCAGTGACATGGTGGGCGGCGTCTACAACCCGCAGAACATATACAACATGCAGCCCATGGAGATACATTACGAGATCGCGGACTGGGCGATCGCGGGCAACCGTATACCGGAGGTGGGCGACGCGCTGTGGTTTTTCAATCCCTATTCGCCGGATTGCCGACCGTATTTCCCGACCGAGGTCGGACGGTTTCAGGCGCGCATTGGCGACCACTGCTTCTATACGCCGACGGCGGCGTATTATGACACTTGAAAGGGGACAGGACGATGGAGACGACCAACAAGAACTGTACGATACCCCGCAGCCACTTCAACGGCAACGGCAGCTGTGACGCGACGCGCGAGGCGAACAAGCGCGCAGATCACGCCACGGGCTACGAGAGCGAGATCGCGCCCTACACTGACGCGGAGCGTCAGCAGATGCAAAGCGTCGGCATGACGCCGTACCACGACGTGACGCACGACAGGATCGACGACGGTTACGGCACCGAGCACGACCATCACGAGAGTCAGGAGGAAGGCATGAGCAGCATCCCGCAGGACAGCTTCACCACGCCGCTCAACGCGGACGAGGCGGCGCGCAACTCCTGGCGGGCGCTGCTCGCGCGCAACGTCGGGCGCAACGTGCTGGTTCGATTCCTGATGGGAACGCAGAATTTCGTCACGGTGGAGGGCGAGCTGTACGAGGTGGGCACGGATTACATCGTGATCTACCAGCCGCTCTGGGACAGCCACATCACCGCCGACCTCTACGCGGTGAAATTCGTGGAGTTCCGCGAGCCGCCGGGGGTGACGATGCTCAACTGAAAAAACGGGCGGGAGAAGCTCCCGCCCGATTTCCTTATACCGCGATGTACGCCTGTGCGGCGTAGCCCACGGTGCCGTTGTAGTGCACGACGTACCAGCCCTGCCACGCGCCGTGGACGGTGACGTTCGCGCCGTTCGGCATCATGGCGAGGACGTTTCCCTCCGTGCCGGGGTAGTCCCGCAGCCGCAGCGGCGTGCCGCCGGTGGTGACGACGCCGGTCTGCTCTGCCTGCGGGTAGATAAACGGCAGATCGAAGTAGTCCGTCAGCCCCCGCGCCAGCGCCTCGGCGATCTGCGGACGGCTGGATTCGATCCACTGCGCGTCGGCGTAGTTGTCGTGGTAGCCGATCTCGATGAGATTCGCGGGGAAAAGCGGCTGGCGCACCTCGCCCAGCGATGTGGTGGACTGGGTGCGCACGAGATCGGGCAGCGGATAGACCTCCCGCAGTCGGGCGGCGAAGATCTCCGCCGCGCGCTGACCGTTGGCGCTGGTGGGGTAGTAGAACGCGATGATGCCGCGGTTCGCGCCCTCGTTCCCCGCGCCGGAGGCGTTGGAGTGCAGCGCAAGGTAGAAGTCGAAGCCGCCGATGCTGTTCGCCTGCCGGATGGAGCTGGCGGCGGTCATATCCGGCGTGTTGCGTACCCATGTGATCGCGTTGGACACAAGGTACGGCTCCAGCGCGTCGGCGAGCAGGTTCATGTTGTACTCCTCGCTGCCGCTGCCGGTGATATAGGGGTTCCAGTCCTGCGTGGACGGGCTTAAGTAGAGCTTGGGCATGGGATAGCCTCCTTTTCGATACTATCCCATCTTATGCGCCAAGAAAAAGAACGCTTCCAAGCGGAAGCGTTCTTTTTGCGGTTGGATCGGTTAAGCAGCCTTCTTCTTGCCGAGTTCCATCTTCTCGACGAGGAACACGACCACGAGGATCGCCACGCCGATGAGGTCGGTCACGGTGCCCGGATAGATCATCAGCAGACCGCCGGCTACGCAGAGGATGCGGAACGGCAGACCCATGTCCTTGATGAAGTAGCCGATCATACCGATGGAGATGGACAGCATGCCCAGCGTCGAGGTGATGATGACCAGGATAACGTCGATGGGCCTTGTGTCGATGAACAGCATCGCCGGGTTGAACGCGAAGATATACGGAATGATGAACGCCGCAATGGCGAGGCGCGTCGCGTTGAACGCGGTCTTCATGGGCGGCGCCTTCGCGATGGCGGAGCCGGCGTAGGCGGCCAGCGCCACGGGCGGCGTAATGTCGGCGACGATGCCGAAGTAGAAGCAGAACATGTGCGCCGCCATGAGCTTGAGGCCCATGCCCGCGGGCCCGAGGATCGGCGCGCAGGTGGTCGCCATGATGATGTAGTTCGCCGTGGTGGGAACGCCCATGCCCAGCACAATGCAGCAGAGCATCGTCAGCACCAGCGCGATGAGGATGCGGCCGCCCGCCACGCTGACGATGGCGCTGATGAGCACCTGACCGAGGCCGGTCATGGTGACGACGCCCGCGATGATGCCCGCCATGCCGCAGGCCACCGCAACGGACAGGGTGTTCTTGCCGCCGTTTTCAAACGCGTCGAAGATCATCGGGATCTCCTTGGCGTTGGGCTTGCTGATGACGTAGTTGGCGGCCATGATCGCTGCCGCGATGCCGACGCAGAGCTTGGCACCGTTCTCACCCATGAAGGTGCCGACCGCCCAGGTGCGGGCAAAGAGCGTCATGTACAGCAGCGGGATCAGCGGCACCGCCATGAGCAGCGCCTTCGCGCCCTTTTCGCGGCTGATCATCGACACGACCAGGCAATACAGGATGGCGTAGACCGCGGCGGTCGCCATGGTGAAGCCCACCATGATCATGTAGACGAGGACGACCAGCGGGAGGATCAGATAGATCTTCGGCAGCACGTCCTTGGCCTTGGGCAGCTGCTCGCGCGGGATGCCGTGCAGCTTGAGCTTCTTCGCCATGAAGTGTACCATGAGGAAGATGCCGAGGAAGTACAGGAATGCCGGCAGAATGGCGCGGACGATGATGTCCTTGTAGGGAACGCCGACCATCTCCGCCATCAGGAACGCCGCCGCGCCCATGATCGGCGGCATGATCTGGCCGCCGGTGGAGGACGCCGCCTCGACCGCGCCCGCGAACTCGGGCGGATAGCCGGTCTTCTTCATCATCGGGATCGTGACCGAACCGGTGGTGACGGTGTTGCCGACGGAAGAGCCAGACACCATGCCGCACAGCGCCGACGAGATGACCGCGACCTTCGCGGGACCGCCGCTCGCCCAGCCGGCGAGGGTGTTCGCGCAGTCGATGAAGAAGTTCGCAACGCCGGTTGCCTCGAGGAATGCGCCGAAGATGACGAACAGCGCGATGTAGGTCGAGCAGACGCCGATGGGCGTGCCGAGGATACCGGTGGTGGTGTAGAACAGGTTATAAATGACGGTCTTGAGGTCCTTGCCCGCGCCGGCGAAGGCGTAGATCACGAACGCGCCCGCCACGCAGATGATCGGGATGCCGACCACGCGGCGGCAGGCCTCGACCAGAATCAGCGTACCCACGATGCCGAAGACGATCAGGATCGGAATGCTCATGCCGCCGATGTCCCACGTCAGCTTCTGGATGCGGGTGCCGTAGTTGACGATTTCGGAGAGGTGCAGCGGATAGTAGAAGAAACAGACTGCACCGAGCGCCGCCAGTACGATGTCGTACCAGGGCATGTGATTGACCTTCTGCGTGCCCTTTTTCGCCGGATAATAGATGAATACCAGCAGGAGCACAAGACCGAGGAAGATCGGGCGGCGGGCACGCTCGTCCATCTTCAGAAACATGTTCATGACGATCATGAAGATGCCGAAGGCGACGGTGACCCAGCGCACGACCTGCTTGGGAACGCCTTCCCAAATACGGGTGTTGGACTCGCGGTCATACTTTTTCATGATCGCGTCGACGTCTTCCATCGTACCTACGTCGACGTCCGCTGCTGTTTGTTTGATTTCGTCCTGTTCAGACATAGATTCTCCCCCTTTTTCCGTATGATGAAGCGAGCAGCCGCTACCACGGGACAAATTCGTAGTTGAAGCGCACTGCCGCGTTTCTACCACACATGGTGCGCAGGCTCACGTCCTGCCCGTTCACGTTTAGCACATGGTCGGAGACCGTGCCGACGATATAGCCCACATTGTTGCGGAGTTGGTGGATGTTGCGAATGACCATCGCCCAGCCCTGATAGTCGGGGCGGTCGATGTAGACCTTGTCGAGCGTCTCACCCGGATTCAGCTCCGTCTGTACGCCGGCGCCGAAGGAGCAGTAGACGGTCTCCTCGACATAGATGTTCTTGTCCTCGATTTCATAGATATCCGTCAGCGGATAGTTGTTGACGGAGTGGATGAAGGTGATCGAAAACCGGTCGCCCTCTCCCATGCGATACCGGGCGTAAAGCTCGCCGGTATCGCGGTTGCGCACAGTCAGATACCAGCCCGTGCGCGTTAGGAAAACGGCGGCCGCCGCAATAATCAATATGATTGCGGCGGCCGCCACCGTTATGCGTTTTCTGCGGTTGCTCACGATCCCAGTGCCTTACAGCACACCGATCTCCTTGTAATACTTCTCAGCGCCGGGGTGCAGGGGCACAGTGCCGACGGAAGCGATCTGCGGATCCAGGAAGCCGAACTTGGCGTGACCGGCCTCGAGCTCAGCCTTGTTCTCGAACAGGCCCTTGGTGATCTCGTAGACCACGTCCTCGCTCAGATCCTCGGAGGCAACCAGCGCGGCCTGAACGGCAACGCAGACGACGTCGTTGGTCTGGCCGGTGTAGGTGCCGGCGGGCAGGTTGTCCTGAACCAGGAACGGATACTCGGCGCGGATGGCGGCGAGCTCGCTGTCGGACAGGGAGACGAGGTTCAGCTCGTTGGTGGTGGCATAGTCGACAATGGCGGTCGTGGGAGCGCCGGCGACGGTGAACGCCGCGTCGATCTTGCCGTCCTTGAGCTGGTCAACGCCATCCTGGAAGGAGCCGTTGACGACCTTGATGTCATCCTTGGTCAGGCCGGCAGCGCTGAGAACCTGCCACGCATTGACTTCGGTACCGGAGCCGACGTCGCCGACGCAGACGGTCTTGCCCTTGAGGTCGGCAACGTTGTTGATGCCGGGCTTGGCAAGGATCTGCACGGTCTCATTGTAGATACCCGCGATCCACAGCGCGTTGTCCTCGACCTCACCCTCGAAGGTGTTGGTGCCGTTGTGCGCGTAGTTGATGACGTCGGACTGCAGAATGGCCATCTGGGCCTCGCCGTCGGTGATCATGTTGACGTTGGCCTTGGAAGCGCCGGTGGACTCCACGCTGAGGTCGCTGAGCGTCAGCTTGGGACCGAGCACGGTGCCGAGGACGCCGCCGACCGCATAGTAGGTGCCGGAGGTACCGCCGGTGGCGAGGGTGATCTTCACCTTTTCGCCGGAGGCCGCGGGGGCGGGAGTGGTTTCCGCCGGCGCGGAGGTATCAGCGGGGGTGGAGGTCTCCGCCGGGGTCTCGGTGGAGCCGCCGGAGCTGCTGCTGCCGCCGCCGCAGGCGACGAGCGCGAATACCATAACGGCTGCAAGAACGAGCGCTAAAATCTTCTTCATGTCACAATCTCCTTTTAATCGTTTTTCCCTATCAAGGGATAGAATGATTCTAACTATTTTTTTGGTTATATGCAATAGTTGTAGGTTATTTTCGCTGATTTCACCAAATCATAACGGCTAATTTTAGATATTTTCGTCAAAAATATTTATATTAATTTATGCATATTATATAAATTGTTAATAACAAACGCACCCCGCCGATCGACGGGATGCGTTTGTTAAACAATATGCCAAAGCTTGTACAGATCTTATTTCAGGGACTTGGTGTCCACGACCTCGCGCAGCAGCTTGGTGAAGTCCGCCTCGCTCATGGCGCCGAGGTCGCCGTCCGCGCGGTGACGCGGGGAAACGGTGCCGTTCTCCATGTCGCGGTCGCCCACGACGAGCATGTAGGGCACCTTTTCGAGCTGCGCCTCGCGGATCTTCTTGCCGATCTTCTCGTTGCGGTCGTCCACCTCGGCGCGGAAGCCGAGATCGTTGAGCTCGTCGGCGTACTTCTGGCAGTACTCGTTGGCACGGTCGGTGACCGGCAGCAGCTTCGCCTGCACCGGCGCGAGCCAAGTCGGGAACGCGCCCATGGTCTCCTCGATGAGATACGCCATGAAGCGGTCGAGGGAGCCAAGGATCGCGCGGTGGAGCACGACGGGGGTTTTCTCGGCGCCGTCAGCGTCGATATACTTGAGGTCGAACTTCATCGGCAGGCAGAAGTCGAGTTGGCAGGTGGAGAGCGTGTACTCCGCGCCGACGGCGGGCACCACGTTCACGTCCAGCTTTGGGCCGTAGAACGCCGCCTCGCCGATCTCCTCAGTGAAGTCGATGCCCAGCTCGACGAGCACCTCGCGCAGCGCGCTCTCGGCGGTGTTCCACATCTCGTCGTCCTGATGGTACTTCTGGGTGTCCGCGGGGTCGCGCAGGCTGAGCACGCAGCGGTAATCGGTGATGCCGAAGTCCTTGTAGGTGCTGAAGATCAGGTCGCAGACCTTGCTGACCTCGTCCTTGATCTGCTCCGGCGTGCAGAACAGGTGCGCGTCGTTCTGGCAGAAGTGCCTGCCGCGCTCAATGCCCTTGAGCGTGCCGGACGCTTCATAGCGGAAGTCGTGCGCGATCTCGCCGATGCGGATCGGCAGGTCGCGGTAGGAGTGGGGGCGGTTGGCGTAGATGCGCATGTGGTGCGGGCAGTTCATCGGGCGCAGAACGTACATCTCGTCCTCGACCTCCATCGCCGGGAACATGTTCTGCTGATAGTGCTCCCAGTGGCCGGAGGTCTTGTAGAGGTCGACGGTGCCGACGCAGGGGGTCAGCACGTGCTGATAGCCCAGCTTGATCTCCTTGTCGCGGATATAGTTCTCCAGGATGCGCCACACGGTGTAGCCCTTGGGCAGGAACATGGGCATGCCGCGGCCCACCAGCTCATCGGTCATGAACAGCCCCAGCTCGCGGCCCAGCTTGCGGTGGTCGCGGGCTTTGGCTTCTTCGAGCTTCTTCAGGTACTCGTCCAGCTGCTCCTTCTTCGGGAACGCGATGCCGTAGATGCGCTGGAGGCTCTTGTTCTTCGCGTCGCCGCGCCAGTAAGACGCGTTGCAGGCGGTCAGCTTGATGGCGTTGCCCTTGATGCGGCCGGTGGAGTCGATGTGCGGGCCGGCGCAGAGGTCGGTGAACTCGCCCTGCTTGTAGAAGCTGATGACGGCGTCCTCCGGTAGGTCGTTGATGAGCTCGACCTTGAACGGCTCTTCCTTCTCCTCCATGAACTTGACGGCTTCCTCGCGGGGCAGCTCAAAGCGCTCGAGCTTGAGCTTTTCCTTGCAGATCTTGCGCATCTCTTCTTCGATCTTGTCCATGATCTCCGGCGTGAAGGCGAACGGCGAATCCATGTCGTAATAGAAGCCGTTGTCGATGCTCGGCCCGATGGCGAGCTTGACCTCGGGGTAGAGGCGCTTCACCGCCTGCGCCAGCACATGGGAGCAGGTGTGCCAGTAGGTCTTGCGGTATTCGGGGTTGTCCCAGCTGAATGCAAAGTTTTCTTCTGCCATGGTCGTATCTCCATTTAAGTAAAATTCAACTGCTAAAGAGTATCACCAAGGCACAGGATTGTCAAGTGGGCGTTTTAGGGCGCGCACAGGGAAAAAGCGGCTCATTGAGCCGCTTTTTTCGTTAAAACGTGCGATAACTGGTGTTCTCACCGTCAAAGAGGAAGCCGTCGCGGTCGTGGACGCGGCCGTTCTCCAGCATCCGCGCCATGCGGTCGCCCTCGGCGGCAGCGCGGCACACGTCAAGGTCGTCCGAATAATCGACGCCGCGGGTCACGCCGCCGTTGTTCGTCGCGGTGTAGACGCTGCTGTTGGGGCCGCCGATGCCGTAGGCCGCGCTGCCCGCGTCGTAATCGTGGCTCGTCATGCCGTAGCGCGTCGGCTCGCGCCCGCTGTTGATGGCGCTGGTCACGGTGCCGAGGCCGTTGATCGCGGCGTCGGTGTTGACCGTTGCGCCACTTGATGTGCCGGTACCGGTCTGACCGCTGTTGTTGTGCATGGTATCCGTGGCGGTGGTGCCGCCGGCGATGTCGTCCACGCCGGGCATGCCGCCGTCAGCGCCGCAGGCTGCGAGCGACAGCGCCAGCAGCGCCGTGACCGCCGTGATCGCAAGGGTTCTTTTCATCGTGAAATTCTCCTTACTGCGTACATTTGCAATACCCATCGATTAGTATGCGAAAGATCGAAGAATATTTACGCGCAAAAAAATGGCGGAAACAACAGTTTCCGCCATTTTATAAGGATCGATTATTTTGCAGCCTTGGCAGCCTTGAACGCCTCGGTGAGCATCGGAGTGACCTTGAACAGGTCGCCGCAGATGCCGTAGTCCGCAATCTCGAAGATCGGCGCGTTCTCGTTCTTGTTGACCGCGATGATGCACTCGGACTCGCTCATACCGGCCTTGTGCTGGATGGAGCCGGAGATGCCCAGTGCGATGTAGACCTTCGGATGGACGGTCTTACCGGTCTGACCGACCTGATGGTCCGCCGTGAGCCAGCCGCTGTCGATGGCGACACGGGAGCCGCCGACGACGCCGCCGAGCACCTCCGCCAGATCTTCCGCCAGCTTGATGCCGCCCTCAACGTCCTTGCTGATGCCGCGGCCGACGGAGACGATGTAGTCCGCGCCGATCAGGTCAACGAGCTTCTTCGCCGCCTTGACGACCTCAATGACCTCGGTGGCCATGTCGTCGGAGCTGAGCTGGACGTTGTAGTTGGTAATCTTCACCGCGTCGGCCTTCGCCTGGTCGAACGGGTTCTTCTTCATGACGCCGGGACGCACCGTCGCCATGGCGGGACGGAAGCGCGGGCAGACGATGGAGGCCATCAGGTTGCCGCCGAACGCCGGACGGGTCATCTTCAGGCCGCGGGAGACGTCGTGCTCCTCCATCTTCTCGGTGACGTTGTTCTTGAGCATGATCTTGCCGAGCTTGTCAATGCGATCCTCGGGCAGCGTGGAGGCGCTGCGCAGGAAGTCCTTGTAAGCGGGCATATCGACGTCGAGGTGCGTGCAGTCGGCGCAGAGACCGGTATGCAGGCGCGCCGCGCAGCGCGGGCCGAGGTCACGGCCGATGTTGGTGGCGGCGATCAGGAACGCCTCGGGCTTGAACTCGGAGATGGCGTCGCAGATGACCTTCGCATACGCGTCGGTGGTGTAGGTCTTGAGCAGGGGATGGTCGCAGACGATGACCTCGTCGGCGCCGTAGCCGCCGAGCTCCTTGGCAATGCCGCCGACGTTGTCGCCGAGCAGCAGGCCGACCAGGTTGACGCCGAGCTCGTTGGCGAGCTTGCGGCCCTCGGAGATCAGCTCAAAGCTGGTGGGCATCATCTTGCCCTCGCGCTGCTCGCAGAAGACCCAAACGTTTTTAAATTCAGCAATCTTGGAGCTGTCGAACTCCTTATTGGCAAGTTCAGTCTTGATACGCATTGTTTCGATCCCCTTTCCTTAAATAATGTGTTTCTCGGACAGAATACTGGCGAGCGTCTCGCAGGTCTTCATGTCGTTGCCCTCGAGCATCTTGCCCGGTTCCTTCTGCGGGGGCGTGAAGGAGGTCAGGATGTTGGTCGGGGAGCCGCTGAGGCCGATGGTGGACTTGTCGATCAGGGGGTTGTCCTTGAGGGCGTTGTAGTCCAGAACGGTCATGGGCTTGGAATAGGTCTCGAAAATGCCGGAAACCGACATATAACGCGGGGTGTTGAGCTCCTTGATGCAGGTGACCATGCAGGGGGTCTGCTCCTTGATCATCATGTAGCCGTCCTCGAGCACGCGCTTGACGGTGATGGTGTTGCCGTCCTTGTGGATCTCGGCGGCGTAGGTGATCTGCGGCAGATGCAGCTTTTCGGCGATCTGCGGGCCGACCTGCGCGGTATCGCCGTCGATGGCCTGGCGGCCGCAGAAGACGAGATCGTCATCGTCAATGCCGATGGTGTCGAGGCCCGCGGCAATGATCTGGGAGGTGGCGTAAGTATCGGAGCCGCCGAACTCGCGGCCGGAGATCAGATAGCTCTCATCGACGCCCATGGCCATGAGCTCGCGGAGCATGCCCTCTGCCGGGGGCGGGCCCATCGTGACGGCGACGACCTTGCAGCCGGTCTCGTCCTTGAGCTTGAGCGCGGCCTCAACGGCGTTCATGTCGTCGGGGTTGATGATGGTCTGCATGAGGGCGCGGTTGAGCGTGCCGTCCGGATTGACAGCGAGTCTGCCGGAGGTATCGGGGACCTGCTTGACGCAAACAAGAATCTTCATGATTTATTACCTCCCTCTATTAGTTCACACCGAGGTACTTGGCGATGACCATGCGCTGGACTTCGCTCGTGCCCTCGTAGATCTCCGTGATCTTCGCGTCGCGCATCATGCGCTCCACGGGATACTCACGGGTGTAGCCGTAACCGCCGAAGAGCTGGACGGCGCGGCGCGTCACGTCGGACGCGGCCTCGGCCGCGAACAGCTTCGCCATGGAAGCGTCGCAGGAGTAATCCTCGTGGTTCTGCTTCTTCATCGCGGCGGCGTAGACCAGGTACTGCGCGGCCTTCATGCGGCACGCCATATCGGCCAGCTGGAACTGGGTGTTCTGGAACTGGCTCAGGCGGCGCTTGAACTGGATGCGCTCCTTGGTATACTTGACTGCCTCGTCGATGGCGCCTTCACCGAGGCCGAGAGCCTGGGAGGCGATGCCGATACGGCCGCCGTCGAGGGTCTTCATGGCGATCTTGAAGCCCTGACCCTCCTTGCCAAGGAGATTCTCCTTCGGGACGATGCAGTCCTCGAAGACGAGGTCGGTGGTGGAGGAGCCGCGGATACCCATCTTCTTCTCATGCTTGCCGCTGGAGAAGCCGGGGAAGCTGCGCTCCACGATGAACGCGGAGATGCCGTGGTTGCCCGCCTTGGGGTCGGTCATCGCGAACACGACGAAGGTGTCGGCCACGGAACCGTTGGTGATGAAGCACTTCGAGCCGTTGAGCACGTAGTGATCGCCGTCGAGCACCGCGATAGTCTGCTGACCGGAGGCGTCGGTACCGGCGTTGGGCTCGGTCAGACCGAAGGCGCCGATCTTGCGGCCGGAAAGAAGGTCGGGGAGGTACTTCTTCTTCTGCTCCTCGGTGCCGTTCTCAAAGATCGGCGCGCAGCAGAGGGAGGTGTGCGCGGAGACGATGACCGCGGTGGTGCCGCAGACCTTCGCCAGCTCCTCGACGCACATGGCGTAGGAAAGAACGTCGCCGCCGGCGCCGCCGTATTCCTTCGGGAAGTAAATGCCCATCATGCCGAGCTTGGCCATCTTTTCGACGGTCTCCATGGGGAAGCGTTCTTCCTCATCAATCTCCTCGGCTAAGGGCTTGACTTCGGTCTCCGCGAATTCGCGGTACATCTTTCGAGCCAGCTCATGCTCTTTGGACAGATGGAAATCCATACTCTTTTGCTCCTTCACTGTAAATTTGTGTTTGTTTTTTTTTTAACAAACCGAACTTGTACGCATATAGTATAATCACGCGATTTCAATTAGGCAAGTGGAAGATTTCCTGAACACGGTTTTTTCGTATTTTGTCAAAACATACGACGCCTTTTTTGTGCTTTTCGCCAATTCCCAAACAAAGGCTGTGCGGCGAGGAGAATCGGAAAAATTTTCAAATTATGTCTACCAATTTTCAAAAAGATATGATATACTACCGTATTGGAAGATTATGTAACCGCCAAAAACGAGAAAATGAGGTGCCATTTATGAAGTGTCCGTATTGCGGTCACAGTGAGAGCAAGGTTGTCGATTCCCGCCCCGCCGAGGAGGGCAGCAGCATCCGTCGCCGCCGTGAGTGTCTGGGCTGCGCCAAGCGCTTCACGACCTATGAAACCGTGGAGAGCCTGCCAATGATCGTCGTCAAGAAGGACGGCAGCCGCCAGAGCTTCGACCGCGAGAAGGTGACGGCCAGCATGATCCGCGCCTGCGAGAAGCGCCGCGTTTCCATTGAGCAGATCGAAAAGATGAGCGAGGAGATCGAGCAGACGCTGCAAAACTCTCTTGAGCGCGAGATCAGCAGCGACTACGTCGGCGAGCTGGTCATGGCGAAGCTGCGTCCGGTCGACGAGGTCGCCTACATCCGATTTGCGTCTGTGCACCGCCACTTCAAGAATATCGACGACTTCATGCACGAACTCAACAAGCTGATCGACGAGAAGTGAGCCACACCCTGGACGACGTCCGCCGCGAATACGACCGGCTCGACGCGCTGTGCGGCGTGGACACGACGCGGGTGGCGCTGCGCATCTCCAAGCGGGCGACGAAGCGGCTCGGCAGCTGCAAATATGTCGGAAGCACCGTGGAGAGCGTCACGATCTCCGATTTCGTGCTGGACGCGGCGGACGAGGTGTTTTACGACACCATCCGCCACGAGTACGCCCACGCGCTCGTCAAGCTGCGGTTCCCGCGGGAACGGCATGGACACGACGCACGCTGGAAAGCCGCCTGCCTTGAGGTTGGCTGCGCGCCGGAGCGCTGCTGCGATCCGGCGGTAATGCCCGTATTCCCGCCGCGGCGGCAGGAGACCTACCACTATCGCCTGACCTGCCGGATCTGCGGCGCGTCATGGCAGTACAAGCGCATGACCAAGGTGCTGCGGCTTGTTTCCCGCGGCGGTTCGCGCTACTGCACCTGCCCCCATTGCAAGGGACACAGCTTTACGGTGGAGACTCTATAATTATGGCGAAAGCAGCCCAAACGGGCTGCTTTTTTGCTTTACAGGATATTTCGCAGCGTGAGCTGCTGCATGTCCGACACCACGCGCAGCTGCACCGCCAGCTGCGCCGCCGCGGCGCGGAACTCCGCCATGTCGCGCTCCTGCGCAAAGCTGTCCGCCTCCGCGAACAGCGCGTCCGCTGCCTCCAACTCGTCGTGGGCGGTGACGATGTGCAGCCACGGCTTGCGGGATTCCCAGCTTTCACGGGCTTCGCGCAGGATGTCCCGCGCTTCCGGCCAATTCTCCCGCTCGGCGGCGGCTGTTGACGTCTCCGCGGCGGTGAGCCATCGCGCGGCGTCGGATTCGACCCGTCTCCCGTTCTCCAGCGACAGTCCCAGCAGCAGCGCCAGCACCGCCACGGGTACGGCAAAATATTTCGTCATTTGCCCTCCTTTCCGACGCACAGCACCTTGCCGGCGTCGTCCACCGTCAGCAGCAGGATCTCCCGCACATCGTGGAACCCGTGGGCGCGGACGGTGCGATCCAGCCATGCCCGATCCAGCCCCTTGTCCTTCAGCCCGTTCTTCATCACATGTCCATCGTTGACAATCACCACGGGGATGCTGACGTCGTCTTTGACCGCCTTGCCCAACTGTCTCGGCGTGGCGGGCGCGTCGGCGGGGTAGAGCAGCACGGAGAGCTGCCCGTTGGTCTCCAGCACCGCGTACTTGACCGTTGCGAGGTCGGTGACGCCCTGCGCGCGCAGCTCGTCGATCAGTTCGTCGAGGGTGAAGCGGTTGCGCCGCATGGCGGCCTGCTGAATGACGCCGTCCTTGATGAGCGTGGTCGGGTTGCCGCACACCAGACGGTGGAACCGGACGCTCTGCATGGAGAAGAACGAGAGCAGCATCGACAGCGACAGCAGCGTGATGATCGGCACGACACCGTTCAAAAGCGGGATGCCGAAGTCCTGCATCGGTACGGCGGCAAGGTCGGAGATGAGCAGCATCAGCACCAGCTCGATGGGCTCCAGCTCGCCGATCTGGCGCTTGCCCATGGCGCGGATGCCAACCATCAGGATCACATATAATAATATGGTACGTGCGAATGCGGTTGCCATGGCAAACCTCCCTTTTCAGGAAGTTTGCCCCGATGCGCAAAAAAAATCCCCGCCAGCAGGCGGGGAAACAGAAATCAAGTCACAGGCAGCACATGGGTCGCGGGGATGCACTTGCCGTTTTCAAAGGTCAGCGTGCCGTAGGTCGGACGGCGGAAGTCCCCGATGCTGCCGGGGTTGAGCATGACAACGCCGTTGCGAATGTCCACAAAGGGCTGGTGGGTGTGGCCGAAGAGCGCCACATGCGCGCCGCGCTCCAGCGCCTCGCGCAGCAGAATGCTTAAGTTGGATTTGACGCCCAGCGTGTGCCCGTGGCAGAGCATGACCGCCATTTCCTTGATCATCATCAGGCGCACCGCGGCGTCCTGATGGCGGAAGTCGCAGTTGCCCGGCACCTTCTCCATCGGCAGATCGGGGAAGCGCTGCGCGACCAGCTCCGCGTCGCGCCAGCCGTCGCCGAGGTGCAGCAGCATACGCGGCCGCTCCAACTCGACGGCGCGGCACATATTTTCGACATTACCATGGGAATCGGATACGACCAAGACTTTCATAATAGTGCAGTAGCTCCATAGGTGAGGGCCGTCATGATGAGGCCCGCGATCAGAACGCCGACGAAAATCACCGGCACAGCGTTTTTGAGCCGCAGATCCATCAGCGCGGCGATCAGCGCGCCCGTCCACGCGCCGGTGCCCGGCAGCGGGATGGCGACGAACATCAGCAGTCCCCAAGCCTGCCAGCGTACCAGATTTTGGTTGCTCATCTTCCGGTAAGCCCGCTGCTCCAGCCGGTCGATCAGACCGCCCAGCTTCGGGATATGTACGCGAACCCATTTGAAGATCCGCCGGATGAACAGGATCACAAACGGGACGGGGAGCATATTGCCGATCACGCCCGCGAGCAGCGCCATCGGGATCGGCAGCCCCATCGCCACGCCGGCCGGTACGCCGCCGCGCAGCTCCACCACCGGAACCATGGATATGAGCATTGTCAGCAGAAATTCGCCTGCCGCCGTATTGTGCAGCCAAAGCGACAACGACTGTAGCATCAGCGGGAGTCCCTCATTCCAAGTTAGATAACGATAACGCGGTGGATTATATAATATAAATGTAGAAAGCACAAGCCCTTTTCAGTAAACAAATCGTAAACAATCAGGGGCGCGGCTTTCGCCGCGCCCCTCGCGCTTATTTATTCTCCTGATCCTGCTGGTTCTGGGTGCTGTCGTTGGTGTTCTTGTTCTGGTTGTTCTGATGATTCTTCATCGTGCAAGCCTCCTTTCCGAAGTTCTGCTGCAAAGGGTATTGTACCCATGCCGGGGAAAAATATACAAAATCCGAAAAATTGCTTGACACAGTGCTTTTCCCGTGGTAATATACCCCCGCAAAACAAAGAAGAACGGCGCATCCGTTCTCACCCTCAGCGAAGCGAAAGGGTCAATAAGCGTGAAGACTGGCTGCTTGCGGTCGCTTTGCGTTTTGGTACGGGTGCGAAGTTCGCATCCGTTTTTCTTTGCGTAAATCCATTTTTGGGGGTGCTTCGGTATTAGCAGCAATGTGCATCAGCTCAACGAGGAGATCCGCGATAGCGAGATCCGCCTAATCGGTTCCGGCGGTGAGCAGCTCGGCATCATGTCCGCCGCGCAGGCGCTGGAGATCGCCGTCGAGCAGGATCTTGATCTGGTGAAGATCTCTCCGCAGGCCAATCCGCCTGTTTGCAAGCTCATGGACTACGGCAAGTTCCGCTTTGAGCAGAGCAAGCGCGAGAAGGAAGCCCGTAAGAACCAGCACGTCGTCGAGATCAAGGAAGTGCGCATGTCTCCCGGCATCGACGTCGGCGACTTCAACACCAAGCTGAAAAATGCCCAGAAGTTCCTCTCCGAGGGCAATCGTGTCAAGGTCTCCGTCCGCTTCCGCGGCCGTGAGATGGCACATACGGAGATCGGCCGCGATCTGCTGCTCAAGTTTGCCGAGCAGACGGGCGAGGTCGCCGCGCTGGAGAAGGAACCCAAGATGGAAGGACGCAGCATGTCCATTTTCCTCGCCCCGAAGGCGAAGTAACCTAACAGAAAAGGAGAACAACATCATGCCCAAGCTGAAATCTCACAGCGGCGCGAAGAAGCGCTTCAACCTCACCAAGACCGGCAAGGTCAAGGTCGCCAAGGCGTTCAAGAGCCACATCCTCACGAAGAAGCCCACCAAGCGTACGCGCAGACTGCGTCAGGGCGGCTATGCCGACGTGACGAAGGAAAAGACCATCCACAAGATGATCCCCTACAAATAAGATAAGAGTACGCTGAAAGGAGCTTTAACGATATGGCACGTGTAAAAGGCGCGATGATGACGCGCAAGAGAAGAAATAAGACCCTCAAGCTCGCCAAGGGCTACTGGGGCAACAAATCCCGTCACTTTAAGATGGCCAACGAGCAGGTCATGAAGTCCCTGACCTACGCGTATGTCGGCCGTCGCCTCAAGAAGCGCGATTTCCGTTCCCTGTGGATCACCCGCATTTCCGCGGCGTGCAAGGCCAACGGCATGAACTACTCCACGTTTATGCACGGTCTCAAGCAGGCGAACGTCACGATCAACCGCAAGATGCTCAGCGAGATGGCGATCAACGATCCCGCCGCGTTTGCGAAGCTGGTCGAGCTTGCCAAGAAGTAAGTCAATACCGAAACCGCCGCAGGATTGGCCTGCGGCGGTTTTTTTCGCGATGACATGAAAAAAGAGGCTTCCGAACGGAAGCCTCTTTCGCTTTACTTGGCGTACTCGACCGCTTTGACCTCGCGGATGACGTTGACCTTGATCTGGCCGGGATATTCCATCTCGTCCTCGATGCGCTTGGCGATATCGTGGGCAAGGATCACCATTTCGTCCTCGCTGACGACCTCGGGCTTGATCATCACGCGCACCTCGCGGCCCGCCTGGATCGCGTAGCTCTTCTCCACGCCGGGGAAGCTGCCGGTGATCTCTTCGAGCTGCTCGAGACGCTTGATGTAGTTCTCAAGATTCTCGCGGCGGGCACCGGGGCGACCCGCGGAGATCGCGTCGGCGGCCTGAATGATGAAGTCGAGCACCGTGGTCGGCTCCACGTCGTTGTGGTGGGCGTGGACCGCGTGGATGATCTCCTCCTTCTCGTGGTACTTGCGCATGAACTCGACGCCAAGGGAGACGTGGGTGCCCTCCATCTCGTGGTCGACGGACTTGCCGATGTCGTGCAGCAGGCCCGCGCGCTTGGCGGCGGTCACGTCTGCGCCCAGCTCCGCGGCCATCATGCCGGCGAGGTGGGCGACCTCGATGGAGTGCTGGAGCACGTTCTGCCCGTAGCTCGTGCGATAGTGCAGGCGGCCGAGCATCTTGACCAGCTCGGGATTCAGCCCGCGCACGCCGGTCTCCAGCACCGCGCGCTCACCCTCGGATTTGATCACGGCGTCCACCTCGCGGCGGGCCTTGGCGACCATTTCCTCGATGTGCGTGGGGTGGATGCGGCCGTCGGCGATCAGCTTTTCGAGCGCAATGCGCGCGACCTCGCGGCGCACCGGCTCAAAGCAGGAGACTGTGATGGCCTCGGGCGTGTCGTCGATGATGAGGTCGACGCCCGTCATGGTTTCGATGGTGCGGATGTTGCGGCCCTCGCGGCCGATGATGCGGCCCTTCATCTCGTCATTGGGCAGGGGAACCACACTGACGGTGATCTCGGCGGCATGATCCGCGGCGCAGCGCTGCACGGCGGTGGCGATGATCTCGCGGGCACGGGAATCGGCCTCGTCGCGGGCGCGCTGTTCGATCTCCTTGATCTTGAGGGCGGTCTCGTGGGTGACTTCGCTCTCGACCTGCTCGATCAGGTACTTTTTCGCCTCGTCGGCGGTGAAGCCGGAGATGCGCTCCAGCATTTCGGTCTGGCTGCGCTTGATGATCTTGATCTCCTCGTTCTCCTTGTCAAGCGCGGCGTGCTTTTCGGCGAGGGCCTCTTCCTTTTTCTCGAGGGCCTCGGTCTTTTTGTCGATGTTTTCTTCCTTCTGCTGCAGCCGGCGCTCCTGCTTCTGCAGGTCGCTGCGGCGCTCCTTGTTCTCCTTCTCAGCTTCGTTGCGGACGCGCATGATCTCTTCCTTGGCTTCGAGCAGCATTTCCTTGCTCTTGCTCTCGGCCCGCTTGTGCGCGTCGTTTTCGATTTGCAAAGCCTTTTGTTCAGCGTCTGCGATGGTTTGGTTGGCTTTCTGTTCCGCCCGTTTCCTCAGCCAAATGCCGAGAAGGACACCCAAGGCCAGCAGCACGAGCCCGATCACAAAGTGGATCGTCCCGAACATAGCTTGATGTGGGGCTGGCATGGTCTCCTCCTGTTCTCTCATTTTAAAATCTATTAAAATGGGTGTTTGTGGGTTCCTTGAGGGGAAGTCCCCTTTTACTCCCCCTAAAAATCCAAAGATTATTGTACCGAATCAAACGCCGGGTGTCAAGCGAAATCTCGCGCGGTCATCGCAGGAACATGCTGACCGGCTGCACAGAGTTGATGTTGTATCGCGGTAGGTCGTAGAGATTGCGGGAGACCTCGCTCATGCCATGTGTGGTCGTTACAGTCATGGCGAACCGATCGCGAAGAAGGTTGTTCGCCCAGGAGTTCTGCAAACCATGGGGATAGGCGAAAAACGATACGTTTTTCTGACCGATCTCCTGCTGAATGAGCTGCACGCTGCGATCCAGATCATCGGCCAGGCGCTGCTCATAATCCTCCCGGGACTCGCCACGCAGCCGACCGATACCGGATTCGTGCAGAGCGTGCGTATGGGATCCGAATTCGATCAGGCCGGATTGTGCCATTTCGCGGCAGGCGTCCCAGGTGAGGAACTCCTCCTCCGTTTTGCCCATATAAGAGGTTACGATGGACACGACGGCCTTCATGCCAAATTCCCGGAGAATGGGCAGGGCGACGGTACAGTTGTTCATGTAGCCGTCGTCAAAGGTAATGAGCACCGCCTTTTCCGCCAAGGGCACGCCGCTGATGATCTCACTGGGGAGATAGGTGGTGTAGCCGTTGTCCCGCAGCCATTGCAGATCCTTTCGAAACAGCGCTTCGGTGGTCGTCCAGTCGCTGAGCGGTTTCGGAGCATCCTTGACGACGCTGTGATACATTAAAATATGCAGGTTCTGCTTGGGCTTGTAGGGATCCAGCACCAGATTGCTGACGCGGGCGTCGTCGTCCCAGATCGACTTCCCGAACACGGCGAGGGACTTCATCCGGATAAGCGTTTCTCCGCCGATGTTGTAGCTGTCCACCAGCTTGCCGTCCACATAGGTTTTGACGTCGGAGCGATAGATGCGGCGATAGCGCTCGCCCACCTCATGCCCCGACAGGGAGGGCGTATAGTCGGGCCAGACCTCGGGCGGCGGCGCTTCGCGGGTGATGCGCAGCGTGTGTTTTTTCGCGTTCCAGTCGACCGTGAAGCCGTATTGGATCAGATCCTCCGCCACGATGACGGCGTTGCCGTCGACAATATAGGAGCGAAGCGGATGACCGTCGATCTGAGCGACGATATCCGAGTAAAGTGCGTAGTCGGCGTTTGCCGCCTGTGCCGACGGAACGACAAGCAGACAGAAAATCAACGCAAGCAGCAGAGAAAGGAGACGCTTCAAGAGAAAACACTTCCTTTTGGATTCGATATACTCAGTATAGAACAAAACCGAATCGATTTCAATGATGGGCAAGAAAAAATCGAACAATATTTCAAACGAATGTTGCATTTTTGAAAAAACTGTGTTATACTGCCGATTGAGAACGATATGGGAGGCTGACGCAATGAGCAAACGGGCTGAGATGCAGCAGCGGATCTACCAATTTTTGCTTTCGTATCTGGCGGAGCACGGCTACGCGCCGTCGATCCGCGACATTTGCGATGCGGTGGGGCTCAAGTCCCCGTCGACGGTACATTTCCACTTGAAAAACCTGGCGGAGTTGGGTTACATCGAAAAGAGCGCGTTCAAGGGGCGCGCGATCGTTCCTGTAAACCGTGAGGCGGTCAAGACCACCGAGCCGCAGCCCCAAGCGCAGGCGGAAAAGGCGGTCGAGCTTCCGGCGGCGGAATCGGCGCAGGTGCCGATCGTCGGAAACGTCGCTGCCGGGAGTCCAATTTTGGCACAGGAGTGCATCGAGGACTACCTGACCTTTGACACCGGCGGACGGGAGGGCGAGTACTTTGCCCTGCGCGTACGCGGCGAGTCGATGCTGGGCCTCGGCATCCTGCCGGGCGACCTTGTGGTCGTGCATCAGCAGCAGACTGCCCGCAACGGCGAGATCGTCGTCGCACTGCTGGAGGACGAGGCGACGGTCAAAACCTTCAGCCGTAAGGACGGCAAGATCTGGCTGCTGCCCGCCAACCCGGACTATCAGCCCATTGATGGCACAGACTGCACCATCATGGGCAAGGTCGTCGCCGTTGTGCGGCAATACTGAACAGAGAAAGAATCACCGCCGGAAGGCGGTGATTCTTTTACTCTTACTCTGCAAAATGGAACGTCCATTGATCCAGCGCACGCAGCGGCTGGGCCGCTGTCGGGGATACGCCTTCGATCTGTCCCTCCGGCGTCAGGATGGACAAGGATTTGAACGCGATGGGCAGGATGGGCGAGAGCTCCGCGAGCTTTGCGCAGAGCGCTTGCGCGGTCGCAGGCGATTCGCTGCTTAAAAATGCGCGCAGCGCGGCGTCAACGTCCGCATTGGTGAACTTGCCATAGTTGAGTGCGCCGCCTGTGCCGACCAGAGCGGTGATATCCCAATCGGCGGTGAGCCGCGTTTCGCCCAGCCAAAGATCAAATTTTCCGCCCTCGAGTGCCTCTAAATATTCGTTCCAGGGGAGAATGATCGGCGTCACGGTGACGTGGGCGGCGGTAAGCTCCTTGGCGAGGTATTCAGCCAGCGCAGTTTTGAAGCTATTCTCGGCGTTGACCAGAAGCGTCAGATCCAAAGGTGAAACGTCGGCGGGCGGCGCAGTCTCGTCCTGTACCGGAGTCAGCGCTTCTTCGTATGCACCAGTGGTGTACGAAACATCCAATGCCGCGGGATAGAGTGGTGAGACTGGCGAGATGGGGAATTGCGCGGGCTGCGCGTGCCCGGCGAGCAGCACCGTGGCGACGGCGTCGCGGTCGATGGCTCGACCGATGGCGACACGCATGGCAGGCTCTGCGAGCGCAGGCTTCGCCGTGTTGAAGCCGAGAAACAGGATGGCGGTGGTTGGCGCGTCGGTCATGTCAATACTGCCTAAAGAAGCGGCGGTGGTCGCGCTGAGCAGATCGGCGGTCAGCAGATGCGCGCTCCGCGCAGAGAAGAGATAGACCGCGGTGTCCGCGTCCTTGGCGCTGGCCAGTTCGATGCGCTCCAGCGCGGGAGGATCGTCGTTCCACCAGTTTTCGCTGCGCACAAGGCAGGGACCATCGCTGTCGGTCAGGAACAGATACGGCCCGGTGCCCAGCGGCACGGGGTCTTTTTCGGTGCCGGATTTGACGATGGGGATATCCAGCAGCGCGGGAAAGGCGCTGTCGGGCTGGCGCAGCGTGACGATGAACGTGCCGCGCCCGACGCGCATGGCTGCGACATTGGCAAAGCGCGCGCTGTAGCGGTCAGAAATCTGTGCGCGGCGATAGGTCGCCAGCACGTCGGAAGCCGTGAATGACGCGCCGTTGGAAAAGGTGACGTCGTCGCGCAGCTGAAACGTGTAGGTTAAGCCGTTGTTGCTGCTGCTATAGGTCGAGCAGAGCAGGGGCTGCGGTTCAAAACGCTCGTTGAGCACAAACAAGCCCTCGTAGAGCAGAGAACCGATCACCTGCTGCACGCCGTCCGGACAGGCAATGGGGTCAAGGGTTTGACTGCTGAGATAGGGGAGCGTAAAGACCTGTGCGGCGTGGGAGATTTCTTCTGTGTCAGTGCTTTCCTCCGGCGTATAGGTCCAGAAATCCTCTTCCTCTGGGATATCCGCCTCGTAGCAGCCCGCGAGGGAGAGGCAGAGCGCCATCGCGCACAAAAGCGCTGTCCAACGTTTCATGCGTTCTCCTCCAGTGCGATGACCGCGATCTGTCCACCGCGCTGCATGCCCAGCCTGCGGTGTGACCAGTAACGGTCGAGCCGACAGGCGGTGCAGTCGGGATGCACCTCAATATTGCGCGGGTCAAGCCCGGCGCGCAGCAGCCACAGGCGGTTGATCTGCTTGAGATCGACGTGGTACTTTTCGCCGCGCTGCTCGATGAACGGTTCGGCGTCCGCGCCGAGGCTTGCGCGGATGGCGTTCGGCACGTCGGCGTCGGTCTCAAAGCAGCACACGCCGATGGACGGACCGAGGGCGGCGTGGATGTCCGCGGGATCGGAGCCGTAGGCGTCTGTCATGGCTTCTGCCGCCTTTCTCGCGATGCCAAGGGCGGTGCCTTTCCAGCCCGCGTGCACCGCGCCGACGCAGCGACGGATGGGATCGCAGAGCAGGATCGTGCAGCAGTCGGCACTGTAGGCGACCAGCGGGATGCCGGGCTCATTGGTGATCAGCGCGTCGGCGTCTGAGGGCCGCTCCTCCCAGCGGAGCTTTCCCGCGTCCTCCGGACGGACGATGCGCACAACGTCGCCGTGCACCTGCCGGTTGCCCACGGCACGGGCCATGTCAAGACCGGCGGCCTCGCCGAGCAGGCGGTAGTTTTCCGCCACGTTTTCCCACGCGTCGCCGTTCTGCTCAAAGAAGTTGAGCGAATCATACGGCGTGGGGCTGACGCCGCCGAGGCGCGTGGTGAAGGCATGGCGAACGCCGCCGACGGCAGAAAGGCCGTCGGCGGTATCGTAGATCAAACCATGGAAGTTGTGTTCAGTAAAGGACATTTTATTTTCCACAGCACTGCTTATACTTCTTGCCGCTTCCGCAGGGACAGGGATCGTTGCGGCCGATCTTTTTGACCTTGCGCGGCTGCTTTTTCACGGTGCCGTCGCCGGCGGTGGTGGCGTTGATGCCCTCCGCCACACGCTCGCGCTTGACCTCGGCTTGCGTCTGCACGCGGGCGGAGAAGATGCGGCGCACCGTGTCGTTCTGGATCGCGGCAATCATCTCCTCGAACATATCGAGCGAGATGCGCTTGTACTCGTCCACGGGGTTCTTGTTGCCGTATGCCTGGAGCCGCACACCCTGACGCAGCTCGGTCATGGCGTCGATGTGATCCATCCAGTACTCGTCGACGACGCGCAGCATCACGACGCGCTCCAGCTCGCGCATGATCGGGGAGCCGAGGGCTTCCTCCTTGGCGTTGTAGAACTTCTCGGAGGCTTCGACGAGCTGATCGGTCAGCTCCTCGGGCGAGAGATTCGTCAGCGCACTCGCGCTCACGACGCCGCTGGGGAAGTACATACCCTCGCAGGATTTGAGCGCCTCGGCGGCAGTCTCCGCCGTCACCTTGCCGTGCTCGCCGAGGGCGATGGTCACGTTGTTCTCAATGCCGCTGCGGATGAAGCCGAACACGGTGCTCTTGATGTCGAGGCCGTCGAGCACCTGCTTGCGCTGGGTGTAGATGATCTCGCGCTGCTTGTTCATCACGTCGTCGTACTCGAGGACGGATTTACGCGCCTGGAAGTTGCGGGACTCCACGGTGGTCTGTGCGTTTTCAATGGACTTGGAGAGGATGCGCGCGTCGATGGGCATATCCTCGTCCATGTCGAGGCGGTCCATCAGGCTCGTGACGCGCTCGCCGCCGAACAGGCGCATCAGCTCGTCGTCGAGCGAGAGGTAGAAGCGCGTCTCGCCGGGGTCGCCCTGACGTCCGGCGCGGCCGCGCAGCTGGTTGTCGATGCGGCGGGAGTCGTGGCGCTCGGTGCCGATGATGAACAATCCGCCCGCCTCGCGGACCTTGTCGGCCTCGTCCTTGATCTCGTCACGGTGCTTGGCGAGGGCGTCGGCAAACATCTGCCTCGCGTCCAGAATCTCCTGGTTGTCGGTATCGGCGTAGCCGGTTGCCTCGGCGATCAGCTCGTCGGAGAGACCGGCCTTGCGCAGATCGTTGCGCGCCATGTATTCGGCGTTGCCGCCGAGCATGATATCGGTGCCGCGGCCCGCCATGTTGGTGGCGACCGTCACCGCGCCCAGCTTGCCCGCCTGCGCGACGATCTCGGCTTCCTTTTCGTGGTTCTTTGCGTTTAAGAGGTTGTGCTTGATGCCCTCGCGCTGGAGGAGGTAGGAGAGCTTCTCGTTTTTCTCGATGGACACCGTGCCCACCAGCACCGGCTGGCCCTTTTCGTGGCACTCCTTGATCTGCTGGATGACCGCGCGGTACTTCGCCGCCTCGGTCTTGTAGACGACGTCGGGGTCGTCCTTGCGCGCCACGGGGCGGTTGGTCGGGATCTCGATGATGTCGAGGTTGTAGATGGTGCCGAATTCCTCTTCCTCCGTCAGCGCCGTACCGGTCATACCGGAGAGCTTGCGGTAGAGGCGGAAGTAGTTCTGGAACGTGATGGTCGCGAGCGTCTTGCTCTCGCGGGCGACCTCGACGTGCTCCTTGGCTTCGATGGCCTGATGCAGACCCTCGCTATAGCGGCGGCCGAACATCAGACGGCCCGTGAACTCGTCGACGATGACGACCTCGCCGTCCTTGAGGACGTAGTCGATGTCGCGCTTCATGACGCCGTGCGCCTTGATCGCCTGATTGATATGGTGGGCGATGGTGGAGTTTTCGGGGTCGGAGAGGTTCTCCAGCCCGAAGTACTCCTCCGCCTTCTTCACGCCGAGGGAGGTGAGCGTCGCGGTCTTTGCCTTTTCATCGACGATGTAATCGGCGTCCTCGTTGACGTCCTCCTCGGCCTTCTCGTCGGTCTCAGCGATGACCTTCTTGCGGAAGCGGGCGACGAGGTTTTCGGTGCGGGAGTACATCTCCGTGGACTTTTCGCCCATGCCGGAGATGATCAGCGGCGTGCGCGCCTCGTCGATGAGGATGGAGTCCACCTCGTCCACGATGACGAACGCGTGACCGCGCTGCACCAGCTCACTGGCGTAGATCGCCATGTTGTCACGCAGATAGTCGAAGCCCATCTCGTTGTTGGTGCCGTAGGTGATGTCGGCGGCGTAGGCCGCGCGGCGCTCGTCGCTCTTGAGGTCGTGGACGATCAGACCGACCGACAGACCGAGGAAACGGTGGATCTTGCCCATCCACTCGCTGTCGCGCTTGGCGAGGTAGTCGTTGACCGTGACGATGTGCACGCCCTCGCCGGTGAGCGCGTTGAGGTACGACGGCAGAACGGCGACCAGCGTTTTGCCTTCACCGGTCTTCATCTCGGCGATGCGCCCCTGATGGAGCACCACGCCGCCGATGAGCTGCACGCGGTAGGGATAGAGCCCGATGACGCGTTTCGCCGCCTCTCGGACGGTGGCAAACGCCTCGGGCAGGATGTCGTCGAGCGTCTCGCCGCTGGCGAGGCGCTGCTTGAACTCCGGCGTCTTGGCCTGCAGCTGCGCGTCGCTCATCGCGGCATACTCGTCCGCCATCGCCTCGATCTTGTCGACGATGGGATAGATGCTCTTGAGCTCGCGTTCGCTGTAGGTGCCGAATATCTTGGTAAAGAGACCCATGATGTATATACTTCCTTTCGGGAAAAGTGCAGGGAAAGACGCCCGTCGGGCGGGCACGCAAAATAATACCTGTATAATATAACACAAGGATGCGCAATATGCAAAGGGATTTGTGTGAACGGTTTGTAAAAAGTGCGAAACCATATTCGGAATGTGGCTTGACAGATCCGCAGGAATCCGATACTGTAGGGTATACACTTTATCACGCTGGCGTGATACAATACGGAAAGAGAGGAATCAGCAATGGGAAAACTTGACAACAAAGTCGCGATCATCACCGGTTCCACCTCCGGCATGGGGCGGGACACCGCATATCTGTTCGCAAAGGAGGGCGCGAAGGTCGTCGTCACGGGCCGCAACGAGGCGCGCGCCAAGGAAGTCGTGGACAAGATCAAGGCGGACGGCGGCGAAGCCATCTACGTCATCGCGGACGCCGCGGACAAGAACTTCGCGCAGATGATTTTTGACGCCACGATGAAGGCGTACGGCACGGTGGACGTGCTGATGAACAACGCCGGTATGCTGTCGCTCGCGCAGTTTGCCACCATCACGGCGGAGGAATTCATGGAGGATATCAACATCAACGTCACAAGCGCCCTGATGCTCAGCCAGAAGGTCGCGCCCGTCATGAAGGAAAAGGGCGAGGGCCACATCATCAACGTCGCGTCCATCGTCGGCTGGGCGGCGCATTGGGGCTTTGTCGCCTATGTCACCAGCAAGCACGCCATGGTCGGTCTCACCAAGGCGATGGCGAACGAGCTCGCCCCCACGATCCACGTCAACGGCATCTGCCCCGGCGCGATCCGCACCGCGATGCTCGCCTCCGTCGGCGGGGAGGATGCCTTCCAGCCGATGATCGACCGCACGGCACTGCACCGCATCGGCGAGGGCAGCGAGATTGCCTCCACGGCATTGTTTCTGGCGACCTCGGATTCGTCGTTCATCGACGGTCAGCTGCTCCGCGTGGACGGCGGCGTGGACGTCTGAGACGGCATCTGAAAAAAGAAATGACAGCGCAGGAAAAACCTGCGCTGTTTTTCTTGCATATTCTGTGCAGGTATGCTAAAATATTTTCGGAGAAGCTGACAACCTTTGTGCAAAACAGGGAGGAAAGCCGATGAAACTGTATTTTTACGGCGCTGACCGCGCGGTGACGGGCTCCTGCCACTGCGTGACGATCAACGGAAAACGCATTCTGGTCGACTGCGGCTTGCAGCAGGGGCGCGACGAGCTGGACAATACGCTCCTGCCCTTCGACGCGAGCGAGATCGACTATGTGCTCATCACCCACGCCCACATCGACCACTCGGGCCGCATCCCGCTGCTGGTCAAGCAGGGCTTCCACGGCGAGATCCTGACCACCCGCCTCACCGGGCGGCTGCTGGAGATCATGCTGCTCGACTCCGCCAACATTCAGGAGAGCGACGCCGAGTACATGAACCGCAAGGGCGAGCGCGCGGGCCGCGAGCACGTCGAGCCGCTCTACACCGTCGCGGACGCGGAGGAGGCCATCCAATACATCCGCACCTGCGACTACCATGAGACCGTCGAGCTGTGCGAGGGCGTGGAGGTCACGTTCACCGACGCGGGCCATCTGCTCGGCTCCGCCAGCATCACCATGGTGCTCACCGAGGGCGACGTGATCAAGACCGTCGTGTTCTCCGGCGACATCGGCAACGAGACGCAGCCGATCCTCTGCGCGCCGGAGCCGCTGCATCACGCGGACTACGTGCTCATGGAGTCCACCTACGGCAACCGCAACCATGAGGGCGAGTGGAACTATGAGGGCCGCCTCGCCGAGATCATCGACTCCACGCTCGCCGCGGGCGGCAACGTCATCATCCCGTCCTTCGCCGTGGGCCGCGCGCAGGAGCTGCTGTACTTCATCCGCAAGATCAAGGAGGCGGGCATGGTCAAGTCCGTGCCGGACTTCCCGGTGTACATCGACTCGCCGCTGGCGAAGGCGGCGACGTCCATCTTCTGCGGCAACGTCCGCGGCTACGTGGACGAGGAATCGCTTGCGCTGGCGACCGACGACAAGCACATGTTCTCGTTCTCGAACCTCCACATGGTCGAGGGCGGCGAGGAGTCCAAGCTGCTCAACGCCGACCCCACGCCGAAGGTCATCATCTCCGCCTCCGGCATGTGCGACGCGGGCCGCATCCGCCATCACTTGAAGCACAACCTCTGGCGCTACAACTGCGCCATCGTGTTTGTGGGCTATCAGGTGCCCGGCACGCTCGGCCGCCGCATCATCGACGGCGCGGAGAGCGTCAAGCTCTTCGGCGAGGAGGTCGCGGTGCGCGCGAAGATCATCAACTTCAAGGGGCTCTCCGCCCACGCAGACCACGACCATCTGGTGCAGTGGGTGCAGAACTTCGACCCCAAGCCCCAGCAGGTGTTTGTCGTCCACGGTGACGAGGACATCGCCCCCGCGTTCGCGGAGGAGCTGCGCGGCCTCGGCTTCGCCGCCCACGCGCCGAAGTTCACCGCGGTGTACGATCTCGCCCTCGGCGTGGCGCTGGAGGACGGCTATGTGCCGGAGCGCCGCAAGAGCGAGGCGCGCCGCCGCGCGGACGTCATCTACAACAAGCTCGCCACCTCCGCGGAGGAGCTGCTCATGTTCATCAAGAGCAGCCGCGGTATGCCGAACAAGGATATGGCGGCGCTCACGTCCCAGATCCACGCGCTGCTTGAGAAGTGGAAATAGCCGTACTTTTTCTTGAAAGAAAAAGTAGGCAAAAAGAACTTTATTGAAACCCAATACGGGAGACGGAACATCATTGGAAACTGTTCAGGACTTAAAAAAGAATGAAATCCACACCGTCCGCATAGAGGGCTATGCGGACGGCGGCGCGGGCGTCGCGAGAATCGGCGGCCGCGTCGTTTTTGTGCAGGGCGCACTGCGGGGTGAGACCTGCCGCGTGCTGATCCTTAAGGTCAACAAGCGCGTTGCCTATGCCAAGGTGGCGGAGATCCTGTCGCCGTCCGCGCACCGCATGGAGTCGGATTGCCCGTATTTTCCGCGCTGCGGCGGCTGCACCTACCGGCACATGGAGTACGCCGAGGAAAAGCAGCTCAAGCGCCAGCGGGTGGAGGACGATCTGCGCCGCCTCGGCGGCAGCGACGTGGAGGTGGAGGCGATCCTCGGTGCGGACACGATCCAGCGCTGTCGCAACAAGTCCATCTGGCCGGTGTCGCCCGGCGGCGCGGTGGGCTTCTACCGCGCGCGGACGCACGATGTGGTCAACGCCGAGCGGTGCCTGCTGGTGCATCCGGCGGCGGAGGCCGCGGCGGACGCCTTGCGGGCGTGGATGGCGCGCTGGGACGTGCGCGGCTACGATGAGACCACCGGCGAGGGGCTGATCCGCCATCTGTTCACGCGGAACAACACCAAGGGCCAGTCGCTTCTGTGCGTCGTGGCGAACGCAGCCGCGCTGCCCCATGAGCGCGAGCTGGTGGAGGCGCTGCGCGGCGCGTGTCCGGACACGGTGGGCATCCTGCTGAACACCAACACGAAAAAGACCAATGTGGTGCTCGGTGACAGCTACCGCACCCTCTGGGGCAGCAATCGCATCGCGGACACGCTCTGCGGGTTCACGTTCCTCATTTCGGTGCCGTCGTTTTATCAGGTCAATCACGCCCAGTGTGAAAAGCTCTACGCCAAGGCGATCGAGTTCGCCGGTCTCACCGGCGAGGAGACCGCGCTCGATCTCTACTGCGGCGCGGGGACGATCACGTTGCTGCTCGCGCGCTACGCCAAGCGCGCCATCGGCGCGGAGATCGTGCCGGAGGCGATCGCCGACGCGCGGGACAGCGCCGAGCGCAACGGCGTCAAAAACGTTGAGTTCTTCCTCGGTGACGCCTCGGCGGTGGCGGCGCGCTTTGCGGCGAAGGGGCTGCGGCCCGACGTGGTGACCGTCGATCCGCCGCGCAAGGGCCTTGCGGAGGACGTGATCCACGCCATCGCGGACATGGCGCCGCCGCGGGTGGTCTACGTTTCCTGCGACCCCGCGACGATCAGCCGCGACGTGAAGCGCTTCTCCGAGTTGGGCTACGTCGCGAAGCGCGCCTGTGCCGTGGATATGTTCCCGCGGGCGGACCATGTGGAGACGGTATTACTTTTGTCCAAACTTCAAACGGAGCATCACATTGAGGTGGATTTGAACCTTGACGAGCTGGATGCAACAAGCGCAGAGACAAAGGCAACCTACGACGAGATCAAGGAGTGGGTGTGGGAGCATCACGGCCTGAAGGTGTCGAGCCTCTATATCTCGCAGGTGAAGCACAAGTGCGGCATCATCGAACGTGAGTGCTACAACAAGCCCAAGAACGAGAATGCCAAGGTGCCGACGTGTCCGAAGGAGAAGGAGGATGCGATTATTGCAGCGTTACAGTATTTTAAGATGATATAGCCTTTTAGACAGATAGACTCTACCGATTAGCCAGTGGTTTGCTGACTAGAAAAACGGGCGCGAATGGCTTTTTCCGTTCACGCCTGTTTTTTGTCTGTGCAACAAAAAACTATAAGATTTAACGGAGATGACGCCCTATGTCAACTTACCAACTTGAAATCAAGCAAATTGTGGACTACCCGCGGTGTCGAATGTACCGCGAATTTGTCCAGACCTTGATAGCCGACCGGAGCATCCATACACGCGGATGCTCCGGCCTTTTTCATTTTGTGGTGCTTTGTTCCTACGCAAACTTCCGTACTTCGTATCGGCGGCTGGACGGAATCAGCTATACGATTTACCCTGGCGAATGGATTTGCCGCCTGTCGGAGCTTGGCGAATGGCTGCGACTTCGGACACGGAAACAGATCCTCGGCGCGCTGAACGCGCTGCAAGATCGAAACTTTATCACCTACACCCTGCTTGGACGGGACAAGCTCGTGAAGTACAGCATCACAGGCTGGCGCTTTCACAATACCGTCCTTGACTACAACTGCCCCTGTCAAAAGGACGTCGGCTTCTTTTTCCTCCCGGTTTCTGTAGCGTCAGAGCTGATTGGAACGGGCAAATGCTCCGAAATGGACGTCGTTCTCGACCTGTGGCTGTCAGCGATCTACAATGACGAGCGTGTGCAAGGATCGGACGTGGGGCCAGTCGTATATGAGGGCTATCACTATGCTTGGGCGTACACCACAAAAACAGAGCATCCGTTCAACATGAGCAAAACCGCGACGGAGACGGTGACCGTCGAGACGGCAAAGAACGATCTGACGCAGATCCTCGACCAGCTCGCGCCGACGATTGCCTACGACGACGGCGAGTACAGCGGCGAGCTGGCGCTGGACCATACGACGCTGCACACCGAGGCCGCCGGTTACGAGACGCGCCGCAGTACAATCACGGAAACCAAAACCATCGGACAGTTATCCTCCAATGATATGTCGTATATCCCGGCAACGGCTGTCAAGAACGGGAAAACGCTGTCGCTCGCGAGCATCGAGTGGCAGGTATCCGGCACAGCGCTTGTAGGCGAGGAGCTGGTGCCGTCAGAGTTCCAGGCGATTGCGACATACACGGGCTCCAGCAGCTATCAGGCGGCGACGGGCTATGTGACCACCGCGGAATACAAGGGCGAAGTCACGGCAGAGGGCATTGAAAGCATCACATACACCGTTGTCTTTACCGGTGAGAAGATCGAGCCGCTTGATCTTGAAGCGGCGCCGGCACGTATGTTTCAGGATAACGGTATGATGATGTGGCTGCTTCTCGGTATTACGGCGGCTCTGCTCATAGGCAGCAGCGCTTTCCTTGTGCTGAAGCGAAAGAACGTCTATGTATATGTCCCCGGCAGCAAGCCCCGAGACTATAAGCTTGTCGCCAAGTTCCGCCTCAAAAAAGAGGACGAGTCGATCATCGACCTCTCGGGCGTTGACATTGACCCCGAAGGCAACGTCGCAATCGAGATCAAGCGAAGCCTTGCCAAGAGGCTCAAAGGCAAGGTGTTCAGCGTCGAGTGCGTAGGCGGATTGTACCAGTACACGGTGCAGAACGATAAACCCGGCGACTGGCATGAGTTCAACCAAAAGACCATGAAGGAGGTCACATCTTGAAACAAACGAGAAATCACAGAGCAGCATACCTGCTGCTGACGTTACTGCTGACCATGCTGTTCTCGGTCAGCGCCAATGCTGCCGACTACACGTTTACCGGCACCGAAGCGCCCGACTATTACGGCTCTACGGCCTATGAGGACGTGTACGGCTCGCGCTATAACTACGGCGGCGTCAACATCGTGGACTACCGGATCCCCGCGCTTGAATATGGACGCAGCTCCACGACGCAGACGGGGTGGATGGAGAAGATCATCCTGCCCGGAGTGCAGCAGTCGGCGGCGGGCGTTGTCGGCACAGGCTACGGTGTGGCTGATACGACGACCATCCTGCCGCTGTCTGCGGTGACGCCCACCACCGCGAGCGTGAATAGGATTGCGTTTACCGCTTTGACCAGCGACTTCAAGCTCTCAAACGGTGCTATCGGCAGGATCTCGATCCCTGCCATCGGCGTCAGGAACTACAATCTGTGGGAAGGCGAAACATCAAGCAGTATGAACAAGGGCCTCGGTCACTTCACGAACACCTCGGTGTACGACGGAAATGTCTGTGTTTGCGGGCATAACCGCGGCTCTGCGTACGCAATCGGCGCGATCAAGGACCTCAAGCTCGGCGACACGATCACCTATACCACCACTGCCGGTACACGCACCTATGCGGTCACGACCGTTGCAAAAATCGCCAACGACGATTGGAGCTATCTGGGCGTCACCTCCGACAATCGGATCACGCTCATTACCTGTGTCGCGGGCGACACCAGCCAGCGATGGGTGGTGCAGGCTGTCATGAAGTGATGGCGGGCAGCGATGAGGAGGAACTGTTGAACATCAAAATCAAGAAAAGGCACCTATTTATCTTGGTGATGATCCTCGTGGTCATCGTCATATTGTTGTTGCTGCGCTGCTGCGGAGATCAACCCGGCATCGACATTCTCGATGATGAAATTCCGCTTGGCGACGTGTTTGACCTTGCACTCGACGAAGAGGCGGGAGAACGTGACGAGGTTTCGAAAGAGGAAATCGTTGAGGAACTTAACCGCAAGGTTTCAGAAGGCATGATCACGATCAGCATGAACCTTACCCCAACGTTTTACGATGGCAGCTCAAAGGGCAACCTGCTGATTGTCAATGAGAACAGCAACAACTATCCCCAGATTGTTCAGATCTATGAAAACGCCACAGGTCGCCTGCTTTATGAATCCGGCCTGATTCCGGTGGGGCAGACCGTCAAGCAGTCGAGGCTTGCGACGCTGCTGCCCGCGGGAGAATACCACTGCACAGCCTGCTTCCACA
>Ga0256405_10000679_pt1 | contig 107756 bp, 86 predicted proteins | sample RumenRJG_02DNA_FD_189096 | JGI IMG/M metagenome (GOLD analysis project Ga0256405, IMG submission 189096) | Bovine rumen microbial communities from Lethbridge, Alberta, Canada - RJG_02 | ecosystem: Host-associated > Mammals > Digestive system > Stomach > Rumen | place: Canada: Alberta...
CGCGCGGCCAGGGGCGGGACGCCCCTATGAGCGCAATAAATATCCACAAACTACACCGCTGAATCGAAGTGATGACCTATAACCCAACTTCTGTCCGAATCATTTGGAAAATCCATAAGAATAGTTAAGGAATCCTGGTGACAATTGCAAATGAAACAAAGAAGGCGAACACTGAGTATCAGCTACTTATGTACTTTGCTTGTTGTGCATGTGCAACAAGCAAAGTATGTAACTAATTGATAATCAATCTAGGCTTTCTGGGAAAGCCCTCGTGCAACGGCCTATGGCTTCCGATTTACTTCGCTGCTGGACTCCTGGATGGACGGCAGCCCGTACTTGTGCTTCAGCCCCAAGTCCGGAATGTCCGGAAGCTTGCCGAATATGGAGTAGTAGAAGCCTTCGAATTCTCCGCGCTGCCACATCAGAACCAGTTCTTCAGTCTCGCGGTCAATGCCGTCAGGCTCGTATTTACGCTTGAGGTCCGCACCAAAGAGCTTGCCTACCCCTTGCCAGAAACCCGCTGCCACACTGCTTTTGTAAAGCTTGATCAGGGTGTAGGGCGGCTGCCCGGTTTCGCGGTCTATCAGGCGAAGCATAAGCTGCCCCTGGGACACGGTCATGTTGCGGATCCGTTTCTCGTAAGCCTTGAAGAGCTTTTTCTCTAACTTACTGACGTACACGTTCTTGCGGAAGGCACCCATATCCTTGGCGTCGAAGGTGCTGTCCGTCTCTGACATTATTTCCTTTGCCAGAAGGGCGTAGGGATAAACCTTGCTGAAGTTATTTACAAGGCGGTAGTACTTGCGCCACTTGCTGCCTTTCTTCTTTCCTACATACACGTATGACGGGCGGATGTTATCGTAATACACGGTATCCCCGGCTTCAGTTACTACAAAGGGAAGGAAGCCGCCGTTCTGCCCCCGGGCTTCGGTGCCCAGAAGCAGCGCTGCCACTATAACTGCCGTCAGATATGAAAGAAACTTTTTCACATCGCAAAAATACAATAAATTCTTTGAATGTGTAGATGCCCGGGCGTGGCCGGGCATGACACGTGTGGCGTGGCCGGGCATGACACGTGTGGCAGGGCCGGCAATAGCATCAAATACCCCGTGTCGAAAATTCGCGGAAAAAGTTTTCAACAGGTTTTGTAAGTTACTGAAAAGTGAACATTTAGGTATAAAAAAGTTTTGTCCAAAATGTGTAAAAATTATTGAAAAAATATTTGCATTTCAGATATTTTTACTAACTTTGCAGTCCCAAAATTGAGGAGAACTCTGCCCAACCAGCTGATACTCAATTAGTTAGGGATTTTTAGGAAAAATTTTTAAAAAGTAATACAGCAATGTTACAACCTAAGAGAACGAAATTTAGAAGGGAACAGAAAGGCCGTATGAAAGGTATGGCCCAGAGGGGAAACCAGCTTGCGTTTGGTTCTTTCGGTATCAAAACCCTTGAAAATTGTTGGCTTACCGCACAGCAGATTGAGGCTGCGCGTCAGGCTATCTCCCGTAGGATGAACCGTGAAGGTCAGATCTGGATCAGGGTGTTCCCTACCAAGCCTTTCACCAAGAAACCTCTTTCAACCCGTATGGGTAAAGGTAAAGGTGATCCTCAGGGCTTCGTATGTCCTATCACTCCCGGCCGTATCCTCTTTGAGGCAGAAGGCGTTTCCCTCGAGATTGCAAAAGAGGCAATGCGTCTTGCAGCCAATAAGCTCCCCGTAGCCACCAAGTTCGTGGTTCGCAGAGACTATGTTGAATAATTAAATGGTAGAGAAAGATGAAAATATCTGAAGTACGCGAGATGTCCGTTGCGGATCTTAAGGACCGCATTGCAGCAGAGAAGGCAAATCTTGATTCTATGAAGATCAATCACGCTATCTCTCCATTGGAGGACACATCCAAGTTTAAGAAGGCAAGAACTGACATCGCAAGGATGATGACCGTTCTGGCAGAAAAGGAAAAACAGAACTAAATTGACGCCCTATGGAAAGAAATCTTCGTAAGGAAAGAATAGGTGTTGTTGTCAGCAACAAGATGGACAAGACCATCATCGTGGCTGTAAAGACCAAAGAGAAACACCCTATTTACGGTAAGTTCATGAATAAGACCACCAAGTTCGTCGCTCAGGACGAGAAGAACGAGTGCAGCGAGGGAGATACCGTACGTATTATGGAAACCCGCCCTCTCAGCAAGACCAAGAGGTGGAGATTAGTAGAAATTGTAGAAAAAGTTAAATAACGATGATACAGCAGGAAACACGTTTACAGGTGGCAGACAACAGTGGTGCAAAGGAAGTTCTTTGTATCCGTGTCCTGGGTGGTACCCACCACCGTTATGCAACAGTAGGCGACCAGATCGTCGTTGCAGTTAAGAGTGCTATCCCTGGCGGCGATGCCAAGAAGGGCAGCGTAACCAAGGCTGTGGTAGTACGTACCAAGAAAGAAATCCGCAGGCCGGACGGTTCTTACATCCGTTTCGACGACAACGCATGCGTTCTTCTGAACAATGCAGGCGAGCTCCGTGGAACCCGTATCTTCGGACCCGTTGCAAGAGAGCTGCGTGATAAGTATATGAAAATTGTTTCACTGGCACCGGAGGTCCTCTAATTTATAAGAAGTATGAAAAAGTTCAACGTAAAGAAAGGCGACACCGTGTTTGTAAACGCAGGTAACGACAAAGGCAAGACCGGTAAGGTTCTTGAGGTCATCAAAGACAAAGATCGCGTTATCGTAGAAGGTGTCAATATCGTAAGCAAGCATACCAAGCCCAATGCAAAGACTCCCCAGGGTGGCATTGTTAAGCAGGAGGCTTCAATTCACATTTCCAACGTACAGCTGCTGGACCCCGTTAAGAACGTTCCTACCCGCGTAGGTCACAAGGTTGTTGACGGCAAGAAGATCCGCTATGCTAAAAAATCAGGAGAGGAGATCAAGTAATTATGGCAAAGAAGAAAGAAGCACCCGTAGAGGTTGTTGCATTGCCCAAGGGCTATGTACCTACCCTTAAGAAGGTATACAAAGAGGAGATCGTTCCTGCTCTCGTAAAGCAGTTCTCCTACACTACCGTAATGCAGGTTCCTAAGCTCGTCAAGATCACCATCAACGAAGGTGTAGGCGACGCTACCCAGGACAAGAAGCTTGTAGAGGAAGCAGCAGAAGAGCTCGCACTCATCGCCGGCCAGAAAGCTGTCATCACTTCTTCTAAGAAGGACGTATCAAACTTCAAACTCCGTAAGGGCATGCCCATCGGAACTAAGGTTACCCTCCGTAACGTCAAGATGTACGAGTTCCTTGAGAAGCTCATCCGCGTTTCTCTCCCTCGTATCCGTGACTTCAACGGTATCGCAGAGAAGCTCGACGGCCGTGGAAACTACACCCTCGGTCTTAAAGAGCAGATCATCTTCCCTGAGATCGATATGGATAAGAACCCTAAGATCCACGGAATGGAGATCACTTTCGTAACAACAGCCAAGACCGACGAAGAAGCTTACGCTCTTCTCAAAGCATTCGGTCTGCCTTTCAAGAAACATAACAACTAAAAAGGAAAGAAATGGCAAAGGAATCAATGAAAGCCCGCGAGGTAAAACGCGCGAAGTTAGTTGCCAAGTACGCAGAGAAAAGAAAGGCTCTGAAAGAGGCTGGTGACTGGGTTGCTCTTGACAAGCTTCCCAAGAACAGCTCTTACATCCGTCTGCACAACCGCTGCAGCCTTACCGGTCGTCCGAAGGGTTACATGCGCGCATTCGGTCTCAGCCGTATCCAGTTCCGCGAGATGGCTGCAAACGGCCTGATCCCCGGCGTTAAGAAGGCTAGCTGGTAAAAACAAGCCTCGTGAGGAGGCAAACAATATTATATTATTAACAATCGGATATCGGGCGGCCACGCCGCCGGTCCACAAAAGACAAAACAATGACTGATCCAATTGCAGATTATCTGACAAGAATCCGTAACGCTTACCGTGCCGGTAAGAAGGTCGTTGAGATCCCTTCTTCTAAACTGAAGGTTTCCATCACCAAGATTCTTATGGAGAAGGGTTACATCCTTAGCTACAAGGTAGTAGAAGGTGAGCCTTTCAACACTATCAAAATCGCTCTTAAGTATCACCCTCAGACCAAGGTTGCTGCCATCAAGGGTATCGACCGCATCTCTAAGCCCGGTCTTAGGCAGTACGTAGACGTTGACAGCATGCCCCGCGTTCTTAACGGTCTGGGTATCGCTATCCTCACTACTTCAAAGGGCGTCATCACTGACAAAGAGGCTCGCGAGCTTAACGTTGGCGGTGAGGTATTATGCTATGTCTATTAATTTAAACTGAAAAGACAATGTCAAGAATAGGAAAATTGCCTGTAAGCCTTCCGGAGAAAGTGAGCGTTGAACTGCTCGCCGGAAACGTTGTTAAGGTTAAAGGCCCCCTTGGTGAGCTCAGCCAGAAGGTTGATCCGGATATCACCGTCACCATCGAGGACAATCAGATCAAATTCACCCGTCCCACCGACCAGCCTCGCCATCGTTCAATGCACGGTCTCTATCGCGCACTTGTTCACAACATGGTAGTTGGCGTTTCTACCGGTTTCGAGAAGAAGCAGGAACTTGTAGGTGTAGGTTACCGCGTAGATGTTCAGGGCCAGCTCCTGACCTTCGCTCTCGGTTACTCTCATGACATCCAGCTCCTCCTCCCCGCAGAGATCAAGGCAGAAGCCGCTCAGGTAAAGAAAGGTGAGAACCCCGTTCTCATTCTCAGAAGCTATGACAAACAGCTCCTGGGCCAGGTAGCAGCCAAGATCCGTTCATTCCGCAAGCCTGAACCTTATAAGGGCAAGGGTATCAAGTTCGTCGGCGAGCAGCTTCGTCGCAAGGCCGGCAAATCAGCATCTGCTAAATAATTAGGAGGACAGAATTATGGCATTGAGTAAAATCGCAAGAAGAAAGAGAATACATTTCCGTATTCGCAAGCACGTCAACGGTACTGCTGAAAGGCCTAGACTCGTCGTCTTCAGAAGCAACAAGCAGATCTATGTGCAGGTTGTTAACGACCTTGAGGGTGTAACTCTCGTAGCCGCAGCTTCCAACGATAAGGAACTTGCTGCACAGTGCAAAGGTAAAGCTGGCAAAGAGGCCGCTGCCATCGTAGGCAAGGCTATTGCCGAGCGCGCACTTGCAAAAGGCATCGCTGAGGTTTCATTCGACCGTGGAGGTTATCTCTATCACGGTAGGGTTCAAAGTTTGGCAGACGCTGCCCGTGAAGGCGGCCTTAAATTCTAATCGGGACTATGGCAAATATGAATGTAAAAAGAGTAAAGACTTCAGATCTTGAACTTAAAGATCGTCTGGTCGCCATCAACAGGGTAACCAAGGTTACCAAGGGTGGTCGTCACTTCCGCTTCGCAGCCATCGTTGTAGTTGGCGACGAAAACGGTGTCGTAGGTTATGGTCTCGGTAAGGCCAACGAAGTAACCGCAGCTATCCAGAAGGGTATCGAGGACGCAAAGAAGAACCTCGTTAAGGTTCCCGTTATCGGTAAGACCATTCCCCACGAGCAGGTTGCTAAGTTCGGTGGCGCAGAGGTATTCATGAAACCCGCAGCTCCCGGTACCGGTGTTAAGGCCGGCGGTGCAATGCGTGCAGTATTCGAGTCTGTAGGTATTCAGAACGTGCTCGCAAAGAGCAAGGGTTCTTCCAACCCTCACAACCTCGTGAAGGCTACTGTAGAGGCTCTCACCCAGATGAGGGACGCTTACACCGTAGCAGGTCTCCGCGGTATCCCTATGACCAAGGTTTTTAACGGATAAGGAGAATAAGCTATGGCAAAATACAGAATTACACAGGTTATCAGCAAGAACGGCGAAACCAAGAGGCAGAAAGCCAATCTTCTTTCGCTGGGTATTCACAGGATGCACCAGACCGTAGAGGTTGAAAAGACTCCTATTACCACCGGTATGCTGGAGAAGGTACGTCACCTTGTGAAAGTTGAAGAAATCTAATTTGGGAGGATCTAGATATGAATTTGAACAACATCAAACCCTGCAAGGGTTCTACTCACAACTCCAAGAGGCTTGGTCGCGGACAGGGCTCCGGTAAAGGCGGCACTTCCACCCGTGGTACCAAGGGTGCTCAGGCTCGTGCAGGATATGAGCATAAGATCGGCTTCGAAGGCGGTCAGATGCCTATCCAGAGGAGACTTCCCAAGTTTGGTTTCAAGAACCCTACAAGGGTAGAGTACAAAGCCGTTAACGTAGCAGATCTTCAGGCTCTTTATGAGGCTACCGGTATCGACAAGATCACTCTTGACGTTATCGTAGAGGCAGGTCTCGCTCCCGTTAAGGAACTCGTTAAGGTTCTGGGTAACGGTGAACTCAAAGCAAAGCTCGAAGTTTCCGCCGATGCATTCTCCAAGTCAGCCATCGCTAAGATCGAGGCTGCTGGTGGCAAGGCAATCATAGTTGAAGAGTAAAGATGAAGAAATTTATCGAGACAATTCAAAACATCTTCAAGATTGAGGAGTTGAAGAAGAGGATAGTTTATACTGTCCTCCTCATCCTCGTTTACCGAATCGGCTGCTTCGTCGTACTTCCCGGTATTGACGCAGCCGCTCTGGCTACCTCCGATCTTGCAAAGAACTCTCAGGAAGGTCTTGTAGGCCTTCTGAACATGTTCTCCGGCGGTGCATTCGGTAACGCTTCAATCTTCGCACTGGGTGTGATGCCTTACATCTCGGCGTCCATCGTCATCCAGCTTCTGGGCATGTTCGTTCCTTACTTCCGCAAACTGCAGATGGAAGGAGAGAGCGGCCGCAGGAAGATCAATCAGCTTACCCGCTACCTGACCATTGCAATTCTTGCAATCCAGGGCCCTGCTTACATGGCACAGGTTCACAACCAGGTGGGTGGTAACGCTATTCTCGCAATCAACCAGCTCGGATGGTCAGTATTCACATTCAACCTTGTTTCTACCATCGTCCTGATGGCCGGTTCAATGTTCGTAATGTGGCTCGGTGAGCGCATCACAGACCGCGGTATCGGTAACGGTATTTCACTCATCATTATGATTGGTATCGTAGCCCGTCTGCCGTTTGCATTGTTCTCAGAGATCGCAACCAAGCTTACTGCAACCAACGGTGGCCTTATCTTCGTGATCGTAGAACTGGTAGTTCTCTTCTTCGTCTTCATTGCAGCAATCGCTCTTGTACAGGCAGTAAGAAGGGTTCCCGTTCAGTACGCAAGAAGAGTTATCGGCAACAAACAGTACGGTGGTGTCCGTCAGTACATTCCGCTTAGAATCAATTCGGCAGGAGTTATGCCTATCATCTTTGCACAGATGCTCATGCTCTTCCCGATTATCTTCTCTAAGTGGGACGCTACCCGCGGACTTGCAGCAACTCTTGGCAACTATCAGGGTTTCTGGTATAACTTTATATTCGGACTTCTTGTCGTTATCTTCACTTATTTCTACACTGCCGTAACCATCAACCCTACGATGATGGCAGAGGATATGAAGAAAAACGGCGGATTCATTCCTGGAGTTAAGCCCGGAAAGGCAACCAAGGATTATCTTGACACTATCATGTCAAGGGTAACCCTCCCCGGTTCAATCTTCCTGGCTATCATCGCCATTCTTCCTGCAATGGCAATGATTCTTGGTGTGACCAACCAGTTTGCAAGCTTCTACGGTGGTACTTCACTGCTGATCCTTGTAGGCGTTGTTCTTGACACCCTCCAGCAGATTGACAGTTACCTGCTTATGCGTCATTACGACGGTCTTATGAAGACCGGTCGTCTGAGCGGCAGAATGGGTATGTAATTTTGATGGTAGAAGGAAGATGGTAGCACCGAAGACAGAAGAAGCAATCGAACTCCTCCGCATTAACGGACAGCTGACCAGTCGTGCGTTGGCAGAAGTCGGTAAAGCGGTCGCCCCTGGTGTGACAACTATGCAGTTGAATAAGGTGGCCGAGACTTTTATCCGTGATAACGGGGCAGTTCCTAACTTCTTGGGTTACGACGGCTATCCTGCAGCCATCTGTGCTTCTGTCAACGATGTAGTGGTACACGGTTTTCCGTCAGACTATGTCCTCAAAGAGGGTGACATCGTTTCGATAGACCTGGGTACCAAGTACAAAGGATATAACGGCGACTCGGCTTACACCTTCCCCGTAGGGGAGGTGGACGCCGAAACCCGCCAGCTCCTTCAGGTTACTAAGGCATCGTTGTACAAAGGTATAGAGAAGGCCATCGCAGGAGCCCGTACCGGCGATATCGGACACGCGGTGCAATCGTATTCGGAGTCATTCGGCTTTGGCGTAGTACGTGAGCTTGAAGGCCACGGAATAGGCCGCGACATGCACGAAAACCCGGGAGTCCCCAATTACGGACATCAGGGCAGAGGTGCAAGGCTCGTAGAGGGAATGACTATATGTATAGAGCCTATGATCACGGCGGGTGACCGCCATGTGTACCTTGCAAAAAACGGTTGGGCGGTACACACTGTAGATCACAAGAAGGCTGCGCATTTCGAACTTACGGTTGTTGTCCGTAAAGGCCACGCGGAGCAATTGTCAACCTTTGAATTCATTGAGAAGGAAGTTGGTATAAATTTTTAAAGAGATATTTCAATGTCAAAACAATCAGCAATCGAGCAGGACGGAGTAATCGTCGAAACGCTCCCTAACGCAATGTTTAAGGTAGAATTGGCGAACGGTCACGTCATACTCGCACATATTTCCGGAAAGATGAGGCAGAATTTCATCCACATCCTTCTTGGCGATAAGGTTAGAGTTGAGATGTCGCCTTATGATTTGACCAAAGGAAGAATATCCTTCAGATACAAATAAATTATTTTGCAATATGAAAATTAAAACATCCATCAAAAAGCGCAGCGAGGATTGCAAGATCGTTCGTCGTAAGGGTCACCTTTATGTGATCTGCAAGAAGAATCCCAAATTCAAAATGCGCCAGGGATAAAATTCAGTTGTATAACATTTAAGTAAAAGATAACAGATTATGGCAAGAATAGCCGGTGTTGATTTACCTAACAACAAGAGAGGAGAGATAGGTCTTACCTATATCTTCGGTATCGGTCGCTCATCAGCAAGGAAGATCCTTGATGCATGCGGCATCGATTACGACACTAAGGTTAATCAGTGGGATGACGACCAGATCGCCAAGATCCGTGCAGAGATCAACGAGAACTACAAGATCGAAGGTGAGCTCCGTTCCACTGTTCAGATGAACATCAAACGTTTGATGGACATTGGTTGCTATCGTGGTGTACGTCACCGTATCGGACTTCCCGTCCGTGGTCAGAGCACCAAGAATAACGCACGTACCCGTAAGGGTAGAAAGAAGACCGTTGCCAACAAGAAGAAGGCAACCAAATAATTAGATGAATTATGGCAAAGAAAACAACAACAACGAAAAAGAGAGTCGTTAAAGTTGAAGCTGTTGGTGAAGCTCATATTTCATCGACATTCAACAACGTCATCGTATCCCTTACCAATGGTGTTGGCCAGGTTATCAGCTGGTCTTCAGCAGGTAAGTGCGGTTTCCGTGGTTCTAAGAAGAACACTCCTTATGCAGCTCAGATGGCAGCAGAGGATGCTTCCAAGACCGCATTCGACGCAGGCCTTCGCAAGGTGAAGTGCTATGTAAAGGGTCCCGGTGCAGGCCGTGAGTCCGCAATCCGTACCATCAACAATGCCGGTATAGAGGTTATCGAGATCATCGACGTTACCCCTATGCCTCACAATGGCTGCCGTCCTAAAGGTCGTCGTAAAGTTTAATCAGTTAAAGCGTAACACATTATGGCAAGATATACTGGTCCCAGTACTAAAATCGCCCGCAAGTTCGGCGAGCCTATTTACGGCGCAGACAAATACTACGAGAAAAGAAACTTCCCTCCGGGACAGCACGGTGCTGCCCGCAAGCGCGGCCGCAAGACTACCGAATACGGTAATCAGCTGAAGGAGAAGCAGAAAGTTAAATACATGTACGGCGTTCTTGAGCGTCAGTTCCGTAACACATACGACAAGGCTTCCCGCATGGCAGGTCAGAAGGGTGAAAACCTCATCTTCCTCCTTGAGTCACGTCTTGACAACATCGTATATCGTCTTGGAATCGCTCCTACAAGGGCCGCTGCACGTCAGCTTGTGCTTCACCGCCACATTACTCTTAACGGTGCTATCTGCAACATCCCTTCCGCACAGGTTAAGGCCGGTGATGTAGTAGCAGTTAGGGAAAGGTCAAAGAGCCTGGAGGTTATCCAGAACAGCATTGCTTCTGCAAGCAAGTATTCTTGGCTCGAGTTCGACGCCAACACTCTTACCGGTAAGTACCTTAACGTTCCTACCCGCGAAGAGATCCCCGAGAACATCAACGAGCAGCTTATCGTTGACCTCTACTCCAAGTAATAATTTAACACCTTAACAAGAAATAATATGGCAATCTTAGCATTTCAAAAACCTGATAAGGTGATAATGCTCGAAGGTACCGAGACCGTCGGCCGCTTCGAATTCAGGCCCCTTGAGCCCGGATACGGACAGACCATCGGTAACGCACTTCGCCGCATCCTCCTGTCATCCCTGGAAGGTTTTGCTATCAGCTCAATTAAGATCAGCGGTGTGGATCAGGAATTCCAGACCATCCCTGGTGTTATTGAGGGTATGCAGGACATCATCCTTAACCTCAAGCAAGTGAGATTCAAGAGAATGGTAGAAGGTGTTGACTCTGAGGTTGCAAACATCACCGTAAGCGGTAAGCAGGAGTTTACCGCAGAGGATATCTCCAAGGGATTGTCTTCTTTCAAGGTGCTGAATCCTGAACTCCACATTTGCTCATTGGAGCCTTCTGTAAAGATTGAGATTTCTCTTACCATCACTAAGGGCCGCGGTTTCGTGCCTGCAGACGAGGAAAGAGATGTTAACACTCCTATCGGAACCATTCCGGTTGACTCAATCTATACCCCTATCCGCAAGGTCAACTGGACTGTTGACAACTGGCGTGTAGAGCAGAAGACCGACTATGAGAAGCTGAATCTGGAAATTGTGACCGATGGCTCCATTTCCCCTGAAGCTGCGCTCCAGGAGGCTGCCAACATCCTCATTTACCACTTCCGCCTGTTCACCGACGACAACAAGCTCACTCTTGAGAACTCTGTTGAGACCGAGAGCAAGGAGCTGGACGAGGAGTCACTCCGTACCAGACATCTCCTTCTTACCAAGCTCTCAGACATGGGCCTTTCTGTAAGGGCTTACAACTGTCTGAAGGCTGCTGACATCGACACATTCGCAGACCTTGTATCCTACAGCCGCGCAGAGCTCATGAAGTTCCGCAACTTCGGCCGCAAGAGTCTTAACGAAATCGATATCATCGTAGAGAAGATGAAGCTTTCCTTCGGTATGGATGTCAGAAAGTATAATATTGAACCTAAGAAAAAGATCGTTTAATTATGAGGCACAATAAATCATTCAATCACCTTGGACGTCAGAGCGGTCACCGCAAAGCAATGCTTTCCAACATGGCTTCTTCCCTTATCATCAATAAGAGGATCGAGACCACCGTTGCAAAGGCTAAGGCTTTGAAGATGTTTGTAGAACCTCTCGTAACCAAATCAAAGGACGATTCTACTCACTCACGTCGTGTAGTATTCAGCTATCTTAAGGACAAGACTGCTACCGCAGAGCTTTTCCGCACTATCGCACCTAAGATCGCTGACCGTCCCGGTGGATATCTGAGAGTTCTTCACACTGGTTTCCGTCAGGGCGACGGTTCAGAGATGGCACTTGTAGAGTTCGTTGACTTCAACGAGGCTGCTATCGCTTCCGCTCCCAAGAAAGAGGCCAAGAAGACTACCCGTCGTAGCCGCGCAAAGAAGGCTGAGGCTCCCGTTGCAGAGGCTCAGGCTCCCGCAGCAGAAGAGGCTAAGGCAGAGTAATCTTAACCCGATAATAAAATCAGGCCACTCGAAAGAGCGGCCTGATTTGTTTTTATTATATCTTGATTACTGTTTCTCGGCAGCCTCGACAGCCTTGAAGTAACGGTAAGAATTAACCTTGAGTTCTCCTACAGAATTCTCGTCACAGACGATTGTTCCGGCCGGATGGCCCTGGAGTCCACTAAGGGTGCAGTAATGCGACATAGGGCCCTCTATTGCGTCTTTAAGGGCACGTGCCTTCTTGCTTCCGAATGCAAGGATGACAACTTCTTTGCTGGAAAGAACGGTAGCAACGCCAACGGTCAGGGCCTGGCGGGGAACCTTGTTGAAGTCGCCGTCAAAGAAACGGGCGTTAACCTCGCGGGTATCCTGGGTAAGGGTGACTACGCGGGTACGTGATGCAAGAGAAGAGAAGGGCTCGTTAAAGGCAATGTGGCCGTCTTCGCCAACGCCGCCAAGGAAGAGGTCAAAGCCGCCTGCGGCAACAATTGCATCCTCGTATGCCTGACATTCTGCTACAGGGTCCTTTGCGTTTCCGTTAAGGATGTGGATGTTCTCCGGTTTTTCGTCGATATGGTCAAAAAGGTAACGATGCATGAATGAGTGGTAGCTCTCCGGATGTGATTCGGGCAGTCCTACATATTCATCCATATTGAAGGAGATTACGTTCTTGAATGATACTTCTCCGTCTTTAACCATGCGAATGAGTTCTGCATAGGTCTGGATGGGGGTTGAACCGGTGCAAAGGCCAAGAACAAAGGGTTTGTCGGTTACTTTTGCTTTTGCGTTGATTTTTTCTGCAATGTAGTGTGCTGCCCACAGGGAGCCTTCCGCTGCATTATTCCTAATGATAATGTTCATAGTATATTAACAAAGTTTAAGAAATACTTCTATTGCCTGATATTCGGCCATGCCAAGCTCGTCGTACAGGCGGGCGGTGTTCTGGGTACGGTCTTCTGCGCGCTGCCAGAATTCGCGGGGATCGTCGCCGGGGAAGGGCACAATGTCCTTCTGGGACAGGTGGCGGAAGATGGCGTGGCGTTTCTTTACCAGCTCGCCCGGGCTTAGCGGGACGGCCATGTCTACGCGGCCGAGCTCCCATTCCATCCAGGCGCCACGGTATAGCCAGATATTGGTCTTTTTAAGCCAGTCCTGACCCTCTGCCTGCAGCTGCTCTACGGCCTCCAGTGCGGCCTCTGTGCAGACACGGTGAGTTCCGTGCGGGTCTGCAAGGTCTCCGGCCATGTAAATCTGGTCCGGCTTGAGCTCCATTATAAGATTCTTGATTATATCTACGTCAGCCTGAGTCCTGGGGTTCTTCTTGATGCCGCCGCTCTCGTAGAACGGAAGGTTCAGGAAGTGGGCGTTGGTGTTGTCGTTAAGGCCGAAGGAACGTACGGCTGCACGGGCTTCGCTGCGTCGGATTGCGCCTTTGATGTTAAGCAGTCCGCGGGGTTCCGGCTGTCCGGGAACCTTACTCTCTACAAGCTTTTTAACTTCATCGAACTTGTCTGCGAAGCCAAGCTGGAAGGCTGCATCCGTGAGCTGCAGAACAACATCGTCATGGACGGCAACGTTGCCGGAAGTCTCGTAGGCAACATGGACATCGTGGCCCTGCTCTACCAGTCGGATGAAGGTTCCGCCCATGGAAATGACATCATCGTCCGGGTGAGGGGAGAAGATGAGCACCTTCTTGGGGAAGGGTGAACTTTTAACAGGACGGGTGGTGTCGTCGGCGTTGGGTTTGCCGCCCGGCCATCCGGTAATGGTATGCTGAAGGTCGTTGAAAACGTCAATATTTATCTTGTCGTACGGACCGAACTTGTCCAGCAGCGAGCTTAGATAATTCTCCAGATAGTCGTTCTGGGTAAGCTTGAGGATGGGTTTATGAACCTCCTGCGCCAGCCAGATAACTGCTTTGCGGATGAATTTGGGCGTCCATTCGCAGGGACCGACGGTCCAGGGGCAGACAACGCGTGACAGCAGGCTGGCTGCTGTTTCATCCACGAACAGAGATATATTGTTATGGTGCTGCAGATAGGTTGCAGGGTAGGCATGGTCTATGCCGCCCTCGGCCACAGCCTTAACAACCTCTGCTTTGGCTTCTCCCCAGGACATAAGGATAATTTCCTTTGCGCTCATCATTGTGTCGATGCCAATGGTGATGGCGTGCTCCGGGGTGACCGTTACGTCTCCGTTAAAATTGCGGGCCTGGCGTTTGCGGCTCTTGTATGTCAGACGTACGCAGCGAGTTGTGCTGGTGCGCTGCGATACGGCCTCGTTGAAGCCCACCTGGCCCAGTTCGCCGACGCCCATGATCAGAAGGTCAAGGCCTCTGACCATCTTCTCATATTCTTCACAGAATTCTGTTAGTTTCTCCTGGGGGAGTTTGGTGTAGGGGATGTGGACGTTGTCCATGTTTGCATCGACCTTGTCCAGAAGTTCTATGAAAAGGTTTCTGTTTCGGCCGTTAACCCTGGGTTCGGTAACAACCGGATAGTATTCGTCGATAGAGAAAATCTCTATATCCTTGAAAGAAATCTTGCCCTCTGTGTAGAAGCGCCACAGCCACCTGTATAGCGATACCGGCGATGAACCGGTGGTCAGGCCAAGACGGAATTTCCTGTCGGGATTAGAGGCCTTGAACGCATTGTAAGTGTTAATCAGATGCTCGGCGATCACAACGCTGGCCTGTGTGGAATCCGGATAAATCTCCGTTCTGATGCGCTCTCTGGAGTGGAGAACTCCCTGGGGAAGGCCCTCTTCAATAAGACCTCCGTCCTTTGGTAAGGTAAAGTGCTTCATTTTTCTTTAAAGGTCTGAATAACTGTATGCGAAAGTATTTCCCTGATTGATGTCGCCCGTCTGGAAGCCCTTCTTGAACCAGCGCATTCTTTGTGCCGATGTCCCGTGGGTGAAGCTCTCCTCTACTACATACCCCTGGGCTTTCTTCTGCAGGTAATCGTCACCGATCACCTGTGCGCAGCGGATGGCGCTTTCTATGTCTCCGTCCTGAAGGGATTTGAACCGGTTGTTCTCGTGGTGGGCCCACAAGCCGGCAAGAAAGTCTGCCTGAAGCTCTATTTTTACGCTTATTTCATTGGCATCTTTCTTATTCATCCTTGCCATTTGCTGATGCGCTTTGCCAAGGATGCCCAGGAGGTTCTGCACATGGTGGCCAACCTCGTGGGCAAGGACATAAGCATAGTTAAAGGTCTTTTCTTCTGCGCCAAGCTGTGCTTTCATTGAGCTGAAGAACGACAAATCTATGTAAAGACACTGGTCTGCAGAGCAATAGAAGGGTCCCATTTCTGCCCTTCCCTGGCCGCAACCGCTTTTGGTGGCGCCGGTGTAAAGGACCATCGTGGGAGTCTTGTATTCGCCAAGCCCGTTTTGGGCAAAATAGCTGGTCCATACGTCTTCCGTACTTGCAAGAATCTGTTTGGCCTGTATTGCCAGGGCCTCCTCTTCCTGGGTAATCTCGTGTTCCGATTGAACCGAGATTCCGTCGCCCAGCATGCCCTGTAGGGCGCTGAGGTCTACTCCGTTTCCGGAGAAAAGAGAAATTGCAAAATAAACGATGACGCCCAGAATGCCAATGCCTCCGGCGGCTTTGCCGGAAGACATGCGGCGGTCATCAACATTGCTGCTTTGACGTCTGCCGTCCAGTCTCATGGTTTTATGCTATTTGGTTTTCTTTTCTGAAGAACCACCTCTTATAAGTTCCGGGGAAAGAAGGATCTTTTCCGGAGCCTTGCCCTCTATCATCTCTACCAGAACCTCTACTGATTTTTCTCCCAATATCTTGAGAGGCTGTACAATATGGGTGATGGTAGTGCTGTAAAGGCTGTAAACATCACTTTCGTCGAAGCCTACGATTGCAATGTCCTCAGGGGTGCGAAGATTGTTCTTCTTAAGCACGCTAAGAACAATTGCAGACAGTGAGTAAGAAGGCATGAAGAAGGCCTCTACGCCTCTTTCGATACCGTTAAGGATAATCTTTTCTACCTCTTCTGCGGCCTTTGCATAGGTTGTATGATGAATTTTTGCCTTTGTCTTGAGTGAGCGGTCTGCCATGGCACCCATGTAACCGGACTCGCGCTCAGAGAAGCTGGAAATGCCAAGAGAGTAAGAGATCATCTCTACCTTCTTGTAGCCCTGCTCCAGAAGCTCGCTGGTAGCCAGATAACCGGCCTCCCAGTCGTCCAGAAGCACCTTACCTACACCGTCGATGGAATCAATATCCCTGTCCAGAAGGACGATGGGCACCTTGTAGTCAAGTGTGCGGGCGATTATTTCCTCGCAGCCGGCGCAAGGGGCTACGATGATACCGTCTACATTGTGTGCCATAACGGCATCCAGCACGCCTGAAAGGCGGTTGGGGTCTTCCTCAGAGCTGGAGAAGAGCACATTGTAGCCAAGTGCCTTTGCTTTGTCCTCTATGTATCTGGAGATACCTGCAAAGAACTTGTTGGAAATGTCATTCGGAATGACAGCAATAGTATTGGAACGGCCACTTCGGAGTGAAGCTGCCGCAAAGTTTCTCTTGTAACCGAGTTTGGTTGCAACATCCAGGACACGCTTGGCGGTGTCTGCGTTTACGGGGCAGATAAGATTGCCTTCTGCATCCCTTTTTGCATTCATTACAAAAGAAACAAGAGTTACGGAAACATTAGCTTCCCTTGCAACATCGCGGATAGTTATTCTTTTCATACCATTTTGGTTTAACACCGCAAGTTACTAAAACTTTGCATTTTGTCAAAATAATACTTATATTCGCTTTTGCATATTGCTATGCATACGACTACAAAACACTAATGCTATATGGATAATCTATTCTATTTAGTGCCCGCAGCCGCTATTTTGGCGCTTTTTTTTGCCTGGTACTTCTTCAGGCAGATGATGAAAGAAAGTGAGGGTACTGTAACCATGAAAGAAATCGCACAGTACGTGCGAGAGGGAGCGATGGCCTATCTTAAACAACAGTACAGGGTTGTTGTGATAGTCTTTATTGTGCTGGCATTATTCTTTGCCGTTCTGGCATACGGCTTCGGCATACAGAACTCCTGGGTTCCGTTCGCCTTCTTAACCGGAGGCTTCTTCAGCGGCCTTGCCGGCTTCGTTGGCATGAAAACGGCCACCTATGCGTCTGCACGTACCGCCAATGCCACCATGCGCAGCCTTAACAGCGGTCTTAAGATTGCCTTCCGCAGCGGTGCCGTTATGGGGCTTACCGTTGTGGGCCTGGGCCTTCTGGACATCTCTATCTGGTGGAAGGTGCTGGACTTCTTTGTGAAGGATGCCGACACCAGCCATAAACTTGTGGTTATTACTACCACGATGCTGACCTTTGGTATGGGTGCATCTACGCAGGCCCTCTTCGCCCGTGTGGGTGGCGGTATCTATACAAAGGCTGCCGATGTGGGTGCTGATATCGTTGGAAAGGTAGAGCAGGATATTCCCGAGGACGACCCTCGCAACCCGGCCACCATCGCAGACAATGTCGGTGATAATGTGGGCGATGTTGCCGGTATGGGCGCAGACCTTTACGAATCTTATTGCGGTTCCATCCTTGCGACCATGGCCCTTGGCGCATCCGCTTTCTTTGGAGATACGGGCATGCAGATGAAGGCTATCATCGCTCCGATGGTAATCGCTGCTCTTGGCGTAGTATTCTCTATATTAGGTATTTACGCGGTTCGTACCAACGAGGGCGCATCGCTGCAGAAATTGCTCAAATCCCTTAGCATAGGAACCAACCTTAGCGCCGTTCTTATTGGTGTCGCCACCTTTGGCATCTTCTATGTCATTGGCTTCGAGAACTGGTGGCAGCTGTCATTGTCCGTTGTTTCCGGCCTTTTAGCAGGCGTTATTATTGGTAAGATTACAGAGTATTTTACTTCTCATTCCTATAAACCTACCCGCAAGCTGGCAGATAGCGCCAAGACCGGCCCTGCAACTGTTATTATCGAGGGCGTTGGCCTGGGTATGATTTCTACCGCAATTCCGGTGCTTACCATTGCCGTAGCCATTGTGCTTTCTTATGGCTTTGCAACTGGCTTCAGCTTTAATACGGCCCTTCTTAGCAATGGTCTGTACGGTATTTCAATCGCAGCTGTAGGTATGCTTTCAACCCTTGGAATCACCCTTGCTACTGATGCCTACGGTCCTATCGCAGACAATGCCGGTGGTAATGCCCAGATGAGCGAGCTTGACCCGTCAGTTCGTGAGAAGACAGACGTTCTGGATGCCCTTGGCAATACTACCGCTGCTACCGGAAAGGGCTTTGCCATTGGCTCCGCTGCTCTTACCGCCCTGGCCCTGTTGGCTTCGTATATAGAGGAAATTAAGATTGGCTTCGGCCATATCGCAGAGAAGGGTGGGGAACTGGCAGAGCAGTTCTATCAACTGGCACATGCAAGTATCACTGATATTGTAGAGCATTTCAACATCACCCTTATGAATCCTGTGGTTCTGGTGGGTATATTCATCGGTTCCATGATGGCCTTCCTGTTCTGCGGAATGACAATGAATTCCGTAGGCCGTGCGGCTTCAAAGATGGTTCTAGAGGTTCGCCGTCAGTTCCGTGAGATTGCCGGAATTCTTGAAGGTAAGCAGCGTCCGGACTATACTTCCTGCGTGAAGATCTCTACCAAGGCTGCTCAGCACGAGATGGTGCTTCCTTCTGTCCTTGCTATTATTGCTCCGGTGCTTGTAGGTGTTGTTCTTGGCCCTGCGGGCGTGGTTGGCCTTCTGGCCGGCGGTCTGGGTGCAGGCTTCGTCCTGGCTATTTTCCTGGCCAATTCAGGCGGTGCCTGGGACAATGCCAAGAAGTACGTAGAGGAAGGTAACTTCGGTGGCAAGAATTCAGATTGTCACAAGGCTACCATTGTTGGTGATACTGTAGGTGATCCGTTCAAGGATACCAGCGGCCCGTCCCTGAATATCCTTATCAAGCTCATGAGTATGGTTTCCATCGTCATGGCCGGCCTGACAGTGTTGATTCACGGATAATATTAATCGGCTCCCGAATGGGGGCCGATTATTAAAATACAGACTATGAAAAAGTTCTTTCTGATACTAAGTTTGTGCGCAGGGCTGAGTGCGGGCCTGTGGGCACAGGAATATGAGCCTTATCTTTCCGAGGCCGACGTTACCAGTTCAGTTAAGCTGCTGCCTCCGCCGCCTGCCGAAGGCTCCATTGAATTCCTTATGGACAAAATCGCTTACTGGGAGTACTACAGGCTTCGTTTCACCGACACGGCAAGAGTCAGGCAGGCTCTGATAGACGCTGATATGAGCGATAAGGTTCTGCTTCAGTTTAAGGAGTCTTTCGGCCTTGAGATTACCAAAGAAAAGATGCCGGAAACGTATCTGCTTCTTATGCGTTCCAAAGAGTGTTTCGGTTCAAGTGGAAGCAATGAGGCTAAACGCACGTACAAGCGAACACGTCCTTTCGTTTACTTCAACTCTCACACAATAGATCCAGATCATGAAGAGTGGCTTAAATATAACTACTCGTACCCCAGCGGCCACACTGCAAACTTCTTTGGTATGGCATATATTCTTATAGATTTGCGTCCTGAGTGCCGTGAGGTCTTGCAGAAAAGAGCCGAGCAGGGAGGTATTTCGCGCGCAATTTATGGTGCCCACTGGGTATCTGACCTTATGGCCGGCCGCACTGTCGCCGGTTCCGTTTTTGAGATACTAAAACGCAATCCAGAGTACCAAAAGCAGTTTAAAAAGGCTCAGGAAGAGGTTAACCGCGCAATAAATCTGCAAAAAAATTAAAAAAAATTTGCAGGTTACGAAAATTGCCGTATCTTTGCAATCCCGTTTCACCAAGCACGGGATTTAACGCGGAAATAGCTCAGTTGGTAGAGCACGACCTTGCCAAGGTCGGGGTCGCGAGTTCGAGTCTCGTTTTCCGCTCCAAAAAGGGTGACGCATTTGATGCGCCACCCTAATTTTTTGTATATAATTCATTATATTTGCGCTACTATGAAACACTTTACCATACTTTCGATAATGGCATTAGCCCTGATCCTGTTTACCGGCTGCGGCGTAACCAAGCAAACCCCGGAGGAAAAGAGGGCCGAGGAAGAACGCGTTGCAAGAGTCGTTAAGGATAATCTGGACAAGCGCTCTTATAAGATAGACGTGAACTATATGATTCCGACACGATGGGCTGCCAGCGAAGTTCGTGGCTACTATATCATTGTGGACAGCACGGTTATAAAATCAAAGCTCCCTTATGCCGGAATTGCGCACTCCGTAGCCATCGAGAAATCAAAAGGACTTACTTTCACGGATAATATTTTGGAATATCACGATAGCGGGCGCACTGCCAACGGACGTCACATTTCCATCACCGTAAAAACCAACGAAGACCTTTATGATTATAAGTTAATCGTCTTTGATGACGGAATCGTCGATATCCACGTTCACTGCCGAAAACTAAGCGATATTAGCTATCGTGGCGAAGTCAACACTCGTTGAACCAAGCGACAATCTTAATGATTAACCCGTTTTTATCCAAAACGTAATATAATACTACATCATTTAGATTTGTTTTATCAGCGTAGTCATAGACGTTTGGATCATTTTCTGAACGCTTAATTACAATATTATCATTTATTGGCTGAGCTGGTTTCTGGCCGACGCGTAAGCCTCCTTTAAACCACTCTTTGGATGACGAAAACCGAGAAGATACCAACTCGTACCCCATAAGATACCCTTCCTCAAAATCGAGTTTGTCTCCACTTTCCAACGTGACGTCAAAACAATGCATACCGTTGCATTCGCCATAATACTCTTTATACTCTTTGATTTTACCGAAGGTTTTCTCAATACATCGGATCACTATCTCTTTTCTCTCCGGAGTCATCATGGGCGGGTCGGCCGGAAGTGCAGTCATAGCAAAGCTGGGTAAGCCGGTATGAAACACCTGACTTCCGTATTTTACATTACCGACACTTTGTGCAGAAGCCGTAATCTCCAATAAAAAGAGAACGGCGATAGAAGCTAGGAAGCGACTCATTATTCGTTGCTGTTCTGGTAGCGGTAGGCCGGTTCTTCGCAGAAGAAACGCTGCTTGGGGCCTTCGCCGGTAATGCGGTTGAAGAGTTTGTCGAAGGGCAGGGTGAATACGTGGCCGAAGATGCCGAATGACAGGTATCCGCCCACCTGGGTGCGGCCAACGCTGAACAGGCCGTAATTGTTAACCTTTACGGCACCGTCAACCATAATGCGGACCAGACCACCGGCAAACATAGAAACGCCGCTGATCACTTTATCTGTGTTCAGATTCTTCTTGGCCAGGGAATCCTCCAACTCCTGATACTGATCCTTGTCAAAGACAGTATTCTTGATGTAGTCGTGAACCTTGGTCTTGGCGCCATCTACAAGCTGCTCAGAGATAACCGAAACGTGTTTTGTGCGGTCCGGATTTGTGAAGTATGCCAGCAGAAAAACTGCGGCAATGATCAGGATCGGTTTGTAAGACTTTTTCATTGGCGCCAAAATTTAAGTTAAACGTCTATGCAATTGGTGAACTCGCGCAGGAAGCGCATATCGTTCTCGAAGTAATGCCTTAAGTCGTTAACCTGCCACTTGAGCATGGCCATACGCTCTATACCCATACCAAAGGCGAAGCCGCTGTACTTCTTGGAGTCTATGCCGCTGGCCTCCAGCACGTTAGGATCAACCATACCGCAGCCCAGAATCTCCAGCCAACCGGTACCCTTGCAGATGTTGCAGCCCTTGCCGTGGCAAATGTTGCAGCTAACATCAACCTCTGCTGAAGGCTCCGTGAACGGGAAGTAAGAAGGACGCATGCGAATCTGGGTGTCCGGGCCGAACATCTCTCTTGCAAATAGCAGAATGGCCTGCTTAAGGTCTGCGAAGGTTACGTTCTCATCTATATAAAGACCCTCAATCTGATGGAAAATGCAATGCGCGCGGGCAGAAATAGCCTCGTTGCGGAACACACGTCCGGGGCAGATCACGCGGATAGGCGGCTGCATCTTTTCCATGGTACGAACCTGTACGCTGGAAGTATGAGTACGCAGCAGCAGCGGGTTCAGGTGGCCGTTGGAAACAAAGAAAGTATCCTGCATATCCCTGGCCGGATGGTTGGGAGGGAAGTTGAGGGCCTCGAATACATGATAGTCGTCCTCTATCTCAGGACCTTCCGCTACGTCGTAACCGAACTTGCGGAAGATATTGACCACCTGCTCCCTGGCGATTGAAACAGGGTGGCGGGAACCAAGTGTGTGGGGCTCTCCCGGCATGGTGACGTCGTCGCCTGAACCGGCTGCGGAGCCTGAAGCGGCCGCAGCTGCCTTCAGTTCCTCTATCTTTGCAGTAGCATCCTTTTTAAGGATGTTAAGTTTCTGTCCGAATTCCCTTTTGAGCTCCGGAGCGATGGTGCGGAACTCGTCAAAGAGCTGAGTAATCTCTCCCTTCTTTCCAAGCAGGCGTACCCTTGCTTCTTCTACTTCTTTTTCTGTTTTGCACTGAAGCGCTTTCAGCTCTTCGGTAATCTTTTCAATTCGCTCTTTCATATTTTGTGTTTTCTATTCCGATATTTCCTTGTTTGCCTTAGCTATCTTTGCCCTGCGCTTTTCCCTCTCTTTCTGGGACTTTCCTGCGCCCATTTTAAGGTATTTCTTCCACTGGGCGGGGGTGAACCACTTCTTGAAGGAATTGTCTATCTGTTCCATCCACTTGTCCTGGATGTCGCGGTACATGTCGTAGTTGCCAACCTTTGCGGCCTGCATCTCCTTGAGCTCTGCCTCAAGGGCGGCAAAATCATGCTGAAGGGTGGAATCTACGTAAAATACCTGCCAGTCTTCAAGTTTCAGGGCATTTTCAAGGTGCTCCGTCTCTGTTGCGGCCAGTTCTTCGGGGGTGGGCTGCTTTTCCGGATTCTGTGCCGATGCTGCGGTACAGAAGGCGACAAATATTGCCATGCAAAGGGCGGTGAAACTTATAAGCTTTTTCATTTTAGCACAATTTTTTATAGCTTTGCAAATCGCATCCGCCGGCTGGCGTAATGCAATAAGACTACAAATTTAGAAATAAACATAAACATTTCAAAAATGAAGGTTAAAACAATAATCGGAATGTTGGCAGCAAGCGCATTTCTTATGACCTCAATGGCTTGGAAATCAAATGCTTGTACCAATATTATCGTGACTAAAGGAGCAAGCGCAGACGGTTCTTTCATGGTTTCATATGCCGCAGATTCCCATCATTTGTTTGGTGAACTCTATTTCCAGGATGCAAAAGATTGGAAGCCCGGCAGCATGAGAGCCATCGTTGACTGGGATTCCGGCCGCTTCCTTGGAGAAATTGACCAGGTTTCCCACACATACAAGAGGGTAGGCAATATGAACGAGCATCAGCTCATTATTGGCGAAACTACCTATGGCGGCCGCCCCGAGCTTCATGACGCAAAGGGTGGAATCGACTATGGTTCACTTATTTACATCGCCCTTGAGCGTTGCCGTACTGCCCGCGAAGCCATTGAATGCATCACTGAACTTGCCAATACATACGGCTACTATTCCAGCGGCGAGTCCTTCTCTATCGTAGATAAGGAAGAGGCATGGATCCTTGAAATCATCGGAAAGGGTACCAACCTTCGTGGCGGACGCAACATCAACAAGGGCATTGTTTGGGTTGCAGTACGCGTTCCGGACGGCTATATTACCGCTCACGCCAACCAGGCCAGGATTTCCAAATTCCCCCTGAATGATCCTGACAACTGCCTCTATTCCAAGGACGTAATTTCATTCGCCCGCAAAAAAGGTTACTTCGAGGGCGAGGACGAGGACTTCAGCTTCTGCAATGCATATGCACCGCTCGATTTTGGTGCACTTCGTGGCTGCGAGGCTCGTGTATGGAGCGCTTTCAACATCCTTTGCAACGGTTGGTTCACCTTTGAGGACGAGACCGGCCGCATGGTAACCAAGGACGCATATTCTTACTTCGATTATGCTGTTGGTTCCAACCCCAAGAATCCTATGCCTTGGTGCGTCGCTCCCTCACGCAAGCTTACCGTTAAGGATGTTGCCGATGCAATGAGAGACCACTACGAGGGTACTCCCATCGACATGACTCAGGACATCGGTGCCGGTGGAAACGCCCTTCCTTACAGATGGCGTCCTATGTACTTCGAGTACGATGGCAAGACCTACACCAACGAGCGTGCAATTGCTACCCAGCAGACCGGATTCTGGTTTGTAGGCCAGGCCCGCCCGGCCCTGCCGGACCTGATTGGTGGCGTTATTTGGTTTGGCACTGACGATGCTGCAACTTCTTATCTGACACCTGTTTACACAAACACAACCGTTATTCCGGAGTGCTTCCGCGAGGGCAATGGCAACATGCTTAAGTACTCTCCTACAGCATCGTTCTGGCTGAACAACCGCGTTTCCAACGCATGCTATAAGATGTACGATATCATGGCTCCCTTCGTTCGCGAAAGGCTTGATAAGTTTGAACTGGAGCAGCTTGAAGGCCTTAACGAGATTGACAAGCACGCACTTGAGATGTATGTTTCAATCGCGGAGAAGCAGAGCGAAAAGGCCAATAAGAAAGGCGAGAGCTACGATCCCAAGCGTGACACCGGTGAAGCCTTTGCAAGTGTAAAGAAATACCTTACAAAATACACTGTAGACACTGCCCAGAACCAGTTCAAGGCCTGGAAAGAGATGGAAGAAATCCTTCTTGTCAAGTTCATTGACGGCAACATCAAGGCTCAGAACGAGGACGGCACTTTCGTCCACAACGAGTACACGGAGACCATTCCCGACGGCCTTAAGTACGGCGGTTACAACGAGACCTGGAAGGCTGCTGTTGCCACCCAGAACGGAGAGGTTCTTGAGGTAAAAGAGTTTAAGGCAGAATAGTACTACAGTACATCGTTAAGAGTAAACAGACGGGCATCTATCCCGTAACCCTTTAAAGGACCGTTCTTCAGGACATTGACCTGTTCCCAGAACGGTTCTTTTTTAAATTCCGATGCCTCAGGACAAACTGCAGCGACTACCGCCTTTTTGCCTCTAAGTCCTACAATATCTATGGGAGAGATAATCTTTGGCTGTTCTTCTACCTTGTACTTGACAGTCTTCTGCTTGCTTATTCTTGCTTGTGCGGACCAGTCAGATCCCACGCTTGAGAATGTCTCTTCCTGGCGGAATTTCTGTATTAAATAGTAGGTTAAATCCTCTTTCAGATAGGCCAGAAGCTTTGTTTTTGCGGTTTCTATACGCTCTTCCGGACTTAAGAGGAAGGATGCCGAATCGTCGGCCAGAATAAGCCTCAGCCACATACATAAGGCCGGATCTTGGATGTGGTAACGGACTATGCCCCTGCTTTCCGGACTGCTCAGCAGCGGGCGGGTCTTACGTATAAGCTCGTATTCTGTTTCCAGTTTGGCCAGATGGCCGCCAATAATCATTCCTCCCAGCTTCTGTTCCATTTCTGCCTGGGACTTTACTCCCGTTGCAATCAGCTGAAGGATAGAAAGATAGGTATCGGAATTCTTTCCCAATATGTGTCTTATTGACCTTTCCGTATCTACGGCAAAGGCCGATCCGTCCGCCAGTAGCAGCTGCAATATTTTTTCTGCAGTGTATGCTTTGGCCTCCAGCGCCGCCCTGACAAGGTTAGGCCTGCCGCCGGTCATCATGTAGAATGAAAACAAATCGAAGGGCTTAAGTTCTGTTTGCGTAGCTGCCGACTGCTGGATGCTGCGGACGGTTGCTATGCTTAGCGGCTCAATTTTAAAGACGGCGTCCGTAACATTTTTAAGCGGAGCGCCGGGTTTAAGGGCCAGTTCTTCCGCCGCCTTCTGCCCGTCGCAGATCAGCACAAGATTCATCATTATTTTCTTGGGCTCCGTCCTCCATTTTTTAACAAGATGAGGTATGAAACCGGGCATTCTTTCCGGTATCTCCTGTACGTTTTCTATGACCAGAGAGAAGGACCTTTTCCAGGCCTCATCGCAGAGGAAATCGAACAGCTCTGCAAGGGTGGAAATGGAGCGCGGGACAAAGACGCCCAGCTGCTTTGCGCAGTGTTTGCATTGCTCCTGTAAAGCCAGGGAATCGTTCTTTCCACCTATTGAAAGATACATGACGATGTCTTCTTTCAGGGCCTCTAAAACCAACTTTTTCTTGCCTAGATAGTTGCGTCCGTAGACAAAGGAAAGGCGACGTCCGTCATTCTGTGCAAGCCATAGCTGTTTTCTTAATCCGTCAACTTCTATGTCCCTGTAGGGGTAATGCAAATTACTCATAACCAAATATATATAAAATAAATGCAACGCAAGTTATTTTAACTTACGTTGCACAAATATAGAAAATTCTTTTGAATCGGGCAATACTTTGCCCCTGAATTATGCGTTTTTATTCCTAATAAGGACCTGTCCTCCGGCGGCATCGACTTCTACTACGGAGTCTCGTTTTATGGTGCCGGACAGAAGGGCTGTAGCCATCTGGTTGATGAGTTCCCTTTGCATAAGTCTCTTGACCGGACGGGCTCCGTAAGCAGGGTCGTAACCCTTCTCTGTCATCAGGTTTTCGAACGCCTTTGTGAAGGAAATTTCAATGCCTTCGGCAGACAGTTTTGCCTTGAGTTCGGCCATCTGGATGCGGACGATTTCTCGGATGTCGTCGGTGGTCAGGGGCTCGAACATTATGGTCTCGTCAATACGGTTCAGGAACTCCGGACGGATGTTTTGCTTAAGTACGGCAATCACCTTTTCCTTGCATTCGGCCAGCAGGCTGCTGCGCTTTGCAATTTCTGCCATGTCCTTGGTGCCGGGCAGCTTCTCCATATAACTTTGGATGATGTCGGAACCGGCATTTGAGGTCATAATAAGTATGGTGTTCTTGAAGTCTACCGTACGACCCTTGTTGTCTGTCAACCTGCCGTCGTCAAGAACCTGCAGAAGGGTGTTGAATACGTCCGGATGGGCCTTTTCAATCTCGTCCAGCAGGACGACGGAATAAGGTTTGCGCCTTACCGCCTCTGTAAGCTGGCCGCCTTCATCGTAACCGACATATCCCGGAGGCGCGCCAATAAGACGGCTGACCGTATGGCGTTCCTGATATTCGGACATATCGATACGGGTTATCATGTTCTCGTCGTTGAACAGGAATTCTGCCAGTGCCTTGGCAAGTTCTGTCTTACCCACGCCCGTAGTACCTATAAATAAGAAGGAACCGATTGGCCTCTTTTCGTTGGAAAGACCTGCCCTGTTGCGCCTTACGGCGTCTGATACGGCGGCGATTGCCTCGTCCTGGCCGATCACTCTTTTGTGCAGGGCTTCCTCCATGCGCAGAAGCTTGTCCTTCTCGCTTTCCAGCATCCTTTTTACGGGGATGCCGGTCCATTTTGCAACAACCTCGGCGATATCTTCCGGGGTAACGGCCTCTGTTACAATAGGATCCTTGATGGCAGCCTGCTTTGCAGTCAGGTCGTCAATCTTCTTCTGGGTTTCTGCCATGCGGCCGTAACGCAGTTCCGCTACTTTGCCGTAGTCGCCGCTGCGCTCTGCTGCGGCAGCCTGGATCTTGTAATCTTCAAGCTGCTGGCGGGCCTCCTGCAGGCCGGTGAGTATGCCTTTTTCGTCGTTCCAGCGCTTCATAAGGGCATCGCGCTGCTCTGTGGCCTCTTTCAGGTCTTTTTCCAGATTCTCAAGTTTGATGCTTACGCCCTCGCGCTTGATGGCCTCTTTCTCTATTTCCAGCTGGCGGATGCGGCTGTTAAGCTCGTCAATAGGCTCCGGAACAGAATTCATCTCAAGGCGCAGTTTAGATGCGGCCTCGTCCACAAGGTCAATGGCCTTATCAGGCAAAAACCTGTTTGTAATGTACCTGTGGGACAGGTTAACCGCTGCAATAAGGGCATCGTCCTCTATGCGTACGCGGTGATGGTTCTCGTACTTTTCCTTCAAACCCCTTAGGATTGAAACGGATTCCGCAACGGAAGGTTCGTCCACCATAACCATCTGGAAACGGCGCTCCAGGGCCTTGTCGGCCTCGAAGTACTTCTGATATTCGTCCAGTGTAGTGGAACCTATCGTCCTTAATTCGCCTCGCGCGAGCGCGGGTTTAAGTATATTGGAAGCGTCCATGGCGCCGGAAGTCTTGCCGGCACCCACAAGGGTATGGATCTCATCTATGAAGAGGATAATCTTACCCTCTGAATCAACCACTTCTTTAACAACGCCTTTAAGCCTTTCCTCGAATTCTCCCTGGTACTTGGCACCGGCGATAAGGGCACCCATATCCAAAGAATAAACCAGCTTATCCTTCAGGTTTTCAGGCACCTGCATGTTCACAATCTTCTGGGCGATACCTTCTGATATGGCGGTTTTACCTACGCCCGGCTCGCCCACCAGGATAGGGTTGTTTTTGGTTCGCCTGCTCAAGATCTGCAGTACACGGCGGATCTCGTCATCGCGGCCTATTACAGGGTCCAATTTGCCGGCCGCGGCCAACTCGTTAAGGTTGGTTGCAAATCTGGGCAAGAATTGATACTGTTTGTTTTCCATAATAAATCTCCTTTTTGTCCCCGGAGATTTGGCGGCTGCGGTATATAAACCAATAACCGTCTGCTCCCTGGGAACAAACGGTTATGGTCAAATTATATTCCAATGCGCAAATAACTGACAATCTGTCAGTATTGCAGCACATGCAGTTCTTAGTTCTCTGCGGTCTCTGAAGTGGTCTCAGTAGCGGCGGTAGGGTCAGCTACATCAACGGGAGCAGCCTGCTGGTAGTCGGGAGCGGCAACAACGTTCTCTACGTTGTCGGTGATGTCACCTTTACCATGTTTGCTGCCAAGGGTGAAGGATGTGATAACGGAAACGACCAGAACGAAGGTTACAAGACCCCAGGTCACTTTCTCAAGCATATCGGCGGTCTGACGTACGCCGAAGGTCTGGTTGCCGGCTACAAAGTTGCTGGCAAGACCGTCACCCTTACCGTTCTGCAGAAGCACTACAAGAATGAGGAGTGCGCATGCGATAAGAATGAAAATTGTCAGGGTTACAAAAAGCCAATTCATATCTTTAATTTATTTATTATCAGTTCAATCTTTCGATAAGGGCTGCAAAGTAAGCACTTTTTTCCGGAAATTTCAAGAGCAGACGGGAATAAATGTGCTTTGCCTGCTCTAAATACCCCTGTTCTGCATAAATTTGGGCCATTGGCTCTGTGCAGAAGTCGTCATCTATCTTGACTTTAGGCGCTTTATCCTTTTCTTTTGAGTCTTCAAGACTGGCCTTTACGGCGAAGCGAGAGAAGACATTGTCCTCTGTGTGGCTGACGTCGTCGTACTGGGCCTGGGTGAAGTAATCTCCGCCCACCACGCGTACGGTACGCTGATAGCCGCCCTGTGCCGGAGCCTCGGCGGGCTGTTCCTGCTGCGGCAGCAAGCCGTGAAGCAGTTCTTCCAGATCGGCGTCGGAAAAATCAACCTCTTTGCCGGCCCTGAAAATGTCTGCAATCATCTTGCGGTCGCAGATGTACATGGCCGCATCGGCATACTGATCCTTGTCCCAGGTCTCCTGACCCATTTTTGACATGCGTTTGCAAAGCTCCTTGCGGGCCGATCCAAACCAAGGGTACAAGTTTACCACGCCGGCCAGTTCTTCCAGCGAAAGAGTCTTAAGGTTGATGTAATCCCTGCCTGTCATCTCTTACCAGTTTGCCACGGTGGCGTTAAGTATATCTTCTGTAAGCTGTTCTACAATTTCTACGCAAAGGTCGGCCTCCACTGCATCCAGGGACAGTTCTGCATCGAATTCGCTGAATGCGCTGAAGGATTTTTCAAAGTCGTCCTCCGGGTATTTCCTGTTGGTGAAAGTAATCTTTACAGACACCGTCAGGCGGCTTTTTGCGGCTTCTTCGTTGGCAGTGATAGCCGTTGCGCGAACGTCGTAACCGGTTACTTCTCCGGAAATCTCTATGTCTCCCTCTTCTTCTACCTGCTCAAGACGCGTCATCTTCTGGAACTTGTCTTTCAGGGCCTCTGTGAGGTCGTTGCTAAGGGCCGGGTTCACGCGCAGCGCCTTGTATTCGAAGTAATTGATAGTTACGGTTTTAATGTCCGGCTGGATGGATGTTCCGCTGAAGGAATAAATGCCGCACGCCGTTGCCAGGGCGGCAACGACAGCCAGCAGTGCGAGCCTTATGGAGAGCCTGTTTGTCATTTTGTCCTTTGTGTTCTGTATTCCGGAGGCAGTTTGCGGTACAGCGTGCGTTCAGAGATTCCAAGCTCTTCTGCGGCCTTTTTGCGGTTGCCGCCATGCTTTTCAAGAGCCTTGCGAATCAGGTCTTCGCTTGCTGCCGTAAGCGTCAGGTCCTCTTCCGGTTCGATGTTGTCTTGTATGTCGATATCTTCCTGGTTGTCAGGTGTTTGGGGTAGTTCTGCCGAGTGGTGAGGAGCCTCCGGCTGAGCCTCTCCCTGCATGCTTTCCACTATGCTGCGCAGCCTTGCCACCTCTGCATTCAGGCCGTACAGGGCCTTGAAAATCTCCTGCTTGTCAGAGTCTGACATGCTGCCGCCCTGGCGCTCCAGCCTGACGGGCAGCATGGAGGGGCCGTCCTTGGGCAGATACATGCTCAGGGTTGTAGCGTTTATCTCTTTTTTGGAACCTTTTGCGTCGTAAGATTCCAGTGCCGATATCGTTTCTGCTATATTCTTAAGCTGGCGGATGTTTCCGGGCCAGCGGTAGCTCTGCAGCAGTTTTACGGCCTCCGGTGACAGTGTAATGCGCGGCATTCCGTATTTTTCAGAAAAATCTGCGCAGAATTTCCTGAAAAGAAGGTGGATGTCGTCGCCACGGTCACGAAGGGCCGGCATATTTATCTGGACGGCGTTAAGCCTGTAGTATAAATCTTCACGGAATTTGCCTTGGGATACGGCGTAAGCCAGGTCTACGTTGCTGGCCGCTACCACGCGAACGTCGGTTTTCGATACCTTGGAAGAGCCTACGCGGGTGTATTCGCCGGACTGCAGCACGCGCAGCAGCTTGGCCTGGTAGGGGAGAGGAAGCTCTCCAATCTCGTCCAGGAACAGGGTGCCGCCGTCGGCTTCTTCAAAATAACCCTTGCGGGCTTCTATTGCACCGGTATATGCACCTTTTTCGTGGCCGAACAACTCTGATTCTATGGTACCTTCCGGAATGGCGCCGCAGTTTACGGCAAAGTATTTTCCATTCCTGCGACGGCTGTTCTGGTGGATTATTTTGGGGATGTTTTCCTTTCCTACGCCACTTTCTCCGCTTACCAGGACGGTAAGGTCCGTGGGGGCTACGGCCAAAGCGGTTTCTATGGCACGGTCCAGCAGCGGATCGTTCCCTATTATATCGTATTTATTCTTTATTCTCTGCAGCTCCTGATAATCCATAATCACTAGAACTCGTTACTAAACCACAAAAATAATAAAAATTCTTCTTTTGGTATATCGTTTGAAAGAAGTATATTTGCAAACAGACAAAACAAACAATAATATAATTATGAAGAAAACAATCAAATTCCTGGCCATTGCTGCTATCGGTTTCGCCGCTATGGCTTGCTCCTCTGCAGAAAAGATGCTTAAACTTGCAGACAGCGTCAAGACTACCTGCGATCCCGCAGTCCTTGAGGTTGTTGCCGGTAACATCGACGCAGACGTAACCGTTACCTATCCTGCAGATTACTTCCATCCGCAGGCTATCCTTGAAGTTACTCCTGTCCTTGTTTACAAGGGAGGAGAGGCTGCAAGCAAGGTTCTCAAATATCAGGGAGAAAAGGTTAAGGACAACTACCGTGTTGTTTCTTCAGCCGGCCAGACTGTCCGCGAAAAAGTTCACTTCGACTATGTAGAAGGCATGGAGGCTGCTACTCTTGAGCTTCGCGGCGTGGTTAAGTATAAGACTAAATCATGGACTCTTCCCGTTCGCAAGATTGCCGTAGGTTGCAACACTACCTATATGCTTGTAGAGCAGGATGGTTACATCTCTCTTAAGAAAGACAACTATCAGGAAGTAATCAAACAGACCGAGGAAGGCCAGATCCTCTACAAGGTTAACTCTGCAGAGGTTCAGAACTCCCAGCTTAAGAGCCAGAGTGTCAAGGACTTCATCGCTGCTCTTGACCAGATCAAGAACGACGAGCGCAAGACCCTCACCGGTACTGAAATCGTTGCTTATGCATCACCTGAAGGTGGAGAGAAACTCAACGCCAAACTTTCTGACAACCGTGGCGTTTCTGCTGACAAGGCATGGGACAAGCTCACCAAGGGCAAAGATGTTGCAGATCCTGCTATCAAGAGTATCGGTCAGGACTGGGAAGGCTTCAAAGAGCTTGTAGAGGCTTCTGATATCGAGGATAAAGACCTTATCCTTCGCGTCCTTTCTATGTACAGCGATCCTGCAGTTCGTGAAAGCGAGATCAAGAACATTTCCGCAGTTTACACTTCACTGCAGAGCAGCGTTCTTCCTGCACTCCGCCGCGCTCGTTTCATCGCTAACGTAGAGTATAAGAACTACACCGCAGAAGAGCTCGTTACTCTTGTAGACGAGAATATCGACGTTCTGGACGAGGAAGCCCTGCTTCGCGCAGCTACCCTTGTTCGTGACCTCAACAAGAAGGCAGAGCTTTACAACAAGGCTATCGACAAGTTCGGCAGCGACCGTGCTCAGTACAACCTTGGTGTTATCAACCTTTATCAGGACAAGCTCGTTTCCGCAGAGAAAGCATTCCTTAAGGTTCAGACCAAGGACGCTGACCTTGAGAACGCTCTTGGCGTAGTAGCACTCCGCAAGGGTAACCTTGACAAGGCTATCTCTCAGTTCAAGAAGGCTGCCAACGACGATGCAAAGCACAACATGGGTATTGTTGACATACTTAACGGTGACTATGCAAAGGCTGCTCAGGAGCTTGCTGACGCAAAGGGTTGCCCCTTCAACAAGACTCTTGCTTATATCCTGAACGACCAGCTTGATCAGGCTTCAAAGGTTGCTACCTGCAAGAGCAACGATATGGCTTATCTTAAGGCCGTTATCGCCGCTCGTCAGGGAGACCAGGCTGCTTACAAAGAGAACATAGAGAAGGCTTGCAAGGACGAGAAACTCGCTGCCCGCGCAGCCAACGATATCGAGTTCGCAATGTTCAGATAATCTATCAGTCATTCTGAGCAAAGCGAAGAATCTAAAAAAGGGGTCGGCATCACTGCCGGCCCCTTTTCGTGTTAACTAAAAAATACTATGTGGTAATGAGAAATTGATTACTTGTCAAAGAACCCATTGTAGTCTGTTTCCTTCAGAGGTGCATAGTAGCACCAGCCGTTCTTCTCATTAGGACCATAGGTAATAGCAAGAGCTTCCAGGCAGCTTCCGCCTTCAGCCCAGCTCTTACGGCTAACGTTATCTCCCCAGCGCTTGAGGTCAAACCAATCCTGGCCTTCTGCCCAAAGGTCGAAGCCACGATAAAGTTTGATTTCGGCAAGGAGGTTGGCGCCGCTGGCGTTGCATGTATAGCCTGCGTTGTAAGGCTTAACGGCGCTCTCAAGGAGCGACCTTACGTTATCTTCCTGATTGCCTATGTGGTAACGTGCCTCAGCCTCAAGATAGAGCATTTCTGCGCTGCGGAACAGGTGGAAGCTACCACCGCCGGGAGCGAAGGTTGCACGCATCTTGAACTGCATGTATGCGTAAATGGTACTTGTATTGAACAAATACTTATCGACTCCGAAGGTTGAAGCTGTACCTACAGGATACTTAGCCTGAACAGTCTTTGTCCAAGCAGAGGTAGCCTTACCAGTGGAAGAATTGTAAAGGTCGGTTGACTCCGGGATGAGGAACAGGTCTTTACGTGTATCATCGTCCGGAATCTGGTCAATCATAACCTTGCTGATAAGGGTAGGATAGTTACGGCACTGGCCTGAAGAAGCGTTAGAACCTGCATATGCAAAGAAGGAATAGTAATACAGGGTCTGGTCCTCAGCATCATATACACCCCAAATCCACTCGTCGTTTGGAGTGCTGAAGCCATCGTGGTAAGCAGCGTTGCCCATGAGAGGGTGTCCTTTACGGGCAGCCTCGGCATGAGTAACTACAGTGTTCCAGTCCTCGCGGGTGGCGGCGGCGCGTGCGTAAACGGCGTGTGCTACAGTTACGTCCGGAAGATAAAAGTCTGCTGCGGGACGTACGTAGTCTGACTGTTCGAAGAGGGCGATGGCGTCGTCAAGGTCCTTGTAAATCTGGGTATAAACCTCGGCAAGGCTGGATTTGTCTAAAGGATCCTTGCTGGGTTCAAGACGGAGCGGAAGGGCAGCTGCCGAGCCGCCGTTGCTGCTGGACCAGCGGGGAGCATAGATCTGGCTGAGCATAAAGTAGCAGTATGCCCTGTAAACAAGAGCCTGTCCTTTGATGTAGTTTCTGTCAGAGTCCGTGCCTGTCGCATCGTCGATGTAAGCCAGAATGGTATTGGCGTTGCTTATCAGCTTATAGTAGTAGAACCATGCAAAGATATCTACATTGTAGTTCTGCTGGTCGTATGCCGTGAAATTGTGAATGTAGTTGAACCCGGTGTAAGGACGTGAACTGTTGTTACCCGGCCAGGTGCCATAGTGTGTCTTGATGGTACCTTCTCCGTTGTAACCCTGGCTACTCATGTACTGCTTTGTCATCAGACGGGAAATACCGTTGATTGCGAGTTTTGCGTTGTCAGTGGTCTCGAAGATGGTTGCAGGAGCAACGGAATCCTCAGGAGTGGTCTCAAGATAATCCTTTTTGCATGCTGTGAAAGCAAGCAGGGAAGCAGCGGCGATAATTATATATTTTTTCATATTCGTACTCCTTCTTTTGATTAGAACTTGATGTTAAGGGATGCGGAGAATACTCTAGGGGTAACCAGATAGTTGGTCTGGCTTCCGGCGAAGCTCTGCTGGGGATCAAGACCCTTGCGATGAGCCTTCACAAAGAGGTTTTCGCAGGTTGCGCTAAGGGTTATGCTCTGCATTGTGAGAGCCTTTGCGATGGTCTTGGGGAGCTTGTAAGATACAGAGATGTTCTTCAGTGTCAGGTAGTTGGAAGATACCAGATACTGTGAAGAAGAGGTGCTGTGGGTGTAGCTGTTCAGGTCAGAGTTGATAACAGGAATACCATTGCGGTCTATACGGTTTGCAGAGGTTTCTGTCATACCTGCGGGAACGCCGCTCCAAGACTTGAGTATGTCGGCGTGCTGTGATTTTGCGGTCTTGCCCTGGGCCATCAGGTTTGCATAAACGCCATCGATTAGTTTTCCGCCAAGAGCGTATGTGAATACTGCATTGGCAGTGAAGTTCTTGTAGCTTACGTTGAAGTTGAATCCACCGTAAACCTTCGGGATTGAAGAGCCGTGGAATTCCTTCTTGGCCTGGCTTGAAGGGTTGGTAGAGTAAGGAACTCCGTTGATGATTACGTAGTTCTCTGTGCACTCTGTACCTTCGGGGTTGCCAAAGGTTTTTTCTACTCCGTCGATGGTGGTCTTGATGAAATAGTCTACATCGTTGAACTTGTACAGTGAGCGACCGGTCATCTGGTCTATGCCCTCGAAGGTGTAAACATAGAATGCGTAACGGTCTTTGCCAACCTGAATCCTCTTGTTGCCGGAGGTGAAACCATTGTTCTGGTTGAGCTCCTTAGGAAGGCTGGTAACCTTGTTGCGCAGGAAGGTGGCGTTGGTGCCGAAGTTAACCTTCCAGTCGCGGTTGCGGTAAATGTCCACGTCGGTTTCGATTTCTAAGCCCCTGTTGGCAATTGAACCCGCATTCATGGTTATGCTGGCGCTAGGAGAGCCTGAGGTTGTGATGGCACCTGCAGAGATGGGCAGAGGAACGTCAAAGAGAAGGTCTTTGTTCTTTCTGTCGAAGTACTCGATATTCAGGTTCCACCTGTTGAAGAGGCGAGCCTCAATACCTACACCCCAAGACTGACCGGTTTCCCATTTAAGGTTAAGGTTCTCAAGCTGGCCGATGTAGTAAGCACCCTTGTTGGCGTTCTGCTCGTTGTCGTACAGAGCCATGTAGCCATAGTAGCCGGCGCCTGAGTCGTTACCTACCTGACCGAAGTCAGCACGGAGTTTCAAGCTGTTAATCCAGGTGAGACCCTGCATGAAGTCTTCTTTGCTGATCATCCAGTTCGCACCGATTGACCAGAAGTTACCCCAGCGGGAGTTCTTGTGGAAACGGGAAGTACCGTCACGACGGAAGGAAGCCTCTACGTTGTACTTGTCTTTGTAGTTGTAACGTACGCGGCCGAGGTAGCTCTCTGTGCGGTAGTTGTTCTGGTAACCATCCATTGAAACATTCACGGTGAAGTTGCTCATGTTAGGGCTGCCCGGGAAGATTTCGTTGGTCTTGTAGAAGTAAGCGTAGTCATAGTTGAAGTAGTATGACTCGTGTGCTACCAGGGCGGTAATGGTGTGGTCACCAAAGCTCTGACCCCAGTTGAGCTGCTGGCGCAGCTGATATTTCTTGTAGCGATAGTCAATTCTCTTACCACGACCGTTGGAACCCTTACCATCACCAATAACAGCGGTATTGTATGTGAAGTTGTTGCTGTTGCGGACGTTAAGGTTGCCGGTGATGTTGAGGGTGAGGTTGTAAGGAAGGTAGAACTCTGCGTAAGCAATAGCCTCGAGGGTGTTGCGTACGGTTCTGTCGGAGTTCAGTTCGTTCTCCCAAATCACGTGGCGGTCGGCATACTGAGCACGGGTCTGGTGCAGATTGCCGTCTGCATCGATATACTCGCCACCGTCATACATCTTCTTGCCATTGGCGTCAAGAATGTATTCGCCGGTAAGATAATCATGTACGTGGATAGGGTAGATAGGAGCTATGTTACGGCAATACATGAATGCGTTGGTGTAAGAATCGTCGCTAGAGCCGTTGGTGTTTTCATAGTTCTGGTGGCTGCCGAACATGTTGAGGCCTGTCTTGAACCAGGTAACGGGCTTAACGTTGATGACGGCACGTGCGGTCAGACGCTCGAAGCCGGAGTTGTTAACGTAACCGTCCTCGTTCAGGTAACCTACAGAGAAATAGTAGTCGCTCTTATCGTTGGCGCCGTTGGCGTTGATGTTGTACTCCTGGCGATATCCATGACGGATAGCAGCCTTGTACCAGTCCATATCGTTCTTGTAGCCGTCCTTGATGGTGGCGTCGGCGCTGAGAGAACCGGGAGTAGAGAAGAGCTCCTGCATCGTAGGATTGTTGTTTCCTTTGACGGAGAAGATGTTCTGGATTACATAGTCGCTCATGAGGTGCTCATAAACATATGCGTTGGCCTCATCGGGGGTTTTACCAGCCTCGATGCGCTGGTTGTACATATTTGCCCATGCAACGTTCATCCACTGCTTTGCGTTTACCCTGCTGTATTCGGGAATACCTCTGCTGTAGGTACCCTGGCGTACGTCAATGCTCATGTTGAGCTTGCCCTGGGAACCCTTCTTGCTGGTAATGAGGATTACACCGTTGGAAGCGCGGTTACCGTAAAGAGCTGCAGAAGCGGCATCCTTAAGGACGGTAATGCTCTCGATATCGGCGGGGTTGAGGTCGGAAACGTTTCCGGAGAACGGAACACCGTCAAGTACGTACAGAGGGCTTGCGTCACCGTTGATGGTTCCGAAACCACGGATACGAATTGAGGGATCGTCGCCGGGAGCGCCGTAGGTGCTGTTAACCTGAACACCTGATACGGAACCTTCCAGAACGGTTGCCACGTTTGATGCGGGGCGGGTCTGGATGCTCTCAGAGTTAACCTGGGAGATGGCACCCGTAAGGGTTGATTTCTTGGCTGCACCGTAAGCGATGGTTACGACTGCTTCTTCCAATACTTCACTGTCTGCGTCCAGAACTACGTTAACTACGGCTGCTACAGGAACTTCCTTTGTAATCATGCCGATGCTGGAAACGACGAGTGTGGTTGCTGAAGTGGGGACACCGTTCAGGACGAATTTACCGTCCAGGTCTGTACGACGCCAACATTGGTTGCACCCTTTACAAATACAGATGCACCAATTACAGGCTGGCCGTCTTCAGCGCTTGTGACTGTACCGGTTACAGTACGGGTCTGAGCGAATGCCATGCTCATACCAAGTACAAGCGTAAGCATTACACTAAAGATTTTTTTACCCATAAGCTAGTAAATTTGGTTAGTATTAATAATTTAGGTTGTGTGCTAGGTCTTAGTTCTCCTCCTGTTCTTATATGGAACATTTTTTGGGAAGAGTGCGCAATTTATGCAATTTTTCATAAATCGCCAACTAAAACGATTAAAATTTGCTAAAATCGTCTTAAAAATCACCTTTTTTGCTATTAAAATTGCTGATGGGCGGAGATAAATACTACCGTTTTGTGGTAATCAGAATAACGCCATTTGAGCCTCGAACACCGTAAATCGCACAGGATGCAGCGTCTTTAAGAACGGAAACCCGCTCCACTTCCCTGGGGTGGACAGAGGAAATATCGTTACACTCGACACCATTTATAAGGATAAGCGGATCGGTGCTGCCGTAAATAGTGCTGATGCCGCGGATGTGAATGGATCTGGTGCTGCCCGTGCCGTTGACAATAATGCCGGGGATGGTTGCCAGATAGTCGTAAATGGACTGATATTCAGATACCGGAATGACTGCATCGTCGCTGGTAGAAACGGATGTCGTCATATTATCCTTGAGCCTGAGGCCGTAGCCGATATCTACAACCTGCGGATCCCGGACGATGGTTGTGCCGCAGGCGGTCATGAGCAGCAGGGCGGCCATGGCGATGCCGGCTCTGACTGTCTTTTTTATGATAGTCATGGTTCTTAGTTTTATGGGCTTTCTCTGCAAAGATAGAAAAATTCCGTATCTTTGCGATATGGCAGTACCTAATAAAACAGAACTTTTGCCGGACCGTGACGGTATTCCGCCGATGGCGCCTATGCCGCAGGCGGAAGAGCTTGATGTTCAGGCGCTTTACGATGCTTACCGTCGTGGCGACGTGGATCTTATCTGCGTCCTGGGCCCTACGGCTTCAGGGAAGACGGCCTTTGCCGTCCGCCTGGCCCGCGCTCTTTCTGCTGTTTCTGCCGATGCCGCTGTTTCTGCGGAGATTATTTCCGGGGATTCGCGCCAGGTGTACCGCGGTATGGATATAGGTACCGGCAAGGATCTGGCAGAGTACGGAGATGTTCCTTACCATCTTATCGATATCTGCCCAGCGGGTTCCAGGTATTCCATTTTTGACTTCCAGAGGGACTTCGAGGCCGCTTACAGGGACATCCGTTCCCGCGGGGCGATTCCCATTCTGTGCGGCGGTTCAGGTCTTTACATAGAGGCGGCCACCTGCGGCTATCGTCTGCCTGAAGTACAGCCCAATCCGGAACTGCGTGCCGCCCTGGAGCCTTTGTCCTTAGATATATTACGCGCGCGACTGTTGGCCGTGCGTCCGGATGCAGAGGAGGGGACTCTGGAGTCTAAACGCCGTATTATCAGGGCTTTGGAGGTTGCTGATTACGAGGCTTCGCATCCTGTTGTGCGTTCTGATTTCCTGCCCAAGAATGTTTACTACATTGGTACGCTGGTTTCCCGCGAAGAGCGCGTTGCCCGCATTGACCGTCGCCTTGACGTCCGCCTGCAGGAAGGCCTCGTAGAGGAGGTTCGCGGTCTGCTGGCTTCCGGCATCCCTGCCGATGACCTTATTTACTATGGTCTCGAGTACAAATTCGTCACCCAGTACGTCCTTGGCATCCTCTCCTACGAAGAAATGCGCATCCTCCTGGCCAACGCCATCCACCAGTTTGCCAAACGCCAGATGACCTGGTTCCGCGGCCTCTCCCGCCGCCGCTCCGTCCCCATCCACTGGCTCAACCCCACCGGAGCGTCCGCACGGTAGCCGGCGAGCCGCGTTATGCGAGCCGGCGGTGTATGAGGACTACACAAAGACCTTAGATTGCATCCACTATGTGCTGCAAAAGGGCAGCGTGGTGACCGGGAATGATAATATGGTGATTCCCAATAGGATCGGTCAAGAAATACCTGGCATCATCAGGCTGCAGCTTAAGCACAACCTGAGTGCGGCAAAGGTTGGGCTCGTACTGGTTGCGCAACAACTGGCCTTCTGCCACAAAACAGCGGCTCAGATCTCCTGAAACCTTGAAAACAGTAACGGCCCCCTCCGGCAAATTACCATGGATGCCCACACCGATTCCGGACTCGAAGTGAGTGTCAAAGCAGTAGTCCTTTACCATATTGAAAGGCACCGTACAGTGAGCGAAGAGCATTTCTCCGGTATTCACATCAATTCGGGCCGGGTTGGCCTGGAAACCGGTAACGCCGGTAGCCGCCTGGGAAATCATCATGGAAAGGAGAGCCGGAATATCGCCTTCACAGGAAGACGGGATACCCTCTGCATTCAAACTTGCAAGAGCCAGACAACCTGTATTACCCACGCTGGTGAGCAAATCAAAGCACCTGAGAGTCAACGCATTAAGCTTAAATTTTGCAACAATCGTCCGCAGCGCCTGATGAATCTGCTCGGCACCCGGAAGAGCATCCTTGACTTTGGCCTCGACCTCCGGTTTTGCAAACAACTCTCCATTAATCGCAAAGTTTTCTGACACCATGGACAGGAAGCTGGACTCCCTGTCTTTGGAATTCTTCTTACCGCAATCCGCACAACCGATAGTTTCCACCATTTCTTCCATGGGGATATCAAGGGCTTTAATCCCCAACTTCCGCTCAAGAACGGTATAGTCAACGCCGCTTGAGATAAGCCAATCTGAGGGCTTGCCAATCACGCCCAGAGTCATTCCGGAAAGCGTTTTTTGAGCACCTGCGGCAGAGCACAATAGTGCGATTCTGCCAGAAATATAGCTGTTGCTGCCATGCAGTACCTCTCCCTGAAGCCCGTTTTGGCGCAGGAAAGATAATATTTCCAGAGAGGCTGCCAGCGAGTTGCTTGCTCCGCTGGTCAGAAGATAGAAGGGTTTATTCGCAGGCAACTCCGGCAAAATGGACTTAAAAATACCCTCTGCGCCACCTGTACGTACATATATCAAATCCAGCGTGTGGGTGCCATAGCTGCTGAAATCGCTACCTTCGTAATCAAAGTCCGAGTCCGGAAAAATGCCTTTCAGAAATGCGTCAGAAAGGTGCTTCACTGCGGCTTCGTCATGAAGGCCGGAAGTAATGGTGTAAACGGCTATATTTTTCATGTTATCAATTTAGCTCTTTCGCAAAGATAGTTACATTCCACCACAATTTCACAAAACTATACTTTCGGAAGCTTTTTGCAAAAGGTGGTGTGGAAGTAGCAAAGCTTTGAGGACGTTGGACTGCGTGGCCGAAGGCCCTGCGCCGCCGGCTCGCATAACGCGGCTCGGCGGGGTCGGGGGCTTAAAGGGTGAAGGCGGAGCGGACGGCGGGAACGGCGTCTAGGAGCTCCCAGCCGAAGAACTGCACCTCGCGGGTGACGGTCTGGCCGTCGCGGCGTACCTGAACGGGTGCGCAGTAAGGCTTGCGGCCCATGTGGCCGTATGCGGCGGTGGGGCCGTAGATAGGATTCTCCAGTCCGAACTTGCGGATAATTGCTGCCGGGCGAAGGTCAAATAACTGGCCTATCTTGGCGGCAATTTCACTGTCTGAGATGCCGTTATGCGCTGTGCCATAGCTGTTTGCATAGATGCTTACGGGCTTGGCCACGCCAATTGCATAGGAAATCTGCACCAGGAGTTCGTCTGCAACTCCTGCTGCTACCAGGTTCTTTGCTATGTAGCGCGCTGCATAGGCTGCACTGCGGTCCACCTTGGAAGGATCCTTTCCGGAGAACGCACCGCCACCGTGGGCGCCGCGGCCACCGTAAGTATCTACGATAATCTTACGTCCGGTAAGACCTGTATCTCCGGCAGGGCCACCAATCACGAACTTGCCGGTGGGGTTCACGTGCAGGATGAAGTTGCCGTCGAAGAGGCTAGCGGTAGAAGCCGGGAGCTGGGACATCACCCTGGGAATCAGGATGTTGCGAACGTCCTCGGTAATCTTGGCATGCATAACCTCGTCTGCGGCGAATTCGTCGTGCTGGGTAGAAAGAACTATGGTATGGATGCGCAAAGGCTTGCGTGTTTGCCCGTCGTACTCAATTGTAAACTGGGCTTTTGCGTCCGGGCGCAGGTAAGTCATAAGCTTGCCTTCGCGGCGGATGTCGGCCAGAGTACGAAGCGTAAGGTGGGACAGTGCAAGGGGAAGAGGCATGTAGTCTTCTGTCTCGCGGCAAGCGTAGCCGAACATCATGCCCTGGTCGCCGGCGCCCTGATCTTCAGGGTTTTCGCGGACAACACCGCGGTTAATGTCCATACTCTGCTCGTGGATGGCGGAAAGCACACCGCAAGAGTTGGAGTCGAACATGTATTCCGCTTTATTATATCCTATACGCGCGATGACACCGCGAACCACCTCCTGGATATCTACATAAGCATCGTCGCTGCGGACCTCGCCGCCGACAATTACCAAACCTGTAGAACAGAAAGTCTCGCAGGCCACTTTTGCGTGCCTGTCCTGCCTGAGGAACTCGTCAAGGATTGCGTCTGAAATCTGGTCTGCCACCTTATCAGGATGGCCTTCGGAAACGGATTCCGATGTAAAAAGATAATTCATAATTTTTTTAGCATTTTTTAGTGTGGTTGCAAGCAGACAAATCTTTCCACTTGTATTTTTGGGACCGCAAAGGTACGTATAAATCTTTAAAATCCAATCCAATACGGGCCTTAAAACGTAAACTTGATACGGTAAAACGATTTTTATTTTGTAGATTTAAACCTTTGCAATACCTTTGCCGCGGAAAAATTCATAACAACTCAATAAACATCTATGAAACATTCTATCAAGTTGTTTGTGCTCGCTGTCATTTCTATGGTAGCCGGCACCCTTTCTTATGCTCAGGTTACCACCGCGTCTATCGCCGGTCGTATCTCTGACAACGAAGGCCCTGTAGCAGGTGCTGCTGTTATGGCAGTTTACCAGCCTACCGGTGCTACTTATTATGCCGTTACCGATGTTAACGGTGCTTATCGTATTAACGGTATCACCCCTGGTGGCCCTTATACCGTATCTGTTGACATGCTTGGCTACCGCAAGGTAGAGAATCAGGGTGTGTACGCTCCCCTCGGTGAGGCTATCGTTATCAATAGCACTCTTGAGGTCGAGGATCTTACCCTTGACGCAGCAGTATTCGTAGCCGATGCTACCGAGTCTGGCATGAACATCCGTCGCAGCGGCGCCGGTACCGCAGTAAGCCAGAAGACTATGTCTTCTCTCCCTACTGTAAACCGCAGCATGAATGACGTGATGAAACTTACCCCTCAGGCATCTACAACCTCTAACGGTCTTGCAGTTGGTGGCGGTAACTACCGTTCTTCTTATGTAACCGTTGACGGTGCAGCTTTCAACAATGCCTTCGGTATTGGTTCTAACCTTCCTGCAGGTGGTTCACCTATCTCTCTTGACGCAGTTGAGCAGATGAGCGTTAACATCACTCCTTTTGATGTTCGTCACTCTGGCTTCACCGGTGGTGCTATCAACGCAGTTACCAAGAGCGGTACCAACGACTACCACGCATCTGTTTACGATTACTTCACAAACCAGGAACTTCAGGGCCACAGCGTAGACGACGCAACCCTTTCTATCTCTAAGTTCCTGAACCACACTGTTGGTGTATCAGTTGGCGGCCCCATCATCAAGAACAAACTCTTCTTCTTTGTTAATGGTGAGTACACCTGGGATAACGTTCCCGGTTCAAGCAAGGTCGTAAGCTCAGGCACCGGCCGTACAGGCGCTAACTTCAACCCTAAGGACGGTACCGTTCTTCGTCCTACCGAGACCTTCATGAACGAGGTTGCCAAGTATCTTAACGATACCTATGGTTACAACCCCGGTCGCTATCAGGGTTATTCACTCAAGACTCCTGACTACAAAGTTATGGCACGTCTTGACTGGATCATCAACGAGGCAAACAAGCTGAACGTTCGTTTGAGCCACACTCACACTTACGGTTCAAACAACCCTTCAAACTCTGTTAACCCTATCGTTCCTAACCCTTACGACAGGAACAACTACGGTCGTACCTCTAACTACGCTCAGTTCTTCGAGAGCAACCGCTACTATCAGGAGCAGAACTTCACCTCTCTTGCAGCCGAGCTTAACAGCCGTCTGAACAACAGCCTTAGCAACACCTTCCGTTTCACCTGGTCACACCAGGATGAGCCTCGTTCATTCGAGGGTGGCAACTTCCCGACTGTTGATATCATGGAGCCTTACACCGACGCTTCTGGCAACACTGTAAACGCAGTGCTCACCTCCTTCGGTCCGGATCCTTTCACCTTCGGAAACCTTCGTGACGTACAGACCTACGTTGTTACCGACGAGCTCGTTTGGAACAAGGGTATCCACAACATGACCTTTGGTGCTCAGTACGAGTGGAACAATACCAAGAACGGTTATATGCAGGGTGGCCTTGGCTACTATGTATATGACAGCTGGGAGGATTTCAAAGCCGGTGGCAAGCCCGCTGCTTTCGCAATCACTCACTCTAACCGTGACGACCTTGCACAGGTATTCCCTTCATTCAAGTACATCCAGTACTCTGTATATGCACAGGATGAAATCACCTTCAGCGAGTACTTCAAACTCACCGCAGGTCTCCGTCTTGAGCTCCCCGTTTATCCTAAGATCGCAGGCAACGAGAACAAAGAGTTCCTCCAGCTTGCACAGGGTAACAACTCTCTTAGCGGTCACTCAACCGCCGACATGCCTAAGAACCGCATCAACTTCAGCCCCCGTATCGGTTTCAACTGGGACGCTCTTAAGGATCGCAGCCTGATCGTTCGTGGTGGTGCAGGTATCTACACCGGTCGTATTCCTTTCGTATGGATCGTATCTGTAGCTGGTAACAGCAACTGCCTCCAGGCCCAGTACATCCTTGACAGGGATAAAGCCGCAGATCCTAATATGAAAGTTCCTAATTTCCACGCTGACGTAAAAGACATCCTTAACGATATCTATGGTGGCCAGTTCAAGGCTCAGGATCTTGCAGCACCTACCGTCGCTACCATCATCGACAAGAACCTTAAGATGCCTACCACCGTTAAGGCTTCACTCGCAGTTGACGCACGTCTTCCTTGGGGTATCAAAGCTACCATCGAGGGTATCTACAATAAGGACATCGAGACTGTTGCAGCTCTCCGCCTTGGCTACACCAAGACTGAAGGTGGCCTCCAGCTCCCCGGCGAGCCTAAGGCACGTAACAGCTGGAAGAGCGAGGGTATCATGAACTCTCAGAACAGCGCAGTTGCTCCTTACTATCTGACCAACAAGACTCTTGATGGCAAGAAGCTTCCTAAGGGTCACTACTATTCAGTAACCGCACAGCTCTCTAAGGACTTCAACTGGGGTCTCTCCCTCATGGCTGCTTACACCCGCAGTGGTTCCAAGAGCATCCAGGAAGGCTACGGCGACCAGGTTTCATCCCTCTTCAGCGGCGGTAACTACGGCGTTAACGGTTCTAACGAGCCCGAGCTTGGTAACTCTGCATTCGTATCTCCTAACCGTTTCATTGCAAACGTAAGCTACAAGATCAACGAAGGCAAGAACGCTACCACCATCGGCCTCTTCTACGAGGGTTACAACCACTGCTATGTTGGTAACTACTCTTACACCCGTTACTCATATGTTCTTGGCAAGCTCACCGGCGAAGGTGGTTCCAACAACCTGATGTACATCCCTACCGATGCACAGCTCGAGCAGATGGAATTCACAAGCGCTGACAACAAGGCAGCCTTCAAGGCCTTCCTTGCAAGTGACAGCTACACCAAGAATCACCGTGGCCAGTACAGCACCCGTGGTGCAAAGACTGCTCCTTGGCAGGGTCGCTTCAACCTTAAGGTTGCTCACGACTTCAACTTCAGCATCGCAGGCCGCAACAACACCCTTCAGCTTGGTGTCGATATCCTTAACGTTGCCAACCTCCTCAACTCCAGCTGGGGTCTGACCAAGCAGGTTAGCACAGAGAATATCCTCAACTACAAGAACGGTAAGTACACATTCACTGAGCCTACCGTTACCAAGTACAAGAGCACCTTCTGCACATGGCAGATGCTCCTCAGCGCTAAGTTGTCATTCTAAGTCCTTCGGGGCCCCGCCCCATCGGATTTCATAATAAAGGACCGGTCCAAATTTTTTGGCCGGTCTTTTTGCATTTATTGAGATGTATTTAAAAGGTTTTATAAAATAAAATTATTATATTTGCTATCTATATTGGATAAAACCGCAACAAAAGCGATACAATAAAAAACAAACAATATTTAATAACCTATGTCTCAATTACTTAAGAAAGGTTTAGCGGCTCTTGCCGCAATCTTCTGTGGAGCGACCCTTTTTGCACAGGTCACTACCTCAAGTCTGGGAGGCATGGTTGCAGACGAATTCGGAGAGGCACTTCCCGGTGCGGCAGTCATCGCCACACACACGCCTTCCGGCACACAATATTCTGCAATCGCCAATAACGACGGACGCTTCGCCATAGGCGGTATGCGTACCGGCGGCCCTTACACGATTGAGTTCTCATTCATCGGCACAAACACCGTCAGGTATGAAAACATCTACCTGAAACTTGGTGAAATGTACGAACTCAATGCAAAGCTTGTTTCGGCCAATGAGCTGGATGCCGTTACCATCGTAGCGGAGAAAGGCTTCAATGCCAGCATAACCGGTGCCGGCCAGAGCTTTGGTCAGCGTGCCGTGGAGACAATGCCTACCATCGACAGAAGTGTGTACGACGTTGTGAAGTACACTCCTCAGGCAACCATCAACAAGACCGGCGGTATTTCATTTGCCGGTGCCAACAACCGCTACAATTCATTCCAGATCGATGGTGCCGTGGCAAACGACACCTTCGGCCTTGCGTCATCCGGTACGAATGGCGGCCAGACAGGCGCCAATCCTATCGCACTGGACGCAATTGAAGAAATCCAGGTTGTAGTAGCTCCCTTCGACGTTCGCCAGTCCGGCTTTACCGGTGGTGCCATCAACGCCAACACAAAATCCGGTACCAACACCGTAAAGGGTACCGCTTACACCTACTACAACAACCAGGACTTCATCGGCACAACAGCCGGTAAGATGGCGGAGGGCCAGAAACGTACAAAGTACGACACCCAGATGTCCAACACCATCGGCTTCACCATTGGCGGTCCTATCGTTAAGAACAAACTCTTCCTCTTTGTGGCAGGAGAATACTACAAGAAGTCCCGCCCCAACATCTACACCCCTGCAAACGGAAGCTACGAGGGTAGGGAAGACGTGAAACTGGCTTCTCCCGTTATCATCGGGGACAAGACCTACGAGACCTTCAACGCAGAGCTCGCCCAGAAGGTGATAGAGCACTACGAGGCCACCTATGGCGTAGGCAACACCGGCGAATCGTTCACCCAGCATCAGGTAGAGGATAAGTTCTACAACATCCTGGCCCGCATGGACTGGAACATCAACAATAACAATAAGTTAATGTTCCGCTACCAGTACATGGACGCTTCTGCGGACATCTACAGTTCAGGCCGCTATACCTACTACTTCAACAATTCCGGCCACAAGAAGGTTAACAAGACCAACACCTTCGTGGCAGAGTTGAACAGCCGTATAGACGAAAAGTTCCAGAACACCTTCCGCGCATCTGCAGTGCTTGTACGCGACCACCGCGAGGTTCCTTACAACGGTGCCAACATGTACATCAAGGACAACGTTACAATTGACCTTGGTACAGAGTACAGCTCAGGTGCAAACTCAATGGCATCAGACACTTACACCATTACCGACAACCTTAGCTGGTATCTTGGCAAGCACGAACTTACCTTTGGTACACACAACGAATTCTACAAGTTCAACAACCTGTTCCTGCAGTACGCCTTCGGCGGCTACACCTACAGCTCGCTTGCAGACTTCTTCTCTAACAAGATTTACGAGTTCAACTACAGGTACTCAGATCCTGAACTGACCGGCGGCGACACCCGCTGGAAGGCTACTACTCATGCAGCCCAGTTCGGTTTCTATGTTCAGGACGAGTGGAAGCCCAACACCAATCTTACCCTTACCCTGGGTATGCGTGTGGATGTTCCCCTGCTCATGAACGATCCTACCCCCAACCCGGCCTTCAATAACAAGTACCTGACCGATGGAACTAAGGACGAAAACGGAGAATACGTTCCCTACAAGGGCGTGACCAGGCTTTCTGTAAGCCGTCAGACCGGAGAAATGGTTGGCACAGTTCCTAATGTAGTTCCTCTGTGGAGCCCCCGCTTCGGTTTCCGCTGGTTCACCAATGACAGTCACAAGACCCTGTTCCGCGGTGGCGTAGGTCTCTTCACCGGCCGTGTTCCTTTCGTTTGGCTTTCAAACGCTTACAACAACACCGGTATGGAGGCTAAGTCAGTTAAGGTTAGCCAGAAGGTAATCGAGGGCATGGATAGCTTCCCTATGACCAGCAATCCTTACAAGGACATCGTCCTTACCGGCATCGCTGCCGCAGGCGGAAAAGCTACCATCAACACTATCAACAAGAAATTCAAATATCCTCAGGTATTCCGTGCAAACCTGGGCTTTGAGCAGATCTTCGGCGACGGATGGAAGTTCACCTTCGACGGTCTGTATTCAAAGACCCTGAACAATGTATTCTTTGCCAACCTGGCAATTGAAAAGCAGGGTGTCGTATACGGTGTCAATAAGGAAGTTGCCAACGAGAACAACGTTGCTCCTTACTACAATTCAGACAGTGTAGATACTCCTTACAGCGCAGTAATCGCGCTCAGGAATACCAACAAGGGTTATACCTATTCATTCAGCGGCAAGATCGAAAGGCACTTCGACTTTGGTCTTGACCTCATGGCCGCCTACACCTTCGGCCATTCATATTCAGTTAACGACGGCACTTCATCAGTAGCCCTGTCCAACTGGCAGTACAACTACTCCAAGGACACCAATGCTCCGGAGCTTTCATACTCATTGTTTGACAAGCCTCATAAAGTAATTGCCGTTGCTTCCTACAAGACTCCCGTTTATCTTGGCGGCATGCAGTCCACCATCACCCTTTCTTACGAGGGCGGTAGCGGCCAGCGTTATTCCTACACCATGAACGAGGGTTCAGGAGACTTTAACAACGACGGCCGTCAGGGCAACTCCGTAATGTACATCCCTACAAAGGACGAAATCGGCCAGATGAACTGGAGCAAGCCCGGCGATGCAGCTGCCTTCGAGCGCTTCATCCGCAACGACAGCTACCTGTCCAAGCACCGTGGCCAGTGGTCAAAGAGGTACGCAGGAATCGCTCCCTTCGAGCATCACTTTGACGTACAGTTTGCACAGGACTTCATCTACGACAAGGAGAACGGACGCAAGTTCACCGTTACCGTGGACCTTCTGAATGCAAGCAACCTGCTTAACCGCAACTGGGGTCTTTACAACAGCGGCGCCTACAACCTCCAGATCCTGGAAATCAAGGGTATGGACGTAGATAAAGAGACAGGCAATGCAACTCCTACCTACCACTTCAATCCCCAGAGCATTTCTTTGGGCGACTTCTACTCCAGATGGAGACTCCAACTTGGTCTCAGACTCACTTTCTAAAGGATGACAGTTATGAAAAAGATAATCAACGTTATACTTTCCTGCGCTGCTGTCCTGGCCCTTTTCTCTTGCCAGGATAAAGATGTTAATCTTGGATCGCGCGTGAGTCTGTCACAGACAGAAGAACTTCAGATTCCCGCGGAGTCTGCAGGAAGCTTTACATTCGGCGTAGAGTCCGATGGCGACTGGGTAGTTGTTGTTCCTACATGGATCAAAGCTACTCCCCGTTACGGCAGCGGCAACAGTGCAATTACCCTCACCTTCGAGGATAACTATTACCTGAAAACCGATGAAGCCGGTAACATAGAGCGCAAGATGGGCGGTGTTCGCCACGGAACAGTATCAGTAGAGTGCGCCAGCGGCGCCACCAGCTTTGTGGTTTGCCAGGCCGGCGACCCCAACGAGCCTTCTGACGAGATACTCCCTATTACTATTGCCGAATTCAATGCTAAGCCGGACGGTGCCCAGCAATATGAGATTACCGGTACCGTTACCAAGATTGCAAATACCAAGTATGGTAACCTTTACCTGAAGGATGATACCGGAGAGGTTTACATCTATGGTATCCTTGACAGGGAAGGCAAGACCCAGAACTTCCTTAGCCTTGGTATCGGCGTAGGTGACCTTCTTACCCTCCAGGGCCCCAAGACCACTTACAACGGCACCGTTGAAATGGTTAACGGCCAGTATATCAGTCACGTAAAGAGCATTCTTTCCCTTGCAGAGACAGAAAAGAAGGTTTCTGCCGATGGTGAAGAGTTCACAGTTGGCGTAGAGTACAAGGGCGACCTTAGCGTTTCTTCCGACTCACAGTGGCTTGCCTTTACCGGCATTTCTAACGGCGATGACGGTATGTCGCTGGCATTCAAGGCCTTTGCTAACGAAGATGCCGCACGTACGGCCACTGTAACCGTAACCGCTTCCTACGACGGCAAGGTTGCAAGCCAGGAGCTTAAGGTTAGCCAGGCCGGCGCATCTACCGGCGGCGGCAATGTATTCACCAAGGTTACCACTGTTACTTCCGGAAAGAAGTACCTGTTTGTATCCGGTGGCAAGGCTGCCAAGGCGATTGCCGCAGAAAAGACCTACGGCTATCTGCAGGTTCTTGATGTTACCGAAACGGGCGGAAAGATCACCGTAGATAACCTTGACGACGCCTTCACAATCGAGTCTACAACCGGCGGCTACACCATCAAGCAGGCCGACGGTCGTTATCTCTATCAGTCCGGAACCTTCAACAGCTTCAATGTTAATGCAGCTCCCACAGAGGGTCAGGTTTGGGCAATCAGCTTCAATGCTGACGGTACTGCTAAGGTGCTGAATACCAGCGTAAACAAGTACATGCAGCTTGACAGCCAGTACGGCACTTACGGTTCTTACGATTCTGCCAAGGGTGCAATGCCTGCCCTGTACGAGCTCACTAGTGAAGGTGGCGGTGGCGGCGGCAGCGATGCCAAGAAGGTTACTGTTGCAGAATTCAACGCTGCGGCAGAATCCGACACCCAGAAGTATCAGCTTACCGGTACTATCGACGGTACTGTTAACGAGACCTACGGCAACTTTGACCTTAAGGACGACAGTGGCTCCGTTTACGTTTACGGCCTTACCGCTACCGACCTTGGTTATGGTGCCAAGAACGACAAGAGCTTTGCCTCACTTGGCCTCAAGAAGGGGGACAAGATAACCATCATCGGTTACCGCGGCTCCTTCAACAGCAAAATAGAGGTAATGTACGCCTACTTTGTAAGCAAACAATAAATAAAATATACAATGAAACTAAGACACCTATTCGTTTCTATCCTTGCAGCGGCAGGTCTTCTGATGACCTCTTGCCAGGAGAAAGAAAAAGACCTCGGCCTGCCCGAGATCAAGATTACACAGAACGAGTTGGCACTGGACCAGAACGTGAACAGCGTTAACCTTAATGTATATGCAACACGAAACTGGACAGTATCAACTGCCGCAGACTGGATTTCTGTTAACCCTTCAAAGGGCTCTGCTTACCAGGAGACGGCCGTTACCGTTACCGTTCTTGAAAATGCTGGATACAACCGTGTCGGAACTGTAAAGTTCGACATTGGTTATGATTCAAAAACTCTTACAATCAACCAGACCGGCGCTCAGGGCGAAAAGAGCGAGGGTTCAGGTACCATGACTGATCCTTACACCGTAGCCGGCGTTCTGGCATTCATCCAGACCCTTGGTACCGAGACCAGCGAAAACGCTGTTTACATCAAGGGTAAGATTGCTGCCATCACCCTGACCTACGAGGCCAGCGGCACTTATGGCAACGCCCGCTTTACCATGGTTGACGAGGGCAGCACAGAGGCCTTCACCGCTTACAACGTCCTTTATCTTGGCAACAAGAAGTGGTCTACCGGAAAGACTGACATCAAGGAGGGCGACGAGGTAATCGTTTGCAGTAAGGTATTCAACTATGGTGGCAAGACCCCTGAGACCGCAAGTGGCGGCTACCTCTACTCTCTTAACGGAGAGACTGCTGGCGGCGGATCCGGTGACGAGGCCAAGGGTACCGGTACTCTTGATGACCCGTACAACCCTGCAGGCGCAGCTGCAGCCGTAGCAAATCTTACCTGGACCAGTACTACAGAGTATCAGACTACCGACGAGGTTTACGTAAAGGGCAAGATTTCCAAGATTGCAGACAAGGGCACCTATACCGATGGCGGTACTTATGGCAATGCAACCTTCTATATTACCGAGACCGGCGAATCTACCGGAACGGAGTTCTACGTTTATCGCATCCTTTATCTGGGTAATAAGAAGTATGTGACCGGCCAGACCGATATCAAGAAGGGCGACGAGGTTGTCATCTACGGTAAACTTATGAACTACCGTGGCAACACTCCTGAAACCGCAAGCGGATGCTATCTCTACTCACTTAACGGAGAAACCGGCAATACCGGCGGTGGCGGCGGAAATGATAATCCCGACGTTATCTTCTCCGAGGCCTTCACTTCATCACAGGGCAGCTTCACTATTGACAACAAGAACCTTCCTTCTGCACTGTCAGCAATCTGGGAGTTCAGTTCCCAGTATTCCTGCATGAAGGCTACCGCTTATGTAAGTAGCACCAAGACCAATTATGAGTCTGAGAGCTGGCTCATTTCTCCTGAGATTGACCTTACTGCCCAGACAACTGCTTTCCTGTCATTTGACCATGCCGGAAACTACTTCGGAACCAAGGAGAACGAGGCCACCCTGCACATCTCTGCTGATGGTGGTACCACTTGGACTGCTGTAGCTATTCCTACATACTTCACCAACTACACCTTCGTATCTTCAGGCGAAATCAGCCTTGCAAGCTACGTTGGCAAGAAGATTAAGATTGCATTCCGTTATACCAGTACTTCTACCAAGGCCGGTACCTGGGAGGTACAGAATGTTAAGGTTTACAAGACCTCTACCGGCGGTGGCCAGGGTGGCGGCGGTGGTACCACCGATGAGACCTACTTCACCGAGACCTTCGAGACCTCACAGGGTAACTTCACCATTGACAATAAGACGATGCCTACTGAATTGACTTATGTTTGGAAGCACGACGCTACCAATAAGTATATGAAGGCTTCTGCTTTTGCCAACAGCACAAAATATGCTACCGAAAGCTGGCTCATCTCTCCTGAGATTGACCTTTCAAGCGCCCCCAGCGCATTCCTCAGCTTCGATCATGTAATGAGGTACTTCGGAACTGCAAACCAGGACGGAACTCTTAAGGTTACCATCGACAACGGTGCTAACTGGGCAGACGTTACTATCCCTACATATCCTGACGGCTCCAGCTGGACCTTTGTTTCTTCAGGCGAGATCAGCCTTGCAAACTATATCGGCAAGAAGGTTAAGCTTGCATTCATTTACAAGAGCTCTACCGATGCAGCCGCAACTTGGGAGATCAAGAACGTCAAGGTTTACAAAACCTCTACCGCAGGTGGCGGAGACCAGGGCGGTGGCGGCGGAACCGGTGGCGGAGATACCGGCAGCGGTATAACGGTAGGACTTGCAGCCACCAGTTTTACTGCCGACACCGACGCTACATACGGAGCAGGATTCAAATACACTTCGTCTGAAGGTATCGTCATTGCTTACTATAAATACAACAGCACTACTGCTCTTGTAAATACTCAATCAGACCATATCAGGGTTTACAAGAATGCCGTTATTGTTGTAACCGCTCCTGCCGGAAAGACAATAAAGAATCTTGTTTTCAATTGCACATATGCAGATAAGACCTATCAGATGAACGTTCTCGAAGGTGGCGGATCTACAACAGCAGATACCACGGCAAAGACGGTTACTTGGAGCGGCAGCGCTTCAAAATTTGTAGGCAACACTGTTAATGGGCAGTGCCAGTTCAAAAACGTAGTCGTTACACTTGAATAACATCACTTAGTTTTGAAAATGTTCGCCAGAATACACAGCAAGATACTCGCCATGGTGCTTGTAGCAGCCATGGCGGGACTGGCTGCGGGCTGCTCCGGCAGCAAGGAAGAAGGCGGTGGTGGCGGTTCCTCTGCGGACCTCCGTCTTAAGCTGCTGACCCTTCCTTTGCCGGTTGACTCATACATGCAGATACTTACCTACGACGCCGGAACAGACGCCAGCTGGACGCTGACATCGTCTGCGGACTGGCTGCTTTTCAGGAAGGTATCCGCATCGACCAGTGGCAGCGAAGATGTTTCAGGCCTCCAGACCATGTCCGGTACCGGCGGAGAAGCAGTTGCCGTAGTATCCCTTGCAAACCCGCAGGAAACTGCGCGTACGGCAACCATCACCCTGAAGGCCGGCAAGAGCTCAAAGGTTCTTGAAGTAAGCCAGCAGGGCGTAGGCCAGGATACTCCTTCCGGTGGCTCTGTGCTGACCGCAGGCTGGTTGGAACTTCCGGAGACAAACGCCACGGATGGCCTTGATGCCTTTACCGTACGCTTCGACGACAAGTCCCGCAGTTACACCTTCTACTGGGATTACAGCAACCTGATATCCCATTGGGTTGCCTATCCGCTCAATAGCTCGCTTATCGGTTCTAGAGTCGATAGATCAAATGCTTGGTCCTATTGTCCTCTGCTACCTGCAAACAAGCAGCAAAATGTCTCCTCGGCATATAAGGAAGGCAACCACGGCTGGTACGCTAGAGGCCATCAGTTACCGTCGGCAGATAGATGGGGATCTTTCTCTCGCAATGCACAAACTTACTATGGTGTCAATATAACTCCGCAGAACAACGACTTCAACGGCGCCCTTTGGGCATCGCTGGAAGGCAAGGTTCGCGAATGGGCGCAGAAGACCTATACGGACACCCTGTATGTGGTTACTGGTTGCGTAGAGAAGAATGCCAAGTACTATGTGCTTGACGCCAGCAACAAGAAGATAACCGTGCCTACGGCTTACTTCAAGGCTGTTTTGCTGCACGAAAAGAGCAGCTCTTCCCGCTTCTCTGACTACGGCGGCTATGCTGCAATCGCTTTCTTCTTCGACCACGAAGAATACAGTGCTGCCGGTAAGTACAATGCTAAGTACTCCCTTGACATGGCAATGTCTGTCAAGGCGCTGGAGCAGAAGCTTGGCTACAATCTCTTTGTCAACCTGGACAAGAAGGTTGGAGCAGACATGGCAAACAAGATCAAATCCCGCGAACCTGCATCATCGCAGGGCTGGTGACATTAAAATGATTGCTATATGAAAAGATTACTATACACCCTTGCAGTTGTTCTGATACTGTCCCCGTTTGCCTGCAAAGCAGACGGCAAGAAGAGCTACATCATTGGTTTCTACAACCTTGAGAACCTCTTCGATACGTATCACGACGACGGAAAGAACGACTATGAGTATCTTCCCGACGGCGCCAACCAGTGGACAGAGGCCAAGTACGAGAAAAAGCTCAAGAACATGGCCCGTGCTATCCGTGCAATGAAGGACGAGAACAAGGTATGGCATGCAATTCTGGGCGTCAGCGAGATAGAGAACCGCCATGTACTGGAGGACCTCATCGCAGAGCCGGCTATCGCCGATGCCAACTTCCAGATTGTTCACTACGACGGCCCCGACCGCCGAGGTGTGGACGTTGCCCTTCTGTACCGTCCGGAGTGCTTCCAGGTGCTTGAGAGCAAGTCCATCCCCTTTGACTTCAACAGCGAAAAGATAGAATTCTCACTTACCAAAGAAGAGCAGGATTACTTCCGCACGCGTGATATCCTTATGGTACGCGGCCTTCTTGGCGGAGAAATGTTCGCCTTCTTCGTAGCCCACCTTCCTTCCAGAATCGGCGGAAAGGGCAATGACCTTCGCAGCCGCGGAGGCGAAATCATGTACGAAGAATCCATGCGTCTGCAGCAGGAGTTCCCCGGAATCAAGATTGTAGCCATGGGCGATATGAACGACAACCCTACCGACGAAAGCATGGCTGTTTACATGCACGGCAAAGAGACGATGGACGAGGTTCAGGGACCCGATGATTTCTTCTCTCCCTTCGTTTCCATGCTGAAGGCCGGTTACGGCTCGCTTGCATATCGCGGAGAATGGAATATCTACGATATCCTGGTTTGCAACTACAATCTTGCAAAGGCCCCCGAAGGAGGCCTGAGGATCAAGCCTATCGTAAAGAAAAAGTACTATGGAAGAATCTTCAATCCTCCGTTCATGACCCAGCAGGATGGCCAATACAAGGGCCAGCCCTTCAGGACCTTCTCCGGAGGAGCGTTCATAGGTGGCTATTCAGACCACTTCCCCACGTACATTTTGGTTAGTAATAAATAGATATGATCGATATGAAAAAACTGATTATTGCGCTTGCGTCCATCTTGTGCGGGGTTAGTCTTCTGGCCCAGACCGGTGGCGTCAAGGGTACAATCGTCAGCCGAACGGACAATGCAGGCATAGAGAACGCCGTCCTGACAGTATATCAGGGCGCCGTCCAGATTGCCACAACAGTTTCCGATGCGGAGGGTAACTTCTTGATCAGCGGTCTGGAAAACGGCCGTTATGACATGCTCATCGTCGCCCCCGACTACCTGGAAACCAGAGCATTCTTTGCCGTTGAGGCCGGCCTGGTTAAAAACATGTTCAAGCTTCGTCTTTCCAGAATCAAGGACGAGGCCACCGACGAGCTGTTCGAGGAATTTGACCTGGACGATTCCGGATATTCGGACAATCCTACCATCCTCTTTGGCCAGAACGACGTATTCAACAACATCGCCGGATACAACTTCAGTTCCGTACGCTTCCGCGTAAGGGGTTATTCCTCTGAGAGCCAGGACGTTTATCTGGCTGGCGTCAGAATGAACGACGCTATTACCGGGTACTCTCCCTATTCACTGTGGAGCGGCCTTAACGAGGCTACCAGGACAAAGTCCACGGTCAACGGAGCAGAGATCGGCGAGTATGCCTTCGGTGGCTACAATGGTCTTACGAACATTCCTGCAAATGCTGCAAATGTCCGCAAGGGCTGGAGGGCAAGTGTTCTCACCAACAGCGCACTCTACCGTCTGCGCCTTATGATGACCTACGCTTCCGGTCCCCTGGACAACGGCTGGTCCTATGCATTCAACGTTTCTGCCCGTCTGGGTGGCAACGACTGGATCAAGGGTGTGTTCTACCGCTCGTTCGCATACTACCTGGGCGTAGAAAAGAAGTTTGACGATGCAAACAAGCTCAGCTTCGTATTCCTTGGAACCCCCGGATCCCGCGGAGCACAGAACGCCTCTACACAGGAAGTTTACGACCTGATGGGAGACAATATGTACAACTCTAACTGGGGCTACCAGAACGGAAAGATCCGTAACAGCCGCGTTCGTATAACCCACGAGCCCATCGCTTTCCTGCGTTACGAATTCACTCCTACACAGAACTTATCGCTTGGTGCAACGCTGCTTTACCGCTTTGGAAAGAACGGTTACACAGCTCTTGACTGGTATGACGCTGCAGATCCCCGTCCGGACTACTACCGCAACCTGCCCAGCTACTACTGGGACGACAACGAGGACCTGAACCGCCTGAACAAGTCAAAGTCAATGTGGGCTACTGATGCATGGCAGATGAATCTGGACAACATCGCCCACATCAACTGGGATAGGTTCTACACCGTGAATGAGCTCAACGTAGTGGACGGTGAAAAGCGTTCCAAGTATGTGCTTGAAGAGCGCCGTACGGACCAGAGAGACCTTAACTTTGCCATCAGCGGCCGCTGGAGAGCAGCTAAGTGGCTCACCATCAATGGCGGTGCCGACCTTAAGGTGAACAGGACCGAGTATTACAAGATTCTGAACGACCTGCTTGGTGGCGACTACTATCTGGATGTGGACAGCTTCGCAGAGCGTGACTTCTCTTCTTCGCCTACCATGACCCAGAACAACCTGGATTACTTCCTTGCACATGGAACAGCACCCAAGGTTTACAAGGGTGACAAGTATGGCTATGACTACTACGCACAGATCCGCCAGTACAACGGCTGGCTGGCCACCAAGTTCACCATCGGAAACTTCCAGGCCAACATTGCCGGCCGCATTGGCTACAAAGCAATGTGGCGCGACGGTCTTATGCGCAAGGGTCTGTTCCCGGGCCTTGATGCAGTGGGTGGAGCAATGACTTACGACGGCAAGGTTATCACAACCTACGACAGCGACGGCATGCCCGTTACTTCTTACGGTAAGTCAAAGATTGAGGACTTCGTTACCTATGCCGGCAAGGTTAACCTTGAATATGTAATCAAGGGTGGCCATCGCTTCTATGCAAATGCAGGCTACTTCAAGGATGCCCCCAACTTCAACCAGATCTTTGTATCTCCCAGAACAAGGAACACCATCGTTCCGGAAACTTCAAAGGTTAAGACCGTAACCGGAGACGTGAACTATCAGTTCTCAAATGCCGGCTACAACTTCCGCATTACCGGTTTCTATACAGAGATTTCTGACCAGACCAAGGTAATGAGTTTCTACGACGATGCCCAGAATACCTTCACCAACTTTGCGATGAGCGGTATCAACCAGCGCCATATGGGCGTTGAGATGGGCTTCAAGGTTCCTACTCCCATAAGCAGCCTCTCACTGCAGGGCGTTTTCAGCTGGGGTGACTACATCTACACTTCCAATCCTAAGATGTACCAGACCTACGATAACGATGCTTCCATCGTTCCGGAGACCTGGGGCGTAACCATCCCTTACTGGAAGAGCCATCCTAACAAGAACGGTAAGACCGTTAAGCACTATGTTGCCGGTACTCCCCAGATTGCCGCAAGCCTCGGTCTTAACTGGAACTACAATTACTGGTTTGTTGATGCTGACGTTGACTTCTTTGACAAGGCATACCTTGACATGAACCCTCTGTACCGTACCGATATGGCTACGGCCGGCGGCGACAAGCAGGCTACCCTCGAGGAAGTTGACTACATGGCTTCACAGGAGAAGTTTGACAAGGTTTACCTGCTTAACGTTTCTGTAGGCAAGTCATGGTACATCAAGCGTAAATACCAGCTTGGCTTCTCTCTTAACGTCAAGAACCTCCTTAACAAGAAGGATGTGAAGACCGGCGGTTACGAGCAGACTCGTCTTGTTGACAATACCGTCAACAAGGACAAGTATTACAGGTTCGATTCCAAGTACTTCTACATGAGCGGAATCAATTACATGTTGAACGTTTATTTCAGATTCTAGGGCTATGAGAAAGATATTTATTGCAATCAGCATCGCGGCTCTTGCCGCCCTGGCATCCTGCAGCGAATGGGAGCCCGTCGTTACAATCAATTACGATGATCCCGGTGTTGCCGAGCCCGTTAACATGACGGCCAACTGCACCATAGCAGAACTGAAAGCCAAGTACAAGACAATAGGCGAGCCCGTCAAGATTGACGATGACCTTATCATTTGTGGTCAGGTTGCGTCAGAAGACCGTTCAGGAAACATCTACAAGAGCCTTTACCTTCAGGATGCAACCGGCGGTATAGAGCTCAAGATTGGAAAGTCGGCTCTTTACAACGACTACAAACCCGGCCAGTGGGTATATGTAAAGTGCGAGGGCCTTACCCTTGGTAACTACAGCGGTATGCTGCAGATCGGCTACGGCCGTAACAAGAAGGCCAGCGGCGAAGAGTCAGGTACCAACGACGACGGAGAGAACTCCGACGACTATGAGACCACCTACATCGATGTACAGTACATCATTGACACCCATATCTTCAAGGGTAAGGTTGACAGCCCCGTTACCCCCAAGGTGCTTACAGAGGAAGACCTTATAGCAAACCTGAAGGCCCGTCATCCCAGCGGAGCAGTAATGCCCCAGCAGGGTAAGGACTTCGGGACGCTTGTAACTCTCAAGGGTTTGAAGTATGGCAACGAGGTATTCGCCCTTCTGTATCCGGATCCTGACCAGGCACACGACAAGGATCATCCCGGAAACCGCGTCTTCCTGTCTGACAAGACCTGGAACATTACTTCCTGGGCTCTTACCAAGCAGGGCTTCATCAATCACCTTAATGCAGGTGACTGGGACGAGGCTGCTACCGGTGACGATGCTCACAAGGTAAAGGAGGCAGACCTGAAGGCTCTTATGATCAGGAAGGCCAACGCTTATTCTGTAAGCCAGTACTTCAAGTTGGGCTCTACCAACGTTCAGGTTCGTACCAGCGGCTTCTCCCGTTTTGCGGATTCAGAGATAGACCCTGACGTACTTGCAGGTAACGCTACAATTGATGTAACCGGTATCCTGTGCTGCTACCTAAGCAGCGGCACGTACGTAATTCAGTTTACACTGATTGACGAGGACAGCGTTGTAATTAACAAGTAATCAATAAAAGGCCGGCTCAATGAAGCCGGCCTTAATATGGTATCATGAAAAAAATATCAATCCTTATTGCAGCAATGGCAGCAGTAGCTTGCACGACAAGAACCAATCCTTTCATGGAGGAGTGGAACACCCCCTACGGAACCGCTCCTTTTGATAAAATCCGCATATCGGATTACAAGCCTGCCTTCCTTCAGGGTATAGAAGAGCGCAAGGCCGACATTCACGCAATCATCAGCAACCCGGATATCCCCAGCTTCGAGAATACAATCGCCCCTCTGGACCGCAGCGGAGCGCTTCTGGCCAAGGTTTCAGGAGTATTCTATAATATAGCAGAGTCCGATGCTACCAAAGAGATCAACGCCATCATGGACGAGATCACTCCCATCATGAGTGCGGCGGATGACGAGATCTTCATGGATGCAGCCCTGTTTGCGCGCGTAAAGTCAGTTTATCTGGATATGGAGCTCCTTACCCGCGAGCAGCAGATGCTGACAGAAAAATACTACAAGCGCTTTGTTAAGAACGGCATCGACCTGGACGCAGAAAAGCAGGCCCGCTTCAAGGAAATCAATGCCCGTCTTGCACAGCTTAGCCAGCAGTTCGGCAACAACCTTCTGGCAGAGAACAATGCCTTCCGTGACAGCATCGGCGTAACTGTTTCCCAGTACTCTGACTTCATGTCTTCATGCCAGGACCGCGCCCTTCGCGAAAAGGCCTTCAAGGCTTATTCTTCCCGCGGCAATAACGGCAACGAAAATGATAACAACGCCATCGTTCTGGAAATCATGAAACTGCGCACAGAGCAGGCCCAAATGCTGGGTTATCCCAACAGCGCAGAGTACCTGCTTGACGGCAAGATGGCCGCTCACAGCGAAGTGGTAGATAAGTTCCTGGCAGAAATCTTTGCATCTGCAATGGCAAAGGCCAAAGAAGAGAAGGCCGACATGCAGAAGGTTATGGATCAGGATATCAAGGCCGGTCTCCTGCCCGAAGGCAGCACTATCCAGCCTTGGGACTGGTTCTACTATGCAGAGAAGGTTCGCAAGATAAAGTACGATCTTGACGAAGAGCAGACCAAGCCCTACTTCCAGGTTGACAGCGTTTCCAAGGGCGTATTCTATGCCGCTAATAAGATTTACGGCATCAATATAGAAGAGGCTCCTGAGGTTCAGGTTTACCATCCCGACGTCAAGGCTTACAAGCTTACTGATGCCGATGGCTCCTTGCTGGGAATCTTCTACCGCGACTATTTCTCACGCGACACTAAACGCGGCGGTGCGTGGATGAACAACTTCCGCGAGCAGTATGTAGATGAGGCCGGCAACGACAACCGTCCTGTTATCGTGAACGTTTGCAACTTCCCTCCGGCAACTGCAGACCAGCCTTCACTGCTCACCATCGACCAGGTGCAGACTGCCTTCCACGAGTTTGGACATGCCCTTCACGGCTTCCTTACCAAATGCAACTACCAGAGCGTCAGCGGTACCAACGTGGCTCGTGACTTTGTAGAGATGTTCTCCCAGTTCAACGAGCACTGGGCCTTCCAGAAAGAGATCCTGGCCGCCTATGCCAACAACTACAAGACCGGCGAGCCTATTCCCGCAGAGCTTGTAGAGAAGATTGGCAACGCACTCAAGTTCAATATGGGCTTCATGACCGGCGAGCTTTGCGCAGCCTCTATCCTTGATATGAAGTGGCACGAGCTTACCGCAGAGCAGCTTTCAAAGTTCACCGACGCAGAAAGCATCCGCCAGTTCGAGCTTGATGTTTGCCGTGAGATGGGTCTTATTGACGAGATTATTCCCCGTTACCGCACCACATACTTCAACCACATCTTCAATAGCGGCTACAGCGCCGGCTATTACAGCTACCTGTGGGCAGAAGTACTTGATACTGATGCGTTTGAGTTCTTCCAGCAGAACGGTATTTACAACCCTGAAGTTGCTAAGTCCTTCCGCCAGACCTTCCTGGAGAAGGGTGGCAGCGAGGAACCGATGACCCTGTTCCGCGCCTTCCGTGGCGCCGAGCCTGATCCCGGTGCACTGCTTCGCAACCGTGGTTTGGAATAAGACTATTTAATTGTCCAGTCAGCTTTGAGGGCATCAGGGAGCTGCTGATCGTAGCGTAGGCGCACCTTGATGCCTGCAGACTGGAAGTAATAACGAGTAGCTATCTCTTCCTCTATGAAGGGAATGATTTCATCCTTCTTCATGCGCAGGAACTGCTCCTTATCTATATCGATGGCCTTTTTAAGGGCCTCAACAGCTTCTGAGGCGGTCTCTTCCAGACCGTCTTTTTTAAGGTCTTCCTTAATCTGGTCCAGCAGGGCCATGGCGCTGGTGCGATAGTCAAACTTCTTGTCCTTGGCAAAGGCCACGAAATCATCGAACTCTGTGAAATGGAATTCATCTACCGGGGCGATGCCGTCATGCTCCTGAACGTACTTAAGGGTGTACTGCTCTATGATGCCGTTAACAACAAGTGAATAAACCAGGCGGCCGTAGTTGTAAGGCGGAAGCTGAATGTCCGGCTTAATGCCGCCTCCGTCGCGAACGCTGCGGCCAAGCTTCAGGGTCTTGAACTCGTGGGTGAGGGAATCCGGGATGTAGCCTACGCTGCCGTCCTCGTTCCTCTTGGAGTAGTCGATTGCCTGCACGCACCTGCCGCTGGGGGTATAGTACTTGGCGATGGTAACCTTTAACTGATTGTTATAAGGAAGGTCTTTTACGTTCTGTACCAGGCCCTTTCCGTAGGTTCTGCGGCCCATGATGATAGCCCTGTCAAGATCCTGCAGCGCACCGGATACAATCTCAGAAGAAGATGCGGTGCCGCCATCAACAAGAATCGCAATAGGAGTAACGGTGTCGATAGGCTCGCTGACGGTCTTGTAGAAAATCTCTGAACCCTCTTCACGGCCCTTCTGGGATACGGCAGGGGAGCCCTTGGGAACAAACAGGGACACAATCTTTACGGCTTCTGACATAAGGCCGCCGCCGTTGCCACGAAGGTCAAGGATGAACCTTTTCATTCCTTTCTTCTTGAGCTCCAGATAGTTGTCCTTAAGGGTGCGGGCTACGTTCTCTGTGAATTTGGTCTGAAGGATGTAGCCGGTAGTGTCGTCCAGCATGCCGGCATATTCAATGTCCGGCAGGTGGATGCGTTCACGGGTGACATCGATGTTCACGATTTCGCCTGTGCGAACCTTCTTTACCTTGAAGTGCACTACGGTGCCGGGCTTGCCCTTCATGCGCTCGCTGCACTGCGCAGCCTCCAGCCCATGAGTGCTTACGCCGTCAATTTCCATGATTTCGTCACCGGGACGAAGTCCGAACTTGACGGAAGGGGAGCCCTCGTAGGGCTCGTTGATAATGACGTTGCCTTCTTTGTCCGGCTTATATATGAGGGCCCCGATGCCACCGTAAACACGGCTCAGGGTCATCTTGAAGTCTTCTGTTTCTTCTTCCGGGACAAACTCTGTGTAAGGGTCCAATTGCTCCAGCATGGCGTTAATGCCGGCTTTGTGCATCCTGTCGATGGGCAGAGTATCCACATAGTTGGCGTTAAGCTCTGAAATAACGGACTGGTATGTCTCCAGCCATTTGCCAAGACGGAAGTTTGTCTTCTGTGCGTTTGCGGATGCCGCAAAAATAATAGCGGCAAAAAAGACCGCAATAATTACCTTCTTTTTCATATCTTTGCAAATATACAAAAATAACACCAAGGAAAAACGATGAAACTGGTTTTTGCTACCGGAAACTCGCATAAATTACAAGAGGCCCAGGAGATTCTGGGCCCCGGCTTTACCCTTGTCAGCCCCGCCTCACTGGGCCTTACAGAAGAGATCCCGGAAACGGGTACAACTCTGGAAGCCAATTCCTTAGAGAAGGCTGACTATATTTACAAACACCTGGGAACGGACTGCTTTGCAGACGATTCCGGACTGGAGGTCGATGCCCTTAACGGCGGGCCGGGCGTGTACACCGCCCGCTATGCCGCCGGCGAGCCTCAGTACAAGGACAATTTGGAGAAACTCCTGCATGTATTGAAGGACGTACCCTGGGAGAAGCGCACTGCGCGCTTCCGCGCCGTGGTCACCCTTATTGTCGGTAATGAGGTCAAGCAGTTCGAGGGCGTGCTTGAAGGCCGCATCGGCACGGAGAGAAAGGGAAACGGAGGCTTCGGGTATGATCCGATTTTCATACCGAATGAGATTCCCGATCAGGTCGGGAATGACGACGCTTGCAGCGTCATGCCCGGCTTGACCGGGCATCTGGTTCCCAATACGCAGGGCATTGCAAATGCAGAGCTGCCGGAGGGGGGCAAGAATGCCATCTCCCACAGGGGACAGTGCATGAGGGCTATGGCCGAATACCTTAAATCCCGCAAATGAAAGAACGGGCTCAAATACTGATACTCAATACTACCCGCTTTGGGGAGAAGTCGCTAATACTGCACTGTATCAGCGACCGATGGGGGCGTCGCAGCTTCATGGTAAGCCGCAGTGCCAAGACCTCCGGCAGCCTGTATCAGCCCATGACCGTCCTGGACTGCGAGGTATCCATCAACCCGAAGTCGGACCTGTGGAGGGCACATAACCTGGCGCTCAAACACCCGCTGGCGTCGGTGCGCAGCAGTATGCCTAAAACGGCCATCAGCCTGTTCATGAGCGAAGTCCTTTACCGCACGGTTCGTGAAAGTTTGCAAGAGGACGATGCCTTTTTTGCATGGTGCGAGCGGTCCATCCTGACTCTTGACGCCTTGGGAGAGGACTATCAGAACTTCCATATCCTGTTCCTGCTGGGTCTGGCTGCCGCACTGGGCTTCCGTCCGTCGGAAGAGTCGCTGGCCCCGTATGTGGGTGAGGATTATCGCCTTGTAGGCCAGTTTCTTACATCCTCTACCGCCGAGGCAATGCTGATCCCGCTTAACGGCGCCCGCAGGGCCGGTCTGTGCCGCAGTATTCTAAAATATCTGGAATATCACACCGATGCTAAAATTGACGTAAAGTCTTTGGACGTTCTGCATGAATTGTTCGCATAATTATTTATATTTGCACCCGTTTTTTACAACACTTAGCTAGCATGACCAAAAACAAGAAAGCTATCATCGAAGCCCTGATTTTCCTTACCATCCTTTGCGGAGGGTTCGGCCTTCTGGCATGGAAGATGGGAAGCGGAAACCTTCTTAATACGATGATGAACACAGCTCACAGCCTTATTCTTAATGTGGTGCTGTACCTCATGGGAATTACCGTGCTGACAGGAGCCCTCAGTAAGCTTATGGCAGAGTTCGGCGTAGTTACGCTGCTGGAGAAGCTGCTTCGTCCGCTGATGAAGCCGCTCTTTAACCTGCCCGGCGTTGCGGCCCTTGGTGCTGTGATGACCTTCCTGTCAGACAACCCGGCCATCATCGCCCTAAGTAAGGACAAGACGTTTGCATCATACTTCAAGAAGTATCAGCTGGTGTCACTTACCAACTTTGGAACCGCCTTTGGAATGGGTTTCGTGGTACTTATCACCATGATTGGTTTTGGTCAGGCAGCACCGGCGCTGATAGGTCTGCTTGGCGCCTTCTGCGGTTCTATCATCTCTACCCGCCTTATGCAGCGTTCCGTGCTCAAGAGCTATCCTGAAATGGACAGCCCCGTAGTAGAGGAAATCTCCCACAAGCGTACGGATGCAGAGCCCGAGGTTCAGGAAGAGAAAAAGAGCCTTTTCATGCGCATCCTGGACTCTATGCTGGATGGTGGCAAGAATGGTGTAGAGCTTGGTTTGCAGATTATTCCGGGCGTGGTTATCATCACCACACTGGTTATTCTGCTTACTTTTGGAGTTGGTTCCGCCGGCGAATACAATGGTTCCGCAAACCAGGGTGTGCCCATCCTTCCATGGCTGGCAGAAAAAATCGACTTTGTATTCAAAGGCCTGTTTGGCTTTGATGCAATGCAGCTTATCGCCTTCCCCATGACCGCCCTCGGTGCCGTAGGAGCAGCCCTTGGCCTGCTTCCTTCATTCAACGCCGCCGGCATTCTTGACGGTAACGCAATTGCAGTCTGCACCGCCATCGGCATGTGCTGGAGCGGTTATCTTTCTACCCACACTGCTATGTTGGATTCCCTTGGCTACAGGCATCTTATTTCCAAAGCCATCGTTTCCCATACTATTGCAGGACTTTGTGCCGGTATCATCGCCCACTTCGCCTACCTTGGTTTCAGCCTGCTTTAGGTTGAGGCCGATTACATAATAATTATGAGCAGAAACAGCGGAAAACGCGGCTCCGGCAGAGGAAACGCCGGCAGCAGCCGTAGGGAAAACAGTAAGAGAATCAAAGGAAAAGAATACGAGGGCATTGCGCAGATGTCCAGGGACGGCAGCCTCTTTGTAAAAGTAGAAGAGCTGCAGGACGACATTTACGTACGTGCGCAGAAGACCCGCGGCGCGCTTAACGGAGACCTTGTCCGCATAGTGGTAAAGGCCGGGAAGGTAAAGGCCGGCCAGCATCTGGAAGGCGAGGTCCAGGAAATTCTGGAACGCAGCAAAAAGCCCTTTGTGGGCGTCCTGCACCGTATGGGCGCCAAGGCCTGGGTGCTTATGCAAAGCAAATCCATGCCCTACGACATAGAACTTGACACCGCTGTTCTGGCATCCGAGGCCCAGTCCGGATACAAGGTTGCAGCCGTTGTGGACGATTGGCCCCGTGGCAGCGAATACCCCCGTGGTCATGTGGTCGACATCCTTGGAGAGATGGGCAAGAACGATACCGAGATGCATGCCATCCTTGCAGAATACGGCTTGCCTTACAGGTTCGAGAAAGAAGTTGAAAATGCTGCCGACGCCATCTCTGATGTGATATCAGATACCCAGATGCATGGCCGCAAAGACTTCAGGAAGGTGCTTACTTTCACTATCGACCCCGCAGACGCAAAAGACTTTGATGATGCCCTCTCCTTCGTCCGCCTGAAAAACGGAAACTACGAAGTAGGCGTGCACATTGCCGATGTTTCATGGTACGTAAAGCCCGGAGACCCTGTGGACAGGGAGGCGCAGGAACGCGGCACATCCGTTTATCTGGTAGACAGGACAGTTCCGATGCTTCCGGAGAAGCTTTGCAACAAGCTTTGCTCCCTGCGTCCCGGTGAAGACAAGCTCACCTTCAGCGCTGTTTTTGAAATTACTCCCAAGGGTAAGGTTGAAAGCTGCTGGATAGGCCGAACTGTCATAAATTCTGACTACCGTTTTGATTACGACACTGCCCAGAAGATCATAGAAGACGGAAAGGGCAAAAGAGATATAGACGATGCCATCCTCACCCTCTGGGGCCTTGCCAAGGGCTTCCGCGACAAGCGCTTCAAGGCCGGAGCAATTAGCTTCGAGCGCCCTGAAATGAAGGTTGAGTGCGATTCTGAGGGCCGCCCGATTGCCGTGCATCAGCACATTTCAAAGGAAGCCAACTGGCTTATAGAAGAGTTCATGCTGCTGGCCAACCGCAGCGTGGCCGAATGGGTGGCAACCTGCGGCAAGATGGACGGCAAGGAGCGCAAAGGTGCCAAGACCTTTGTTTATCGTGTGCACGATACCCCCAACATGGAAAAGCTTGGCAGCCTTGGTAAATTCGCCGGCCACTTTGGCTACAAGGCCAAGTTCGACGATGCCGACGGCCGCAAGGTGGCTCACAAGCTTAATGACCTTTTGAACGAGGCCAAGGACAAGCCTGAGTTCATGCCTATGGAGATGATAGCCCTGAGAAGCATGGCCAAGGCATCGTACAGCACGGACAACATCGGCCACTACGGACTTGCCTTTAAATTCTACACTCACTTTACTTCGCCTATCCGACGCTATCCTGACCTTATGGTGCACCGTCTGCTGAGCAAGTATTTGGCCAATGGTGAGAGCGCAGATAAGGGTTATTTTGAGGGCCAGTGCGTCCATGCATCGGAGCGTGAGGTAATTGCCGCCAACGCAGAGCGCGACAGCATTAAGTATAAGTTGGTGGAATTCATGCAGGATAAGATAGATCAGGAGTTCGACGGTCATATTTCCAGCCTTACGGAGTGGGGCATGTATGTAGAGATTGAGCCTACCAAGATAGAGGGCATGGTGCCTCTGCGCAGCATCCGCAGTGATTTTTATGACTTTGACGAGGCCAGTTACCTTATCCGTGGCAAGCGCACCCGCAACATCTACCGTCTTGGAGACCCCGTGCGCGTTAGGGTCAAGGCTACCAACCTAGAGCAGCGCCTCCTTGACTACGAGCTTATTGAAGCCCCCCAGAAGCCATGTTCAAAGAAGTCAAGACGATAGCCTTTGATGCCGATGATACCTTGTGGAACAATGAAACCTTGTTCCGCGAGGCTGAGCGCAAGTGGGCGGAGGTCATGAAAGATTACGGCTCCCTTGAAGAGCTGTCCGCCATCCTGTACAAACGGGAGGCAGAGAATATGGAAGCCCTTGGCTTCGGTGCCAAGCCCTATCTAATTTCCGTTCTTGAGACGTCCGTCGCTCTGGCCGGCGACAAGCTTACCGGATCGATGGTTGGAAAGATTATCGCGGCCGGAAGAGAGATAATCGATAATCCGGCAACGCCTTACGAAGGCGTAAAAGAGGCCCTGGAGGCCATCAGGGCCAAGAAAAAGTATCGAATGGTAATGCTTACAAAGGGGGACCTGCTGGACCAGGAGCACAAGATAGCCCGTAGCGGCCTGGGCCCGCTATTCGACCGCATCGTCATCACTTCCAACAAGAGTAAAAAAGAGTATCAGGACTTGTGCAAAGAGGAGGGGATTGCCATGGAAGAGTTCCTGATGGTTGGTAATTCATTTAAATCAGATATCGCCCCCGTCCTTGAATTGGGCGGCTGGGGCGCCTATATTCCGTCCCACGTCATTTGGGTGCACGAAGTCGTAGAAGAATATCCCCACCCGCGCCTTCTGAAACTCGCCTCTCTGAGCGAGCTTCCGGCGTTCTTTTTATAGTTTCCCGATATCCATCAGGTGCTTTTCAAATTCTTCGTTGGGATAGATTGATGCGTTGCGCAGCTTAACCCTGTAGTTGTATATGGTAGAAGGCGATTTCTTAAGGAAGTGGGCGATAGAGGCAGATTCGTTCACGCCCAGGCGAATCAGCGCAAAGACGCGTAGCTCGTTGGTAAGCGTGCCGGCAGGCAGGCCTTCTCCAATATGCTGGCCATCCTTAAGCAGGGCGTTCAGCTGCTCTATGAAGTTGGGGAAGATGCCCAGGAAGGCGTTGTCAAACTCTTCGTACAGCTTCTTTCGCTTGTCCTCTATAAAGTCGTCGTTACGGATGGCCTTGATTATGTCATTGATGTCCATGGACTTGGATACGTTACGCAGCATGGAACGATATTCCTCAAGGCTGCCAATGTGGTTGGAGAACACAGAAATATAGTTCCACAGGTACCTGTCCTTGATGTCGCTGGTCTCTTTAAGCCTTGCAACGGCCTCTTCCAGCTCTTTATTCATCTGGGCGTTCTTGCGATAGGCCTTCTGGATCTGCTTACGCATCCTTCTTGCCCTTCCCATTGCAATCAGCGACACGATGAGCGAAACGCCAAGCAGCGCCAGCAAAATGGACAGCTGTTTGATTCGTCTTTTATTAAGCTGCTCGTAGGCGCTGGCAATATCCGGCATGATAGCAATCACTTCCTCCATGCAGACATGTGCATCGGCATCGATGGCGCCGTTGTATGCCACATTAATGTAGAAGTAGGCTTTTGACACCTCTCCCTTCTTCAGCATCAGTTTGGCCGCCTGAACCAGGGAGCGGATGGCTTTATCTGCGTTAATGATATCGTATGACGCACTGTAGGCATAGTGCTCCAGCGCATGCTCGTTGTCGCCCTCTGCCTGGTAAGTCTTGGCAATAAGGTAGTGGAGGACGGATTTGTCTTTAATAGGATGGTCTCCTTTATTTAAATAGGTAACCAGGGAATCACGGGCCTGGGCTACTTCGTTATCTACCATGTAACGCTGCGCCTGCAGCCTTACGTAGTTGAATTCATCGTAGTCAGAGTACTTAAGCAATTTTTCCTGATAGTAAAGGTCCTTCTCTCTTGCCGGTCCTTTCATCAGGGGGTCAGTAATGGTGAAGGTGAGTCCGTGATATAGGGTCTGTAGGGTCTGATAATAGCGAAGGCTCAGTTTGCTTGTTACCGGGCCGTTTTCATCGAAGGCGTTCATTGTTTCCAGGGCCTCTATGTACATACCGGACACCAGATACCTGTAAGCAAGGTCCAGGGTTGCGTTTTCTATAAGTTCAACGTTCATAAGTTCGCGTGCGAGCGTGTCTTTCTTATGAGCGTAAAACAGGGCTGAATCTTTGTCGAACAACAGGTATTCGTTGTAAAGATTTTGGAGCAGGGAATAGCGGGAAACTCCGTTGTCCGTTTCTTTCAGGTCACGACGGAATTCAGAGATTCTGTTCTCCTTGATTTGGTAATATCTGTCCTTGTTGGCAAGCGCGCGGTCAAGGACACTTAGCGCAGTTTCTACTTCCGGAGCCATGGTCTTGTACGGCTGGCAGGAAAAGGCCAGGACGGCCAGAACGACTGCGATCAATATTGAGCTAAAAAGGTGCTTCATGAATATTTTATAAATTTTCTGCAAAAATATACAATTAAAACGTAAAAAACAAACGTTTTACCCATCTACTAAAATTTGTTCTGGAGCGTGAACGTAAATAGCTGTAATTAAACGATTTAAATATTTTTTGACCGGGTGGGGACAACTACTAATCTACCAACAAACGTTTTAATTGTCGCACACATATTATAATTTAGCGCATCGAAATTCACCGATAACTAAACCAAAAAATAAATCAAATGTTGCACAAGAAACTGTTCGCTGCACTTGCCATCCTACTTGGTATGGCAGTTTCATTCGGCGCCTATGCGCAGAATATCACAGTGACCGGAACCGTTGTTGACGAACTTGGCCCTCTTGCAGGTGTCGCAGTTCAGTCCAGCGTAGCCAACGCCGTTACGGACGTCGATGGTAAGTTCACCATTAAGGCTCCTTCAAACGGCGAGCTCAAAGTCTCATGCCTGGGATATGTCACTCAGATTGTTCCTGTTAACGGACGCAGTCAGATCACCATCACATTGGTAGAAGACAGCGTCATGCTGGAAGAAGCCGTAGCCGTTGGTTACGGTACACAGAAAAAGACCAACCTGACTGGTGCCGTATCCGTCATCAAGGCTGATAAAATCCAGGACCGCGCCGCATTGGACGTAGGCCACATGCTGCAGGGTTCCGTTCCCGGTCTTAACGTTACATCCGGATCCGGACGTCCCGGACAAGCCGCTACCCTTAATATTAGAGGTCTCAACTCTATCAACGGAGGCAGCCCTCTTGTACTTATAGATGGTGTAGAAGGCGACATCCAATACCTGAACCCTGTGGATGTAGAGAGCATCTCCGTTATCAAGGATGCTGCTGCAGCTGCTATTTATGGAGCCAGAGGTTCTGCCGGTGTCATCCTCATTACCACCAAGAGCGGTACAAAAGAGAAGGATGGACGCGCAAAGGTTACCTATAGCGGCCGTTACGGTGTAACTGCACCTACCACTTCTACAGAATATGAGAGCCGTGGTTATTATTCAGTTTACCTGAACAACCTGTTCTGGGCAGCTTACAGCCCCGGTACCAAGTATGCCAACTATACCGACGAGGATATGCAGCAGCTTTGGATCCGCCGCAACGATAAGAAAGAAAACCCTGAGCGCCCTTGGGTTGTAATATCCCAGAAGGACGGTAAAGACGTTTATAACTACTACGCCAACACAGACTGGTACCATGTACTTTATAATGATTACAAGCCTACTACCAGTCACACCGTTACCATGAGCGGCGCTACCAACGCCATGAACTACATGGTTTCCGGCGGTTACGTTTACGAGCAGGGTATGTTCAAGGAGAAGCCGGACAACTATAAGAGAATCAACTTCCGCGCAAAGCTCAACTTCGAGGTTACAGACTGGCTGAAGATTGGTTCCAACCTTAGCTACTTCAACAGTTCATACTTCTATCCCGGCCAGAGCGGTATCAATAACAACTTTGGTAAGAGTACGGGTCACGCACTTGCAAGTTACCCCGCATGCAACCCTGACGGAAGCAATGTTTACCTTACCCAGTATAACGGATACACCGTTATGGACGGTCTCCTGATGCTTTTGAACAGCGAAGCTAAGAACGAAGATAAAGTAGACAACCTTAGCGAAACTGTCGACGTTACCATTACTCCTGTAAAGGGTCTCACCATAAAGGCTGACTACACTTATTCACTCAACTACAAGCGCTACCTGAACAGGGCCGTTTCCGGAACCTATTCCAAGTTCCCGAACGAGATCGAGGTTTACGATGCAAAGGATCCTTTCCTTGACAAGCTCACAGAGCAGGCCAACACCATTATATATCAGGCAGCCAACGTTTACGCTACCTACGAGAACAGCTGGGCCAACGCTCACAACCTTAAGGTTATGGCCGGTGCCAACTACGAGACCAAGTGGCTCAAAGACCTCTCAGGTGTTGGTTACAACCTCTATTCTACTGAACTGAATGACCTTGACCTTGTTGGTCCCGATGCAGAGGGCAACAAGCGTATGGAGGTTGGCGGTGGCCAGAACCAGTACAAGCTGGCCGGCTACTTCGCTCGTCTCAACTATGACTACAAGGGCAAATATCTGCTCGAGCTGAATGCCCGTTACGATGGTTCTTCACGCTTCCTTCGCGGCAGCCGTTGGGTATTCTCTCCTTCCGCTTCAATCGGTTGGAGAATCTCTGAGGAGCCTTTCTTCCAGAACCTTAAGTCCTGGTGGAACAACCTTAAGATCCGTGCATCTTACGGTCAGCTCGGCAACCAGCAGATGAGCAGCTACTATCCTGCCATCCGCACCATCTCTACCGACGGCAAGTCTTCTTACCTGCTGGGCGGCGAGAACCTTCCTATCGCAAGCGTATCCGCTCCCGTATCTTCAGGTCTTACTTGGGAGCGTTCAATCCAGACCAACATCGGTCTTGATATGGGCTTCTTCAATAACCGCCTTGAGGCCAGCATCGAGGCCTACATCCGTGACACTAAGGACATGCTTACCGCCGGTATGCCTCTGCCCGCAGTTTACGGCGCCTCTACTCCTAAAGAGAACGTTGCAGACCTCCGCACCAAGGGTTATGAAATCTCCATCGGCTGGAGGGATGCCTTCAAGCTTGCCGGTGACGATTTCCACTATGGTGTAAGCGTTGTTCTTAGTGACTTCGTATCCCACATTACCCGCTTCAACAACCCTGACAAACTCTTTGCAAAGAACTATTGGGTTGGCATGAAGTACGGCGACATCTGGGGTTATCATATCGACGGTCTCTTCGCAACAGAAGAAGAGGCAAAGGGCTGGACTGTTGACCAGAGCAAGGTTAACGATTCCCAGATCTTCCCCGACGGCCTTCACGCCGGTGATATGAAGTTCGGTGACCTTGACGGCAGCGGCAAGATCGACCAGGGCGCAGGCAAGGTTGGTGACAGCGGTGACTGGAAAGTCATTGGTAACTCACAGCCTCGTTACAGCTACGGTGTAAACATGAACGCCGCATGGAAGGGCTTCGACCTTGCACTCTTCTTCCAGGGTATCGCCAAGATGGACTGGTATCCTGCAGCTGATGCACGTGCATTCTGGTTCCTCTATGCCCGTCCTTACCAGACCTTTATTCCTAAGGACTTCCAGACTCAGTGCTGGAGCGAAGAGAACCCCAACGCATACTTCCCTCGTCCCAGAGGTTATGTAGCAATGAACACCAATCGTCCTTTGGGTGTGGCCAACGACCGCTACCTTCAGAATATCGGTTATCTTCGTCTTAAGAACCTCACCTTCGGATACACTCTCCCCGAGAAACTTACCCGTAAGATTTCTATCTCTAAACTTCGCGTTTATTTCTCTGGCGAAAACCTCTTCTACTGGGCTCCCGGCCTGCACTCAGATTACGTAGATCCTGAAATGGCAATGACCGGCGGTAACCTCCGCATCTACCCTTGGCAGAAGACCTTCACCTTCGGAGTTGACATAACACTTTAATGAATTCCGCTATGAAAAAGATATTTTACCCTGTCTTGGTGCTTCTTACCGGATTCTTCATCGCCGGCTGCGACGACATGCTTGACGCCGTGCCCAAGGACAAGATGACCACGGACACTTTCTTCAAGAACGAAAGTGAGATTAGGGCCTTCGCCATCAATTTCTATGAGGCGTTCCCTACCACGGAGCTTTACATTGCCAACGATGACCTCTATACCCAGAACAACATGTCATCCGAATCTACCGGCAGCCGTACGGTTCCGGCTTCAGGCGGCGGTTGGAGTTGGGGCGCGCTGCGCAACATCAACACCCTTCTGGAGTTCCTGCCCAACTGCAAGGACGAGGCTATCCGCGTTAAATATGAGGCTCTTGCACGATTCTTCCGTGCATACTTCTACTTCAATAAAGTAAAGCGCTTCGGCGACGTTCCCTGGTATGAGAAACCTGTCGGTTCTACTGACAACGAGGAACTCAACCGTCCCCGCGACTCCAGGGAGTTCATCCTTGGCAAGATGATAGAGGATATCGACTTTGCTATTGCAAACCTTCCTACCGCAAAGAGCGCATACGAGGTTACAAAATGGACCGCAATGGCCCTCAAGTCCCGTTTCCTGCTCTTTGAAGGAACCTTCCGCAAATACCACACAGAGTTCAACTACGGCTCAGACGCCAAGAGCTACAAGTGGTATCTTGACGAGTGCGCTAAAGTATCAAAAGATTTCATCCAGACCAGTGGTTACAGCGTGTTCAAGGGTAATGCCACCAACAAGCCTTATCACGAGCTCTTCACCACTTTCAACGCTACCGACCTTATGGACGAGGTGATTCTTGCCCGCGACTACAACCTTGCTTACGGTGCATATCACAACTCCAACTATACCATGACAACCGGTTCAATGGGTTGCCCTGCAATGACAAGGAAACTTGCTGCAAGCTACCTTATGAAAGACGGATCCCGCTTTACCGACAAAGCCGGTTGGGAGACCATGCAGTTCGCAGAAGAGACTGTGGGCCGCGATCCCCGTATGGCCCAGTCCATCCGTACTCCCGGTTACAAGAGGATGGGTCAGGACGCTTATACCGCTCCTGATTTCAAGGTTACCTTCAGCGGCTATCACCCTGACAAATACGTTACTACCGTAGATCAGGATGTTTACAACAACGCCGACATCGACCTTATCATCTTCCGTGCAGGAGAAGTTCTGCTCAACTACGCCGAGGCCCTTGCAGAAGGCGGCTCAATCGCCCAGTCAGACCTTGACATAAGCATCAACCGCCTGCGCGACCGTGTTGGCATGCCTCACCTTAACCTTGCCGGCCTTACTGTTGATAACTTCCTTATCAACGAAGACTGGGGCGGTTACAGGAACCCCACCCTGCTTGCAGACGCAAACGAGGCCGTTATCCTGGAAATCCGCCGCGAGCGTATGGTAGAGCTTGCCCAGGAAGGCTTCCGCTACTATGACATCATTCGTTGGAAAGAGGGTCTTGTATTCAATGCTCCCTTCTACGGAATGTACTTCCCCGGCGTCGGTACCTACGACCTTGACGGCAATGGCACCATCGACCTGGAAATCTACAGCGATGCCGCTACTTCCAACGCTGCTGTAAAGAGCAAGCTTGGAAAGGACATCTTCCTTGCAAACGGAGATTCCGGTATGGTAGTTCTTCACGGCGATATCGCCCGCAACTGGAACGAGGACAGGGATTACCTCTACCCGATTCCTTCAGACGAGCGTAACCTCACCGGCGGAGCCCTTACCCAGAACCCCGGCTGGAACGACGGTTTGACTTTCTAAAAGCAACGATACTATGAAAAAGATATTATATATCACAAGCCTGGCACTGACTTTTGCCACCATGCTTTTCCTTGGTTCATGTAACAAGGATACCAAGACCAAGGATGGCAAGGAGACCGGTATTCTCTATACCTCCGTTTCCGGTTCAGAGGCCACAATTAAACTTATGGAAGGCAAGAGCCGCACTCTGGACGCAGTCGTTTGCGCAGAGGCCGCAGCCGGCGCCAGCCTTAAGATCTCCCTTAAGGTAGATCCCGCAGGAGTTGATGCCTACAATGCCGCCAACCTTGGCGCTAATGCAGAGCTTCTTCCTGCAACCGCATACTCTTTCATCAGCAACAGCCTGCTGCTTGCGCGTTACAATACCGTTTCATCCGGTGCCAAGCTGCGTATCGTTGCAAACGGATTGGAAGACGACCAACTGTACGTTCTTCCTATCGCCATTGACAAGGTAGAAGGTTCAGACAACTGGGAGCTTGCCCAGAACCCTGTATCCTTCATCACCGTCATCCAGACTGTAGAGCGTCCCGAGGGCGGCGACGGCTCAATGCAGTTCCCCTTTGAACTTTCAACCGCAGAAGACCTGACCAAGATGGGCGAGAAACTCAGCGAGGACGAGAAAGTCTACTTCAAACTCATGAACGATATCGACATGCAGGGTGTTGTATGGACTCCTCTCAACTATGCTTCTCCTTACAAGAAGGCTATCGACTTCGATGGTGCAGGTCATAAGATTTCCAACTTCTTCTGCGACTTCTCAAGCTATCCCAGCTTCTTTGGCGTGCTTAACGGCTACTGCCACGACGTAACATTCGTCGATGCTGAGATCGCCTGCGGCGCCGACAGCGGTTGTGGTATCATCGCCGGTTACGGCGGTACCGGAGACATTCATGCCGATGCTGCCCGCGTTCATGTACAGGGCAAGGTGACCCTGACCGGTAACAAGACCGGCGTGGGCGGTATGTTCGGCACCCTTGGCAACGCAACCATCGTTGCTTGCTCTGCCGACGTACAGGTAGAATCCGGCAAGAACTTCGTAGGTGGCCTCTTTGGCTACGCAAAGGGCAATGCGGACAAGTGCGTTGTAGAGGTAAGCAACTGCTGGACAAGTGGTTCTGTAAAAGGCAACCAGCGCGTTGGTGGTATCTGCGGCGGAACCGACAAGACCGGTTACAATGTCAAGATTATCAACTGCTACAGCACAGCTACCGTAGAAGGCGTATTCTGCCTTGGCGGTATCGGCGGCCACTTCAACCTTGACTCTTCTTCAAACCCGGACACCAACCAGCCTAACGACGTATTCGAAAACTGCATCGCCTGGAACCCTTCCATCAAGTGTGCAGAGCAGACTGCAGGCGACAAGGCCCACTACAGCTCAGGTGCAGTGGTAGGCTTCACCGCCAAGATGAACTACCTCAAGGGTGGCGTCCGTCGTCCGGACATCGACTTCTACGAGTATTCAGACCTCTTTAGCCTTTACGATCAGGAGGATGCTACTCCTTCTTCACCTCTGGTATTCCAGGAGGTTGAGGGTGCAGTTTACAACTATCCTTACCATGGCAAGGTTGCCGAGTCTGGCAAGACCCTTACTCAGGTTGCCCAGGCCCTTGGTTGGAACGCAGCAATCTGGGACTTCAGCAAAGATGTTCCCACAATTCGCCCTGACGCTCCTGTAGGCCCCGTTCCCGACACCACTACCGGTGGTCAGCTTCACGGATTCGATGACAATGAAATCAACTAAAAGAACAGGCCATGAAAACTAGATATTATTTCATCAGCGCAGTCCTTTTGCCCTTCGCCCTGTTTTCTTGTAACAAGGCAGAGGAGGCTACCATTGAGGTTGCTCCTACCATTACCATACATGCCAACATCCCTTCAGACAATGCTACCAAGGTAGCAGCTGTAGTGCCTGAAGGCGGCAAAGGCCTTGACTGGAATTGGGAAACCGGCGACCAGATTGCCGTAAACAACGGTAAAACTGCATCTGTATTCGATATTCGTTCCGGATTTGAGCCCAAATCCGCTTCCTTCACCGGCAAGCTCATAGAGGGCGATGCCTTCAGCATCCTTTATCCCGGAACAATTACCTCTTACTCTGCAATGCAGGCAATGACCCTGACAGATCAGCAGCAGGTAGGTAACGACGTTAAGACTCAGCTCAAATATTTTGCAGCCATGAATAACGTCGACGATTATAACAACTTCGAGTTCAGCCAGGAATGGGCAGCCGCCCACGGTGGTACTCTCTCACAGTGCGGTGTCGTTCGTTTTGAACTGACCCTGCCTGCAGAGACCCAGGTTGTAAACCGCATCACCCTTAAGGCCGGCGCTCCCGTATTCCATAACGGAAACTCCGCAGAAGCTGTTACAGACGAAATCACCATCGGCCTGTCAGAGGTTACCCTTGGCGCAGACAAGACTGTCATCGCTTGGATGAACACATCCTGGAACGACGACAAGATTCCTGCAGGAACAGCACTTACAGTAAGCGTTGCAGCCGGAGACCTCAGCTGGAACGCAGACATCACTCCCGCTGCAGATAAGACCATCAAGGCTGGCTACGTAAACAAGATCACCGTTGGTGAAAGCCAGTGGGTAAGCGGCGGCCGTTATGCAGAAGGCTCAGGTACCGAGGAAGATCCTTGGATCATCAAGACCCCTGCACAGCTCACATACATGCGTGACGATATCGCTTCCAAGGAGCTCCGCTACTTCAAGCTTGAGGCTGACCTTAACATGGAAGGCATCGAATGGGTACCGCTCAATAATGTGAACGACCCTTCAGACGAGACCAAGGCTTACGATAAATTCGTATACTTCGACGGTGCAGGTCACACTATTTCCAACCTGACCATCACCAATACCGAGGTTGCATATCCTAGCTTCGCCGGTGTTCTGTACGGAACCATCAAGAATGTTACCTTCAACCAGGCAAACATCAACGCCGGAAACAACAAGGCAGGTGTAGTTGCAGGTTATGTAGGTACTTCACAGGCTTACACAGGAAGCAGCATCATCAATGTAACTGTTAAGAATTCTGAAATCACTGCCAGCAGGCACGTAGGTGCATTTGTCGGCCAGGTTGTTACAAAGGATTCTTACTTCGAGAACTGCCACGTCCAGAACAGCACCGTTAACGGCGCCGAGTATGCTGCAGGCTTTGCAGGCTACATCCAGGACGGTAAGTTTGTGAACTGCTCTGCAGAGGCAACCATCAGCGGTACCAAGCATGTCGGCGGATTCGTCGGCAAGACAGAAGTTCCTGTCTTCGAGGCTTGCTCATTCGAGGGTGGCGTCATCACTGTATCCGCAACCGGAAGCAACCAGAGCGGCGGCTTCGTTGGTTACGCAGGTAAGGTTGACAACGTTGGTGCACAATTCAACAAGTGCTATGTAAAGAATGCCAGCCTTAAGATGTCCAGCGGTCAGCGTATCGGCGGCTTCACCGGCCAGGCAGACCTTGGTACCATCTTCTTCAAGTGCTATGTAAAGGATACCGATATCGAGGGTGCTACCAATACCGGTGGTTTCGTAGGCGTTGACTATGCTACACCTTCAGACCTTGTTCCCGAAGGCGGTATCTATCAGTGCTATGTTGACGGCGGTAGCCTTACCGCATCCAACGCCAATCCCGGCGGCTTCGTAGGCTATCCGGAGAAGGCCACCATCAAGAACTGCTTCAGCACAATGAACGTAAATGGTGGCAGCTTCGCTTGCGTCGGCGGCTTCATCGGCATCTGCAAGAAGAACGTTACCGTTCAGTACTGCTATGCAGCCGGTACCGTTGAGGGCTCAGCTGCTACAGTCGGTGGCTTTGTAGGTAGGGTTGACGGTGATGCTACATCACACATCAACTCCTGCATCGCCTGGACCAGCGCCCTGCCGTTCAGCGGCCAGACTGCTGCAACAGCCGACGTTACCAACAACTACTGCGGTACAGAGGGCACCCTTTCTGCCCGCGCTGCAGAGCTCGGCTGGGATCCTACCATCTGGAATTTCAATGCTACTTTAAGATCTATTCTTAGATAAACTCATGAACTTCAAACCTTTATACGCGTGGATCGTTCTGTTCCCTCTGCTGGTTGGTGCCTGCGGAGGGAGCAAGGACAATCCTGAACTTCCGCCGCCCGGCCCCCAGCCGGAAAACCCGCAACCCGGAAGCAATCCCTGGGATGCAAACCGCGGCAAAAAAGTTCAACCGTCCGGCGCCGGTTGGACATCGACCGTTATTGACGAGGGCATCGTTTACTATGCCTTCGAAGGCACTGAAAGCGTATCCAACGCACCCCAGCGCATATTCGTAACCGATGTCGACCTGTCCAAGAGTCAGTACGAATTCAAGTTGGAATACTATAGCGGCCGTTCCACCGCATCCAATGTCTTTGCAACCAAGAACGCAATTGCTGTCATTAACGGCGGCTACGAGCGCGGTTCCATCGTAATTTGGAAAGACGGACAGAAGTATTCCACCATGCCGGACAACACAATCAGTGACACAGGTGTGCCTAACTGGAAGAGCGAGGCAGCAGTTTATATGGACAATAAACGCGACGTGCGTATAGAGTTCTCCGGAAAGGGAATGTCTATCACTCAACAGAGGAACTTCTACATGAACTCCAAAGAGAAGACTATCCTTTCCAGCGCCCCGATGCTCATAGACGACTACGAGCCGGTAGGGGAGAGCTTCTGCACCCTGCACCCCAGGCAGTCTTCAAGTTCCGAAGATCCCTACACACACCAGAACACCAATACCCATCCACGCACGGCCCTGGCCAAGACCGAATTCAACCATCTGTTGATGATTGTAGTCGATGGCCGCCGTTCCAACGTCAGCCGAGGCATGTCTGCCAAGGAACTGACAGGTTTCCTGGTTAAAAACTTCAACCCCCAGTATGCCATTAATCTGGATGGCGGAGGCTCTTCCACCATGTGTGTGAAGGGCCAGGGAGATCCTGAAACACACGTAGTTAACTATCCTACAGATTCCGACCAAGTCAAAGGAGTTCCGGATCATACCGGAGAAAGGTCGGTACCTACATTCTTCTATGTAATTAAGAAGTAAAAAGTACAAATATGAGGAAGATTTTCTCCTTCTTTTGCCTGCTAATAATCATGCTGGCAGCCCCGGGCTGTGTCCGTGAGGCGCTTGAAACCCCCGAAGGACCTACCATGACCATCACGGCTACGGTAACCGATGAACCTCTTACCAAAGCAGGTTTTTCAGTACCCGCCAGTGGTGAAGGTCTTCACCTTGCCTGGCAGGCAGGTGACTGCATCCGCGTTATCAGCGGTTCCAACTCTGCCGTTTATAATATCCAGGACGGCTTTACAGATCACGTTGCCACTTTCTCCGGTCCCGAGGTTCCCGGAAGCGTCTTTGACGTAATCGCCCCCGGCACCTACGAGTCTGTCGATGACGCAGAGGCTGGCAACCTTACCCTTACCCAGAACGGCAACGGCAGCACCGCACACCTTGTATTCACTGCCAAGCTTGGAAATGTGGCAAAGGCAGATCTTCCCAATATCGTATTCTCTGACGACTGGGCCGGCAAGCATTCCGGAACCAGCTTCAAGAGGGGAGGCATCGTCAAGTTCACCCTTACCCTTCCCCCCGCCGTCAATGCACCTAAGAAGGTGACCATGACCGGCATTGGCAACGATGTTTCCGTAAACCTTACAGGCATCTCCCTCACCTCTGAGCACGTGCTCACCGCCTACGCCCAGAGCGGTTGGGACGATGTTTCCATTGTTCCCGGTACCACCTTTACAGTAAGCGTTCTCAATGGCGACGGTTCCAGCTATGCCGCTACCAAGACCATCACCGCAGCCAAGGTCCTCAAGGCCGGCGCACAGAACCTCATTACTGTTAACAGTGGCTTCACCGAGCAGTACTTCGCCGGCGGCGACGGTACCAAGGGCAACCCTTACCTCATTGCCAGCGCCAAGCAGCTGGACAATATGCATGTGGATGGTATACTGAAGCACGAAGAGAAGGTATACTTCCGCCTCATAGACAACATCGATATGTCCGCCATCGACTGGGTTCCCCTGAATCAGGGAAGCCCTTATGATATGCCGGTGAATTTTGATGGTAATGGCAAAACTATCAATAAACTTACCATCACCACCAGCACGGACAAATACAAACAGATCGGCCTTTTTGGCGTACTATACGGAGAGGTTTATAACCTCAAGATTACCAATGCCAAGGTTACCAATACCTATGGCCTGCCTACAGGGATACTGTGCGGATATTGCGGTTACAACGGCAAGAAGTCTCACGTATATAACGTCCATATCAATGGTCAGGTTGATTACAGCAGCTCCCTGTCCGGAGCCAATGGCAACGGTCCTGCCGCAGGTTTTGCCGGTCGAGTTCATACCTGCGTAATCGAATCCTGCTCTGCCGATGTGGTCATCAACAGTACCAAAGCTTTTGCTGGCGGTATTTTCGGCATCGACTGGTCAAACGGTTCAGTTATCCGTAACTGCTGGACCTCCGGATCTGTTACCAGTAATGGACAGCGTACTGGCGGTATTGCCGGTTCTCTTATCAAAGAGGGTACTTCAATTATCAACTGCTTCTCTACAGCCAGTGTTATTGCGCCCCGTGGTATTGGCGGCATAGTGGGCTATGCAAACATGGATAGCGGTTCTGGTAAAGGTTATACAGATAACAAACCCGATTATGTTATAAAGGGTTGTATCGCTTGGCAGGAGCAGCTAAGGACCAACACATACAATGGTGCTACATCAACCAATAACTTCTGGTCTTCCGGTGCCATCGTATCAGGAACCTCTACGCACAACTACCTTAGCAATTGCTGGAGGCGTGCAAATCTTGACTTCCGTGATTACAGCGGAGAATTCACCCTTTACGACCAGGAGGACGCTTCTCCTTCTACTCCACTTGTGGTAGTCAACCCCAAGCCGGCTACCTTCTTGAACTATTATCCTTATCATGGGAAGGCAGCAGGCGCCGGAGAGTCTCTCTCCGATGTTGCCAGAAGGATTGGTTGGAGCGAAACCGTATGGGATTTTTCCGGAGCAACCCCGGTTCTTACCGGCGCTTTGGAACCCACACCAACCAGCGGAAATAACGATATCCCTAATGTTGCTACTACTTCCCGCGCATTCCCCGCAGACGGTTCCACGACAAATGGCCTGACCTGGGAGGTTAAAAAAGTAAGAAACGGTATCTATTATTATCACGCTCATGGTATTCCTACCGATAGCTGGTGGGCCAGTGGCGGAAGCGACGCTTCTAATCAGTATCAGGAAATCTTTGTGGTTGATGTAGATTTGAGCAATACCAACTATGATGTTAAAGTAGTTGTTGCAAATCCTGCCACAACTACTTCAGAAGTGTTCCGCCAAACCGGTGCTGTGGCCGCTATCAACGGTGGTTATGAAAAAGCATCCATTGCTGTAAAGGGCAATATGTTCCTTGATACATCGACTGAAGAATACACCAATTATCCTAACGGATACGCTTATTCCTACATGCCTAAAAACACTATAAGTGATACAGGTATAGCCAATTGGAAGAGTGAGGGAACCTTCTATTCTAATGGTCATCAGAACGTCCGTATCGCATTTGATGCTTACGCAGGTGGCGCTACCGGAAAGACTAACACCTCTGGTACAACGCTCAAGAGTGTAGAAGAGATGCGTAATTACTACATGTTCAATACCGACAATGAGGCTGGATTCATTTCCAGCGCACCTATACTTGATGCCAATTATGTACGATTCGGTCAAACATTCCGTTCACGTGCAGCTGAAGGTACAGAGGGTGAATCTCCAAGAGTACACCAGGGCAGTGCTTATTCCCGTACGGCTGTAGGTATCGCTTATCCTAACGGTGATGAAAACGAACCTCATCTGTTGCTAATCGTTAATGACGGTAAATACAAAAAGAGCACAACTCGTGGTTATGGAATCAATGCCTATCAGTTAGAGCGCGTAATTGCCAATTTCTTTGGTCCCAAGTATCTGCTTAACCTTGATGGCGGCGGTTCTTCCACTATGTGTGTAGAAGGCAAGGGAGATCCTGATACCCACGTTGTGAACTATCCTTCCGACAACTACACCGGTAAGTATACTGATCCCGACACTGGGGATAAGGTTTCAGGTAAAATAGACCACGCCGGAGAGCGCGCCCGCGACTCATTCATTGTTATAGTACCTGCAGAATAAAAACAACTCAGAAAAATAGAAGAATATGAAAACCAAGGATCTATACATCGCACCCAGCGTAGAGCTTGTAAAACTCTCAATCTCCGGAATTATCATGACCTCCGGTATTGATGACTACAATGACAACCCCATCTTCGGAGCACCGGACATGGACGATACCCTTATGGACATCGACGACGTATTATTCATCTAGTTTAATATTCCAGTGCTATGAAAATGTCCGCATTTTTATCCGTTTTGCTGGTAGCATTGACCGCCTGCAGCGTAGAGGAGCCTTTTTCTCCTTCTGATGCTCAGGACGGCAAGAAAGTGACCATTCGCGTAAGCCTGCCGGAAGATCCTTACACCAAGGTGGATTTTACCGCCGATGAAGGCAAGCTTAAGCTGGCCTGGAACCCGAGTGACTGCATCCGCGTCATTTCCGGAACTAACTCGCAAGTTTTTACCATTTCCAATATTATTTCGGACCACGAGGCTGAGTTCGTCGGCACCGCGGTTCCCGGAACCTCATTCGACGTCCTCTACCCTGGTACATATACCAGCGTAGAGGAGGCAGAGGCCGACACCTCTACCCCCGTCCAGGATGGAAACGGTTCTACCGCTCACCTTCGCTACAAAGCGCTGCTCAGCGGTGTGGATACTTATACGGACTTCGCCTTCAACAGTACCTGGGCCGGCGCCCACGGCGGCTCCCTCAAGCAGGCCGCTGCAGTAAAACTGCAGGCCACCCTGCCTTCAGGCGTCACCGCTATCAAGAAGGCATCGCTCCGCCTTGGCGGAAAGGATTATTCCATTCCTTTCACCGGCGTCGATGTATCTGCTTCAGAGCAGAAAGTTACTGCCTTTATGATGGTAGGTTGGGACGATATCGCCCTGCCCGCAGGCTCTTCAATTCCCGTTTATGTAACGGACAACAGCGATGAGGTTTATTCTGCAGCCCTGTCCATCCCTGTAGCCAAGACCGTTCTTGGCGGCAAGATGAACTCCATGGTCAACGTGAACCTCACCCTTCAGGACTTCGTTGCCGGAGACGGATCAGAAGAGAACCCTTACATCATCGCTAATGCAAGACAGTTGAACAATATGCATAGTGCCGCAGTTGCGGACCAGATTACGTATTTCAAACTTATGGGAGATGTTAACGCTTCTTCCATAACCAACTGGACCCCGCTTAACGCTTCAGGCACTTTTAACAAGGGAATTTTCTTTGACGGCTGCGGCTATACCATCAGTGGCCTTAAGAGTTCAGGCGTTTCTTATGCCAGCTTTGCCGGAGTGCTTTACGGAACAATGCAGAACGTAACCTTCAGTGGAGCTACCATCAGTGCTACAAGCAAGTGCGGTGTAGTTGCCGGCTTCCTTGGTACTACCCAGGCCGATTATTCCCGCGTTGCAACCTGCATCAATGTAACTGTCGAGGATTCAGAAGTTACAAGTTCCTCTGCCGCTGGTGGCTTTGCCGGTCATGTACGCGGCAAGGGTGGCATTACCGGCTGTACGGTTAAGAATACTACCATAAACGGAACCAGCCACCTTGGTGGTTTTGCTGCTATTGCCGATATCTCAGGAATAGACAAATACGAGGTTCCTGCAATCTTCACATCCTGCGTTGTAGAGGATGTTACCCTGAATCAGAATCTCTCCTCTGCCAGCACCGCAATTTATACCGGTGGCTTTATTGGCGAATCTTATCAGGCACATTCATTTATCGACTGCCAGGTTAAAGGCACAACAATCACGGCAACCAAAGCTGCAGTAGGCAATGTCGGTGGCTTTGTCGGTTTTACCGGTTATGCCGGAGCGAACTTCTCTGGTTGCGTGGTTGACAATACAACCACCGTTACGGCCAAAGCTTCAAATGTGGGCGGTTTTGTAGGCTATGCAACAGTGTCAGATGCCTATAATAACTGTACTACTGCAGCAACTGTTTCTGACGAGGGCAGCTATGCTGGAGGCTTTGCAGGTTATGCTAGCGGTTCTGCAGCATTCTCAAAATGCTCTGCAACCGGCAACGTCAGCGGCCAGCGCTTTACCGCCGGCTTCGTGGGTGTTGCAGAGAACGCTTCCTTCACGGATTGCTATTACAGCGCAGGAACCGTTACGGCCAATACCACTAATGCTAATTCAAGATGTGGCGGTTTTGCGGGCAGTGCTCTTAAAGGCCTAACCTTCCAGGGCTGCTATGTTTCCAATGCATCGATTGCCGCAACCGGCGCCGGCCGCATTGGCGGCTTCGCAGGCCAGTTGGGCAACGGCACAGCAGGTGGTGACAATGTAACGACCAGCCAGTGCCATGTGGTGAATACCAACATTGCCGGTGCTATCAATACCGGTGGCTTTGTGGGTGTCCAGTACGAAACCGTTACCAGCAGCTATGTTGCCGGTGGTTCCGTAAGTGCTAATGGCAATGATTGCGGCGGTTTCTCCGGTTTTGTCCAGAACGCCGATCTTACTAATTGTTATACTACAGCCAATGTCAACGGCGGAAGCTATACAGCTGTTGGCGGAATGGTTGGCATTACTTATACATCAAACGTTTCCTATTGCTTTACGGCAGGTGATATTAGCGGCAGCAACGCGGGCGCTTTTGTAGGTCAGTGCGCCCAGCAAGGCACCAGTCCGGTTGCCTCTCTCTCCTCCTGTATTGGCTGGCACGCTAGCCTGCCGTTCTGCAATAGTAATACCGTTGGTGCTTCAATCACCAATTGCTATGCAGGCGTCGATGGTACTGTAACTTCCCAGGCTCAGGCTCAGACATGGCCTACGGCTGTTTGGGATTTCAGTGGCGCGCTTCCTACGCTTCTTGAAAAGCCCCGTCGCATCAATGCAATCTTTGTTGGCGACAGTATCACCTGGCAGTGGGCGAACAATTCCAGCACATTTGCTTCCAGCAAGCTTAAGATACCGTTCAACTCGGCATATATGACAGAAAACGGAAGCAACATTGTTTGTAAGTTCCACCCTGGTTTCTTCAGTGGCAATGGCTACATAGACAAGGGAATCAGCGGTCAGAATACTACCCAGATGCTCGCCCGTTTCCAGAAAGACGTGGTTGCACTTAATCCTGTAGTAGTTGTAATCATGGGTGGTACCAACGACCTTGCACAGGGCTTCGATAAAGAGACAATTGTAAACAACATAGGATCCATGGCCCAGATGGCCAAGGACGCAGGCATCAAAGTGGTGCTCTGCTCAGTTACACCAAATAATGATACCTATTCAAAACTAAATCCAAAGAACAAGGGTGGTCATATTATTACCCTAAACGGAATGATTCAGGACCTTGTAGCTGCAAAGGGTTACACTTATTGCGACTACTGGACTTCTCTGGTAGCCAGCGACGGTCTGGCTCTGAAAGAGGAGTATCGTCTTTACGACAATCTCCATCCCGGTCCCGACGGCTACGATGTGATGGAGCCTATCATTAAGTCTATCATTAACGGATTATTGTAATAGTTAAAACCAACTGACTATGGAAAAGGTTGTAAAAAAGTCAGCGTACGAAACGCCGCAGACAGACATTGTCTTGATTCAGACGGAAGGGTGTATTGCCCTCTCGGACTTAAAGGAAAACAGCATCTTTGATGAAGAAATTTAAGTAGAGGGAGGATTACATTATGAAAAAGTATTTCGTATTATCGATAGCTGTTTTGGCTGCATCATTTGTTGTGTCTTGCCAAAAGGAAACTCCTTCCAATGAATTAACAGAAACTATTGCGAAGAAGGTAACTATTGATGCCGGTATCCCCGCAGAAGGGCTTACCAAAGTTTCTATTACTCAGGATGAAAACAACAAAAAGGTTGTTAAGCTTGCCTGGGCGGAGGATGATAAGATTACTATTAATGATAAAGTCTTCGAGATTAAACCGGGAACTATTTCCGCGGATGGCCATTATGCGGAATTCGAGGGTGATGCACCGACTTCTGTTGAAGGAAAATACAACATCTCGTATTCAAATCTTCCTGGCTCTTTCACAGAGCAAACGCAGTCTGCCGATGGTAATACAAGTCACCTTGGTTATAGTATTACTCTTGCAGGCGCAGATGCATATGAAGGTGTTGTTTTAGGCTCGGCTTGGGCTGCAGAGCATCATGCAACAGTAGAGCAGTCTTCAGTTCTTCGTCTTAGGGCTTTGCTTCCTGAAACGGTTGCTGGTAACGTGAAGAAAGTTATATTTAAGGCTTCTCAGAATGTGTTTGACGAAGGCAATACTCTTACTGTTAATTTGACTACGCCTGGTACGGATGGAGATGATAAGACATTGGATGTTTACGCGACTCTTCCCGCCGTTGATGTAGAACTTACTGAAAATATGGATCTTTTGGTGCAGTTCCAGGTTAGTGGTAACGCTTATGATAAGTATACTGCATACAGGCAAGTTAAAGCTACTCCCAAACCATTTTTTGAGTCAGGAGCGACCCAGTACATAGGTATTAACTGCTCAAATATCACATCCTACGCAAATGCCAGTGCTACCGGAATCGGTACATCAGCTAACCCGTATCTGATAGGTGATCAGTACCAAATGCAGAAGATACATGATGAACTTGCTGCAGGCGAAACAAAGTACTTCAAGCTGGTTGATGACATTGATCTTCAAGGTGTGTCATGGACTCCAGTTGTTACTGGAAAACCTTATAACAGATGCATTAATTTTGATGGAAATAATAAGGTTATTTCTAATCTTAATACAAAAAACGATGTTGGATATCCTTCGCTTTTTGGAATATTTAATGGCATTGCAAAGGATTTGACAATAAAGGATGCTACTATCAATCATACTACATCAGGGATAGATATCGCTGGAGTTTTTGCTAGTTATATAGGTGCAGGAACAATAGACTTTAGTCCTGACGTAAGAGGAATCGTGATACAGAATTGTACTGTGGGTGCTGAGTCATCGCGAATAACAAGTTATGTTGGCGGATTGGCCGGTCAGGTGGAGAATAGCGATGTTACAATAAAGGATGTTCAGGTAATAGATACGGACATTTTTGGCCCATCCTCCAGTGGCGCTGCTGGTGGAGTTATAGGTCATGTCAATTCTTCAGTTAATATTGAAAAAGTATCGTTTAGCGGTTCTGTTAAAGGATATTGGTATGTTGGTGGTTTGATAGGTGTGATAGAAAAAATTCCAACTGACAAAACGGCGAACCTAACTAAGAGTTATTCTACAGGATCTGTTGAGGGGTTGTATCGTTACGTTGGAGGTTTAGTGGGTGCTAACAAAACAGGTAATACTTCTGCACCGTTCAATATAAAGAATTGTTATTCGACGGGAAGTGTAACCGCTGGAGGATATGCTGCTGGTATTCTTGGCTCCCATCAGAGTTCATCCGCAACTAATCTTGAAAACTGTTATTCAACCAGCCCTGTAACAGCGTCATGGAGTTGTGGCGGCATTGTTGCTCAAGCTACTACTAGTGGATTGAGTGTTATTCGGTGTATGCCGTTTAATACAAGTATTACAGCAACTTGTTCAGATGCAGATCAACATTACACTTGCGGGGCTGTCATTGCTTATGCAAAAAGTGTTAACGTTGTTGTTAATTGTTGTTATCGAATCAATAATCTGGCGTCTAATTTTCAAGACTGTCCCGGGAATAGTGCAAATGTAATTGAGCAGCATTCTTTTATTACAACGGCAGGCGCAATCCCTCAAAGGAAGTCACTCACTTATGGCTATTATCACCATGGACGGAATACTAACTATTCGCTCTGTGAATTAATACATAGTGGCGCTATTGGTGAGGATTGGTCCTCAGAAATTTGGGATTGGAGCGGAAGTATTCCGACCCTGAAATAATTGTGTGTAATAAAGACTTTTCACTACTTATAAATAGAGTTTAATAACAACTTTGCAATATGAAAAAGACCTATTTTGCTCCCGAAGCGGAGGAAATTAAGCTCCACCTGGAGCAGTGCATCGCCCAGTCCGGCGGAGAAGGAAACTTGGACGATTTCGGCAACAACAATCTGTTGGACGAGGTTGCTGGTAACACATTCTTCGATGATGTTGACATTCTTTTCTAATGGAGGACCGGATTATGAAAAAGATTCTTATTGCACTGGCATCAATTGCCGCTCTTTCATTCATTGCATCCTGCACTAAAGAAGAAGCTAATTCTGTAGAAGAGCAGGGTAAACAGATTACCATAACCGCCTCTATTCCTGAAGGTGGCCTCACAAAAGTCGGCTTCACAACAAACGGTGATGACCTTAAGCTTGCATGGGAAGTAGGTGATCAGATTACTGTTTCTATTCCTAATGTAGAGCCTATAGTTTCACAGGTTTTCACTCTTACCGGCGGTGCTGGCACTAAGTCTGGTACTTTTAGTGGAACTGCTTTGCCGGCAGCTACTAAGTATAGGATTTCTTATAATGGCGGCGCTACTTACGCCACTCAGACTCAGGCTGATACCGATAATACCGAGCATTTAAAATATGCAGCCATTCTTAATGGCGTTAGTACATATTCTAATTTCACGTTCTCACAGAGCTGGGCTACTGCTAATGGCGGTACTTTTACACAGTCTTCAGTTCTTCGTATTAAAGCAATTCTCCCGGGCGTTTTGGATAGTGCTGTAGAAAAGGTTGTTGTTAAGTCCGATGCAAATATTTTTGCAGGTGGAAACCAAATCGTAATTGATTTGGCGTCAGCACCTATGCTTGGTAGCGATAACGATATTATCGTTTATGCTTCTCTTCCCGGAGAACAGGTAATTCCCGCTGGCACAAAGCTTTGGATTATCTTCCAGACGAGTGATAGCAATGCTTATGAGAAGTATACTGCTTATCGTGAGCTTCCTGCTATGACCATTCTTGCCGGTAAGGTTAATACCATTAAGCTTAACTGCGAGAATATTGACAAATATGCCGGTAAAGACGATGATGGTACAGCTGCACATCCTTACTTGATTGCTGACCAGAACCAGATGAAGGCAATTGCTTTGACTGCCACCAAGCAGTACTATAAACTGATTGATGATATTGATATGACCGGTGTTGATTGGTCTTCGCTTAATCCAACTTCACCTTATGAGCAGTATATTGACTTAGACGGAAATAATAAAGTTATCAGTAATTTAAGTAGCTCGTTGTTCTATGTATTCAAAGGTTCAGCGAAAAACTTTACTCTGGAAGGTTCAACTATTAACTCTGGTAATCAAAGGGGCGTTTTCGCTCAGTATATACAGGGCACAAACCATTATGTAACCAATGTAGACATTCGTAATGTAAGTACATTCAACGCGGGTTCTAAGAACTGTGGTGGTCTGATTGGGTGTATCAATAGTGGTACAGCTGGACAAACTTCTGCTACAATTGTGGATTGCGACCTTACTAATGTTCCTGTTAATAGTACTGGTTCCGCTGGCGGCCTTATTGGTATGGTTGATAGTAATGCAAAAGTTATTGTCAATAATTGTACGTGTACGGGTAATGCCGTATCAACTAATAACCACTATGCTGCAGGATTAATTGCCCGTGCGGACGGAGAAGTTATTGTCTCACATTGCTATACAGATATGTCTGTAACGGCTACTGGCAAATACAGGGTTGGTGGAATAATCGGATGGGCCGTTAAAGGCTCTGTGTCTCAATGCTCCGCAAAGGGTAATATTACTTCTGCCCAGTATTCAGGTGGCCTTATAGGAACCGTTAATAATGCTGCTGGAGATTCCTTCGAGGTTTCAGAGAGTTGTTATACTACAGGCACACTCTCACCTACAGGTAACCTCAATGGCGGTCTTATTGGCTCTAAAGAAGGAGCAGGTTCATTATCTATAAGTAACTGCTATTCTACAGGTAGCGTAATAGCTGAGACCAAACAGAGAGTAGGTGGAATTTTGGCTAATCATTTTGCCGGAACTACTACAATAGAGAATTGCTATTTTGCAGGCACTCTTCGTGCTGCAGCTTGCATTGGTGGTATCGTCGGTTGGGTTGAATCAGACGGCCTTAGTGTAACCAATTGTATGAGTGTTCCTACCGAGCTTCACGCTGTGCAAAATGTGGCAGATGCTGAACGCTATTGCAGTGGTCTTGTTATCGGATATGCTAATAAGAGCAAGACACCTAAGATGATTGTAGATAATTGCTACCATACGCCAGCCTCTAATTTCATGGATTATGAGGGAGTCAAGACTATTAATGTAGTTGAGGATCACGCTTTTATTACCGGCACACCGGCTGCTATCCCTCAGCGTAACGGTCTTTCATACGGCTTCTATCATCATGGTCAGAATAAAGATGCAGCCACTTTGTCTGCTTTGGTTCAGCGTTCTGATATCGGTGGTGCATGGAGCAGCACTATTTGGGACTTTACACAGGACATGCCGCGTCTTAAATGGATGTTGGAGTAATAACCGCCCTCAAGTAAAAATTAAGACTAAATGAAGCGAATTTTAGGCATAGTATCCGTGCTTCTGCTTTGGTGCGGAAGCGTTATGGCCCAGCCCGGGGGGCCGGGCTGGACGGAAACAGTAGTTGCCGACGGAATAAAGTATTACACATTCACCGGCGTTGAAAGCATTTCCGGAGCGCCCCAGGAGATATTCATTATCGACTGGGACACTACCAACCCGTCTTACGCCCTAAGCTATACCTGGACGGCAGACCGTTGCGTAACATCCGACGCTTTCCGCACCAAAAACGCCGTAGTAGCAATGAATGCATGCTACGAGCCGGAGTCTGTCGTAATCAAGGAAAGAGGCCGCTACTACTCCCTTATGCCCAGGGACACGGTCATGGAAACACCCGTCCCCAACTGGAAGAACGAGGGAGCTATTTACGTAGACGCTACTGGCCGTAATATAAACATCGCCTTTTCCGGCAAGGGAAAAACCATAGAAGAGCAAAGGGCGTTTTACGCATCATCACCCTGGGAGAATATCTTCACCAGCTCTCCCATGCTGATAGATAACTACTCCCCGGTAGGAGCCTTCTTCGTTGACAGCACCCTCACGGCAGAGCAGCTGACCACCTACAACTACGAGGATCCCATTCGCCATCAGGGCGTCCGCCATCCCCGCAGCGCTGTGGCCCTTACCGCCGACCACCACTTCCTCATGATTACAGTGGATGGCCGCAAGGCGGGAATAAGCGAAGGCATGACCGCCCGCGAACTGACCCGATTCATAGAGCACAACTTCCGCCCTCAGTATGCACTGAACATGGATGGCGGCGGCTCTACGACGATGTGCGTCCGTGGCCAGGGCGACCCCCGTACCCATGTAGTAAACTATCCTACCGGAAATAAGAAACACGACCATGCAGGCGAGCGCCGTCTCTTTACGCACTTCTGCATTGTTGATGTTCCCCAGGCCCCCAAGCCGCAGGTGGTGGACGAAGTTCGCTCCAACCCCGTTCTTGCAGCCGGTCTGGATTGCATCTACGACTTCTCACCCAAGGTGGCTACACCTGCCCCCAAGGGTTACGAACCTATTTACGTCGCCCATTACGGACGTCATGGTTCACGATATGCATATACTGCAAAAACCTATACTCTCCCCCTGGAAATGTTGCGCGAGGCTGCGCAGACAAACAACCTAACCGAGCGCGGCCAAAAATTGCTTGCAGACCTGGAAGCATTCTGGGCTGAAGGTCAGTACAAAGTAGGGGACCTTGCACCCTTGGGATGGGAGCAGCATGCTCGCATCGCCCGTGAAATGGTCAAGAACTTCCCCAGCGCATTTAAAGCCGGAAGCCGTGTGGATGCGTGCTCCTCAGCATCCGTTCGCTCTATTATGAGCATGGCTTCCTGCTGCATTTCCATTGCAAAAGAGGCTCCCGCCACACAAATCTACGAACATCAGGGAGTCCTCGACGTCCAGGCCACAAGGCCTAACACAGGCAAAAACCCCTTCCGTTATGTGGGGCCCGCCACCTTCTTCCCCTTCCCGGAAAGCTCAGAGGAATTCTTCCTTCGCAAGTTCCCGGAATGGAAGCAGCCGCTGGCACGCCTGTTCAAGGATCCTGAGGCCGGACTTGGTGGCAGAAACGCATTCGACGTTTTCTTCCACTATTACATGTTGGTTGTTGGTATGAACAGCCTGCCCGATGAGGAAAAGATCGACATCGACGGGCTGCTCACCAACGACGAACTTGCAACCCTTTGGGAAATAGACAATTACGAGCGCTTCCGCGAGTATCTGCCTTACCGCACGCCCTGCTCTTCCATTGTGGACGACATCGTTGCAAAGGCCGATGCCCGTCTGGCAGCCGGCGAGCGCGGAGCCGACCTCCGATTCGGCCATGACCACGTGGTCATGTCCCTGCTCATGATTATGGATGTCGATGGTTTTGGCATCGTTCCGGAAAATGCCGACGATCTTGCCAATTACTTCAAGACCTTCCGTTCGCCGATGGCTACCAACCTTCAGTTTGTGTTCTTTGCACCCGTGAGGGACAAGACTGCGCCCGTATTGGTTAAGTTGCTGCACAACGGAGAAGAGGTCCGCCTGGGCAAGCTGCCCACGGTGAAAGGCCCCTACTACGAATGGCCCGCGCTCAGGGAATACCTTCGCGCCCGCACGAACCTGTTTGTAAATCGTAAATAGACATGAGTATATTTGATTTTTTCAAGGCAGAATACGCTCCGGTATCTCCCGCAGTGCCGGCAGATAAGGTAGACAAGGTCTACAAGCGCCTTCGAATGCAGGCCTTCCTTGGCGGTACGTTTGGCTATGCCCTTTATTACGTATGCCGCCTTTCAATGGGCGTGATGAAGCAGCCTCTTATCGATGCGGGCCTGCTTAATGCCACCCAGCTGGGTATTATTGGCGCCTGCCTTTACTGGACATACGCAATTGCAAAACTGATCAACGGCTTCCTTGCCGACAGTTCCAATATCAAGCGCTTTATGGCCGCCGGCCTTGCGGTATCGGTGTCCATGAACCTGATTATGGGAATTCTTGGCGTAAGCGCGACAAACGGCAGCATTGCCAATTCCACCTTATTTGTGGCCTTTGCTGTCTGCTGGGCGATTAACGGCTGGGCCCAGTCCATGGGTGCTCCGCCTGCAATCATTGCCCTGTCCAGATGGTTCCCGCTGCGAATCAGGGGCACATTCTACGGCCTTTTCAGTGCATCACACAATATTGGCGAAGGTCTCTCCTTCGTATTTGTTAGTGCTTTGGTTGCCGCTTCCGGTTGGAAGTGGGGCTTTTTTGGTGCTGCACTGGCAGGCCTGCTTGGAGTAGTAATAATCCTCTTGTTCCTGCACAACAGTACAGAGAGCAAGGGGCTTCCAAGCATTGAAACCCTTGCCGGCGAGGCTCAGCCCAAAGAGGTTCCGGCCTCAGAGAGGCGTGCAGAGACCAAACGTCTTCAGAAGCAGGTTATCAAGAACAAGGGTGTGTGGATTCTGGCAGCTGCCAGTGCCTTCATGTACATAAGCCGTTACGCCATTAACGAGTGGGGTGTCATCTTCCTTCAGGAGACCCACGGATACAGTCTTGCCGAGGCCGGTACCATTGTTGGTATCAACCCTCTGTTTGGTGTGGCCGGTACTGTGCTGTCCGGCTGGCTGTCCGACAAACTGTTCAAAGGCGATCGTAGATATCCGGCCTTCGTGGCAGGTATTCTGGAGGTCATTGCCCTGTCACTCTTCCTCTTCGGCGGTTCAGAAAAGTGGATAGTTTACTTGTCGATGATTCTGTTTGGCATCGCCATTGGCGTGCTGATCTGCTTCGTTGGCGGTCTGATGGCCATCGACCTGGTCCCCCGCAAGGCGACAGGCGCCGCTCTTGGCATCATGGGTATGGCTTCCTACGCTGCTGTAGGTCTGCAGAACGTTGTTACAGGTCTGCTCCTTGACAACAATATCAAGGACGGAGTTCACGACTTCACCTATGTAAGCTGGTTCTGGCTGGGCGCCGCTATCATCGCGGTTATCCTGCCAATCCTGAACTGGAAACGCAAACCTCAGGAAATAGAATAATGCAGAAAGCCGTTCAGCCCGAACGGCTTTCTTTTTTTATAAAAACATAGTACCTTTGTAGATTCAATCTGATTTTTAAAGAATCTACATATGAACAGAAAGGTACTTCTTATGATTCTGGATGGTTGGGGCGAAGGCCGCCACGACTATTCCAACGCAATCTGGACCCAGGGCACTCCTAACATCGACGCCCTGCGTGAAAAATATCCCTTCAGCCACCTTCAGGCCTGCGGCGAATACGTCGGCCTGCCGGACGGACAGATGGGTAACAGCGAGGTCGGCCACATGAATCTTGGCGCCGGCCGTGTAGTTTACCAGGACCTGGTAAAAATCAACATCGCCTGCCGTGAGCACAAGCTCCTGGAGAATAAAGAAATCAAGGCTGCATTCGACTACGTAAAGCAGTCCGGCAAGAAGCTTCACCTCATGGGCCTTACCTCCCACGGTGGCGTGCACAGCTCTCTTGACCATGTTTACGAGTTCCTTCGCGTTGCCAAGGAGCAGGGTCTGGACAAGGTTTTTGTCCACGCTTTCATGGACGGCCGTGACACCGACCCCCGTAGCGGAAAGGGCTTCGTAGAGGAGCTTGAGGCCAAGATGGCCGAGACCACCGGCAAGGTGGCTACCGTTTGCGGCCGCTTCTATGCAATGGACCGCGACAAACGCTGGAATCGTGTTAAAGAGGCCTACGACCTTCTTGTAGAAGGCAAGGGTGCAGCATTCACCTCTGCAACTGAGGGCATTCAGGCCAGCTACGATGCCGACGTTACCGACGAATTTATCAAACCTATCGTAATTACCGACGCCGCAGGCGCTCCTCTTGCAAAGGTAGAGGAAGGCGATGCCATCATCTTCTACAACTTCCGCAACGACCGCGCCCGCGAGCTCACTACCGTACTTACCCAGCAGAATATGCCGGAAGAGGGAATGCACACCATTCCTCTCTACTACTGCTGCCTTACTCCTTACGATGCTTCCTTCACCGGAGTTCACATCCTCTTTGACAAGGAGCTTGTACAGGACACCCTGGGAGAGACAGTTGCTAAGGCCGGCAAACGCCAGCTTCGCATTGCAGAGACAGAGAAATACGCACACGTTACCTTCTTCTTCAACGGTGGCCGCGAGACCCAGTTCCAGAACGAGGACCGCATCCTTGTAAACAGCCCTAAGGTTCCTACCTACGACCTTCTGCCCCAGATGAGCGCACCCGAGGTTGCAGAAAAGCTCATCGACGCCATCCGTTCAGAGAAAGAGGATCTTATCATCCTTAACTTCGCCAACGGAGACATGGTAGGCCATACCGGTGTTTATACTGCTGTTACCCAGACCGTTGCTTGCATTGATAAGCTGGCCGGCCGCGTAATAGAAGAGGCTATCGCTAAGGATTACGTTGTGCTTCTGACCGCAGATCATGGCAATGCCGACTTTGAGGTCAATGCCGACGGTTCCCCCAACACTGCCCACTCGCTGAATACCGTTCAGTTTGTGGTTATCAATGCCGGTGACGAGGTTAAGACCGTTAAGGACGGTGCTCTTTGCAATGTTGCTCCTACTATTCTTAAGTTGATGGGTATTCCTCAGCCGAAAGCGATGACTGCCGAACCTTTGATCTAATCAAAGATTCCTATATAATACTGGGGGAGGCGACTCCCCCAAACCCCTACGGCCTTTGGCCGTATCTTGGAACTTTTGGTGACATAATATGAAAGACATTGAGATATATGGCACGCCGCTTCCCAACATGCCTTGGGAAGAAAGGCCGGAGGGCTGCAACGGCCCCGTTTGGCGCTACTCCGCCAACCCGGTAATCCCCAGAAACCTTCTGCCGGATTCCAACAGCATCTTTAATTCTGCAGTAGTACCCTTCCAGGGCGCTTTTGCCGGAGTTTTCCGCTGCGATGACAAAAACCGTCGCATGACCCTTCACGCCGGCTTCTCTAAAGACGGTATTCATTGGGACATCAATCCGGAAACTATCAAATTTGACTGCGACATTCCGGAGGTTCGCGAATGGGTGTACGGCTACGATCCCCGCGTTGTGAAGATAGAAGACAAGTACTATGTTACCTGGTGCAACGGCTATCACGGCCCCACCATCGGCATTGCTTGGACAACTGACTTCAAGACCTTCCATCAGCTGGAAAATGCCTTCCTGCCCTACAACCGCAATGGTGTGATGTTCCCCCGCAAGATTGGCGGCAAGTTTGCCATGCTCTCAAGGCCTTCAGATACCGGCCACACCGCCTTTGGCGATATCTTCTACTCGGAGTCTCCGGACCTTGAGTACTGGGGGCACCACAGGCACGTAATGGCTCCGGCTCCCTTCGAGGTTAGCGCATGGCAGTGCATGAAGATTGGTGCAGGCCCTGTGCCCATCGAGACCTCAGAGGGCTGGCTGCTCATCTACCACGGCGTGCTTCGCTCTTGCAACGGCTACGTTTATGCCTTTGGCAGCGCCCTGCTTGACCGCGAGCAGCCCTGGAAGGTAATTGCCCGTAGCGGACAGTACCTTATTACTCCCGAGACCTTGTACGAGCTTGTAGGAGATGTTCCCAGCGTATGTTTCCCCTGCGCAAACCTGTACGACCCTGCTACCGGCCGCATCGCCATCTACTATGGCTGCGCCGACACCGTCACCGGTCTTGCCTTCGGTTACATCCAGGACATCATCGACTTTACCAAACGCACGAATATCCTTTAAAAGGAAAGTCATAAAAAAAGAAAGCCGTTCGGTCTGAACGGCTTTCTTTGTGTATTTTAGAATCAGCGGCTTACCACCAGCAAACGAGGTATTTACCGTCGATGTCTTTCTCGTACCAATCAGTATCGGTAGTGCCGTTGGACTTCACGAAATCCCAGAAGTGAGGATAAGCCTGGCTGAAGTAAAGCTTGTTCCAAACATGCTTTGTAAGGGTAGGACACTTCACGCCCCATACCTCGCCGTCCTTGCCCGCATAAGCGGTGGTAGGATCAAGCTTGTCTGCATTTTTGGCAACAATTTTGTCGTACTTGGCCTTATAGGTTTCGCTGGCACCCCTCACGACAATGTCGCCGGGCGTATAACCCTTCAGATGAACAGGCCTCCAGTCAGAAGTGATAACGTAGAAGTTCTGGTTGGTGGAGGTCATTACCGTGCTTATTACGTTGTCAATAACGGCCTGCTTCTCTGCAGCGCTCATCTTGGCCCTGTCCTTAAGGTGATAGATAACCGTATAGGTGAAAAGGCCACCGTCAACGTTAACATAACCCGGAATCACGTTGTAGTAGTTCTGGCCCTGCATCTGGGCGAAGGTTGTGGGGTAAGTAACATCCTTCAGGTCAGCATAGAACTGGGTCTCGTCCATGGGCTTGTAATTGTTGATCTTAAGATTGAAAACGGTCTTGTGGGAAGCTCCGTTGTCATCAATCCTTGTGTACTCTTCGGTACCGGCGCCCCTGCTGGCATTATTGAAAAGGTCAAGCTTTGAAACCTCTATGACAGGCCTGACAGGGTTTGTCTCATAGTGGTATGTGAGCTCTCCTGCGACGGTGTTATCCGTCCATGAAGGCAGGTTGCCATGGGTATTCTGCCAGCTGTCAAGGGTCTTGTACTCATCAATGCTTTCTACATTGTTGGTATTGAAGCCTTCCAGGATGAGGCCTACGCGTGCAGGGTCCTTGCTGCCAACGGCCCTTACGTGGATGCAAACCTTAAGCTGTTCTCTCCAGCCCTGGGACTCAAGGAGCCAGTCCGGAACGATGGTTGCCTCAAGGTCATAGTCAATGACAACGTCGTTGAAGTCTACGTCGTAAGCGCCGGTGCGCTCTCCGTTAGGCCAGCTGTCCTCGATCATTACGGAACCGCTTGAGTGATAGTAAGAGATAGCCTCGTCAGTAGAAGTGTATGTTGCGGGCTCGTTCAGAGTGTAGCTTACGTCAGTTGCCTTGGTGGCAGCCTTTGTGCCAACGTGGCTGATTACGTTCTCTGAAAGATTAACCTTCTTACCGTTTGCAAACATGTAGTAAACGCTGTACTTGGCATTCTTCTCAGAAGACTTAACGAGCAGGTTTACTGTACCGAAAGGTTCTGCGTTCTTACCCTCTGCCTTGGTAGCCTTAGGGGTTACGTTAAGGGCAGCTACCTTCTCCTGACCTGAAACGGTCTGGTAGGAGATGAAGATCTTATCAGTTCCTGAAGGAATCTGAAGGGTCTGGTAGTCATAATACTCTGAAGCCTCTGCTTCCGGCTCGGGAGCATTGTTCTCTTTGTTGCAAGCCATAAATGCAAATGCTGCGGCTGCGATCAACAAAAAATAACGTTTCATAGTAAACGTGATGGTTAGTTAATAGTTTGAACCGCAAATATAACGCATTTATATGATAAGTAACAAATTCTTGGGCAAAAATATACACAAATTATGTAAAATATGCATCAATAAAAATTAATTCATCCCGATTTGTCCTTTTTTTTGAATGGTTCCAAAAGATTGAGTATATTTGTAAGCCACGTCCTAAAGGGCATGGGAGGAGTATTTATGATGTCATTTTTAGCCGCAGCGATGGTGGCTGTTGCCACCTCACTAACAAGCTATGTTCAGCCCTTCGTGGGCACTACAAACTTTGGCGCCTGTAATCCCGGCGCAGTTGTTCCAAGCGGAATGATGAGCGTTAGCCCGTTCAACGTAATGGGCTCAGAATTAAATGTTTGGGATAAAGACAGCCGTTGGTGGAGCACCCCCTACGTATACGAAAACAAATACTTCACCGGCTTCTCTCATGTGAATTTGAGCGGTGTTGGCTGCCCCGACGTTGGCGCCCTTCTTACCATGCCTACCACCGGTCCTCTGCAGGTTGATTATCATGCTTACGGTTCTGAATATGCCAACGAGGCCCCGGAGCCTGGCTATTATGGACTTGATCTTACCGCATACGGCGTAAAAGCAGAGGCTACAACTACGCTTCGCAGCTCTGTAGAGCGCTATACTTTCCCCGCCGGTCAGGCCAACATCCTGCTGAATCTTGGGGAGGGACTCACCAATGAATCAGGTGCTTACGTGCGCCGCGTAAGCGACACGGAAATTGAAGGAATGCGTTTTGCCGGAACCTTCTGCTACAACAGCCAGGCGGTATTTCCCGTGTATTTTGTGATGCGGGTAAATAAGGCCCCTTCGGCCCAGGGCTTTTGGAAAAAACAGCGACCCATGACGGCAGAAGCCGCCTGGGACAGCGATGCCGGCAAGTATAAAATCTATACAAAATACGGCCGCGAGCTGGCCGGAGACCAGATTGGTTATTGGTATACTTTTGCCGATGTTGCCGATGGCGAGCAGGTTCAGGTCCAGATGGGAATCTCCTTCGTAAGTTGCGCCAACGCGCGTGCGAACCTGGATGCAGAGCAGCCGGCAGGCTTTAACTTCGACGCTGTTCGCAAGGCGGCGGCAGAAAAGTGGGAGGCCGACCTTGGCCGCATTCGTGTACAGGGCGGCACTCTGCAGCAGAAACAGGTCTTCTATACGGCTCTGTATCATGCACTTATCCATCCTTCCGTAGTGAGCGACGTTAACGGAGAATATCCGCTTATGGAAGGCCGTGGCACGGGTAGGGTAGAGGCTGGCCATGAAAGATACAGCGTCTTCTCTTTGTGGGACACTTACCGCAATGTGCATCAGCTGCTTACTCTGGTTTATCCGGAACGTCAGGCAGACATGCTCCGCAGCATGGTGGATATGTACAAAGAGTGGGGATGGATGCCCAAATGGGAACTCTTCGGCCGGGAAACCTTCACCATGGAAGGCGACCCTGCCATTTGCGTAATAACTGATTCTTACCTTAAGGGCCTGCATGACTTTGACATCGACGCCGCATACCAGGCCTTTAAGAAAAGTGCGGAAACTCCTGGGGCACAGAACCTTATGCGTCCGGATGCAGATCCTTACAACTCTCTTGGCTACATACCTGTGGGCTGGTTCGCCGGTGACTTTTCCGGCGACAATTCAGTGTCCCACGCCCTTGAGTATTATGTAGCGGACAATGCCCTGTCACTACTTGCCGCAGAGCTTGGAAAGACGGATGATGCCAACCTGTACAGGCAACGCTCGCTTGGCTACAAGAACTATTACGACAAAGAGAGCGGAGCGCTCAGACCCATCGGCAAGGATGGAAAATTCATCACTCCTTTTAATCCGGAGGACGGCGCGGACTTTAGCAATGCAGTGGGATTCCACGAGGGTTCGGCCTGGAATTACACCTTCTATGTGCCGCACGACGTCCTTGGTTATGCCCGCCTGATGGGCGGCCCCAAAGCCTTTGTGAACAAGCTTCAAATGGTCTTCGACAAGGGTTTGTACGACCCTGCCAACGAGCCGGACATCGCCTATCCCTACCTTTTCAGCTACTTCCCCGGTCAGGAATGGCGTACCGCCAAGACTGTTGATGCTCTGCTGGAAAAATACTTTACAACGGCGCCTGACGGCATTCCCGGCAACGATGACACCGGCACAATGAGCGCCTGGGCCGTCTTCTCAATGATGGGCTTTTATCCCGACTGCCCCGGAGTGCCTAAGTACACCTTCACCACTCCCACCTTCGACAAAATAGAAATCGCCGGCAAACTTACCATAACAAAAACTCCCGGCCGCAGGATAGCCTCTATCCGCGCAGGCGGCCGCAAAGTGGGCTACCGCATAGATCATGATGCCCTGGTCAATTCCGGAACAATAGAATTTAAATGCAAATAACCATATGAAATTCAAGTATTTACTCCCGCTTCTTGCCTTTGTGGCCTGTACATCGGCTCCCAAGACTGAAGAAACACTTACAAGTTATGTCAATACCCGCATAGGTTCCGGTGGCCACGGTCACGTGTTCGTCGGCGCCAACGTGCCCTTCGGCATGGTTCAGCTTGGTCCTACCAGCATCCCTCAGGACTGGGACTGGTGCTCCGGCTATCATGACAGCGACTCTACCGTCATCGGCTTCTCTCACCTCCACCTTGAGGGCACCGGAATCGGAGACCTGTTTGACGTTACCTTCATGCCTGTTGTGGGCCAGGTGACAAGCTATGCCCGTGGCGTCGAGGCCGATGGTTACGATTCCGGCCTGTGGTCTTATGCCGACCGCACCAAAGAGGTTACAAAGCCCGGCTACTACAGCGTTCCGCTTACCCGTTACGGCATTACCGCAGAAATGACAACCACCAATCGTGTGGGCCTGCATCGCTATACCTTCCCGGCCGCAGAGGACGCTGCAATTGTGATCGACCTTGAAAACGGAGGCTGCTGGGATACCGCTGCTGACACCGGTTTCGATGTAAATGAGGCCGATGGCACCATTTCCGGTTGGCGTCATTCAGTGGGTTGGGCAGACAACCAGAAGGTTTTCTTCAGCGCCAAGTTCAACAAGCCCATCAAGAACGTAGAAATCATCAAGAAAGAGAAAGGCCGCTTTGGCGAGCTTCCGCTTTATGCGCGCGTCAACTTCGGCCCCGTGAATGAAGGCGAGCAGATTATGGCAAAGGTTGCAATTTCTGCCGTCGATATGGAAGGTGCAGCCAACAACCTTAAGTCAGAGCTTCCCGGTTGGGACTTCGACGCTACCGTGGCAGCTGCAGACAAGGCCTGGGAGAAGGAGCTTTCCAAGGTTAAGGTGTCCGGCGAGGATCCTACCGCCCGCACTATTTTCTACACCGCCCTCTATCATACAATGATTCATCCTTCCACCTTCAGCGACGTTGATGGCCGCTATCGTGGCAGCGACGGCCAGGTTCATCAGGGCGACTTTACAGACTATACCGTCTTCTCTTTGTGGGACACCTACCGTGCCCAGATGCCGCTTTTCAACATACTGCATCCAGAGAAGGCTGTCGATATTGCCAAGACCTTCGTGAACATTTTCAAAGAGTACGGCCAGCTGCCTGTATGGCATCTTTGGGGCTGTGAGAACTACTGTATGGCCGGCAACCCGGGCGTTACTTCTTTGGGCGACATCATCGTCAAGGGATATAAGGGCTTCGATGTAGAAGAGGCCTTCCAGGCCATGAAGTCATCCGTTATGCTGGACGATCGTGCCCAGGACATCCGCAAGAAGTATGGTTTCATTCCTTCTGACCTTTACAACGAGAGTGTGGCTCACGATATGGAATATGCCATTGCCGACGGTGCCGTGGCCAATACCGCCGCTTATCTTGGACATCAAGACGACGAGGCTTACTTCCGCAACCGTAGCCATTCGTATCGTAACTACATGGATAAGGAAACCCTCCTTGCACGCGGACGCCTGTCCGACGGCAGCTGGCGCACCCCCTTCAATCCCTTCTACTCCAACCATCGCAAACAGGACTATATGGAGGGCAATGCATGGCAGTATACATGGCTCGCTCCGCAGGACTTCGACGGCCTTGTAGAGTTCTATGGTTCTAAGGATAAGTTCGTAGAGAGGCTTGATACCTTGTTTGCCCAGTCTTCCAAGATTGAGGGTGAAAATGCTTCCGCCGACATTACCGGCCTCATCGGCCAGTACGTTCATGGCAACGAGCCCAGCCACCATATCATCTACTTCTATTCAATGGCCGGCGCTCCTGCTAAGACTGCAGACAAGGTGCGCGAGGTTTACGAGACCCTTTACTTCAACGATGATAATGGTCTTGCTGGCAACGAGGACGAGGGCCAGATGAGTGCATGGTATGTTCTTTCTGCCATGGGCTTCTATCAGGTAGAGCCTGCTTCTACGCAGTTCTGGTTTGGTTTGCCTCGCTTCGATAAGATGGAGATTGCCGTTCCCGGCGGTACCTTTACCATCACCCGCGAGGGCACCGGAAAATATATTCAGAGTGTTAGCCTTAACGGCGCCTCTTACGCCAAGGGCTACATAGATTTCGCCGACATTACTGCCGGTGGTAATTTGGTATTTACTATGGGTGAGGAGCCCGCTTGCTGGTATTAATATGTATCCGTTAAAATTTGATCCTATATTCAGGACTATGGTCTGGGGCGGGGAGAAAATCGCCCCTTTCAAGGGCGTAGAAACCACCCAGGACCATATCGGGGAGAGCTGGGAGCTGTCCGCTTACCCCACAAAGGAATCAGTTGTAGCAAACGGTCCGCTGGCCGGCCGCAATATAGCAGATTTGGTGCGCGAATACAAGGGCGCACTGATAGGGGAGAAAGTATATGCCAATACTGGCGATGAGTTCCCTCTGCTTATTAAGTTTATCGATGCCAAGAGCGACCTGAGCATCCAGGTGCACCCGGACGATGCCATGGCAGAAAAGCATCATCCCGGCCAGAAGGGCAAAACGGAGATGTGGTACGTTGTGGATGCAGATCCGGGCGCTCATCTTTATTCAGGTCTTAAAGAGAGCATTACTCCGGAGGAGTATGAGGCTAGGATTGCCAACGATACCATTACGGAAGTCTTGGCAGATTTTCAGGTTAAGCCTGGAGATGTTTTCTTCTTGCCTGCAGGCCGCATCCATGCCATTTGCGGAGGCTGCTTCATTGCAGAAATCCAGCAGACATCGGATCTTACCTATCGTATTTATGATTATGGGCGTCTTGGTCTTGATGGCAAGCCCCGCCAGCTTCATACGGAACTGGCCAAGGAGGCTATCGACTACAAGGTTTATCCGGATTACAAGACAGTTTATGAGCCTCGCAAGGATGAAGAGGTGGAGGTGGTTTCCTGCCAGTATTTCACTACTTCGGTACTGAATCTTGACAAGCCTTTTACTAAGGATTTGTCCGGACTGGATTCTTTCCTTGTGGTTATGTGCACTTCCGGTTCCGGCACCGTTTCCCTCGCTTCCGAGGCCCCCACGCCAGAGGGCAAAGTGTCCGGGAAACTCACGCTCCCGGGCACATCACCCTCTGGCTCCGCAGGCTCTGCGCACCCCGGCTGTCCTGGCTCCGACAGCACTGATCCTGCGCACGCTGTGCCCATTCGCCAGGGCGAGACCGTGCTAATCCCGGCCTGCGCCACCGCCGTGACCTTCACCCCGGATGTCATGCCCGGCAAGACCGGGCATCCCCTCACCCTGGTCACCAGCTGCATCAAGTAGCTCCCACCCGGGGCTGCTCCCCCGCCGTCGTTGCTGTGGCTGCCCCACGCCGTCGTTGCTGTGGCTGCTCCCACGCCGTCGTTGCTGTGGCTGCTCCCACGCCAGAGGGCAAAGTGCCCGTGAAACTTACGCTCCCGGGCACATCCCGGCCTGCGCCACCGCCGTGACCTTCACCCCGGATGTCATGCCCGGCAAGACCGGGCATCCCCTCACCCTGGTCACCAGCTGCATCAAGTAGCCCTCACTGCGGTAGGTGTCCGTTAGAAGTGGACACCTACTGCGATATTGGCTTTTTTTGCTGTAGGTGGTGCTGGTATCGGGACACCTACAGCGGTGGGCTTGCACCGTAGGTGGTCTCTGGCAAACTATTTTCAGAACGCCGAGCTTACTACTTCCACACCCCCATTTGCAACTATTTGGAAATCAGGGAGTTGGAAAATGGCCCGTGGAAGTAGGCGAGAAATTTTTCCGCTACTTCCACACCTTGTTTTTTCCGCCTTTGCAACACGCTGATAATTAAGTTATTACAAAGGCGTGTTTTTGGGGGCGTGGAAATAGTAAGACCAGAGGAGGACGAGAGAGCATATAAATGGGCTACCCGGGCCAATATGGGAAAGCCGTTCGTGGTCTCGTCCTCAAAATCGAGCTCTGGATCTGGTTTTTGAGGACGAAGCATTGTTATTTCTTTCCATTGTTATCAACGTAATTCTTTAAGTGGCTATCGGTCAGATAGTTACAAATTCATGTGAGGATATAGTAGGCACTAATGACACGTTCGTGGGCAGGCACCGCCGCCTCGCGTAACGAGGCTCGGCGGCTACGGCTCGCCGCTCGCCTGGGCTCCGGGAAAGGGCCCCACTCGCGGCGGCCGTCACCCAGCGGATGGGACCCGGAGGTCGGGACCGCGAGTGCAAAGCTAAGTGATTGATAATCAGTGCAAAACGTAAAGTGCCTTAGGCGAAATCGCCCGAGGCACTTTACATAACTATATGTAAATCAGGTGATTAGCTTTGCGCTAATAAGTTGCGCGTGGCTTCTTGAAATAAGCAGACTGACGGTAGTGGTCCAAAAATTGAACTGCGCCCCAAAAGTTGGACATAAAGAAAAGGGTTATGAAAAAGAACGAAAATTATCCCAAGTATGTCCAGGCAATGAGGCTAATTGATGCTGGCAAGTTGCCGCACACTGTTGCCCGAGAGTTGCATGCAGATGTTGCCGCAATTAAACGTATGCGCGAACTGTATCTCAAAGGCGGCGAGTTGGCTTTACTGTCTCCCATGTATTCTCCCC